>JACCED010579395.1_pt1 | contig 19575 bp, 16 predicted proteins | sample 7455021 | NCBI WGS metagenome assembly JACCED01 (sample SAMN15323456, study PRJNA562643) | freshwater metagenome | isolation source: river surface water | place: USA:Blue River Watershed | collected 2017-08-19 | reverse complement strand
TCGAAGCTCAAGCCCGCACGCTGGTTCTCACGAACGGAATCGGACAAAGCTGGTTCCCGTACGGAGGGGTCCATTCGCTGCTCGGCGCACTTCCAGCGCTCATTCATCCAAATCCAGCCGACATTGCTATCATCGGTCTCGGTTCTGCCGACACCCTCTTCGCCGCAAGTTGCCGAAAAGAAACTCGCTCCCTGACGTGTGTCGAAATCCTTCCGGCCGTGCGCGAACTTCTCTCGGAACAAGTCCGCGCCCACATCAAATATCCGGCACTGGAGTCCGTTCTCATCGATGCCCGAATCCGCCACATTTCCACCGACGGCCGTTTTTTCCTCCGAAATACCGATCAGCGCTTCGATCTCATTGAAACCGATGCGATTCGCCCAACCAGCGCTGGGGCTGGGAACCTTTACTCAAAGGAGTTTTTTGAAATCGCGAAGTCGCGCTTGAAGCACGGAGGCATTTTTGTGACCTGGTTACCCAGCAACCGAGTGCGAATGACCTTCCTCGCTGTCTTCCCGCACACCTTGGAACTCCCTCACATGCTGCTTGGGTCCGAATCACCCATTGCATGGGACTTTTTAGAAACACGATTGCGCGCGCATCACCGCCATCATCTGAGCCATTTTCAAAGGGCCGGTATCGACCTACCCCAACTCTTTAGCGCAATCCTCCCGACACCCGATTACGTCATTCAGCGGTCTGGGACATTCCCACAAAACATCCCCGTCAATCTAAACACGGACTTGAATCCCCGAGACGAGTTCATGCAGGAGTGATGGATGCGCGCGCGCCAGAGCGCAGCGCGAGTCTTTTTGTTACGTCAGATGAAACCATCGATGCCGGTCCCTCCGATCAACGACACCCGCACAGGGTATTTCCTATGGGTCAAGGAATCTCAATAGCGGTGTCACCCGACCCGTCGGAATCTCGGGGAAGTAACGCCCCTTCGCGATCAAGCTCAGCCTTCATCAACAAAACCATCTCGCGGACAACGGCCTTATGCGTGTGAGACTTATCGTCCTGTTCAAAGGGATCACTCTCCAAATCAAAGAGTTCGTAATGGGCCCCGCGCGAAATCGACGTGGGAAAATAATGGTAAATCAGCTTCCATCGCCCGTTCCGTAACGCGGTGAAATAGTCGCTTCGATGAGGCGCATGCGGGTAGTGCATGAGAAACCGCTCGCCACGTTCTCCGTCTCGTTTTCCGGTAAAAAGCGTCCTCAGCGAGGTGCCGTCAACGATGTGCCCGCGCGGAGCCTCGCCGCCGGCAATCTCCAAAACCGTGGGAAAAAGGTCGTAAACAGCCCCCATCTGGCACTGCACCGCACCTTTTGCGACAGGCGTCTCGGACGCGTGAGACCCTCCATCAGCGCCCCAAGCAGCAACAAATGGCACCCGCATCCCGCCCTCATAGTGAGATCCCTTTTTGCCTCTCAATGGTGCCGCACAGGAAACCGCATGCGCGTCGCCCAAAGGGGCGTCCGACCCATTGTCGCCCAAAAAAATAATCATCGTGTCCCGCGCCACTCCAAGTCGCTCAAGGTTACTCCAGACATCCCCTAGCGACTTGTCCACCCCCTCAACCAATGTTGCAAATGCCTGTGCCGCAGCGCTCTTTCCGGATTTCTTATAGTGTTCAGCGAAGCGCGGGTCAGAGTTGAATGGGGCGTGCACACCGTAATGGGCAAAGTAGAGAAAAAACGGACGGTTCGACCTAACCGCCTCCTCTACATGCCGATTTGCCTCCAAAGTCAGCGCTTCCGTTAGGAAAATCTCCTTCCCATGGTACGCCTCCAATCCGGGAAGCTGCGGCCTTTTTTCACTGGTCCTCCCTGAGCCAAATGACTTTGCACCGTAATAACTCGGTGGCTGACCTGCCGAGGTCCCCCCAACGTTGACATCAAACCCCAGATTTAAAGGGTCCGCCCCTTCGGAATCCGAGGGCCCAAAATGCCCTTTTCCAACATGAATCGTCCGGTATCCCCCCGTCTTGAGAATCCTAGCTAGGGTGACATCCTTCTTGTTCAAACCCTTCCAACGCCAGTCATTCGGACCAAGCGGCCCTGCATTGTCTTTCGTAGGATTGATCCAGTTTGTTACGCGGTGTCGGGCAGAGTTTTGCCCAGTCATGATAGATACGCGCGTTGGAGAACAAACGCTCATGGCGCAGAACTGGTTAAACCGTACTCCGCGCGCAGCCAGTCGTTCGAGGTTGGGAGTTCGATAAAAGTCGTTCAACGGTTGTCGTTTAAGGTTTCCCTCACGGTCAGTGATAAACGGAACCGAACTATCCATGACTCCGAGATCGTCCACCAACATCACGACAATGTTCGGACGATCCGCTCCAAACCCAACGGGGCACCCAACCAAAACCCAGAGGGTTAGTTGCACTATCAACCTGAGGCAACGACGCGTCATTTCAGGAACCTAAGGTAAAGGGATTTGCTCGGAGAACACGAAGTACGTTTCCTCCGAGCACTGCGTGGATATCTGATTCGCGCATTCCCTTTTGGACCATGGCCACGGTGAATAAAGGCCAGTTAGTCCACGCAAGACTCCTCTCAGCGTGCGGTTTAGGGACAAACTTATCTTCCGGCCACAGGTGCTCCCAACGATCAGTGTTCACGGACGCAGCAGGACGCTTTGGAATCTTGAGGCTCTCCTCCTTTGAATGTCGGGAAAGGTGCGCCACGTCCGTTCCGATAGCAATTCTCGACGCACCAAACGTCCTCACCCCGTAATCAATGTGAGCAGCAAAATCGGCGATATCTCCGTTGCCACCTAGAAAACGAGGGATGCAGCAAACCCCGATGTAACCGTCCGTATCACAAATCGCGCGAATAACTTCGTCGGGTTTGCCCCGAAAGTGAGTGTAAACGCCTCCAATGGAGGAATGGCTAGCCACCATCGGGCGGGAAGAAACTCTGGCTGCCTCAAGACTCGTTCGCCAACCGGAGTGCGCCACATCAACCACAATCCCTAGCCGATTCATTTCCTCCACAACGAAACGCCCAAAGTCGCTTAGGCCGCCGTTGCCTGGCTCGCCCGCTCCATCCCCAATCGGATTTCTCCGATTGTAAGTCAGGTGCATCATACGAACCCCCAACTCACCAAACAGCCGAATCTCGCGAACCTCATCTCTCCGCGATTCCCACCTTTGCGTAAGCGGCACACCGTTCGTCGTAAACATCAGCCCTCGCCGGTTTTCCCGTTTCGCCGAAACCACTCGGTCCGCACTCGTCAACTTACTGCACCGAGCCCCCGCCAAATCCGTGGCGTGAGTGAACCGCGCAAGACGTTTCAAAAGCCGCAATGGATCACTCCCCTCCTCACCAGCATTCTGAAAAATGCAGGTCACGCCCGAAACACGCATCGCTTCGTCAAACTCTTCTGCCTCTCGAGCATTTGTTGCCCACCGAGTCATGCCCATCTCCTCCCGTAAATCAGCAATCTCCTGCTCCGCATGGCCATTCTCAACCGCCAGACGCATACGGTCTCCATCCAGCGCGGCGCGGGGAGCAAACCCATAGGCATCAAAAACCAATGCCTCATGATGAATCCGCAAGCCCTTCTCAAGCTCCGAGGGACTCGGCCTCAGAACCGACAACCCGACTTCCCATGATTTCAGAATCTCTGGATGGGTTGTCTGAAAAACTGAATCGGCGAGTAGAGGAAATCGTCCCTTCACCAAAATCCCAAAACCCGCGAGTGCCCGAACTCCTGCGCGCAAAAATTTTCTTCGCCCCGTTGAAAACGAAAGCTCCGACGATCTTTGATTCAGATTGCCGGAGCCCATCATTTCCCGGGGAGTTGGATCGTAAGACTCGCTTAAAACGGAACGTCGTCCGGTTCCCCATCAAGATCTTGATCCACTGGGGGACGCTGGATAGGCCGCCCTTGAGGGGGCGACGAGCGCCTGAATCCACCCCCTCCGCCACCTCCACCGGACTCCTCGCTGAACCCACCTTCGCGTCCGCCACCGCCCCCGTCTCGCCCGCCAAGCATCTGCATATTCTCTCCGACAACCCTCATTTTAGAGCGCTTTTGGCCAGTCTGCTTATCTTCCCACGAATCAAGCTTTAATCGGCCCTCGATGTAGACCGGACGTCCTTTCGTCAGGTACTCCTTCGCAATCTCCGCCTGACGGCCCCAAAGTTCCACATCAACGTAGGTTACTTCCTCCTTCTGCTCTCCCGAATCCGTAGAGTACCTCCGATTGATTGCCATCCCGATTTCGGCTACTGCCGTTCCTTTGGGAGTGTAACGCACTTCGGGATCTCGGGTGAGATTCCCCATCAACAAGACTTTATTCAGGTTCGGCATAAGGTGTCGTCAGATTTTCGTGGTTCATTAACTAGCGGTGTGACCCAAGAAAACAAGCGCCATCACTTTGTCCCCGCCCCCAAGAAGGATTCTTCCCAAGATTGCTGATAAGCGACAGTGAACTGGGTCTCGATTCGAAATCGTTCCACCGAGATGGTTGGACGTGAAAAAGCCTCTTCGTTTTCCAACGAAGAGGCTGAAAGTTCGTACGAAAGAATGGGCTATGCCGCCTTCGCTTTTTTGAGCGGGAGGCGAACGAAGAAACTCCGGTAAACCTCATCGTCGAGGGTGAGTTTCGATTTCACGCGAAGGAGAGCTGCGGGCTCCATTGTGAAAACGAAGTTCACATAGTATCCGCTCGCCAAATCTCCGGCGGCGTACGTGAACTTGCGACGATCCATCCGCTGTACCTGCTCGATAGAAGCACCCTCAGCGGCCAACTCTCTGGTAAGGCGCTCGATGACAACCCCCGCAGAGTCATCTGATCCTTTTACGTTCAAAACAAACAAACCCTCGTATCGATTGCTCATAACCTGTGATTTTTTGTGTCTTTAAGATTGAACCGAGAATCAAGCCACAAAAGAGCGCCGCGGCCAAGCGCAAATCAAAAAAACGGTTCCCCTCAGGCTTCCAGTTTTAGCGCATTGAACCGATTCATGGTCGAATCAAACCCTTGGCTAATCACCTCGCCAACAGCATCAGCAGCAGCGCAAATCACCCGAGCAACGAGAGACCTCTCGCACTCACTAAACCTTCCAAGCACATGCCCAACCGCGTCACCGCGACCGGACTCACCAATCCCAACACGCAATCGAGGAACCGCTTCCGACGCAAAATGCTCCATGACCGAACGAATCCCATTATGCCCCGCGGCAGACCCGGATTTGCGAAGTCGCAAACGCCCTAACGCTAAACTCATTTCATCATACACAATCAAAGTTTGTGTAGGTAAAATCTTAAAATAGTCCGCCGCTTTCCTAACCGCTTCGCCGCTGAGATTCATGTAGGTCAGGGGTTTCATGTACAAAACTGCCCCATCCCGATATTTCATAGATTTCCACTTGCGGTCTTCTTCCCAGCTTCCTCCCAATCGGCGAACGGTCTCATCCAATACCTCAAACCCGACATTGTGACGGGTTCCCACATATTCCCTGCCAGGGTTCCCAAGACCGACAACCAATCGAAAATCACTCGGATTCATAAAAAAAGCCGGAGGGAACTACCCTCCGGCTTGGTGAAGCACTCAATCCCACTAAAAGCTGGGACGAACCTCGACTACTTTTTGTCGGCGTCTTCTTTCTTCTCGCGAATCACTTCAGGCTGACTCGGAGCATCAACATCCGTCTTGACGTCACCCGTTGGATTGGAAACGCGGAGGACCGTCACATCACCGTCCAGACGCGCCTTCACCCCTTCCGGCAAAACCAAATCACGAACGTGAACGGCGTCGCTCAGGTTCAATGCAGAAACATCAATCGTGATAACATCTGGCAAATCCTTCGGGAGACACTCCACTTCGACGCTGTGTAACTGAATCTCCAGAAGGCCACCGAATGTTTTCACACCGACGGGCTCTCCCGTGGTCTCAACCGACACGTGAGCGTGAATCACTTCATCCGCAGAAATCGCGTGGAAGTCCATATGGACGATGTCCGGACTCAACGGGTGATGCTGAACGTGCTGAATCAAAGCGAGGCTCGAAGACTTCGCTCCCGCGTTATCGATGGTCAACTCCACAAGGACCTGCTCTCCCGTTGCTTTGGATAGAACCTCCTTAACCTCGCGCTGATTGAGTGAAAGGTTCAGAGCAGCCTGCTTCGCACCGTAAATCACAGCCGGGAGACGCCCATCGCGACGAAGTTGCTTAGAAACCGAACGACCCGCGCCACTGCGGGTCAATGCCTGGAGTTGGATTTGTTTTGCCATAGAAAATGAAAATAGTCCCGATTTTGAAACCGTTTTCGTGCCGCTTAGCGAGATAAAAACTGAAGTGAATCGCAAAAACTCCGTCAGTTTCACTCAAAACCTTGGGTCAGCGCTCGTGGCCGTAAAAAACGTTAAACCGTCCATCAATCTCAAATAAAGGACCCAACGACTTGCCTTTATGAATCCACGATATCGCACGCGCAATCAGCTCGGATACGCAGATTTCCGTTACTTTGAGCGATGGCGAATCGATGAGCGGCACGCTATTGGTACAAATCAACTCCTGCAACCCAGCATCAGCGAGCCGATTCAGTGATTCCGCTGAAAAAACCCCGTGCGAAACGCTCGCAATCACGCTCTTCGCGCCACGCTCCCACAACAATCGTGTCGCCCCCGCAAGCGTGCCTCCCGTCCCACACATATCGTCCACCAGCACAACATGCTTCCCTTCCACCTCGCCAATCAAAGTAACCGCCTCCGTCTCCGTAGCACTCCTCCTCCTCTTAGCCACGATTGCAAGACCCGCATTTAATGCCTGAGCATAGGCGTACACCATCTTCACCCCTCCCACATCAGGAGACACCACAACCACGTCCTCCACCCCTCGCCGAAGCAACTCTTCAATCATCAGTTTCGACCCAAACAGGTTGTCCACTGGAATATCGAAAAATCCTGAAATCTGCTGCGCGTGAAGATCAATCGTTAAAACTCGGTTCACGCCTGCGGCCGTCAACATATTCGCCACCAACTTCGCCGTAATAGGCACTCGCGACTTGTCCTTTCGGTCTTGTCGAGCATACCCAAAATACGGAATCACCGCCGTAATTCGCCCCGCACTCGCACGTCGCGCTGCGTCCACCATGATGAGCAACTCCATCAGATGCTCATTGGCCGGCTTGCAGGTTGGCTGAATAATGTAAATATCTCTTCCGCGGATGTTTTCCTCGATTTGAACAGAGGTTTCACCGTCCGGAAACCGCTTCACAGATGCCTTCCCAAGTGGCACCCCCGTTAAATCTCCATGCTCCACTTTTTCGCAAATTCGCTGTGCGAGAACCGGATGCGCTAACCCCGAAAAAATCTGTGGCGGACTCAGCTCGATTTCGATGTCAGATGGGCTCGTGGTGTACATGGCAGCGGTCGGAGAAACCTATTTCGACACCCCGTTTTTACAAATGTAAACCAACAACCAAGTTGATCGGCTCGACAAACGCACAACTCATCTCGCCAAACTTCGGTACAAATCTCGCGTCTGTTCCGCAATCCGCTTCCAAGTGAAACACTCCTCGACCCGTGCGCGGCCAGCCGCCGCCATCCGAACCCGAAGCGACTCGTCCGTCATCAGCTGATTCACTCTGTCTGCCAAACCACGCGCAAATCCCTCCGGATCAACCGGCTCAAACTGCCGTGAGGCATCAATCTCCACCGGCACCAAAAATCCTGTCTCCCCATCCACAACGACTTCTTTGATTCCCCCCACCGCACTCGCAACCACCGGAGTCTCACACGCCATCGCCTCCAAGTTGATGATGCCAAATGGCTCGTAAACCGACGGACAACAAAACACCGAGGCATGCGAATAAAGCTCAATCGCTTCCGACCGACTCACCATTTCCTGCAACCACAGCACACCACCGTGAACCGACTGCGCTTCCTCAACAGCCGCCCTCATCTCCGCCGCAATCTCCGGCGTATCCGGCGCCCCCGCACACAACACGACCTGAAAATCGTGGCTCATGTGCCGAATCGCCCTCGCCAAATGCACAATCCCCTTCTGTCTCGTCACTCGCCCCACAAACAAAACGTAAGGACGAGATTCATCCACCCCAAACTTCCTCAAAGCACCGAGGCTTTCCACACGTCGGTACTCATTGGGGTCGATGCCATTATAAATCACCTTCACTCGTTCCGGATCGACATTAAATAGACGCAAAATGTCGTCCCGAGTCTCGCTCGACACCGCAACCACTGCATCTGCCATCTCAATCGCGGTCCTCTCGACCCAACACGAAAAATCATACCCTCCACCAATCTGCTCACGCTTCCACGGACGCAACGGCTCCAACGAATGAACCGTTACCACCAGCGGCTTTCCATAGTTCAACTTGGCTAAAATCCCTCCGAGATGCGTGTACCAAGTGTGGAGGTGAACAACATCCGCATCAATCCCCGCTGAGTTCCAGTCCAAGCACCGCTGCAAGGCCCCGAAAACTCCCCTCAAATGCGCAGGCGCTTCGTACCCCGATGAATCGACCCCGTACCCAGTCGCCTCCAACCTCTCGCCCCGAACTCTCTCCTCACGCTGCTCTTTTCCAAAACAACGCACTTCAACGTGCATCAACTGAGACAACTCTCGGGTCAAATAATCCACATGCACCCCAGCCCCCCCGTAAATCGTGGGCGGAAACTCGTTCGTTAGGAACAACGCCTTCATGGATGCGCAACCTGCCGCGAATCTAGCAGCGCATCAATCCCGTTCCTCGCCCACACGAAAATGACACACGCCCGTTGACGCCCCCTCCCGAAAACCTCACCTTCTGTCCCGACGGGGGAGCTTCGCGCTAAGAGGTCCATTCGCTGGACGACCCTTCGAACCTGGTCCGGGTAATGCCGGTGCAGGGAGTTCGGGCTGGGACATCACTCGTCCAGCGTGAAACACCCGTCGCCTAACCGATTAAACGCCATGAACGCCCCGAACCTCGCGCTTCCGGAAAACGAACTCCCAAACTCCCGACGAATCTATGTCAACGGAAGCATCCACCCAGACATTCGCGTTCCCATGCGGGAAATCTCTCAGTCCCCCACAAAACTTCCCAACGGCGGCACCGAAGAAAATCCTCCGCTGAGCGTGTACGACACCAGCGGACCGTGGGGAGATCCGTCATTCGAGGGGTCCGTCGAAACCGGACTTCCCGCCCTCCGCGCAAGCTGGATCGCCGTGCGTGAAGACTCAGAGATCTACGCCGGTCGCGAAATTTCGCCGAAAGACAACGGATACCTTTCTGAAACCCACGCGAAAGCTGCCGCGGAACGCCTGTCCGTCCGAAACGGTGCCACGCTGAACGGATCCGGTCCGACAACCTCCACTCGCACCCCCCGCCGAGCATCAAAAGGCCACCCGGTCACGCAGTTGTGGTATGCCCGCCAAGGAATCATTACCCCTGAGATGGAGTTCATTGCCATCCGAGAAAATCAAGGCCTCGAGCAACTCCAAGAGAAAATCTCCCCAAACGCCCCCCGCAACTCCCTCTGCCATCAGCACTCCGGCGCGGCCTCCTGCAATGATGCACCCGGCGTCTTCAAGCGTTTTCCCCAACGCATCCCCAAGGTTATCACCCCCGAGTTCGTGCGAGAAGAAGTCGCAGCTGGGCGCGCAATCATCCCTGCAAACATCAACCACCCCGAACTCGAGCCGATGATCATCGGCAGAAACTTTCTCGTTAAAATTAACGCCAATATCGGAAACAGTGCTGTCGCATCCAGTATCGAGGAGGAGGTGGAAAAAATGCGGTGGGCAACAAAGTGGGGAGCCGACACTGTGATGGACCTCTCAACGGGCAAAAACATTCACACCACCCGCGAGTGGATTCTTCGGAACTCCCCAGTTCCGATTGGTACTGTGCCCATTTATCAAGCCCTCGAAAAAGTCAACGGCCGAGCCGAAGACCTCACATGGGAAATTTTTCGGGACACCCTCATCGAACAAGCAGAACAAGGCGTCGATTATTTCACCATCCACGCGGGCGTCCTCCTGAGATTCATCCCCCTGACCGCTAAGCGAATGACCGGAATCGTAAGCCGCGGCGGATCCATCATGGCGAAATGGTGCCTCGCCCATCATAAAGAAAATTTCCTCTACACCCACTGGGACGACATTTGTGACATTATGGCGGCTTACGATGTCAGTTTCTCCATCGGCGACGGATTGCGTCCCGGATCCAACGCCGACGCGAATGACGAAGCCCAGTTCGGTGAACTTCAAGTACAAGGCGAACTCACGCGGCGCGCTTGGGATAAGGGCGTGCAGGTGATGAATGAAGGCCCGGGGCACGTTCCCATGCATCTCATTCACGAGAATATGGAAAAACAGCTCGAGTGGTGTCATGAAGCCCCCTTCTACACGCTTGGACCTCTCACCACGGACATTGCGCCCGGATATGACCACATCACGAGCGGTATCGGGGCAGCGATGATTGGCTGGTACGGGTGCGCCATGCTCTGTTACGTGACTCCGAAGGAGCATCTCGGTTTGCCAAATCGAAAAGACGTAAAAGATGGCGTGATTGCGTACAAAATCGCGGCACATGCGGCGGACTTGGCAAAAGGACACCCCGGTGCGCAGTACCGAGATAACGCCCTAAGCAAAGCGCGATTCGAGTTTCGCTGGGCCGACCAGTTTAACCTTGGCCTTGATCCGGTCACAGCTCGCGAATTCCACGACGAGACCCTGCCTCAAGAGGGTGCAAAAAATGCGCACTTTTGCTCAATGTGTGGCCCTCACTTCTGCTCAATGAAAATCACAGAAGACGTCCGAAAATTCGCTGAAGAGAATGGATTGAATGACGAGGCCGCCCTTGAGGCGGGGATGCAGAAAAAGAGCGCCGAGTTTCTCGAGCAAGGAGGCGAAGTCTATAGCGCCTCAAGGCTTGGAACCTCTCAAACCCTCGCATAACCCGAGTCGCCTCGGGGCCAACCCCTTGGCGATGCGCTCAGAACGCACTTAGCCGCTATTCCATCGCTGCCGAGTCGAGCCGTCCGGCAAGACTTTCAGCCGAAGCAAAACCACCTTCCCATCTCAGTAGATTGGGATAGAAAACGACCAAAATGTCCTTGCAGCCCCAATCTCCCCTCAAAGATACCCAAAACGAACCGGATCACCGACAGATACCTATCGATCGCGTTGGAATCAAAAGCCTCCGTTTTCCAATGCGCCTCCGCGACAAAGCGCGTAAGGAACAACACACCGTCGCGAACGTCGCGCTCACCGTCGATCTCCCTGCGGCTTTCAAAGGCACACACATGAGCCGGTTCATTGAGGCCATTCATGCAGAAGGCACTGAACTCCACGGAGACCAGATTCACTCCCTGCTAAGAAGTCTCACAACGCGGCTTCAAGCAGAGTCCGCCCACGCGACCTTTACGTTCCCGTTTTTTCGAGAAAAGTTAGCTCCGGTTTCCGGTAAACCCGGCATCTTAGACTACGACGTCACCTTCAGCGCAACGCTGACCAAGGGCCATTTTGATCTGCTCACAACCCTCGTTGTCCCGGTCGCAACCTTGTGCCCTTGCTCAAAGGCAATCAGTGACCGAGGAGCCCACAATCAGCGCGGTCACGTGACGTTTGCGGTCCGCACCGATGCGCACATCTGGATTGAGGATCTTATCGAGCTCGTCGAAAAAAGCGCGTCATGCGAGCTTTACAGCGTCCTTAAACGCCCGGACGAGAAGGCCGTCACCGAACAAGCTTACGACAACCCCGTCTTTGTCGAAGATCTGGTGAGAAATGTCGCTGAACGAGCAAACCGAAAAGAGCACATCACATGGTACCGAGTCGAAGCTGAAAACTTCGAATCCATCCACAACCACAACGCCTACGCTCTCATCGAGAAGGACAAACGCGCCTAATCACCAACACCCACGGCCCCACACCAATGCACACCCCGGAATGCCTCGCCATCATCGCGGGAAACGGTTCATACCCGATGATCCTCGCGCAGGAGGCTCGGAAAGCCGGGGTCAAACGCATTGTAGCTGCCGCATTCCTAAACGAGACCAAACCCGAACTTGCGTCTCTCGTGGACGATTTCACTACCCTCAGGGTCGGCCAACTCGGAGCCCTGCTCAAGTACCTCCAAAAGTCCGGCGCCAGCGCCGCTATCATGGCCGGACAAATCGCTCCCAAAAATCTTTTCGACCTCCGTCCCGACATCAAAGCCCTCTTCATCCTCGCCAAACTCAAGGAACGAAACGCCGAGAGTATTTTCGGTGCAATCGCCGCCGAATGCGCTCTAGTCGGCGTCCCTTTGCTCCCTGCCACCACATTTATGGACCAGTTTCTAGCGCCAAAGGGGCACTTTGCTGGTCCCGCCCCAAATCGCCGACTTGTCGACGATTTTGCCTACGGACTCCGTATCGCCAAAGAGGTGAGCCGACTGGACATCGGACAAACCGTTATTGTCAAAAAAGGCACCGTACTCGCCGTTGAAGGTTTTGAGGGCACCAATGCTGCCATTCTGCGGGGCGGCGAGCTTGGTCGAGGCGAGGCGACCGTTGTTAAAGTATCCAAGCCTCAACAGGACCTTCGTTTCGATGTTCCGGTCATTGGTCCCGCCACCCTCGAAACCGCACACGTCGCTGGAGTTCACGCCATTGGAATCGAGGCCGGCCAAACGCTCCTGCTTGAAAAAGAAAAAACCCTCTCCCTCGCCTCCGAAAAACGGATAACCCTCTGCGGATTATGAACCCAACCTGTCGTATCGGAGTTATCGGAATCGGTCACATTGGAAGAAATCATGCCCGTATTCTTGCTGAAATCGCCGGACAGGAGTTCACCGCCATCTACGACGGCAACCGAGACGCCGCTGAGGCTGTGGCACGCCAATACAAAGTCAAAGCAGCCGCCTCGCTCGAGGAGTTCATCTCGCTGGTTGACGCTGCCACCATCGCAACCCCCACCCCTACCCATTTTCCAATCGGCATGGCCCTTCTCGAACAGGGACGCCATGTGCTCATCGAAAAACCCATCACCGAAAATGCATCCGAAGCACGGCTGCTCGTGGAAGCAGCGCAATCCCGTGGACTCGCCTTGCAAGTCGGGCACGTTGAACGGTTCAACCCTGCCCTTTCAGCGCTCGAGGAACGCCTGAACAACCCGCGCTTCATCGAGTCTCACAGACTCTCACCTTACCCAAATCGCAGCACGGAGATTGGTGTCGTTCTCGACCTCATGATTCATGACTTGGAAATTATCCTCCATCTGGTCCGCTCCGAGGTGCAGTCCATCGACGCCGTCGGGATCCCTATCCTCAGCAAAGGCGAGGATATCGCGAACGCCCGACTGCGATTTACAAACGGATGCGTCGCCAACATTACGGTGTCTCGGGTGAGTCCAGAGCGGTTGAGAAAAATCCGCGTCTTTCAACCAAACGCTTACCTCTCGCTGGATTACCAGAAACAAGAGGGGTTTACCTACCGACTCGCGGACGATTCCGCACAGGAGTCATCCCTGCTCGCAAAACTTTTCGCGTCCAACGATTCCGCCATCGTTTCAGAGTTCGCTGGAAAAAAAATTCTCCGTGAACCCGTTCGAATCGAGAAGGGCGAGCCTCTCCTTCGTGAAATCGCTGATTTCCACGCCTGCGCACGTGCGGGCACCCGCCCGAAAGTTAGCGGATACGAGGCCACTCGCGCTCTTGAAATAGCCCTCGAAATCACCCGTCGAATCGAGGAGCAGAATGCAACCGCCCAGCCCTAACCCATGAAACTCTACGTCGTCGCGGGTGAATCATCTGGAGACGCGAGAGGAGTTGAACTCCTTTCAGCGCTTCGTTCGCTGCGGCCTGACGTACAAATCCTCGGCGCCGGCGGCCCACTCATGGCATCCCTCGCCAATGGTCCTTTCCTTGAATGGACCAGCGAGGCGGTTGTGGGCATTTGGGATGTCCTTAAAAAGTACCCCTACTTCCGCGGCCAGTTCGACCGGATGCTGGCAGAAATCGCTGTCCAAAAGCCAGATGCCCTCCTCCTCATCGACTACCCAGGCTTTAACCTCCGACTTGCCCGTGAGGCAAAAAAACGCCACCCGTCTCTTAAAACCATCTACTACATCAGCCCTCAGGTCTGGGCTTGGCATCGAAGTCGGATCGGGGAAATGGCGCGCTTCCTCGACTTGATGCTGTGTATCTTCCCGTTCGAAAAACAACTCTACGAATCCTCAGGCCTACACACAGCCTTCGTCGGGCACCCGATGCTTGACTCTCTCGCCACTCGCAAACAACCAACCCCCAGAGACCCGTCTCTCATCGGACTTTTTCCGGGAAGCCGTTCCCGAGAAATTCGCCATCTCTTTCCCGTGATGCTCGAAGCCGCTAAGGAGCTAGCCAGCCGCATCCCAGGCCTTCGCTTCGAAGCAGCGGCCGCCTCCCCCGCCCTCGCGGCGCTCATGAACGAGTTTCTGCGCTTAAAAAAATATGACCCTGGTTTCTGCCAAGTCCGTTGCGGCCGATTCTATCCGCTCATGCAGGAGGCAGCAGCAGGCATGGTCTGCTCGGGCACAGCCACACTCGAAGCTGCTTACTTCGGCCTACCCTCCGTTCTTCTCTACAAAGTCGCATGGCCAACGTGGTGGATTGGAAAAATGCTCGTGGAAGTCCCTCACCTCGGTATGCCAAACGTCCTCGCCGGACGTGAAATTCTCCCCGAGTTTCTCCAGACGAGCGCTCGTCCTCGCCCTATCGCAGATGCGCTCGAACGCCTTCTCACGCAGCCAGACCACCGGAAAGCTCAGCAACAGGCTTTCGAGGAAGTAATCCGTCACCTCGGTACGCCGGGCGCTGGAGCGCGCGCCGCTCGGGAGGTTGCGGCTCTTCTTGAGTAAAGAATCGTCGCTCGGCCTCGAGAAAAACAGGGCGACGCGGACGAAACTAAGCCTTGCGAAACGCGCTAAACAGTCGATTCGCCTCCTCTAGAGTCTCCTTGCTCCCCACATCAAACCAAACGCCCGGTACCTCCCACGTGCGAACCGCCACCCTCGGGTATAACCACTGCACGAACCTTCCCGGCTGATCGGGGTTATTCCCCTCAGCAAGGTACTGAGCCACCATCCTGACAACTGTTTTAGGGTAAAAGTACAGGGCTATCCCAATCTTGCTGCTCTTTGGTTCAGCCGGCTTCTCCTCAAAGCCCCTGAGAGTCCCGTCTTCACCGATATCCACCACACCGTACTTCTGCGCCTGCTCAAGGCTTCCCACGTCGTACACACCCAAAACCGGTCCCCCCGCCGCCGTACACGCCACTCCAAACTCAGTAAGGCTTTCAGAAAAGAGATTGTCGCCCGCCACCACAATCAGGTCTGACTCATCCAACCTCGCCCGCCGAATCACCAAATCCAAATCCCCAATCGCACCGAGTTTGTCCGCATCGCCCGTAGACCCATCGTCAATCACCTCAACCCGCATCTGCGCCTTTCCAGAGCGATACCCCTCCGCCCATCGCTCGAAATCTCCCGCAAACTTGTGATTGGTCACGACATAAACCGCCTCGATTTCCCGAATTGGCGCCAGGTTATCAATCACCCACTCCATCATCGGCTTGCCAGCCACTTCCAGCAGAGGCTTGGCCTTCGTCAACGTCAACGGATAGAGGCGTGTCGCGTAGCCTGCAGCCAAAATCAAAACGTTCATGAACGCAGGATGCCGCGACGAAAACTTTGTCGCAAACGAAACCTCTGTCACATCAGCCTCGCCGGCTGCCCCGTGGATTCCAAAACCGAGTGCCAGAGATCCCCATCCGGATCAACTTTGCGCCGACCGTGCGTCACTAAATCCAATGGCAGATGCACATACGAACCGTGCCAACGCCCCACAATCATCCCAGTCTTACCCGCCATCGCCGCGTGGACCGCATGCTGCGCCAACATCGAACAGTACACGTTGTCCTGAGGGTTTGCGGGCACAGATCGGATCAAGTAACTCGGGTCAATGTACTTAACACTCACAGGCACCCGCCGCTCCTTAAAAAATCCGTTAATCCGGTCGCGCAAATACAAACCAATATCCGCGTGCAACTTGTTGCCTGATGCGTCCGTGCCTCCACCCTCGGCCAGAAGATTCTGTCCGGCACCCTCGGCCACGACAATCACCGCCGACTTTCGCTTGGCAATTCGGTAATGCAACGCCTCAAGCAAACCGCCCGCCCCCTCAAGATTGAAGTCAACCTCAGGAATCAAAACAAAATCCACATTGCTTCCCGCGAGAGCCGCATAACAGGCAATGAATCCAGAGTCGCGCCCCATCAACTTCAAGAGCCCTATTCCGTTTTGAGAACCCGTGGCTTCCACGTAAGCAGACCGAACCGCCTGAACCGCATTAGCAAATGCAGTTTCAAACCCGAAGCTCTTGTCTAAGAACATGATGTCATTATCAATCGTCTTCGGAATCCCAACTACGGCCTTGTTTAACCCCCGCTTGGAACACTCCTCCGCAATCAACGAAGCCCCTCGCAACGTCCCATCGCCACCCACCACAAAAAACAAATCCACCTTCATCTCTTCCAATAAATCCACCATTTCCCCAATGTCCTGAGGACCTCGCGAACTCCCCAAAATCGTCCCGCCAAAGTTGTGGATTTGAGCCACACTTTCCGGACGTAACACCATTGGCGTGAACCCGTGACGTGAAACAAGACCCTGGTATCCGTATCGAAACCCGTACGTGCGCGTCACCCCGTACCGAGTGTGGCACTGCGTCACAATCCCACGAATAATATCGTTTAAACCCGGACAAAGTCCGCCACACGTCACGATACCCGCCGTCGTTTTCGCCGGATCAAAAAAGATGCGTTCGCGAGGACCCGCAACTTCGAAACTCACGCCTGCCCCAGGGCCCGCAGACGCCAACGAATGATCATAGAGAACCCGCTCACCGTCCGTGCGGAAAACCGCAGTGGGCGTGTTGCCGTGCTTCAGGGGGGAAGTAAACGAGCAAGTGCCTAAGGAGCGAATCGACGTATCCATGGAGTGGTACCCTTCACTCAGCCCGAATCAGGGCGCTCTGGGCAAGCCCGAACCGAAAACATCTGTCGAACTGCCGACCGCCGACGAGTCGGCACTGAGCAAAAAACATCCCTGTGCACTCAAGTAATTAGCTCAATGAGATCATGTTGCCGATGCGCTAATGCCCAGAAACCCGCAACACCATCAACGTCGCTAATCGTTGAGTGGCCTCATCCAACTTTTGAACCGCCGCCTTCAGCGCCTCCCCGCGCCCAGCCTCCAAAGCGACACGCACCGCCACTTGCGCAACGCCAATCTCAGACTGCTCATGCTCATCCAAATCTCCCCCCACCAATGCCATCGCCGCTTCAACCGCCGGAATCATCTCCTCAGCTTTCATCTTTGCCTCCGTCCAAACCCTCGCAGCCATATCCTCAAACGCATGCTCCAAGCTGTCTTCCAACATCTTCTCAACCGCCTCGTCACTTACGTCCACCGCGCTAGCCATCCGAATCTCCGTCTCACGCCCCGTCCCAACGTCACGTGCCAAAACTGACAAAACTCCATTCACATCAATCGTAAACTGGACGCCAACCCGCGCCTTTCCCTTCTCAGCAGCCTCAAACGGAATCTCAAATCGCCCCAACTCCCAGTTGTCATCCGCCAGCTCCCGCTCCCCCTGAAGAACGCGAACCGACATCGAGCGCTGGCCCGCCACCGCATTCGTAAATAACTCGCCCGCCTTGCACGGAATGGAACTGTTCCGCGGAATAATCACATTCATCAAACCGCCATACGTCTCAATCCCAAGCGAAAGCGGCGTCACATCCAACAGCAAAGCCTCACGAACCGTCCCCTCCAAAATCCCTGCCTGTAACGTCGCCCCCACCGCTACCGCCTCATCCGGGTGCTGCGAAATGTCCGGTTCACGTCCAAAAATCTCCGCTGCCAACCGGCGCACCGCTGGAATCCGCGTGCTCCCACCCACCAAAACCACCGCCGAAAGGTCTCCCGCCGCCAAACCTGCGTCCGCCATCGCACGTAAACACAGGCCACGGGTCTGCTCAATCCAAGGCGCCGAAACTCTGTCAAACTCCGACCGGTCGACAGCCAACTCCACCGATTTGCCGTCTCGCTCCAAAAACGGGACACGAAACGTCTCCTGCTCCCTTTCCGACAGCGCGTGCTTCACCCGCACCACCTCCGCCCGTAACCGCGCCCGCGACAGCCCATCCGCTAATGCTCCCTCACCCACCACCAACCCGCTCCGCTCGCAAAGATGCCGCTCGAGAGCCGCATCCAAATCGTCGCCTCCTAACCGAGTGTGACCGGTTGTCGATAACACCCGGAAGACACCCTCGCTCATTTCCAAAATCGAAATGTCAAACGTCCCTCCTCCCAAATCATAAACCGCAACCCGTGAACGCTCTCCTAGACGTTCCAGACCGTACGCCAAAGCCGCCGCTGTGGGCTCGTTCAAAATCCGCTCCACCACAAAACCCGCCAACTCGCCAGCCGCGCGCGTCGCCTGTCGCTGCGCATCGTTGAAATACGCAGGCACAGTAATCACCGCCCGATTGATAGTCGCCCCCACGGCTTGCTCCGCATCCCCTTTCAACTTTCGCAAAACCTCCGCTGAAACATTCACCGGTGAGACCCAGCGTTCCCCCGCACAGATCTCAACCCTGCCAGATGAATCCGCGCGAAGTGTCCCGCCCTCCCAATCCTCAACCTCAACCAATCGCCTGCCCATCAGGCGCTTCACCGATGAAATCACCACCCCTCCATTCGCCCTCACAGCAGCGGCACGTCTACCCACCGTTACCTTGTCCGCCCCGATGTACCCCACCACCGACGGCGTGATTCTCTCCCCCTCACCATCCGCTAGCAGCACGGGAAACCCCGCATCCATCACTCCAATCAGCGAGTTCGTCGTCCCTAAATCAATTCCGGCAATCATCAACCAACGCCCTAGCAGACCTCCCTGAAAACGGCAAACTACCCCTCGAACTAATCGCGCAACCAGAATCAGTACACGTCCTTGCGATACCGCTTCGCGTCCTTCAACGCTTTAACGTATTCCAGCGCCGCCTCCTCCGACCGGCCAGACTCCCGACGAACCACAGCCACTAACTCCGCTTCAACATCCTTCGCCATCCGCTCCGCATCACCGCACACGTAAAAATACGCCCCCCCCTCCAACCACGCATACAACTCTCCCGAGCGCTCCCGCATGCGATGCTGCACGTAGACCTTCTCGGCTTGGTCTCGAGAAAAGGCCAAATCCAACCCCTGCAAAACACCGCTACGCTGCCACTCCGCTAACTCCTCCTCGTAAAGAAAATCTGACGCCCGACGTTGCTCGCCAAAAAACAACCAGTTCCGACCCGAGGCCCCCGTAGCCGCACGCTCCTGCAGAAATGCGCGAAAAGGCGCAACCCCCGTCCCCGGTCCAACCATCACCACATCCGTCGAACCATCCTCCGGAAGCCTGAAATGCTTCGCGGTATGAACAAACACCGGAACCGCGCCCCCGACCGACCGATCCGCAAGATACGAGGATGCAACACCCTCACGACGACGCCCGAATGATTCGTATCTCACCGTCGCAATCG
>JACCED010360235.1_pt1 | contig 19598 bp, 15 predicted proteins | sample 7455021 | NCBI WGS metagenome assembly JACCED01 (sample SAMN15323456, study PRJNA562643) | freshwater metagenome | isolation source: river surface water | place: USA:Blue River Watershed | collected 2017-08-19 | reverse complement strand
GTGCCATATCCGGTCGAAGTGCCAGAGATCTCAATCGCTTCAAGTTGATCGTTTGCCTCGACAACTGCAATCGGCTCAGCGCCTGGTTCACTCGGTGGCTTGGTGTAAAGAGCATCGATGTCGCTAAGCAGGACAAGGAGATCAGCCTTGGCGAGCAGGGCAACCCGTGCAGCCAACTGGTCGTTATCGCCAAATCGAATTTCATTAGTAGCAACTGAGTCGTTTTCATTAATGACAGGTAGTACCCCAATTTCTAACAGTCGCTCTAGAGCTCGCAAGGCGTTTTCCCTGGTAACCGTTTCGTCTAGATTGTCGACCGTTAGAAGAATTTGTCCTGGCATTAGTGAGTGCCTAGAAAGAGATCTTTCATATCGGCTCATCAACTTTGCCTGGCCAATACTTGCAAGTGCCTGTGAAGTGGCAAGATCCTCGCTCTTTACGGTCAGCCCAATTAGTGGCGCTGCAGTAGCAATCGCACCAGAGCTGACAACAATAACTTCCTTGCCGGAATTCTTTAGCCTTACCGCAAGATCAACAATCAAGTCCAGGTTGCCCTCATTGGCACCAGTAATGGAACTGGATCCAACCTTGATAACAACTCGCTTGGCCCCTGCCAGCAGTTCCTGATTACTCATTTTCATCCGTCTTTAGATTCTTTTCCCGAATGGCCTGACGCTCAGCTCTGCCGCGGGCACGCTGGTCCATCATGTCGTAGTACTCAGCTCGACGTTCTTTGGTAGTTCGGCGATCACTACCGTCAAGCCGAACATCTGTCCCACGCGGAGACTCAATAGTTTCGACAACCGATGAAATGTAAGGATCCCAATCGAATACAACACCGTTTTCTCTGCCGATGATGACAGTTGATCCAGCCTTAGCACCAGCTCTAGTTAGGGCGTCTTCAATTCCCAGTTTGTTCAGGCGCTCCGAGAGGTAACCAATCGCCTCTGAATTACCAAAGTCTGTTTGAGCAACCCAGCGTTCTGGCTTTTGACCCGTAATGCGGTAAATGACTTCCCCATCCAGCTCTTCGGACTGAACCAAGAATTTAGAATCCTCTTTCTCTTCCAGCAGAGAGAACCGTCTGACGGCTTCGACCTTTGGCCGATGGGCAGTGGCAAGCGCGGCAAGCGCGAAGCTGAGCTGAGATAGTCCCTCGCGGGATGCCGTTGAAATTAGAAATACCTGGAATCCCAAAGCTTCGAAGTCCGCCTTCACAAACTCTGCCAATTCCTTAGCCTCTGGCACATCTACTTTGTTTAGGGCAATTACCTGCGGGCGGTCAAGCAGAGGAAGTTGACCCTCTGGAACCTGGTACTTGGCGAGCTCTTGCTTTATTACCAAATAGTCTGACATCGGATCGCGGTTGGGCTCGAGGGTCGCGCAATCGATGACGTGACAAAGTGCACTGCAGCGCTCGACGTGCCTTAGGAAGTCAAGGCCCAGACCTTTGCCCTCGGAGGCACCTTCAATCAGTCCAGGCACATCAGCAATGGTGTAGCGGTAGTCACCGGCCGCCACCACTCCAAGATTGGGATGAAGTGTGGTGAATGGATATTCGGCAATCTTTGGTCGGGCCGAACTCAATGCTGCAACCAGCGAAGACTTACCCGCGGAAGGGTAGCCAACGAGCGCAATATCAGCAACGGTCTTGAGCTCGAGCTGGATGTCTCCCTGCCAGCCTGGCACACCAAGCAAATGAAATCCCGGGGCAATGCGTTTGCGATTGGCTAGCGCCGCGTTTCCTAAACCACCAGCGCCACCGCGTGCTACGAGTAATTCCATTCCGGAATACTCAAGATCGGCAATAACATTGCCCGCTGCGTCCTTCACCACTGTCCCAACCGGAACTGGTAGAACTAGATCTTCTCCCATTTCACCGTTGTTGTAATCACCCTTACCGTCACCACCCGATTTCGCTACTCGGTGTGGACGGTGATGATAATCCAACAGGGTTGTCACATTGTGATCACTGACTAGGGTTATTGACCCACCATCTCCCCCGTTACCGCCATCAGGGCCCGCTAGTGGTTTGAATTTTTCGCGACGAATCGAAGTGCAGCCATCGCCACCATCACCTGCGCGCAAGTGAAGAGTCACATGATCGACAAAGCTGACCATATCTCTCCTCAACTAAAAAGAGGCGGACCCTTCGGGTCCGCCTCGGTTTTGAAAACCTTTACTGGGTGACTACATTCACCACTTGTCGACCCGACTTGGAACCAAACTGAACTGCACCGGCGGCCAGTGCGAACAATGTGTCGTCTTTTCCAATGCCGACGTTCTTACCCGGGTGGAAGTGTGTTCCGCGCTGACGAACCAAAATCTCACCGGCATTGACAGCCTGGCCATCGTGGCGCTTAACTCCCAAACGCTGTGCATTTGAGTCACGACCGTTGCGGGTGGAACTAACTCCCTTTTTGGATGCCATTTCTCTCTACCTACTTAATCTCGGTAACTTTTACGCGAGTCAAATCCTGTCGGTGACCCTGACGCTTCTTGTAGCCAGTCTTGTTCTTGTACTTCTGGATAACAATCTTTGGGCCGCGGGTCTGGTCAATGACCTCAGCAACAACCTTTACCTTGGCAAGAGCTTGCGGATCAGAGGTGACTTTGTCACCATCGACAACCAGGAGTGCCGGTAGCTCAACGGTTCCGGAAGATTGCTCAATTCGGTTCATGGTGACGATGGTGCCAACTTCGACCTTTTCCTGGCGGCCACCGGCGCGAACAACTGCGTAAACCACTTCTAACCTAACTCTCTGGGATTTTCCGCTTCCTCAGAAGCGGGCAACAGCCTGAAATTCTAGCCAACAAACAGGGGTCGGTCAACCAGCTGTCCTACTTCTTACCCTTCACCTTCCGAATGATGCTGCTGGCCCGGCGGGGCTTTCTACCGGGCTTTTCCCCTGGTTCTGGCAGAGCCTCGAGAACAGCATTAAGCATTTCAGTCTTACCCTCTGGCTCCTTGGCGGGCTCATGGGTAGTAGCAGAGGCTATCTGGCTGACCACGGACTTGAAGGCGTCGGCTTGCTCGCCGGTCACAACTTTCTTGACCTCTTGCTTTTCTGGCTTGTCTTCCTTCTTCTTGCCCTTTTTCGGTTCTGGATCGGCAGCTTTGAAGCGAGGTTCGTCGTGGATAACAAGTCCACGACCTCCGCAGCACTCACAGGTCTCGGAATAGGTTTCGAGCAGCCCGACTCCAATCTTCTTGCGAGTCATCTGAACCAGTCCCAGCGAAGTAATTTCGCTGACTTGGTTCTTGGTCCGATCACGGCTTAGGCACTCCAGCAGCCTGCGACGGACCGCCTCTTGATTTGCGCTCTGAATCATATCAATAAAGTCGATCACGATAATTCCGCCAATATCCCTGAGGCGAAGTTGTCTAACTATTTCTTCCGCCGCTTCCAGGTTATTTTTGGTGACGGTTTCCTCTAGGTTTCCACCAGAACCGATGAACTTGCCCGTGTTCACATCCACCACGGTCATCGCTTCAGTTCGATCGATGACTAAAGAGCCACCCGATGGCAAGTAGACCTTGCGGTCCAGGGCTTTTACAATCTGGTCACCAATTCGGTAGTGATCAAAGATGTCTTCCTTGTTTGTGTGCTCAACGAGTCTCTCAAGTAGATCAGGTGCGACTGTTGCGAGGTAGTTTCGAATTACCTCGTTGGCATTTTTGCCACTTACGACAAGCTGCTGAAAATCTTCATTAAATACGTCTCGAACAATCTTGACCAAAAGCTCGGGCTCAGAGTGCAGCTGCATGGGGGCTTTACCCTTTTCTGCCTGCCTGGTGATTTCTTCCCACTGAATCTGAAGTCTTTCAATATCCAGCCTTAGTTGCTCTTCGGTTGCACCCTCCGCCGCAGTTCTAACAATTACTCCGGCTTCTTCCGGTAGCGCACCTTTTAAAATCTGTTTTAGTCTCGCTCGCTCACCCTCTGGCAGCTTGCGAGAAATACCAGACATGTTGCCAGCTGGAACATAAACCAAGAATCTGCCAGGCAATGAAATCTGCGAAGTTAGCCGAGCACCCTTTTGACCAACTGGGTCTTTAGTAACCTGCACTAAAACCTGGTCTCCCGTTTTTAGAGCTAGTTCAATTCTTCTGGGTTGGTTACCGGTCTCGGCAGCTTCCCAATCAACCTCTCCCGAATACAGCACTGCATTTCGGCCGCGACCGATGTCTACGAATGCCGCCTCCATGGAGGGCAGGACATTTTGCACTTTTCCCAGGTAGACGTTGCCAATGATTGAAACGCTTTGCGACTGGGTTACGTAGTGCTCAACCAACAGCCCATCTTCCAAAACACCAATCTGGAATCTGCCCTCGTGCTCGCGGACAATCATCTTTCGATCAACCGATTCGCGCCGAGCCAAGAATTCACTCTCGGTAACGGTAGAACGACGTCGACCGGTGTCCCGAGAATCACGCCGCCTGATTCGCTTAGCCTCTACCCTGGTCGAGCTGTCGTCTTCCTTGGCTGGCTTTTGCGGCTTTACTTTTTCTTTTGGTGTTTCCTTCTTTTTCTTCTCCTTGCGCTCGGGTTTTGGTTCCGCCTTCTTTTTAGAAGTGCGCTCAACCGCAGGAGTTGGAAGAGAGGGAGCTTGAAATATGAGTTGGGTTGCCGCCGGTTTGGCTGGCTCTTCTTTTTTCTTTGCCACGAGTGCCTATGCTGGGCTTTGGTTCACACCCCGTAAGCCCCGTTCAAGTGATTCAGGCCGCAACCTAAATCGAAACCTAATGCGTCAAAAACCCGTTGTTTTTGACGAAACCTTCGATGTGAGTGTGATCACATCTAGTTAGAAGTATGCCACGGCCCAGTCGAAAATGGGATAATTCCTTTGTGTTCCCTTATTTCCTCATCCTTTTTGGCGCGACTGGCTGGATTGCTAGCTTCGGGCTGACTCTTGAGCGTATCAAGGTGGCCGGAGACCCCGCTGCCACAACTGCCTGCGACATCTCACCGTTTATCAGCTGTAAGTCGGTAATGCTCTCAGAGCAGGCAGCGCTGCTGGGTTTTCCCAATCCGCTCATCGGGTTAGCGGCTTTCTTCGCACCGATTGTGGTGGGGTTTGCAATCCTGGCTGGCGCTAAATTTGCCAGTTGGTTTTGGCGAGTGTTTTTGCTGGGACATGTTCTTGCAATGGTTTTTGTTTTCTGGCTGTTCAGCCAAAGTGTTTACGTCATCGGCGCCCTTTGCCTCTACTGCATGGTCGCGTGGACAGCAACCATTCCACTGTTTTGGTCAATTCTTGGTTTCTCGGCTAAGGAGGGTCACCTGGGGCAAAAGATGATTAGTCCTGGCGAAACTATTTATGAGTGGGCCTGGGTCGCAACAATTTTGACTTATGCGCTCATGATTGGGCTAATCATTATTCAGTTCTGGGAGTTCTGGCCAACTCTTTTCTAGAACCAGATAGCAAGCTCGCGCTTAGCGCTCTCCTCTGAATCAGAACCGTGCACAAGATTCTGAATGACTTTTGTACCCCAGTCTCTGCCCAAATCACCGCGAATGGTGCCAGGGGCAGCTGTGGTTGGATCTGTTGCGCCGGCGAGCGATCTAAATCCTTCGATCACCCGATTACCCTCTAGACGAATTGCGATGGTGGGACCAGAGAGCATGAACTCCAATAGTGGTTCATAAAAAGGCTTACCCTCGTGTTCGGAATAGTGCTGAGTCAGCAACTCACGATTGGGTTGAACCATCTTCAGATCGGTCACTTGATAACCCTTAACCTCACAGCGGGAAATTATTTCTCCGACTAGGTTGCGCTTGACGCCATCAGGCTTAATTAGAACTAGGGTCGCTTGCAATTTGCTCTCCCATCAGCTTGTTGTAATTCTCTCTCGCTTTGTCGATTGTCGCACCTGCGACGAGCCCCCAAATCCAAAGTCCGACCAGGATTGTTCCAATCACAAACATGCCCCACAACCAAAAGCCACTCACCAACAGCGCAGCTTGAACCAGCCAACCTAGCCAGTAGCCGGTCGGATGCCTCAGAAATGCAGGTGTCAGGATGGCAAGAAGAGCAAAGGTAAGTCCAATTCCCCAAATTAATTCAATGGAAGGGAGGTTTGAGGTTGGCTCGGCCATTTTCAAGCCAAATGCGGTCAGAGTCGCAAAAAAAATGACAATAGATTGAAAGCTCAAAACTATCGAGGCTAAAAGGCGCTTAGTAGATCTATTCTTCATCGTCATCTACCTGCAATTCTCCCAGAACAGCACCAATTAGGTAAAGCGAACCAGTCACAAACAAGGCTATTTCCTCAGACTCAGCAGTTTTCATGGCCAATTTGAGGGCTTCGGAGACCTCAGGAATTGTCGCAATCACCTCTCCTCCGGAAGTGATTATTTTGCTGGCCAACTCCTCAGCGAGTAAAGCGCGCTCGCCAACAATTTGCGTGACCACGACTCTTGGGAAAATGTTTGCAAATTGCTTAGCCGCAGAGTCGATGTCCTTGTCTGCCACCATCGCGACCAACCCAATTCGATCTGGATTGGAAAAATGCTCTCCTATGGCATTGCCAAGGCTGGCAATGCCAGCTGGGTTGTGAGCTCCGTCAAGCACAACCAATGGCTTCTTGCTGACGACCTGTAGTCTCCCCGGACTCACTGCGTCGGCAAGTGCTACCCGCAGATATTCATCAGCAATAGCTCGACCGCCAAGAAATTGTTCTACTGCTGCGATTGCGGTGGCAGCGTTTTCTGCCTGATGAGCGCCGATAATCGGCATCCAAAGGCTCGGATAGTTGCCCACCGTGCCGCTAACGGAGAATCGGGTCCCGTAACCCTCCCCTGAGCTATTGGATAACTCAAAATCTTTGCCGGCAAGGAAAAAATCTCCGGGAGACCTGGTCTTTAGCACTTCGACCACTGATGGTTTTTGCGGACTGGAAACTACCACCGATTTCTCTTTGATGATGCCAGCTTTAGTTGCTGCTATTTCTTCCACAGTGCTTCCCAATTGCTTGGTGTGATCTAGGTCGATGGCGGTGAATACTGCCACATCTGCATTGGCAACGTTTGTAGAGTCCCACTCTCCACCAATACCAACTTCCAGCACCAGCACGTCAACTGGGGCGTCGGAGAAGATCTGAAAAGCTATCGCGGTCATCGCCTCGAAAAATGTCAGCGGCTGCTCTCCCATTGCTAATAGCTTCTGATCCACCAACTCGAGGATTGGTTTGGTTTCCTGATAAGTCTCTAAAAATCTTTCGTCATCAATCGGCGTGCCATCTAAAGATATTCGTTCATTGAACCGCACCAAGTGTGGAGAAGTTAGTCGCCCGGTTTTGAGACCTAGTTCTCGGAGAATGCGCTCGATGATTCTGGCGGTTGATGTCTTGCCATTTGTTCCGGTGATGTGAATCACCGGGTAATTGAACTGCGGGTTCCCCAATACCTCGCACGCAATCCGAGTTGGCTCCAGACGCGGACGCATTTGATGCTCAGGCTTTCTCGAATACAGCTCATCTAGCGCCTGCTGCATTGAAATTGCTGTCACTGCTTTACTAGCTCAATCTGAATTAGGCCGTCGTCGCCAATCGTCAGAGACCCCTCACCTTGGGTAATTTCAAGCTTGGTCGCGAGCGTTTCGGAAGCAATCAATTCGGCATGCTTTTCAAGGGCCACCTTCGACTTAGCATCGGCTCGAAGAGTTAGGTGGATGCGATCCGAGACATCGAGGTTGGCATCCTTCCTGGCCTGCTGTATGTGTCGGATTGCGTCTCTGGCAGCACCTTCTTGCTCTAAGTCTTCAGTAACAGTGAGATTGAGTAAAACGAAACCGGTTGACGTCACCCCCACTGCATTTTCACCGGATGAGGTTGCCTGCAGTGTTACTTCGAATTCGCCCTCAAGTAAAAGTGTGTCACCAACCATCACGTTGCCGTCGATTTGTTTCCAATTCCCTGCCTTGGCAGCTTGGATAACTTCTTGAACTGCTTTTCCAAGCCTTGGGCCAAGTGCTCTGGCGTTGACGCTTAGGTTCTTGGACAGTCCAAATTGCTTTGCCACATCTTCGCTAGCCTCCACCACAGAAATCTTCTTAACGTTTAGCTCATCAGCGATTAGATCTGAGTAGCTGGCGAGAGAATCGGCCTGCTCGACGGCAATTGTAAGTTCGCTCAGTGGCAAGCGGACACGCAGTCCAGCTGCTTTGCGCAAGGAAAGCGCTACCGAGGCAGCCTCACGAATGGCGTCCATGTCGCGAACTAATTCAGCATCGCGAGGGAATTCCTCAGCCTCCGGCCAGGACTCAAGGTGAATAGAGCGACCACCGGTCAAGCCTCGCCACATTTCCTCGCTAATGATTGGTAGAAGTGGCGCCACTACTCGCAGCGTCGCCTCCAAAACTGTGTAGAGAGTGTCAAAAGCGTCTTTGTCACCTTCCCAGAATCGATCTCTGGATCGTCTGATGTACCAATTGGTTAGTACCTCGGCAAACTCCCGAACCTTGGCAGATGCTTGATAGCTGTCAAACTGATCTAGGTCGTGCTGGACAGAGACGATTAGTTCGTGTGTTTTTGCCAGGATGTAGCGATCGAGTAAATCCTGCGACCCGAAGCTTGGGCTAGCTTGGTAGTTTGATGCGTTTGCGTAAAGCGAGAAAAAGTAATAGCTATTCCAAAGCGGAAGCAGTGCCTGACGAACACCCTCTCGAATTCCCTGCTCAGTAACTGAGAGATTTCCACCTCGCAAAATTGTCGAAGACATCAAGAACCAGCGCATAGCGTCGGATCCATCGCGGTCAAAGACCTCGTTCACATCCGGATAGTTGCGGAGCGACTTGGACATTTTTTGCCCATCATTACCCAGCACAATTCCGTGGCTGATGGCGTTTTTGAAGGCTGGTCGATCAAATAGTGCCGTTGATAGCACGTGCAGGGTGTAGAACCACCCTCTGGTCTGCCCCACGTATTCGACGATGAAATCGCCTGGGAAGTGCGTATCAAACCACTCTTGATTCTCGAATGGATAGTGAACCTGTGCAAAGGGCATCGAGCCGGACTCAAACCAGCAATCCAAAACCTCCGGCACGCGACGCATCATCGACTTACCGCTGGGGTCATCCGGATTCGGTCTAACCAGCTCATCAATTACAGGTCGATGGAAGTCGCTGGGGCTTACACCGAAATCCTTCTCAATCTCGGCGAGTGAGCCGTAGACGTCTATGCGCGGGTAGTTTGGATCGTCCGACTTCCATACTGGGATTGGCGCACCCCAAAAACGGTTACGAGAAATAGCCCAGTCCCGAACATTTTCAAGCCACTTACCAAAACTGCCGTTCTTGGTGTGCTCTGGAACCCAATTAATCTGCTGATTTAGCTCAAGCATCCGATCGCGCAGTTTGGTCGTTTCAACAAACCAAGAAGAAACCGCTTTGTATATCAGTGGATTCTTGCAGCGATAGCAGTGTGGGTAAGAGTGATCGTAAGAGGCCTGCCTAAAGAGTCGACCGGCTGCTTTTAGGTCTTGCGTGATTGGCTTATTAGCTTCAAATACATGTTGGCCTTCATAAGGCACTACCACGGAGTTGAATTGCCCGCGTTCATTGATTGACACGTAGGTGGGAATTCCAGCCGCGCTGCAGAGCAGCTGGTCATCCTCACCATAGGCAGGTGCCTGGTGAACTATTCCTGTTCCCTCGTCGGCAGTTACGTAATCACCAACTAAAACCTGCCAGGCGTTGTCAATTTCAAATTTCTGTGAATCTGCGTAGAAATCAAAAATTCGGCCATACCGAATGCCAGCCAGATCTTTACCGAGGACCTTCTTGCTGATCGCTGCCTGTGCATCATCTAAGTTTTCGAATCCAAGTTCTCTTAAGTAATTTGCCAAAGTGGTTGCTGCCAAAAGATAACGTTGAGTACCTAAGACACTGTTGGGCGCATCAATAATTACGTATTCAATTTCCGGTCCAACAGCTAAGGCAAAGTTAGTAGGCAGGGTCCAAGGAGTGGTCGTCCAGGCAAGAATGTTTACCCCCGCATACTCCCCTGATTCAATCGGAAAAGTAACAGTGACAGATTGATCTTGGCGAGGTCGATAGACCTCGTCATCCATTCTCAGTTCATGATTTGAAAGCGGAGTTTCACATCTCCAGCAATACGCCAGTACCTTGAAACCTTCGTAGATTAAGCCTTTCTTGTGAAGCTCTTTGAATGCCCAGATCACACTCTCGGTGTAATCCTGATCCAGGGTCTTATAGTCATTGTCAAAATCAACCCAGCGAGCCTGTCTGGTGACGTAACTGCGCCAATCTTGGGTGTATTTCAAAACAGAGGTTTTGCAAAACTCGTTAAACTTTGCGACGCCGTATTTTTCAATTTCAGGCCGACCAGAAATTCCAAGCAGCCGCTCGGCCTCGACTTCTGCGGGTAGGCCGTGAGTATCCCAGCCGAAACGGCGCTCTACTCTTTTTCCCCGCATGGTCTGATAGCGCGGTACCAGGTCTTTGGTGTAGCCGGTTAGCAGATGCCCGTAGTGCGGGAGTCCGTTCGCAAAGGGTGGACCATCGTAGAAGACAAACTCTTCCGCTTGGGTCTCGGCGCGCTGGTCAATGGATCGCTGAAAAGTGCCGTCTTTTTCCCAGTAAGCCAACACTTCCTTCTCAATAGCTGGAAAGCTAGGTGAAGGATTGGCGGCGCTATCGGGGCCTTTGTGTTTGGGGTACATCACGACTTTCGAACCTTGGCAGACTAACAATGTTAATCTAGTCACCATTACTATGCCGAGGTCTGCATGAGAAGAACCAAGCCCGAGCCAATCAGGGCCGCCCAGATACCCGAAAAAGCCACAGTCGATGGACTGGAGGCTAAGTGGGTGCCACGCTGGGAGGATAGCGGGGTCTATAGATTTGAAAATTCGGCCAAACGTGAGCAGATCTACTCGATAGATACTCCTCCCCCAACTGCCTCAGGTTCTTTGCACGTCGGACACGTCTTCAGCTACACCCACACCGATGTTGTTGCCAGATTCCAAAGAATGCGTGGAATGGACGTGTTTTATCCCATGGGGTGGGATGACAATGGTTTGCCCACGGAGCGCAGGGTTCAGAACTACTACGGTGTTCGTTGTGATCCCACGCTGCCATACCAAAAAGACTTTCAGCCACCTTATGAGGGTGGAGATAACAAGAGTTCAAAGGCAGCAGATCAATTACCGATTTCAAGACGCAACTTCATTGAGCTTTGCGAAAAGCTAACTGAGGAAGACGAAAAAGCTTTTGAAAACCTCTGGCGCACGCTAGGGCTCTCAGTTGACTGGCAACAGACCTACAGAACAATCTCTGCAGAAGCTCAACGAGTTTCCCAGGCTGCCTTTCTAAACAATCTTGCCCGTGGTGAGGCGTATCAGTCTCTTGCACCGACTTTGTGGGATGTCACATTTAGAACTGCCGTTGCGCAGGCAGAGCTAGAAGATCGCGAGGTGCCAGGCGCATATCATCGCGTTGCCTTCGATGGCCCGAACGGCAAAATCTTTATAGAAACAACTAGGCCGGAACTAATTCCGGCCTGCGTTGCCTTGGTTGCGCATCCAGATGATGAAAGGTATCGCGACCTATTTGGCAAAACAGCCAAGACTCCTTTGTTCGGTGTAGAGGTGCCGATTGTTTCTCACCGACTTGCCCAAAAAGATAAGGGTTCTGGCATCGCCATGATTTGTACCTTCGGAGACGTCACTGACGTCATCTGGTGGAGAGAGTTGAACCTACCCAACAGAGCCATCATTGGTTTTGATGGTCGAATCGTTTCTCAGGCGCCGGACGTGATTGAGAGTTCAAAGAATCCAGGTCTCTTCGCGGAACTTGCCGGAAAAACCGTATTCTCTGCCAAAGAAATCGTCGTGCAGGCTCTGAAGGACTCAGGTGACTTAGTCGGTGAGCCAAAACCAATCTCTCATCCAGTGAAGTTCTTTGAAAAGGGCGATAAGCCACTTGAAATCGTCTCTACCCGTCAGTGGTACATCTCAAACGGTGGCAAGGACAAGGCGCTTGCGGAGCGACTGATTACCAAGGGAAGACAGCTAGAGTTTCACCCCGCTTTCATGCGAGTTCGTCTAGAGGATTGGATAAATGGCCTCAATGGCGATTGGTTGATTTCCCGCCAAAGATTCTTTGGCGTTCCGATTCCGGTCTGGTATGAAGTCGATGAAGATGGCAATCCTGACTTTGATAAAAGAATTGTTCCGAGTCTCGATCAGTTGCCGGTGGATCCCAGCAGCGCGGTTCCGAACGGCTACCAAGAAGAGCAGCGGGGAAAACCTAATGGATTTGTTGGTGAGCTTGACATCATGGACACCTGGGCCACTTCCTCACTCACACCTCAACTTGCTGGCGGTTGGCTAGCGAATGATGAGAAATTCAAGAAGGTTTTTCCTTTCGACCTAAGGCCGCAAGGCCAAGACATTATTCGCACTTGGCTGTTTTCGACACTGCTCAGGAGTGAATTGGAACATGGCGCACTGCCATGGAAAAATGCCGCAATTTCTGGCTGGATTCTGGATCCGGATCGAAAGAAGATGTCTAAGTCCAAGGGAAATGTGGTCGTCCCCAACGAATTGCTCGAGACCCATGGTTCAGATGCCGTTCGTTACTGGGCCGCATCCGCTCGACTTGGCACTGATGCTGCATTTGACGAAGGTCAAATGAAGATCGGCCGAAGGCTCGCGAACAAACTACTTAACGCCGGAAGATTTGCCTTGAGCTTTGAATTGCCGGTAGGTGTTGGTGAAGTAACTAACCCGATAGACCAAGCGATGTTGGCAAACCTTCGCGAAGTGGTCGAGATTGCCACCAAAGCATTCGAAAACTACGACCACACGAAGGCACTGGAGACCACCGAGACTTTCTTCTGGACCTTTACAGATGATTACCTCGAACTGGTCAAAGAGCGTGCCTATGCTTCAGGAGGCCAGTCGCCTCAGGAAGTTGGTTCAGCGGTGTTGGCGCTGCGCCAAGCACTTGCAATCCTTGTGCGCCTATTCGCTCCATTTATTCCATTCGCTGCCGAAGAAGTATGGAGCTGGTGGCAAGAAGGCAGTGTTCACAATTCGGCTTGGCCAGTGACTGCTGAAATTCCATTCACGGACTCATCGCTTATGACAACGACCAGCAGTGCGCTAATTCTTATTCGCAAGTCCAAGTCCGATGCAAAACTTTCAATGAAAGCTGAGATTGAAACAGCTTCGCTCGCCGGGCCGGAGCAGCTTGGGCTGATCAAGGACGACTTGATGGCGGTTGGAAAGATAAGGGAACTTAAACTAAGTGTTGCAGGGGATTTGCAGCTATCGAACCTGAAGTTTGTTCCAGAGCAATAGCATTGCTCCATGACCAACCCTTTACTCGCACCCTCTGCCCTCGAAAACGAACTGCCAGATTTTAAAAATCTACTCGACGAGCACTATCTACCAGCCTTCGAAAATGGTGTAGCTGAACAAAACAGAGAGATTGCCGCGATTCTTGCACAACCGGATGTAACTTTCGAAAACACAGTTGTTGCGATGGAGAGGTCAGGGCAGCTTTTAGCAACGATGCTAAATGTCTTTTATAACAAAGCATCCAGCGATACCAATGATGACTTGCAAGCACTAGAAGCAGTGATTGGTCCAAAACTTGCCGCACACCTGGACAGCATTCATCTCAACCCGGAACTTTTTGAGCGCCTGACTTATCTCGAAAGTAGGGCAGCGAACCTTGAATTAGATGCCGAGAGCGAACGGCTGCTAGAGAAGTATTTAGAAGATTTCAGATTTGCCGGCGCGGCGCTGTCTTCGGATGCTCGCAAAAAAGTCGCCAGCATCAATGAGCGCCTAAGCAGCCTGGAAGCCGAGTTCGATAAACGCCTGCTGGCAGACTCCAATGAGCTTGCTCTTGAACTACGTGATGCAAGCCGATTAGCAGGCTTGAGCGAAGATGAAATCCAATCGCTTGCACAGGCGGCGAAGGACCGTGGAAAGTCCGGCTTTGTTATTCCATTGCTCAACTACTCAGGTCACCCCCTGCTGGCAAATCTCCAGGATCGCGCCCTGCGCCAAGAGATCTTAGAAAGAACGCTCTCTAGGGGCTCTAGAGGGAACAGCAATGACACGTCCGAACTCATTCGGGAGATGGTTGAGCTCAGAAATCAAAAAGCAGCGCTCTTTGGCTACTCAACTTACGCCGAATACGTTCTAACCCAGCAGACGGCTAAATCTCCGAAGCGGGTGCATGAAGTCCTTCGAAAGATTGCTCCCCTAGCCAAGAGAAACGCCGAGCGGGAGGCGAAGGAGCTGGGTGCGCTTATGCAAAAGGAAATCGGTAGCAGCGATCTGAGGGCCTGGGACTGGGATCGTTACACCGAGCAACTGCGCACTCAGCGCTACTCGATCGACACTTCTGTTCTCAAACCCTACTTCGAACTTTGGCAAGTATTAGAAAAGGGAGTTTTCTTCGCTGCCAGTGGCCTTTACGGGCTTTCCTTTAGAAGACGTGAGGACCTAGTTGCCTATCATCCTGACGCTCGGGTGTATCAGGTTGATTATGAGGATGGCAGCAGGTGTGGTCTCTACATTTTCGATCCCTATGCCAGGCCCTCCAAGCACGGTGGGGCGTGGATGAATAACTTGGTTGATCAATCTCACTTGCTAGGCAAACTACCGATTGTTGTAAACAACATGAACATCCCAAAGCCAGCCGAGGGAAATCCAGCATTCATGACATTGGATGAAGTAAAGACGCTATTTCATGAATTTGGTCACACCCTGCATGGATTGTTATCGAACGTCCACTATCCCCGTTTTTCTGGAACCAATGTCGAACGAGACTTTGTCGAGTTTCCTTCCCAAGTTAATGAGATGTGGATGCTGTGGCCCGAAGTCTTGCAAAACTACGCAATTCATCACGAGACCAAAGAGCCTCTCTCCCTGGACTGGGTTGACAAACTGCAATCGAGCGAGAGTTTCAACCAAGGCTACGAAACAACCCACTACCTGCAGGCAGCAATTCTTGATCTTGCTCTGCACGAAAATCAAAAACTTCCGATAGATTTGGCGGCCTTTGAATCACAGTCAATTCAGAACTACGGCCTACAATTTGAACCAGTGCCAACTAGGTACAGAACTAACTTCTTCGCTCACATCTTCGCCGGCGGCTATTCAGCTGGCTACTACGGCTATATCTGGTCCGAAGTTCTAGACGCAGAAAGTGTCGATTGGTTCAGGGCTAATGGTGGCTTCAAAAGAGAAAACGGGCAGCGGTTTTCGGATGCTCTACTATCCCGAGGAGGGTCAAAGGATTCGATGACACTAGTTCGAGAGCTTCTCGGAAGAGACCCTGAGATTACTCCGCTAATGAGACGACGAGGCTTAATCTAGGTTTTTGCTAGGCAAGCAGGTAAGCACGTCCGTCACCAAAGCTTGGAAAGAGCAGTTTCTTCGCGCTCAATATGGGCCAGTTTTTGAGATTTCAGCTTTACTTCTGCCGCTTAGGCAGTTTTGTCTTTTAGCCGCTGCTTAATTGGTTGAATTTGCGGCATTGATTTGGAAAGGACAACCTCGGCTGTAATCACAACTCTGCCCTGGGTTACTGATCCAGGAAGCTCAAACATTATTGGGTTTAGCAGCTCTTCCAGGATTGCGCGCAATCCACGTGCACCGGTTTCTCGCTCAACTGCCTGATCGGCAATTAGCTCGACGGCTGCCGGTTCAAACTCCAACTCGAATCCGTCCAGCTCAAACATCCTTTGATACTGCTTGATGAGTGCGTTCTTTGGTTCGGTAAGGATAGAAATCAATGCTGACTTATCGAGTTGATCGACAGTTGCAATGACTGGTAGGCGTCCGATGAATTCCGGAATAAGACCAAACTTCCGCAGGTCCTCTGGTTGAACTTGCCTGAAGACGTTCGAGTCGTCACTCTTTTCTTTTAGCGGTGAGCCGAAGCCAATTCCCTTTTTCCCAGTTCTTTCCCCAACGATTGTCTCCAGACCTGCAAAAGCTCCGGCCACGATGAACAATACGTTGGTGGTGTCAATTTGGATAAATTCCTGCTGCGGGTGCTTTCTTCCTCCCTGCGGGGGTACTGATGCAACCGTTCCCTCCAAAATCTTTAACAGCGCCTGCTGTACACCCTCACCGGAAACATCTCTTGTGATTGATGGATTTTCAGCTTTTCTGGAAATTTTGTCGATTTCATCGATGTAGACAATTCCAGTTTCAGCTCGACGAGGATCATAATCTGCCGCTTGCAGAAGTTTCAAAAGAATGTTCTCTACATCTTCCCCGACATAGCCCGCTTCGGTCAGAGCTGTGGCATCCGCAACGGCAAATGGGACGTTGAGACGCTTAGCAAGAATTTGTGCCAGGTAAGTTTTTCCACAACCGGTGGGGCCAATCATCAAGATGTTGCTTTTTGCTAGCTCGATGTCATCTTGCGATTTCCCAGCTGGGCTTAGCGTCCCAGCTGCGCGAATACGCTTGTAGTGGTTGTATACCGCGACGGATAGTTGTTTTTTTGCTCCGTCTTGTCCAATCACATACTCATCCAAAAAGGCTTTGATTTCCTTTGGCGTTGGAAGATCTAATGACTCAGTCTGGGCACGAGCTTGGTTACCTAGTTCTTCTTCAATGATTTCATTGCATAACTCGATGCATTCATCGCAGATGTAAACCGAAGGGCCTGCAATTAGTTTGCGCACCTGCTTTTGGCTTTTGCCGCAGAATGTGCACTTCAGCAGATCACTGGTCTCGCTCAGGGTCATGTCTAAACCCTATATCTGATAACAGACAAGGCTTTCGCCATTTAGCGGGTTTTAGGCCTTTCGAGTGGTTAAAACCTGGTCAATCAGGCCATATTCCAAAGCTTCTTGTGCCGTGAGAATCTTGTCGCGGTCGATATCCTTGTTGACTTGCTCAATCGACTTGCCAGAGTGCTTAGCAAGAGTCTCCTCTAGCCACACGCGCATACGCATGATCTCCTTGGCCTGAATTTCGATATCAGACGCTTGGCCCTGACCGCCGCCACCAGTGGCTGGCTGGTGAATCAAGACTCGAGCATTTGGAAGTGCAAGACGCTTGCCTTTGGTTCCGGCAGCTAGTAACACGGCAGCCGCAGATGCTGCCTGTCCAAGGCAAACCGTTTGTATCTGTGGCTTGATGTACTGCATGGTGTCATAGATTGCGGTTAGGGCAGTAAAGGATCCACCTGGTGAGTTGATGTACATCGTTATATCACGATCGGGATCCTGGGATTCCAGCACGAGTAGCTGGGCCATGATGTCGTCGGCCGATGCGTCATCCACCTGAACACCCAGGAAAACAATGCGATCTTCGAAAAGCTTGGTGTAAGGGTTGTGACGCTTGAAGCCGTAGGAGGTTCTCTCCTCGAACTCGGGCAAGATGTAACGAGCTTGTGGCAATTGAACTCTGCCTGCTTGTGATTCCATGTAGCTCATTGCTTATGCCTTTCCTACGCCAGTTGACCTGGTGGCAAACTGCTGAATGTGATCAATAAATCCGTACTCCAAGGCCTCTTCGGCAGTGAACCAACGATCGCGGTCACCATCTTGCATTATCTGCTCAACGCTCTTGCCAGTTTGCTGCGCAGTCAACGTGGCGAGCTGTCGCTTCATCGACATAATCAATTCCGCCTGAGTTTGAATGTCGGAGGCAGTGCCGCCAAATCCACCCAGTGGTTGGTGCAGCAAGACTCTGGTGTTTGGAGTGGCATATCGCTTACCTTTTGTTCCGCTTGACAGCAGGAACTGACCCATTGAGGCGGCCATGCCGATACCCACAGTCACGATGTCGTTCGGTACATACTGCATGGTGTCGTAAATCGCCATACCAGCAGTGATTGAACCGCCCGGAGAATTTATGTAGAAGTAGATGTCTTTTTCAGAATCTTCGGCTGCGAGCAGCAAAATCTTGGCGCAAATTTCATTAGCGTTCTCATCTCGAACCTCGCTACCCAACCAAACAATTCGGTCCTTAAGCAGGCGATCGAAAACGTTATTGCGCTCCATGGCAGATGCGGACATCCATACTCCTTAGCTAACGAAAATAACCCTAGCTAGGCCAATGGGGCTTTTTGGTGCGTGTTCGCCTTAGGCGTTAGGCCTGGTATTCAACCTTTTTACCGTTGGAATCGGTGATATCGGCATTAGCGACCAAGAAATCAACCGCCTTACGGCGTGCCAATTCAGAGACGTAGGCAGGTACCTGACCAGCATTAGAAATCTGCTTGATGAACTCGTTAGGGTCCATGCCATAGCTGGAGGCCATGAGAGCTAGGTAATCAATCAATTCCTTGTCTTGGACCTTGATGTCTTCAGCCTTCGCAACAGCATCCAAAATGAGTCTGGTTTGGAAGTTCTTTTCTGCCTCTTCCGTAACTTCTTTACGGTGAACATCGTCCTGCAGTCTGCCCTCACCCTCCAAGTGAGAGTGCACCTCTCGCTCGATAGCAACCTGCGAAGTCGGAATTTTGGCTTCTGCCACCAGCTGGTCGACAATCTTGTCTCGAGCCTGGAGCACTTGCTTTCGGGCCAGTTGCTTTTCAATTCTCTTTTCAAGATCGACTTTGAGTTCAGACAAAGTGTCAAACTCACTCGCGAGCTGGGCGAACTCATCAGATAGCTCTGGGAGTTCGCGCTCTTTTACCGCCTTCAGAGTTACGGAAACTTCGGCTTCCTTGCCAGCAAACTCTCCACCAACCAATTTTGAGCGGAATGTGGTGGACTCACCTGCAGTGAGGGTGTCGAGCGCCTCATCGATGCCATCTAGTAATTGGTTTGAACCAATTTCGTAGGAAATGTCATTGGCTGTATCAATCAGCTTTCCATCCATGCTGGCACTGAGGTCGATTGTCGTGAAGTCACCTTTTTTAGCAGCGCGCTCAACAGTTTTCAAAGTTCCAAATCTTGCTCGCAATGCATCCAGTTCGGTTTCGACATCTAATTGAGCAACTTTGACCGGCTCCACGCTGACTTTCATGCCCTTGTAGTTAGGCAGGTTAAACTCGGGCTCCACCTCAACTTCAAGCTCAACGACCAACTCTTTATCTAGTTCCTTTGAACTAGGCGCGGACTTGATGTCAGCTTGCGGAGTGTCCAGTGGTCGAAGATTGTTCTGCTTTAGAGCATCTCGGTAGAAAGTATCGAGACCCTCATTAATTGCCTGAGCAATAATTGCGTCTTTACCAACCCGCTGGTCCAGCACTTGCGAAGGAACTTTCCCCTTGCGAAAACCTGGGATGTTGACCTGCTGTGCGACGGACTTGTATGCGCGCTCTAGGGCCGGCTTGAATCCTGTTTGATCCACAGTGATTGTTAGCTTGACGCGAGTTGGGTTAATTCGCTTTACATCAGTCTTCAATGGGTCCGCCTTAGCTATGTCCTTCTGGTCGGGATGACAGGATTTGAACCTGCAACCCCCTGTACCCAAAACAGGTGCGCTACCAAATTGCGCTACATCCCGGAGATTCTCGCGGACCAGCTGGTCGCGAGCCTGAACACTCTATCCCATAGAATGGGGTGGCGTCTAACGCACGCGAGTGTAGCTCAATGGTAGAGCCTCAGTCTTCCAAACTGATTACGCGGGTTCGATTCCCGT
>JACCED010164159.1_pt1 | contig 19620 bp, 24 predicted proteins | sample 7455021 | NCBI WGS metagenome assembly JACCED01 (sample SAMN15323456, study PRJNA562643) | freshwater metagenome | isolation source: river surface water | place: USA:Blue River Watershed | collected 2017-08-19 | reverse complement strand
AGCAGCTCTTTCAATTCCATCGGTGACTACGTGTGAGCGTGGTTTCATCGGATTAGGCATGGTTCAATCCTAACTGCAAGAACTAGTAGCCTAGAAGCGTGGAAAGCCAAGATACGACCAAGGTCCCGACTGGGCTAACCCTTTACTCGATGGCCGCACATCGAGCCAGCAAAGAAGTCATTTACAGCTACTCCACTTCCTTCGGCATGGCTACTCGGCTGCTCTCAAAAGCTGTGAGGCATCATGTCGAAAACATTTATGCCTTGGTGCGAGTTGCAGATGAAATCGTCGACGGCTCTGCTGCGGAGGCAAAAGCCCAAGGCGCAGAGCTTGATCCCGAGGCAGAACTCGATGCCTTTGAGCAAGAAACCTATCGGGCCATACAGCTGGGATTCAGCACCAACCTGATCATTCACGCCTTTGCCATTACCGCCCGCGAAGTTGGAATCAGTAAAGACATCGTGGAGCCGTTTTTCTACTCAATGCGCCAAGACCTAACCGAAACCGAGCACGATCAGGCCTCCTTTGACAGGTATGTTTACGGCTCCGCCGAGGTGGTGGGGTTGATGTGTTTGGCGGCTTTTGTGCACGGCGGAAATTACAGCAAAGAGCAGAAGGTTGCCCTAGTCAAAGGTGCCAGAGCTTTAGGCAGCGCCTTCCAGAAAGTTAACTTCTTGCGTGATCTCAGTGCTGATTTTCAACGTCTAGGACGCAGCTACTTTCCCAATGTAAATGTCTCAAACTTCGACGAAGAAACCAAGGCTCGCCTAGTTGCGGATATCAACGCTGATTTAGCGGTGAGTGCTCAGTCATTACCCATGCTGCCAAGGTCAGCCAGACCTGCGGTGACCGCAGCCCAGCTGCTGTTCACCGAGCTAAACAACAAAATCGGAAATACCGAAGCCATCAAGTTGATTGAAACTCGAATCAGCGTTGGCAATTTCAAGAAGTTGTGGCTGCTGGTCAAATCTTTCTTAGGAGCAAAGCCATGAGCCAAAAGACCGCAATCGTAATTGGTGGTGGCATCGCCGGTCTCTCAACTGCCGCACTGCTCTCCAAGGCCGGCATGAAAGTGAAGCTCTTTGAGGCTCGAGAGGGCTTGGGTGGTCGCGCTTACCTTTGGGAAAAGGATGGCTTTAGGTTTGACATGGGCCCGAGCTGGTATTTGATGCCAGATGCTTTCGAACAGTTTTACAACCTGATGGGCACCACCGCAGCAAAAGAGTTAGACCTGGTTCGCCTTACTCCGGCCTATCAAACCCGCAATGAGGGCCTTGGTGATCGCCTTGTGATGAGCGAGAAGCTTCCTGAGATCAAGGCAATGTTCGAATCGATTGAACCAGGTAGTGGCGAGCAATTGCAGCGCTATCTCGACAGCGCTCAAGAGGCGTATGAACTATCCATCAAGCACTTTTTATACACCAACTTCAAAGACCTCAGAAGTTTCTTGCACCCTGAGGTGCTGGCAAAACTGGGCAAGTTCATCAAACTGCTAACCACCTCGCTCTATGACTTCTCTGGTCAGTTCGTAAAGGACGAACGTCTCAAGAAGATGCTGAACTTTCCAGCTGTTTTCTTGGGTGCTTCGCCATACAACACCCCGAGCATGTACCACCTGATGACCCATGTGGATATGAACCAAGGCGTGTTCTACCCGCAGGGTGGTTTCTACACCCTGATTGAATCGGTTGCCCGTTTGGCCAAGGAGCACGGTGCCGAGATTCACACCTCCTCGCCGGTAAGCAAGATCTTGACCGAAGGTGGCAAAGCCGTCGGAGTTCAGGTTGGGGCAGCCGAGTATCGAGCCGATGTAGTTGTAGCGAGCGCCGACCTGCACTTTGTGGAGACCAAGCTGCTGGAGCGCAAGCACCAGTCCTTCCCGCAGTCATGGTGGGATAAGCGCGTGCCGGGACCGTCAGCACTGCTGATGTATTTGGGAGTCAAGGGCAAGATCGATCAACTTGATCACCACACGCTTTTGTACACCAAGGACTGGGGCAAGAACTTTGCCAAGGTCTTCCGCAAGGCAGACGGCAAGTCTGAGGTTCCAGACCCAGCCAGCCTCTACATCTGCAACCCGTCAAAGACCGACCCCTCGGTTGCCCCGGAAGGCATGGAGAACATCTTCGTGCTGGTTCCAGCTGCAGCCGATATCGGTATTGGTGGATCAGGGGATGCCGACTTTGAGGCGGCCGCTGACAAGGTGATTGACCAGATTGCCAAGTGGTGCGAGATTCCGGATTTGAAGGAGCGCATCGTGGTGCGCAGGACCATGGGCCCGCGGGATTTCCAGACTGAACTAAATGCTTGGAACGGTACCGCCCTTGGAATGGCTCACACCCTGCGGCAAAGCGCTTTCTTTAGACCTAAGAACTACTCCAAAAAGCTCAAGAACCTGTTCTATGTTGGCCACAACACGATTCCAGGTATAGGTCTTCCGATGTGTTTGATTGGTGCCGAGTTGGTTTACAAGCACCTTACCGATGACAGAAGTGCCGGTCCTACCAAGGGCGAACTAAAGCCAGTAAAGAATTGGAAAGGTTTGGCTTGATTCTTTATCTTTTAGCCCTAGCCGTATCCCTCTTGGGTATGGGGCTAATTGATTTCAAGCACAAGCTCGCGCTTTTTGCCCAACCGCTGAGAACACTGATTACTCTCGCCAGTTCAGTAGTGGTGTTTTTGATTTGGGATCTGGTCGGCATCGCGCAAGGGATTTTCTTTCGAGGTTCGGGACCGTATCTGACCGGCATCACGATCGCACCGGAACTGCCAATCGAAGAGGTGTTTTTCCTTACGCTTTTGAGCTACACGATTTTGATTGCCTATCTAGGGTTTGCAAAATGGCGCAAGAGTTGAGCTATCTGAGCATTGCCCTGCCACCGGTATTGGTGGCAGGACTATTTGCCTTGCTCTTCAGAAAGCGCTTAAATCTCAAAGCACTTCGACTAGCGGCTTTGCTCACGCTCTTTATGACGTTGGTCTTTGACAACCTGATTATTCTTGCCGGCATTGTGGGCTACGACGATAGCTTGATTTCTGGCATCAAGCTGGGTGTGGCACCAATAGAAGACTTCTCATACACCCTCGTTGGGTTGGTGCTGATTCCACTGACTTGGGAGCTTTTGGGGAAGAAAAAGTGAGTGCGGTCTCAAAGCTCTTTGTCGCATCCAGGCCGATTTCCTGGATCAACACCGCATTCCCTTTTGGGGCTGCCTACTTTTTCACCACCGGACAAATGGACTGGGTGTTTTGGGTTGGCAGCTTCTTCTTTCTGATTCCCTACAACTTGCTGATGTATGGCGTGAACGATGTTTTTGATTACGAGAGTGATCTGAGAAACCCCCGCAAAGGTGGAATCGAGGGGGCACTGCTTGACCCCAAGTATCACCGCCTAACTTTGATTCTTGCCTTCGGTATCGCCGCACCATTTGCCGTTTTGCTTTCGATGGTGAACCTAAATGCCAGCTTGTGGTTATGGCTGACTTTGTTTGCCGTTGTGGCATACAGCCTCAAGGGGCTGAGATTCAAAGAAATCCCTTTTCTTGATTCGCTCACCAGCGCTTGGCACTTTGTCGGACCGATGGTGGTCGGACTCGCCATGGCGGGTAATGAAATCCAGCCCTACCACCTGATTGGAATCGCCTCCTTCATGCTCTGGGGCATGGCATCCCATGCCTTTGGTGCGGTGCAAGATGTCAGGGCGGACCGGGAGGCCAAGATCGCTTCAATCGCCACCCAACTGGGGGCCAGACTCACCACCCGAATTTCATTTGGTTTCTATTTGGTGGCAGGTGCACTAGCGCTTTTGCTGCCAGATCGCTATGCGTTTGCAGCGTTGGCCGCGATCCCCTACCTATTTGTGGTTGGAAGAGAGCTGGGCATCACCGATGAGAATTGTGAGCGAGCAAATCGAGGCTGGAAAGTGTTTATCTGGCTCAACTTTTTTGCAGGAGCAGTGATCTGCTCGCTGTTGATTGGACCAAGCGCTTAGTTCGCCACCCAGTTGATTAGGTAACGCCGAGAGAAGCTTGGTGCGCAGAGTTTGCAGCTGAGCATCCTGGTTGGTTTGCGAGATCTGAAGTGCTCGTGGCCACCTGGACATACTCCGCGATACTTGGCCACCTGCTTGGCAAGTGGCGTGCCGTCGATTCTCTGGTGCAGGTAACCGAGTTCGGTTGCCTTAGCTCGCCAAATCTTCCCGTGACCGGCTGCCTGACCACACAATGCATGCGCGATTTCGTGCAGAAGCACCTGTTCCACCACCTGCATGTCTCCCGCTTCAACCAGGTGCCTCGAGATGGTGATTCGCTTTTGTGAGTAGTTGCAAAGGCCGGCTCTGCGGATGGCCCTGTCGAAGCCAAATGAGTAATTCACGAGTCCATGCCGTTGAAACAGCTCCTGGGCTAACTGACTTACTTGGTCAAACACGTGCCAAGAGTAGCCCTAAAGCGGTATGTTTTTGCCTTATGACAAAGCGTTCTCGGCCATGGGGTCACAACGACCCAATCAACCAGCCAACTAAGCGCACCCTGCACCCAGACACCATCAGTGTTCGCGGTGGCTTGATTCGCTCTGGCTTTGCCGAGACCTCTGAAGCACTATTTCTAACCAGCGGGTTTAGTTACGACTCTGCTGAGCAGGCAGAGCAAGCTTTCATGGAGACCGAGGAGCACTACCTTTACTCCCGTTTCTCTAACCCGACGGTTGCGATGTTTGAGGAACGTCTGGCCTTAATTGAAGGTGCTGAGGCAGCGCTTGCCACCGGTACCGGAATGGCAGCGATGTTTGCCTCGCTAGCCTCGTTTGTTGAGGCAGGCGATCGTGTGGTGGCATCACCCGCGATGTTTTCCTCTTGCTACGTAGTACTCACCGAGATTTTGCCCAAGTGGGGCGTGCAGGTTGAGATTGTCTCTGCCAACACCGAAGCGGCTTGGACCAAAGCTCTTGCCACCAAGGTCAAGGCAGTTTTCATTGAGACCCCCAGCAACCCACTGATGGAGATTGTTGACATCTCACTGGTTGCAAAACTTACTCACAAAGCCGGCGGCATCTTGATTGTCGATAACGTGATGGCATCTCCGGTCTTGCAGAAGCCGCTTGAGCTCGGTGCTGATGTAGTGATGTATTCCGCGACCAAACACATGGATGGTCAGGGCCGAGTATTGGGCGGTGCGGTAGTAGGCAGCAAGCAATACATCAACGAGGTACTGAAGCCATTCACTCGTCACACCGGTCCATCGCTTTCGCCATTCAACGCTTGGGTGCTAACCAAGTCGCTTGAGACCATGGCGATGCGAGTGCACAGAATGGCAGACACTGCCTTTGAGGTCGCCTCAGCCCTTGAGGGTTCAAAGGGCGTTGCAAGGGTGGTGCACCCATTCTTGGACTCTCACCCCGATTCAGTGCTTGCGAAAAAGCAGATGCTCAAGGGCGGTACAACGCTCGCGATTCAGCTTGAAGCCGATAAAGACAAGACTTTTGCATTTATGAATGCCCTTGAGGTGATTGATATCTCAAACAACCTTGGTGACTCCAGGTCTTTGATCACTCACCCAGCATCATCGACTCACCGGAGACTGGGAACCGAGACTCAGCTCAAAATGGGAATCACCGAATCGACTTTGCGACTTTCGGTCGGACTTGAGCACCCGGGTGATTTGATCACCGATTTGAAACTAGCCCTCGAGCACCTTTGAGATTCGCGAGACCGCCTCGCTGATTCTGGCCTTTGATGCGGCGATGTTGAATCGAATGTAATTCGAATACTCATCTGCTGGCGCATGGTCTTCACCCGGCACAACCGCCACCCTCGCCTGCTGCAAGATCACCTTTTGCGGGTGATCAACTCGGTAGGCCGCGAGGTCTACCCAGACCAAATAGGTGCTCTCCATGTTGAACAGCTTTGCTTTTGGAAGCTTTTGAGCAATCTCGTGCTGGAAGAAAGCTAGGTTTTCTTGAATCTGCTCAACTGCGTCATCTAACCAATCCACCGAGTGGCTAAATGCGCTCTCCATGGCGAAGGCTCCGACCAGCGAGGTTCGCCAGTGCATGGCTTCTGGAATGCCCTTCAAGCGGTTCTGAACCTCAGGACCTTGGGTCAATAGGAAAGCGGCTTTTAGTCCCGCAACATTCCAGGCTTTCGAGCTTGAGGTAATAACTACACCGGTTCGCTCCGCTGCTGGACCAAGCGCAAGGTATGGAGTAAAGGGCACCCAACTGAGCGGTGCGTGAATCTCATCGCTAATCACCGTCACACCGTACTTATCGGCCAACTCTGCGATCGCAGTTAGCTCCTTAGCGGTGTGAACCCGACCCACAGGGTTCTGCGGCGAACAGAGCATATAAACCTTGACACCGTCTTTGAAGGCGGCTTCGATCGCACCAAGGTCTAAGACCCAGTCGTCCCCCTTGAGAACAAGCGGTGCATCTACCACCTCGGCGTGAACTTCTTCAATCCAGTGATAAAAGCTCGAATAGACCGGGCTGTTTACCAACACTCGATCTCCAGGCTCAGTCAGCACTCGCAATATTTCAACTGCCGCCACACCCACATCGGTGGCGAGCTTGAGTTGCTCGGGAGCGATCTGCCAACCCCAGCGATCCAGTGCAAATGCCTCAAAAGACTTTGCCACTTCTGGGATTGGTCCGGTGTAGCCAAGGTCGGATCGGCTGGCTAAGTCTTTGATGCGTTCAATGATTGCGGGCGCAACGTCGAAGTCCATCTCGGCAACGTGCATTGGAAGCACGTCGTCTGGAAAACGACGCCATTTTGAGCTGGAGCGATTGGCAAAATTGCCAAAACTGTCTGAGTTCACGCTTTGATTATGCCCGAATTGCGACCTGATTGCCCCACGGGTCGAGAATTCGGATTGATTCACCGTCATTGGCAAACTGTGAATTTGAGTGCTTTAGTGATTCCGCTAGCTTCGCTAGTTCTTCGCTGCTACCAAGCTCGATGCGAACTTCACCGAGACCAAGGGTTGGCTGCCTTCTGCCCGCGCCACGAGAACGCCAAATATTCATGGCCATGTGATGGTGATAACCACCGGCTGCGACAAACAGAGCAGTGTTGGCATAGTTGGTGGTGATGTCAAAGCCGAGGGTGTTTACATAGAAATCTTTGGCATGTTCGATCGAGCCAACACTCAGGTGCACGTGACCGATGCTGGCTACTTCAGGGCTGGCACTCTCCAGGTGGGTGGATAGGAACTGATTTGGATCTAACGCCAGAGTCGCCATTTTGACCTCGCCGTTTTGCCACTGCCACTGATCTCTTGGGCGATCGAAGTAAAGCTCAACGCCGTTACCCTCTGGGTCGTCGAAGTAAAAGGCCTTAGAGACGAGGTGATCTGCACTGCCGGTAAAACTACCCGGATAGTTACTTGCCACAGCTGCCACCGCATAAGCCAGCGCCGATTCTGAAGTGAAAAGAAATGCAGTGTGAAAAAGACCTGCTTCGTGCTCCCCAGCCTGTCTAAGTTCTGGCGCATGTTCCAGGAACAACACCGGCGCACTCTCTCCCAACACATAGCCATTTGGTGAACTGCTCAGCACCTTAAGCCCTACCCCCTGGGTGTAGAACCTGAGCATCTTTTCAACATCGGCAACCTTCAGGGTCACTGCACCCATCGACAGGTTCGCTGGCAAACGATTCATGAAAATAAGTCTAGTGCCCCTAGACAGAATTTAGATGTCGGAGAAAAGCAGTGTGAGTGCGATGCTAAACATCACGGTCGCTATCACGATGTCCAATACCTGCCAGAACCGAACCGAAGCCATAAAACGAGAAAGCAATTTCGCTCCATAACCCAGTGAGAAAAACCAGACGAAGCTTGCGGTAGCCGCTCCTAATGCGAACCACCATTGGTTTGGCACAAATTGGTTACCGATTGAACCAAGCAGAATCACGGTGTCCAGATAAACATGCGGGTTTAGCCAGGTGAGTCCTGCCATAGTTGCCAGGGTCTTGAATAATGGAAGCGCTTGGCCCTGAGCCTCAAGAGACGATGGCTTGAGCACTCTGCGAACCGCTGAGATTCCAAACCAGATCAGATATGCCGCCCCTGCGTAGCGAAAGACCTCGAGCAAGAGTGGTAGCTGCTTTATCACCGCACCTAATCCAGCGACACCAGCAATGATCAAAAGCGCATCGGAAATAGCGCAAAACAAGACTGCGGCAAAGACGTGGTGGCGCATCAGTCCGAGTCGCAGCACATAGGCATTTTGAGCACCGATGGCAATGATTAGAGAGAGCCCGGTAAAGAAGCCGGCGACGGATGCGATCACTTGGGAATTGTATCGGTTCGGAAAAAGTTGTTTCACCCATGACTAATTTGGAAATTGGCAACCAGGCACCACAGTTCACCCTAAAGAACCAAGACGGAGACGATGTCTCGCTGACATCCGTTTTAGGTCAAAAGGTCGTGGTGTATTTCTACCCGGCTGCATCCACCCCGGGCTGCACCACTCAGGCTTGTGATTTCCGAGACAACATCAACTCGCTCAAGTCTGCCGGTTACACCGTGTTGGGAATCTCACCCGATGATCCAGGGAAACTAAAGAAGTTCAGGGACAAAGAGGGCTTGAACTTCGAGCTACTGAGCGACCCAGACAATGCTGTGCAGCTTGCTTATGGCGCTTACGGGGAGAAGAGCATGTATGGCAAGACCTACATGGGCACCATTCGCTCCACCTTCGTGGTGGATGAAAAAGGTGTGCTGAGCCACGTCTTCTACAACGTGAAGGCAAAGGGTCACATCGAAATGCTGAGAAAGCAGATCGGCTTCTAACGAAGCGGCAGCAGCACTCCGATTGCCATAAAGACCGAGCCGAAGACTCGGTTGAAGTTTTTGCCTACCCGCTTCAACCAGGGTTGAATTCGATCCGCCAGGGTCGCCACCATAAGTTCGTACCAAAACTCCACGAACACAAAGGTTGCAGCCATAATCAAAAATTGCCCAAAAAGCGATCGGTTGGGATCAATGAATTGCGGCAAAAATGCCACGAAAAACAAGATTCCCTTGGGATTGGTAACCGCCGATAGAAAACCCTGGCTAAACAATCTGGTCGGCTTAGAAACCGGGCTTTCTGCCGAACTTGCGATTCCTAAAGGTTCCGATCTCCAGACCTGAATCCCAAGCCAAACCAGATAAGCACCACCAACCCATTTCAATACGGTGAGAAGATCTGCTGAGGCTTGCAGCAGAGCCCCAATTCCAAACATGCTCATGCCAATCACGGCAGCAAAACCAAGCAGGCCACCAAAGATAGTGGCGAGAGTTTTCTTGGTGCCGTAGAGCGCACCATGTGTAAGGGCGAGCAGTCCGTTGGGGCCTGGCGTCAAAGATAAACCTACCGCAGCTGCGGCATAAAGCACCCAGGTGGAGAACTCCACTAGTAGCCCAGTTCCTTATCGACGACGCCGGTGAGCTCCTTGCCACTAAGCCATGCACTCACGTTGACCCGTAAACGTTCTGAGAACAACCTGGTCACCTGGGGCAGGGTGTCAGCGGTGTGTGGGGTAATAATCAGCTTCGGTTCTTGCCACATCGGGTGGCTCTCAGGCAGTGGTTCGGGGTAGGTAACATCGGTTGCCGCACCGGCAATTCGTCCTGACGACAAAGCAGAAAGCAATGCCTCTTGGTCAACCACCTCTCCCCGAGCGATGTTCACTAGGTATGAGTCGCTTCGCATTAGAGCGAAGCGTGCGGTGTTGAAAAGGAATCGAGTTTCATCAGTGAGCGCGCAGGCAAGAACTACGAATTGAGCTTTTGCAAGTTCCGCATCAAGGCTCTCAAACCCAACAATGCGGCCGGTGAAGCCGGGCAGAAAAGCACCTGCCGGTCGCTTGCGCACAATGGTGACCTTGGATCTAAACGGCATCAGCAACTCAACCAATTGCTCGGCAATCCCGCCACCGCCAACAATCAAAACCTCGGCATCAAATAGCGAGTCGGCGTGCTTTTTGCCCCAACTCTTTGCCCGGATTCGCTCTGGAAGAATGCGCCCGAGTGCCATGCAGAGCATCAATGCGTGTTCCGCAACCGGTTCAGAATATGAGCGCTTAGCCGAAGTGAAGATTGGTTTGCCCTGAATGATGTGGCCAAAAGCATCAACGCCTGCGAAAGGCAGCTGCACCCACTCAAGTTGTGGGTTTGATTCCAACATGTCTGCCAAGCCCTGCGGGTTAGCGTAATCAGTCCAGACCAAAGCTCTAACCTCCTCACCCATCGGCACGACCTTGGCCCCGACGCTTTCAATCGCTTCGAGATAGGCCGGGAACTGCTTTGGCTCTAGGGAGACGAGATTGTTCATGAAAGTGCTTCAAGCTCCTGCTGGATCCGATCGGAGATTTCATTGGCCGGAGTTGGGTCCTCGGATCCTGGGTAGCCACCGTCATAGGTGCCGTGAAGTTTACGATCTACCGAAATCTTGAAGCCCAGTGCGTGCGCTCCCTTTGCGGAGGCTCCCAGGCACATGTCAGACTGCACACCAACAAGTTCAAGTTCGGTAATGCCTTTAGCACGAAGTTCATCGGCAAGATCTGGGTTCGACTCGAAGACGTTCTGGTGGGTCTTACGAACCACCAACTCATTTTCTTTCGGTGCTAACACCAATTCCCACCAGGGTTCACCTGGAGCGTCCATCTCGTCTTCTGGGCCATCGTTTTGCACGTGCACAACGTGCTCACCCTCAAGACGAGCTTTGAGCAGGCGATCACCAATGCGCTGCAAGAGCTCAGCGGCACCAGGAACTGGCCATGGGCCAAAGAACATGCTGGCCTGCACATCGACGATGACTAGAGCTTTTGACATTAATTGCCTTTCAATCCCCACCAGCCTATTGCGATTTGGTGGGAGAATGACGAGGTGCCGATAGAGCTTCTAGTTGCAGTTGCAACCTTTGGATTTGTGACCGCAATTACTCCCGGTCCCAACAACTCCTACCTGCTGGCCTCAGGCGCAAACCATGGAACACGCAAATCGCTGATTTTTGTAAACGGCATCATGCTCGGACTTGGAAGCATGCTGAGTGCCATTGGACTGGGGCTTGGTGCGGTCTTTCTCGCGGTCCCAATGATCTATGACATTTTGAAGTATGTCGGTTTTGGCTACATCGTTTACCTGGCATACAAGGTGATCAGATCGGGCTACAAATCTGGGCCCGACCAAGTCGAAGTGCCAAGGTTTTTCAATGCCTTCTTACTTCAGTTTGTGAACCCGAAGGCCTGGATAGTCTGCACCTCGTTTATGGCGACCTACGCGCCGGTTGACTTGGGTGTTGGAGCAGTAGCGATTTGCATTGCAATCTTCTTGATCACCACCTACCCGGGTGCAGTTGCCTGGGCTGTTATGGGGCAGGGCATCTCAAAGGTACTGACCAACCCAACCAGGTTAAGACTGTTCAACTGGACCGCAGGAATTCTGCTGGTCGCCACCATGGTTCCAGCACTCTTTATCTAATGCTGAGCTTCGAGATAACCGGAACTGTAATCGAATGGCGTGGCCCAGCTCCGTTTTACTTCCTGCGAACTCCCATTGAGGTAACCGAAGAGATTGAACTTTACAAGCGAGAGCTCACCTACGGATGGGGTGTGATCCCAGCAAAGGTAACCATAGGGAAGACGACAGTTACAACTTCCCTAATTCCAAGAGATGGCAGCTTCTACATACCTCTCAAAGATGCAATCAGAATGCCAAATCAGATCACTGTAGGCGACCAGGTCACGCTGGTTCTTGAGCTCTAGCCACTCTTCGATAGCTCTTGCCATAGCGATCACGCTCTAGGTAACCCATGTCTACCAGTGTTCTGCGAACCAGCGCGAAATCATCTAGATAGGCCTTCAGAATTTCATTCAGCTCAGGCTCGGTGTATTCAACATCGAATTCAAAAGCCTCTAAAAGTGCTAGCGACAGCTTCACTTTTTTGGTCCACTTAGCTGGCAATCGCGTAATGCGACCATCAGCATCTTTGTAAACCTGAAATTCCTTTAGCTCTAGCACAGCGAAAAGGATACTGGCGAACAGGATGAGGATCATTCGCGGCTCGCGAGCCCATGAAACACATCGAGAAAATGAAAAATCCAGCTCCAATTAGGAGCTGGATTTACTTGGTGCGCCCCCTGGGACTTGAACCCAGAACCCACTGATTAAGAGTCAGTTGCTCTGCCGATTGAGCTAGAGGCGCAACAGCGCAAAAGCTTAGCACTTTTAGCTTTACGCCAAAAGAATTTCTCAGAAAAGCGAATTTACACCAAGGTTAGCTCTTTAGGACATCGATCAGGATGCCGCTGGCGTCGACAGCGGCTACCTTGATGGTCCAGCCATCCAAGGTCAGCTGCTGACCGGAGCTTAGCAAGCTCTTCTGGGCAACTATTGGGCCGTCACCATGGTTGATGGAAGTATCAATCTTGTAGACCAATACTCCAGTTGGGCCCGAGACACGACCTTCAATGGCAAGCGTTACGCCTCCCGAGAGATTTATCAGAACCAACTTAGGTTTGTTGCCCGGCTTGTCGATGGTTTGAATGAAGTGGGTGGAGCTTATCTGGCTGCTTACACATCGCACATGATGGCTGTCAAGCCAGCCCATCAGAAGCTTGTTCCAGCCAAAGAACTCTTGACCCAACGAACTCATCATGTCCCATGATCCAGCTGGGATTGGATCTGGGACCGAGGGGCGACTGGGGTTTAGAAAGACGTAGAGATCCTCTAGGCCAAATAACGAATGCCCGAGTTCATGGGCCATGACTAGAGGATTGCCGGAAGAATTGCCAAGTTCGAGCGTTACTCCCTTAGCTATGCCGTTTTTGGTAGCAAAGGTCACGCCGGGAAAACCTTGCCCTCCACTTATTCTTGTTGCGTAACCTGTTGTTATCGCGACTCCGTCATAAAGACCAAAGTCAATTGCGGCATCCGCGAGCGCAAATGCATCTTCTACTAGGAAGGTTTTGTTGTGTTGGGGAATGTTCTCCTGCAGACGATATTGCGCCGCTGTTTTGGACATGGTAATCCAGTACTGCTTCGGCAGGAAATCGTAACTTAGAGAAACCCGGCCATATGAAGTCTCTTTGTATATCCGAGATACAAAGTCCGTTGCCGCTTTCATTCTCTGGTGGTCGGCGTCGGTGTAGGGCAGATCACTAAAGACGATTGGCACGAGCAGAATGCGAGCCGAGACGGTTCCGACCATGGCAGCCGAAGGCCTAGGAAAACCGTTTGACGTGTCTGGCCTTGGTGAGACATCGACGGTTTTACAAAGCTCAACCGGTGACAGCTGAGCTGGATTTGTAATTGAAGGATGCGTGCTCAGGTCAGCTTGGTTTGTTGGGCTCGAATCGACATTTTGGTTTGGTGCTTGCTTTGCGGCGATCAACACCTTGCCGGCAAAGCTTCGAACCGTGGTGAGCTTGTTTTGGAACCAGACTGAGAGATTTGGATTTAGCGACTTGGCATATTCGCAGGCGGCCTTGGCGCGTTTTCTGACCAGCACATTTTCAGAAATCGGTGCCGAGGCCAGGCGGATTCCAGTGCAGATGAATTTGTCTGCCGCCGGATTGCTCTGAACCAGAGACTCGATTTCGGATTTCTGACGATTGTTAAGTTGCTCGACGTTTGCGGAGTAAGGAGTCAGGGTTTTCTGAACTATCGGTGCTTCGCTTATTGTCTCAACTGGGGAAAACTGGCTCGCCACAATTAGCGTCGCCGCTACCGTGGTGCAGACAAAGCACATAGTCACTCGCTTAGTTGGTTAGTGTTACAAGCACCTTGCCAATGGTCGATTGGGCGGTTGAAGTCTTGACCTGGTAGAAGGTAGAAAGACCTGGGTTTTGGCGCTTGGCAAAATCACAAGCGGATTTGGCCCGAGATCTTGCCAGGGTTTTCTCGCTAGTGGTCGCTTTTGCGGAAACAATTCCACTGCAAAGGAATTTGGTAGTCCAGCCATTGAGAATCAACAGCCGGTTGATTGAGTTCTGCTGTGTGCTGGAGAGGTTCGAGGATTTGCTGGCAAATGGCGGCAAGGTTGCAGATTTCACCTGACCAGCTGCGGTGCCGCCATTTTGACTGCCCGGTTTAGCAGCCAGCTGCGTAGACCAGATCGGATTAGCGTTGTCACACTTCACGATTGAGGTGCAGAGCAGAGTCGCACTCCTAGCAAAGCCCAAACCTTCGGACTCCAACAATTTGTAGGTGGCAATACCGAGGACACGGCCATCGCGATCAAAGATCGGACCACCGGAGTTACCAGGATTTAGTGAGGCTGAAACTCCAAACTCACTGCCATCGGATACCACCTTAGAAACCAAGCCGGTGGTGAGGTAGCCATCTAGGCCTCTGGGGGATCCGAGCACACCAACCCACCAACCCTGGGCAGGTCTTTCTCCGCGGAAACTCAAAGTCGGCAAAGTCATCTTGGTGTAGATGCCGGCAAGGTCTTTGGTTTCATCTGCAGATGCAATGTAACCGACAGCAGAATTGCCCGCATTGTCGGTGAGGGTTACCTCGCCGGCATCCAGACAGTCGGCAACAACGTGGTGATTGGTTACCAAGAAGGTGTTCATGCCTTGACGGGAAACTGAGGCTGGAATCGCTACCTTGGCGGCCCAACCGGTGCCCAACCCTTGATCGCAAAAGACGGTGACCACGGACTTTAGAACTTGTGGACTTAGTGCCACTAGGTCATTTGGCGCAGAACCCGGGTTATTGACACTGTAGAGCGCTTCTGGGGCGACTGATGGCAGCTCTAGTCCAGTGATGGTTGAAGTCGCAGCAAGCTTGTGGCTGACCTTGAAAAATCCGCTCTCGGGAACGAAGTCGAAAGCGAGATTGTCATCTTCGATGTAATCGGCATAGCCTTGAATGCCAAAGGTCTTAGGAAGTTTTAGGCAGTTGTATGGCAGCTTGAAGCCAACCCACTTGACTTTCTCGTCTAGGTTGCTGAAGAAAACTCCAGAGCAACCTGAAACCTCACGGTCTCGGTTCACATCGTGAATGTAGGCGGGCGATCCATAGCTGCCGTCTAGGGTTTCGAGGCCGGTTTCAATTCGGTAATCCTCGTTGCCATCGTTATTCACATCGATCATCACCATTGCCCAAGAACCGAGGCCATCGTTAAATTGATTAGCCTTGATGACGCCATCGAAATCAATGTAGAAGTAGTGAAAATCTGGGGCTTCAGAGAACTCGGCGTAAGAGACATCAAGCGCGTTGAAATTGGCCGGGGTGCCCGGCTTGGTGTAGGTGTCGGCCGGTGATTCCTGATAGTTCTGAATTGCTGCAGTAGCTGGTGTCACAAGCGTCACAACCGTTAGTAGTGCGGCAGCCACTACTGCCAGCCAGCGCTTCAACATTTCTAGCCCCGATTCAAAAGTTCGACACTTGTAACCTACTGCCTTGGGGTGTCATCAACTAAATTTCTACCAACTCAAACCCAACAATTTGTTGGGGACAGCATCGCTATTGGCGAACTTGCAGAAATCAATCAGAATTGCCCTCTAGCCTTGTATTCGAAGGTGAGGGTTAGATGAGCGATCAGGAATTCCGCTTGGTTCAAGGTATGAAAGCACCAGCATTTAACTTGCTGGATCAGAACGCCAAGGAATTCAGTTCCGAAATGCTCAAGGGCCAAAAGGCCATTCTCTACTTTTACCCAGCGGCTGGCTCCCCCGGCTGCTCCAAAGAAGCGGCAGACTTTCAGGAGCGAATTTCCGAGTTTGAGGCAGCCGGTTACCAGGTAATCGGCATCTCCCCAGATCAGCCTGAGAAACTCAAGGACTTTGAAGACGCCCAACAACTTACTTTCCCACTGCTGAGCGATCCAGAATTTGTTGCCCACCAGGCTTACGGGGCCTTTGGCGTAAAGACGCTATACGGCAGAACTTACAAAGGCGTGCTGCGCTCAACCGCGATCGTCGATGAGAACTTCAATGTCGTGGAAGCCTTCTATAACGTCAAGTCAACTGGTCACGTTGACATGCTGTTGAAAAAGATCAGCTAGCGCTGAAACTGATCACGAACCGATCGACTAAAGAGCAAGCTAAACGCCAAAGTTGCCGGCGCAAGCAACAAGACACCAAGTGCAGCATCACCGAATTCGCCGCCAAAACTTGCGACACCAATTGACGCAATTAGCAGTTCAAAAACCATCGCGGGAGTGTGAGCCCAGCGCTTTTTGCGCACCAACCCAATTGCGATATTGCTACTCCATAAACCGGCTGCCAAAAGCAGCCCGATTAGAAACAACGCTGAGACCAAAAAAGCCGCGGAATTTGAAAAAAGCAAGACCAGCGACCAAATGCTCAGACCCCAGATAACCAAAGACTGCAGCGCTATCACGCTGGCTGAAATAACCAACTTCGGACCTAGGTTAGACATTTTGGGTCTTGATTTCCTCTCCCAGTTGTGAAACCATCTTGGGGTTGCATCATTGACTTTACCCGCTTGATTGGCGGGATTACGGTTCAAAAACTTAGGAATAACAGAACACTATGGATATGACTTGGCTAAACCAGGCTCGTTGCCTCAATGAAGACCCTGAACTCTTCTTTCCAGTGGGCAACACCGGACCAGCTCTAGAGCAAATCGAGCAAGCCAAGTCCATCTGCCGTCAATGCAACGTCGCGGCCAACTGCCTCGAATACGCCATCAAAGAGAACCAGGACACTGGTGTTTGGGGTGGTCTTTCGGAAGACGAGCGTCGTTCCCTAAAGCGTCGCTACGCGAGAGCTCGTCGCGCAAGCTAAAAAGACTTCAAAGAAAAACCCGGAAGGCAATACCTTCCGGGTTTTCTATTTGGCTTTAATTACTTGCGGCGCTTTGACCAAACGTCGAACGCAACAGCCAATAGCAATACCAGACCCTTGATGGTCATCTGGACATCGATACCGACCGAGTTTAGGTTCATGCCGTTTGCCAAGACACCTTGGATCAAACCACCGATCATGGAGCCGGTTACGGTACCGACACCACCTTGAACCGCAGCTCCACCGATGAATACCGATGAGATGGCATCGAGCTCGAAACCATCACCAGCCTTTGGCACAGCTGAGTTCATGCGAGCGGCGATGAGGACACCGGATAGGGCCGCAAGTGCACCCATGTTCACAAACAACCAGAAGTTCACTCGACGCACGTTGATACCCGAGAGCACAGCCGCGTTTAGGTTTCCACCGATGGCGTAAATGTAGCGACCAAATGGGGTGCGGTTCATGATCACGGTGTAGGTGAGGATCAAGACGGCTAGCAGGATCAAGGTAATTGGAATACCGTTTGCCTGCGATAGCTGGAAGCCGACGTAGAGCACCATCGCGCTCAGGATGACGTTCTTGATGTAGAACCAGGTACGAGGCTCAACCACCTGACCGTACTTGATCTTTCCGCTGCGCTGGCGCAGCACGGCGACCCAGAGGGCAACCACACCGAGCACGGTGACAATCAGGGCGGTTAGGTTGTAATCGCTTGGGAAACCAACCAAAGTATTGAGGGCCTTTTCCTTGTCCAAGAAGCCGTTACCGATGGCACGGAACTCGTCTGGGAATGGACCGATGTTGGAGTTCTGCAGGGTCAATAGCGCCATTCCACGGAATAGCAACATGCCTGCCAGAGTCACGATGAATGCTGGGATGCCAACGTATGCCACCCAGAATCCTTGCCAGACACCCACTATGGCACCGACCAAAATGGCACCGATGATGCCTGCCCACCATGGCAGAGCAGGTAGCCATTCCCAGCCATCTTGCTCAAGTGGTCGGACCGTCAAAATACCCGCAACCGCACCGATGAATGCAGCTACCGAACCAACCGAAAGATCAATGTGGCCGGCAATGATGACCATCACCATACCGATGGCCAGTACCAGGATGTAACCGTTCTGTACCACCAGGTTGGAGAAGTTGGTTGGGGTAATCGAAGCGGCATTTGGAGTGGTGGCTGCAAAGAACAGCACCAAACCAATCAGCGCTAGAAAAATACCGTTCTGCCTAAGGTTTACACCCTGCAGCCTGTTGCCGATCGAGTCAAAGAATCCTCGACTGCGCTCAATAAAAGCTGACATCAGCTCCTACCCTTCTCCATTGTCATGTACTTCATAAGTAGTTCTGGGGTCGCATCCTTGCGCTCAACTTCCCCGGTGATTCGACCTTCTGCGATTGCGTAAATGCGATCGCAAATGCCCAATAGTTCTGGCAGCTCGGAGGAAATCACGATGATGCCCTTACCCTCGGCTGCAAGTCTTTGAATGATGAGATAGATCTCGTACTTCGCACCAACGTCGATACCTCGGGTTGGTTCGTCAAGAATTAGAACATCTGGGTTTACGTTGATCCACTTCGAAAGCACAACCTTCTGCTGGTTTCCGCCGGAGAGTTGACCGGTGATGGAAAGCACGCTAGGAGCCTTGATGTTCATCGAGTCGCGGTATTCGCTGGCCTTTTTGAATTCCTCGTTGTTGTTCACTAGACCCATCGAAACGAAGGACTTAAGCGACGCTAGCGAGATGTTGCGCTTGATGTCCTCAATCAGGTTTAGGCCATAACGCTTACGGTCTTCGGTCGCGTAAGCCAGACCATTGTCGATGGCTTCGGAGATGGTCTTGACCTTGATCTCTTTGCCGGACTTATAAACCTTGCCAGAGATATTGGTTCCGTAGGAGTGACCAAAGAGGCTTCTGGCGAATTCGGTTCTACCGGCGCCCATGATTCCCGCCAGTCCAACAATTTCGCCGCGACGAACATTCATAGAGATGTTGTCAACCACGATGCGGTTGCGGTCGATTGGGTGGTAGGCGTTCCAGTTTTCAACCCGCAAGATTTCCTCACCGATTTCTGGGTGACGAGCTGGGTAACGGTTTTCCATTTCGCGACCAACCATGCCCTTGATAATGCGCTCCTGGCTCACCGCATCTTGCTTCATGCGAAGTGATTCGATGGCGTGGCCGTCACGAATAATTGTGGTGGTGTCGGCGATGGCCTCAATTTCATTCAGCTTGTGAGAGATGATGATCGAGGTGATGCCCTGGCCCTTCAGGTGACGCAGTAGGTCGAGCAGGTGGGCAGAGTCTTCGTCATTTAGCGCTGCAGTTGGCTCATCAAGAATTAGCAGCTTAACCTTCTTGGATAGCGCCTTAGCGATTTCTACCAGCTGCTGCTTACCAACACCGATGTCCTTGATGGCGGTTACTGGGTTTTCTTGAAGTCCTACCCGAGCCATCAACTTGGCGGCTTCCTGGTTGGTCTTGTTCCAGTCGATCAGACCAAAGGTCTTGATCTCATTGCCCAAAAAGATGTTCTCGGCAATTGAAAGATGTGGGCTTAATGCCAGCTCCTGGTGAATGATTACGATGCCCTCGGCCTCGGAATCACGAATGTTGGAAAACTTTTTAACGTTGTTTTCGAAAACGATGTCACCGGAATAGCTTCCGAATGGGTAAACCCCGGAGAGAACCTTCATCAGGGTTGATTTGCCGGCACCATTCTCACCACAGATGGCGTGAATCTCGCCGCGCTCTACAGTCAGGGTGACCTTGTCCAATGCCACTACACCCGGGAAGGTTTTGGTGATGCTGCGCATCTCAAGAATTGAGTTGGACACGTGCGCTCCTTTGTTTCTATTTAGCTAGTTGGTT
>JACCED010737167.1_pt1 | contig 19641 bp, 20 predicted proteins | sample 7455021 | NCBI WGS metagenome assembly JACCED01 (sample SAMN15323456, study PRJNA562643) | freshwater metagenome | isolation source: river surface water | place: USA:Blue River Watershed | collected 2017-08-19 | reverse complement strand
TCGCCCCGGCCGAAGCCAGCTCCAACCTGAGCCGCTTCGATGGCGTGAAGTTCGGCCACCGCGCTGAGGCCCACACCGACCTGCTCGACATGTACAAGAAAAGCCGGGCCGAAGGGTTTGGCGCCGAGGTCAAGCGCCGCATCATGATCGGCACTTATGTGCTGAGCCACGGCTACTACGACGCCTACTACCTGCAGGCGCAGAAGCTGCGCCGCATGATCGCCGACGACTTCCAGCAGGCCTTCCAGCACTGCGACGTGATCGCCGGCCCAGTGGCGCCCACCGTGGCCTGGAAGCTCGGGGAGCAGGGCGACGACCCGGTGAAGGCCTACCTGGCCGACATCTTCACGCTGCCGGGCTCGCTGGCCGGCCTGCCTGGCATGAGCGTGCCCGTGGGCACGGGCGCGCACGGCCTGCCCGTGGGCCTGCAGCTGCTGGGCAACTACTTCCAAGAGGGCCAGTTGCTGCACACCGCGCACGCCCTGCAACAAGCGACGGACTGGCACCGCGCCGCGCCGCAAGGACTCTGAGATGACGAGCAGCAAACTCATCCGTGGCTACGAGGTCGTCATCGGCCTGGAGAACCACGTCCAACTGTCCACCGCGTCCAAGATCTTCTCGGGCAGCAGCACCGCCTTCGGCGCTGCGCCCAACACGCAGGCCAGCCCCGTGGACCTGGCCCTGCCCGGCACGCTGCCGGTGCTGAACCGCGGCGCGGTGGAGCGGGCCATCCGCTTCGGCCTGGCCGTGGGCGCGCACGTGGCGCCGCTGTCGATCTTTGCGCGCAAGAACTACTTCTACCCCGACCTGCCCAAGGGCTACCAGATCAGCCAGTACGAGATCCCCGTCGTGCAAGGCGGCCAGATCTCCTTCTACGTGGGCGACACGAAGAAGACGGTGAACCTGACCCGCGCCCACCTCGAGGAAGACGCGGGCAAGTCGCTGCACGAAGACTTCATCGGCCAAAGCGGCATCGACCTCAACCGCGCCGGCACGCCGCTCTTGGAAATCGTGACCGAGCCCGACATCCGCAGCAGCCAAGAGGCCGTGGCCTACGCCAAGGAACTGCACAAGATCGTCACCTGGATCGGCATCTGCGACGGCAACATGCAGGAAGGCTCTTTCCGCTGCGACGCCAACGTCTCGGTGCGCAAGCCGGGCCAGCCGTTGGGCACCCGCCGCGAAATCAAGAACCTGAACTCGTTCAAGTTCATGCAGCAGGCCATTGATTACGAAGTGCGCTGGCAGATCGAAGAGATCGAAGACGGCCGCGCCATCCAGCAGGCCACCGTGCTGTTCGACCCCGACACCGGCGAGACGCGCGCCATGCGCACCAAGGAAGACTCGGCCGATTACCGCTACTTCCCCGACCCGGACCTGCCGCCGCTGGTGATCGGGCGCGACTGGGTCGAGCGCGTCCAGGGCGAGATGACCGAGCTGCCGCGCGTGATGGCCGAGCGTTTCGTCAAGGACTACGCCCTGCCCGAATACGACGCCACCACGCTCACCCAGAGCAAGGCCATGGCCGCCTACTTTGAGGCGGTTGCCAAGGCCTGCAGCCAGCCCAAGCTGGCCAGCAACTGGATCATGGGCGAAGTCTCGCGCCGCCTGAATGCCGCCGACATCGGCATCGAGCAGGCCCCGGTCAGCGCCGTGCAGCTGGCCGCCCTGATCGGCCGCATCAGCGACAACACCATCAGCAACAGCGCGGCGCGCCAGGTGTTCGAGGCGCTGTGGAGCGAAGGTGCGGATGCTGATGGCGCTGCCGGCGCAGCGCGTGTGGACGCCATCATCGAAGCCAAGGGCCTCAAGCAGATGAACGACACCGGCGAGCTGGAAAAGATCATTGACGAAGTGCTGGCCGCCAACCCCAAGAACGTCGAAGAGTTCAAGGCCGGCAACGCCAAGGCCCTCAACGGCCTGGTCGGCCCGATCATGAAGGCCAGCAAGGGCAAGGCCAACCCGGCGCAGGTCAATGAATTTCTGAAAAGGAAGTTGAGTTGATCAATGTCTGAAGACCTCATTCAGTTCATGAGACAGCATCTCGTTCATGAAGCGAATGGCCAGACCTACACTTTGCCGCTATTTAAGTTCCTGAAAAATGAACATGCTGAAAGTTTGATCACTCAAAGAAGCATTTATCTTGGGAATATTTCGAGTTACAGAAGTCCGGCACTGGGTGGTCTCATCAGTGATCCAGACGAAGGTAAGGTCTCTTTGTTCAACAGTACGAAAAGTGATTCGCACTTTACAGCTCTGGAGCAAAGTACAAATGTGCAGATTGACAACGCATATCTGTTTTGCACAACACAAAATCTGTTATCAGACTCATTGAGATGGGCGCTGAGTGAGCAAAAAAAAGACACTTGTGTATTGATCGTCAATCCCATTGAGTTTGTCAGGGCGATTAATTGCTCATCAGATCAACTTGAGTTCAGTGGGGGTTCGCCTTGCATCTACAGGGGAAGATCTTTTGACATCAACGAAGATTTCGGACAGCGGGTCGCGCAAGATTCATATTTGGTTTCTTTGTTAAAAGACGAAAAATTCTCTGGGCAGCGAGAATTCAGGCTCATTTGGCAACTCAAGAGAAACGGCTCTGTAGCCCCTGACTCTCACACCATCCAGCTTGCAGAATCGCCGGAATTGATTCCAATCGCATACAAAGGCATGGCTAGTTATTTTGATAGTCACAAGTCTATGTCTGGAATGGTTGGCGTGTCTGTTTACGATGACTCGAATTGCGAAATAGCGGGATTTGAAATCGAGCATCCCAGCACAGTATTCTTTCCAGTTGTCTATGGTGATGATGAAAAAACGCTGGGCTTTCGTCCTGAAAATTTTGATGGTTTGTTCGAGCACGGGTACATTCGCTGCCAAGTAGTGTTTTCCTCTTTTGGCCCTATCTTGGGAAGCGTGCCCGTAAAAGATATCAAGCGCATTGAATACCAGTACTATCCAGGTGCTCGTTACGTGAAAGGACTCGACCGCGTCTGTTAAAGATCAACAGTCGAGATACGCCTCTTTTAGGAGATTGTTTTATGTCCTTCACCCTCCACACCGCTTCCGTGCCCGTCTTCACGCAGTTTCTGGGCAATCTGCGCCACCTGCTGGTCAAGGCGCAGGCCGATGTGGCTGCGCGCGGTTACGACGAACAGGCGCTGGTGCAGTACCGCCTGGCGCCCGACATGCTGCCGTTCAAGACGCAGATCTGCATCGCCTGCGACGCGGCCAAGCTGTGCGCGGCGCGCATCAGCGGTCTGGACGCGCCCAAGTACGAGAACACCGAAAACACGCTGGCCGAACTGATCGCCCGCATTGACAACACCGTGGCCTGGCTCAAGACGGTGCCCGCCTCGGCCATTGACGGCCAGGAAGGCAAGGAGATCACCTTCCCGGTGGGCAAGACGGCCACGCGCACGATGTCTGCCGAGGACTACCTCAAGACCTGGGCGCTGCCCAATGTGTTCTTCCACATCACCACGGCCTACGCCATCCTGCGCCACAACGGGGTGGTGCTGGGCAAGGCCGACTACCTGGCGGGCGCGGCCGCCTGAGGGTTCAGACGCCGTACTGGTCGCGGTAGGCCTGCACCTTGGGCAGGTGCGCGCCGAGTTCACTGCCGCCTTGCCTGGCCAGGTAGGCCAGCAAGTCTTCGAGCTGGGCGATGGCGCAGACCTGCAGGCCCAGGGTGTTGCGCACGTATTGTACGGCGCTGTGCGGTACGTCTTTCGTGCTGCCGTCGGGCCGCTTTTCGGTGGCCATTTCCTGGCGGTCCAGCGCAATGGCCACAGCGTGGGCGGTGGCGCCTGCGGCCTGGATCAGGGCGATCGACTCGCGCGCGGCGGTGCCCGCGCTCATCACATCGTCGACGATCAGCACCCGGCCCTGGAGCGGTGCGCCCACCAGCGTGCCGCCTTCGCCATGGTCCTTGGCTTCCTTGCGGTTGTAGGCAAAGGGCACGTTCTTGCCCAGGCGCGCCAGTTCGACCGAGACGGCCGCGCCCAGCGGGATGCCCTTGTAGGCGGGGCCAAAGATCATGTCGAACTCGATGCCGCTGGCCATCAGGGCCTTTGCATAGAATTGCGCGAGCCGTCCGAGCTTGGCGCCGTCGTCAAACAGGCCGGCATTGAAGAAATAGGGGCTCATGCGCCCGGCCTTCGTCTTGAACTCGCCAAAGCGCAGCACGCCCGACTCGATGGCAAATTGCACAAATTCCTGCGCCAGGGCCGAAGCCGATGGTGTTGCTCGTGCCTCTGCGGCGTTCATCATGGGGACATCCTTGTTCAAACTCACCAGCCTCAACCTCAACGGCATCCGATCGGCCACGACCAAAGGCGTCGAAGCCTGGCTGGCGCAACATGCCCCGGATTGTATTTGCGTGCAGGAGGTCAAGGCCCAGGCGCCTGACGTGGCGGGCAAGTTCGAGCAGCTCGCTGGCCTCCAGGGCCACTTCCACTTTGCCGAGAAGAAGGGCTATTCGGGCGTGGGCGTCTACACCCGCCACGAGCCCAGCGATGTGGTGATCGGCTTTGACGGCGGCGAGTTCGACGCCGAAGGGCGCTATCTGGAAACCCGCTTCGACACGCCCTCGCGCAAGCTGTCCATCATCAGCGTGTACTTCCCGAGCGGCTCGTCCGGTCCCGAGCGGCAGGAGGCCAAGTTCCGCTTCCTCGACAGGATCTACCCGCACCTGATGGCGCTCAAGGCCGGGCGCGACTTCATCATTTGCTCGGACGTGAACATCGCCCACCAGGAAGCCGACCTCAAGAACTGGAAGGGCAACCTCAAGAACAGCGGCTTCCTGCCCGAAGAGCGCGCCTGGATGACCCAACTCACGACCGAGGGCGGCATGGTCGATGTCTACCGCCGCCTGCAGCCCGACACCACCGACGCCTGCTACACCTGGTGGAGCAACCGCGGCCAGGCCTATGCCAAGAACGTGGGCTGGCGTCTGGACTACCACCTGGCCACGCCGGCCCTGGCCGAAACCGCGCGGCGCGAGGCCATCTACAAGGACCAGAAGTTCTCGGACCACGCGCCGATCACCATCGAGTACGCGTTCTCCCTCTGAACTGGCGGCAGGCGGGGCCGCCGTCTTGCACGGGACACCTTGGCGACTGACCTGCCGGGGTGTGCGTGCTCAGAATTTGCATGCTCGCAGACCTGCACAACCCCAGACGAGGCCCCCGATATGACACGCGCATGGTTTTTCCTGTTGATGGTGCTTTGGCTTGGCAGCGGCCCGGCGCTGGCCCAGAAGCCCGAGCCCTGGCCGAGCAAAAACATCCGGCTGGTGGTGCCCTATGCCGCGGGTGGTCCGGCCGACCTGGTGGCCCGTGAACTGGCCCAGGTGCTGGCGGCAGACCTCAAGCAGGCCGTCACCGTCGAGAACATGGGCGGCGCCATGGGCGTCAATGCGCTGGGCGTGGCCGCGCGTGCCGAGCCCGATGGCCACACCTGGGTCATGCCGGCGGTCGGCAATGTGGTGCTGCAGCCCATGCTCAGCAAACATGGCGGCGCCGATCTGCTTGCCAAACTCAAACCCGTCGGCACGGTTTCGACCGCCCCCCACGTGCTGGTGGTTTCCGCCAAATTGCCGGTCAAGACCCTGCAAGAACTGGTGGACTACGCCAGGGCCAACCCCGGCAAGCTGAGTTTTGCCTCGGCCGGCACCGGCGGCACCGCACACCTGGGCATGGAAATGTTCAAACTCATGTCGGGTGCCGACGTGCTGCACGTGCCCTACAAGGGCAGCTCCGGCGCCTTCAATGACCTGGCCTCGGGTCAGGTCAGTGCCCTGTTCAGCAGCCTGCCCTCTCTGCAGGGTCTGGTGGACAAGGGGCTGGTGCGCATCCTGGCCGCCACCGCGCCGAGCATCTCGCCCGCGACCAAAAGCCTGCCTCTGATGGGCAGCGTGCTGCCGGGCTTTGACTACGCCACCTGGTATGCCATGTACGTGCCGCAGGCCACCCCGGCGCCCCTGGTCGAGCGCATCAACACCGCCCTCAACAAGGCCCTCAAAAACCCCAGGCTCGCTGAAAAAGTGCAGGCGGCCGGCACCGAGCTGCATGCCGGCACACCCGAGGAGGTGCTGCGCTGGACCGAGCGCGATGCCGAGAAATGGAAGCGCGTGATCCAGACCGCGCGCATCAGCATCGACTGAGCTGATGCTCAGGGCTTCTGGGTGCGCAGGAGCTCCTGACGGAATTCGCTGGGGCTGGTGCCGACGTGCTCCCTGAATACACGGCTGAAATGCGATGAGTTGCCGAACCCCCAGGACTGCGCGATGTCGGTGATGGGTCGTTTGTGGGCATCGCCGCTTTGCAGATCGCGCACACAGGCCTCCAGCCGCAGGCGCTGGATGTAGCCCGCCAGCGACTCGCCCTGTCCTTCGAAGGCGTTGTAGAGGTGGCGCCGGCTGCAGTTGAGTGCCCGGGCCACGCTGTCAACGGTCAGGTCCGGGTCGCGCAAATGCTTGCGGATATGTTGCCGGATGCGGTCGAGCAGGGCTTCACGCTGGGTGAGCGCCGTCTCCTGCCCCGAGAGTTCGAGCAGCGACAGCCGCACCAGGTCGACGATCAGATCGCCTGCACCCTGCGCTGCCGCATCGCTCATGTAGGGCAACTCCAGGTAAGTGTTGCGCATGGTCTCCAGCGCCACGCGCGAGATGCCGCCGGCCCCCAGCCGCCGGGCCATCAGCCCGTCGAGCCGCAGGCCGCGCTGGCTTGCCAGGTCCTTGGGGACCATGACCACCAGGTGTTCCACCCGCTCCGGATTGGCGATCTCGTAAGCCGTGGTGGTGTCGTAAATCACCCAGCCACCCCGGTCGGCATGCGCCTGACGCTGCATTTGCTGGACTTCGGCGATGCCTTGCCAGGGTGCCACGATCTTGAGGTAGGGGGTCTCGGTGGTCCGCGCCATGTGGGGCGTGCGGATGACGCGGTGCCGGGAGGCTTCCAGCTTGGTCAGGATCACGTTGCCGGCGCGCGAGGTGTGCATGTGGCCGTCAAACGCGGTGTCGCCATACAGGTCGGAGTCCAGGCCGCCAAACTGGCGGGTGATCCATTCCGCCCACTGACCCATGCGGTCGCGCGGGCTCACATCGTCGGTGGACATGCGCTCACTGGCAGGCATGGCGTGCTCCAAAAGGGTGAGCTGGGATTATGGGGAGCCGTCCCCACCGGTGACAAGCCCGGTGCTTCGGGGTAAACCCGGGGCCGCTTGCGCATTCATGGCCGCACAGAGTGCACAAATGGCAAAGCGTGGCGAGGCTGGCTTCAGTAACGTTGCAGGCACTTCACCGACAACAGGAGACACAGCCATGACCACCCGTCGACAGATGATCCAGGGCGTTGCCGCCCTCAGTGCCGCCAGCATTGCGCCCAGCCTGCGTGCGCAGGACAAGCCGGTTCGCATTGGCTACGCCATGGCCCGCACGGGCCCCTGGACCGGGGGCGCCCAGGTCAGTCAGGAGCCCAATTACCTGCTCTGGGCCGAGCAGATGAATGCGGCCGGCGGCCTCGATGTCAAGGGCGTCCGGCGCCGCATCGAGCTGATCAGCTCGGACGACCGCAGCGATGTGGAAACCTGCGTGCGCACTTACGAAAAACTCATGGGCTCGGACAAAGTCGATCTGGTGCTGCCGCCCTGGGGCAGCAATGCCAACTTTGCTGTGGCCCCGCTGGCCAACCGGTTTGGCTACCCCTTCCTGGCGCCCACGGCCCTGAGTCGCAAGCTGGTCGAGATGAAGCTGCCGTACTTCTTCCTGCTGTTGCAGCAGCCGCAGCCCATGACCCAGGCGCTGGTCGACATGTTCAGGGCCAACGGGGTCAAGACCCTGGCCTGCATTTATGTGGATGACCTGTTCGGACTGGAGAACTATGCCGCTCTCAAGGTGGCGCTGCAGGGCAGTGGTATCCAGATGGTCGAGGAGAAAAGCTACCCCGGTGGCGTCAAGGACCTCTCGCCCGTGCTGCGCAGCATCAAGGACAAGAACCCCGATGCCTTCGTCGGCTTCACCTATCCGCCCGACACCATTCTGGCCAGCCGACAAGCCAAGGAGGTGGGGTTCAACCCGAAATTCTTCTACGCCTCGGTGGGCACGGCCTTCCAGCTCTACCGCAACGTCATGACCCCTGCCGGCGCCGAGGGCGTGCTGGGCATGGGTTCCTGGAATGCCAAGACCAGTCCGGGGGCCAAAGCCTATTTCGATGCCCACACCCAGAAGTTCGGTGGCAAGGAGCCGGACCGCTGGGCCAGCGGCCACTGCTGGGCGGGTCTGGAGATCCTCACCAATGCCGTCAAGCAAGCGGGCCTGGACCGCAAGGCCATCCGCGACTACATCGCCAACACGAGTCACAAGACCATCATCGGTGATGTCAAGTTCACCGGCAGCGAAAACACCGCCACGCCCGGCACCGTCAGCCAATGGCAGAACGGTGAGTTCGAGGTGGTCTGGCCGCCCAAGCTGGCCACAGCCAAACTCAACCCGAACAAACCGATCTGGAAGTAAACCGTGTCCTTTTCTGCCTGGTTGGAGCTGTTGGCCAGCGGGCTGATCACCGGGGGCATCTATGCACTGGTAGCGCTGGGCCTGAACCTGCAGTACGGGCTCATGCGCATCCTCAACATCGCGCATGGCGAATTCCTGATGGTTGGGGCCTACCTGACCTGGATGGTGCAGACGCAGCTGGGCCTCTCGCCGCTGTGGATGATCCCGCTATCGTTCGTGGTGCTGATGGGACTGGGTCTGCTGATCCACTGGTTGTGCTTCCGGCGGCTGACGGCCACCTCGCCGAATCTTGACATCTTCGAGGCCCGAGGGCTGATGGTGGCTTTCGGCCTGATGTTCCTGATCCAGAACGCGGTCTCCGCGATCTGGGGCGGCGAGCTGCGGGGTTACGACTTCATGACCGACCCTGTGGCACTGGGCGGCGCACAGTTTGCTGCCAACAAGCTGCTGGTGTTCCTGATGGCGCTGGTTTTCAGCCTGGGCCTGATGGTGCTGCTGCGCAAGACCCTGCTGGGCAAAGGCGTGCGTGCGCTGATGCAATCGCCCACGGGGGCGCAGCTGGTGGGGATCAATACCCGCACGCTGCACCCCTTGATGTTCGGCATTGGTCTGGGCTTGTCCGGGCTGGCGGGCTGCCTGCTGTCGATGGCTTACACCATTTCTCCAGCCATGGGTGAACCCTATACGGTCACGGCCCTCATCGTCATCACCCTCGGCGGCTTTGGCAGCATGGGCGGAGCGTTGGCAGGCGGCTTGCTGCTGGGGGTGATCGAAGCGCTGGGCATGCATTTCACCAACCCCTCGCTCAAGGCGCTGCTGTCGTATGTGGTGTTCATCGGTGTGTTGCTGTTCCGTCCCAAAGGCCTGTTTGCCAAATGAATTCCAGAACCCTTTTGTGGCGTGACCTGCTGGTGCTGTTCGGCCTGACCGGCTGGGCGCTGGCCTTGCCGGCGCATGCCAGCGAATTTGCCGTCTCGATGGCGCTGACTTGCCTGATGTATGTGGCGCTCTCGAGCAGCTGGGGCTTTTTCTGCGGAGCTTCGCGCTACCTGTCCCTGGCCACCTCGGCTTTCTTTGGCATAGGTGCCTACAGCACTGCCGTCATGCTGGGCGAGTGGTCCTGGACCGGCGTGATCGCGCTGGGCGCCGGGCTGGCCACACTGGTGGCGGTGGTCATGGGGCTGGCGGTATTGCACCTGCGTGGCACCTACTTTGCCGTGCTGACGTTCGGCATGGCCGAGCTGATCCGGCACGCCATCAGCTACTTCGAGAAAAGCGTGAGTGGCACCGTTGGCCGGGTCCTGGCCACTGTGCCCGAGATGGGGGTCATCTACCACACCGTCTTGTGTCTGGCGGTACTGGCGGTGGCCTTGTCCATCCTGTTGCGGCGCACCCGTTTCGGCCTGGCCCTGCTGGGCATTGGCGGCGACGAACAACGGGCCCAGACGCTGGGTGTCAACACGCGGCTCGTCAAGGTGTTCGGCTTTGCGCTGACGGCGGCGATTGCCGGCGGGGTGGGGGCGGCCATGGCAGTGCGCTGGACCTACATCGATCCGCACACGGCCTTCAACCCCTTCATTGGTTTTCAGACAGTGCTGATTGCCCTCATCGGTGGCGCCATGACGGTATGGGGGCCACTGATCGCTGCCATTGTTTTCAGCGTGCTGGCCGAAACCCTGCGACTGCAGGCGCCGCAGATCTACATGATGACGCTGGGCATCCTGTTGATCCTCTGTGTGCTGTATCTGCCGGGGGGACTGGCTTCGCTGCGCTGGCAGACCTTCAAGGCCTGGTGGCAAGACACGCGCGGCTGGTGGAAGGTGCGTCGCTACGAGTGGAGTGGTGACAAGGCGCGCGACAAGCGCAAGGCACGGGAGAATAGAATTGTCGGCATCTGAACCTGTCCTGTTGCGCGCGCAGGGGGTCACTGTGCGCTTTGGTGGCCTGACAGCAGTCGATGGTGTCAGTGCCGACATCCGGCATGGCGAGCTGGTCGGCATCATGGGCCCCAACGGTGCGGGCAAGACCACGTTTTTCAACGCGATTTCCGGCGTCACGTCCCTGACGGCCGGCGACCTGGCCATCGAAGGCCGTGCGCTGGCGGGCGCTTCTCCCCACCGTTTTGCAGCCCTGGGGCTCGCACGCACTTTCCAGACGCCGCGCGTGTTTGCAGACCTGCCGGTGCGCGAGAACATCCGCTTTGGCCTCAAATTCGCCGGACGGCGTCGCCGCAAGTACTGGCTATGGGGCGAAGAGCAGGGGGTGCCCTGGGCGCTGCGCAACGAAGACGGCATCCTGCAGCTGATCGGTCTGAGCCATCTGGCGGATCTGCCGGCGGCAGCCATCACCCCCTCGCAGCAGCGCCTGCTGGAAATCGGCATGGCCCTGGCCACCCGCCCGCGCCTGTTGTTGCTCGACGAGGTGGCGGCCGGACTGACGGAAATCGAGATCGAGGAAATGGCGCGACTCATCCGTCGCCTGCGCGACGAGCTCGACCTGTCGGTCATCTGGATCGAGCACGCGGTCAAGGTCCTGCTGCGCCATGTCGAGCGGGTGATCGTGCTCCACCAGGGGCGCAAGATCGCGGATGGCAAACCCTCTGAAGTGGTGCGCAATCCCGAGGTGATCGAAGCCTATCTGGGCGATGAAATGGCCGATGCGCAGGAGGGCCTCGCATGATGTGGTACCGGTCCCAACCCTTTGTGCTCGGTGGCAGCGGGCTGGCGCAGCTGCGTGTCCGCAATCTTTCGGCGGGCTACGGCAGCTTCGAGGTCATCCGCAACCTCAGCCTGGATGTGCGCCCTGGACTGACCGTGGTGCTCGGCCCCAACGGCGCGGGCAAGACCACCCTGCTCAAGGCCCTGACCGCGCAGATCCCGGTGCGCGGTGAAGTGCTGCTCGATGGCGAAGAGCTGCCTGAAAAAACCCATGAGATCGTGCAGGCGGGCATCGCGCTGGTGCCCGAAGGGCGCCAGCTCTTTGCCCAGATGAGTGTGCGCGAGAACCTGGAACTCGGCGGCTGGCTGGTGCCTGCCGCAGAACGTGCCGCCAGGCTGGAGGCCGTGTTGGCGGATTTTCCCAAGTTGCGTGAACGCAGCGAGCAGTTGGCCGGCACCATGAGTGGCGGTGAGCAGCAGATGGTGGCGATTGCCCGCGCCATGATGTCAGGCCCCCGCCTGCTCATGCTCGACGAACCCTCACTTGGTCTGGCGCCCCGCATGGTCGATGAGTTGCTGGCCATTGCCAGGCGCATTGCCGACACCGGCACCACCGTCCTGATGGTCGAACAAAACGTGCGCAAGGCGCTGGCCGTGGCCGACCGCGGCTACGTGCTCGAACGCGGCACGCTGGTCGCGCATGGCGATGCCCGCCTGCTGGCCCGCTCCAGCGTGATCCGCGAAGCCTACCTGGGCGATCCGTCGAACGAGCCGTCTTCTGCGGCCAAGGCGGTGCGGCGAAGTGCGGTGACTGTCTAAATTCATTTTCTCCGAGGAGTTCTTCCATGTCCGATCTTTCCATGCTGATCAATGGCCTGAAAGTCAGTGCCGAAAACAATGCCACCTTCGAACGCCGCAACCCGCTCGACGGGACGGTGGCCACCCGCGCGCCTGCAGCCTCTGCGGCCGATGCGGCGCTTGCAGTGGAGGCCGCCGCCGAGGCCTTCAAGACCTGGAGCGAAACGGGTCCCAACGAGCGCCGCGCCTTGCTGCTCAAGGCCGCTGAAAAACTCGAAGCCAAGACGCCCGAGTTCGTGGAGGCCGTGCCCGCCGAGACCGGGGCCACCGGAATGTGGGCTGGATTCAATGTGTTTCTGGCAGCCGGCATGATCCGTGAGGCGGCTGCCCTGACCACCCAGGTCTCCGGCGAGGTGATCCCCTCTGACGTGCCGGGCAGCCTGGCCATGGGGGTTCGCCAGCCTGCCGGCGTGGTGCTGGGCATCGCGCCCTGGAATGCCCCGGTGATCCTGGGGGTGCGCGCCATCGCCACTCCGCTGGCCTGCGGCAACACCGTGATCCTCAAGGGCTCGGAGAACTGCCCGCGCACCCATCAGCTGATCGTCGAAGCCTTTCAGGAAGCGGGTTTCCCCGCCGGCGTGGTCAACTACATCACCAATGCGCCGGCCGATGCCGGTGCTGTGGTCGAGGCCATGGTTTCCCATCCGGCCGTGCGGCGTGTCAACTTCACCGGCTCGACCAAAGTCGGCCGCATCCTCGCCCAGACCTGTGCCAAATACCTCAAGCCGGTGGTGCTCGAACTCGGTGGCAAGGCCCCGATGGTGGTGCTTGATGATGCCGACATCGACGATGCGGTCAACGCCGCTGCATTTGGCTGCTTTGCCAACAGCGGTCAGATCTGCATGAGCACCGAGCGGCTGGTGGTTGATGAAAAAATCGCCGATGAATTTGTGCGCCGTTTTGCCGACAAGGCCCGCAGCCTGCCGCTGGGCGATCCCCGCAAGCCCGAGCCGGTGGTGCTGGGCAGCGTGATCGGCATGTCCACGGTCGAGCATTGCAATGCCCTGATCGACGATGCCCTGGCCAAGGGTGCCAAGCTGGTGTGTGGCGGCAAGGCCGACAGCACGCTGATGCCTGCGACACTGATTGACCATGTGACACCGGCCATGCGCATTTACCGCGAGGAAACCTTCGGTCCGGTCAAGGCCATCGTGCGTGTGCGCGGGGTTGAAGAAGCGATTGCTTGCGCCAATGACAACGAGTATGGCCTGTCGTCTTCGGTCTTTGGCCGTGACCTGGCGCGCGCCTTCAATGTTGCACGCAAGATCGATGCCGGCATCTGCCACGTCAACGGCCCCACCGTGCACGACGAGGCGCAAATGCCGTTTGGGGGCGTCAAGGGCAGTGGCATGGGCCGCTTTGGCGGCAAGGCCGGCATCGCCGAATTCACCGAACTGCGCTGGATCACGATGCAGACCACGCCGCGTCATTACCCGTTCTGACGCTGGATAATCCGGGGATGCTCCAGTACCTCACCATCCCCGTCACCGCCTTCCAGCAAAACTGCTCGCTCGTCTGGGACGACCAGACGATGCAAGCGGCCGTGATCGATCCTGGCGGTGACCTCGATGTCCTGCTCGATGCGGTCAGCAAGCTGGGCCTCCAGCTCGAGCAGGTGTGGCTCACGCACGGCCATCTGGACCATTGCAGCGGCGCGGCCGAGCTGGCCGAGCAGCTGGGCCTGCCCATCATCGGTCCGCATCGGGGTGACCAGTTCTGGATTGACGGCCTGCCGATGGCGGCAATGAACTACGGCTTTCCTCCGGCGCGGCCCTTCACGCCCACGCGCTGGCTCGAGGACGGCGACAAGGTCACGCTGGGCAGCCATACCCTGCATGTGCGCCACTGCCCGGGCCACACGCCAGGCCATGTGGTGTTTCACTCGCCCGAGATCCAGCGGGCCTTTGTGGGCGATGTGCTGTTTGCCGGCAGCATCGGCCGCACCGACTTTCCGCAGGGCAACCATGAGGATCTGCTGCGCAGCATCCGCGAGCGGTTGTGGCCCATGGGCAACGACACGGTCTTCATTCCGGGGCACGGGCCCGAGAGCACTTTCGGTCGCGAGCGGCGCAGCAACCCTTACGTGCGCGACCTCTGATCAGCCCTGCCGGCGCGCCTCTTCGTAGAGGTGCCGCACCTTGGGCAGGTTGGCTTCGAGTTCCTGGATGCGGTTGGCGCCGCTGGGGTGGGTGGACAGAAAGCCCGGCCCGCCATTGCCGCTGGCGGCCAGCATCTTCTTCCACAGCTCCACACTGGCTTCGGGCCGGTAGCCGCCGCGCGCGGCAATTTCCAGCCCGACCAGATCGGCCTCGGTCTCGTCATCGCGGCTGTACTTGAGCGAGAGCAGCTGGGTGCCCAGGTCGGCGGCCACATTGCCCAGCTGGCCCAGGCCCAGCAATTGCGAGGCCACCGACAGGCCGATGCTGGTGACCTGGCTTTTGGCCAGTCGCTCTCGCGCGTGTTCGCGCAGGGCATGGGCCATTTCATGGCCCATGATCATGGCGATCTGGTCGTCGTCGAGCTGCAGCTGGTCGATGATGCCGGTGTAGAAGGCGATCTTGCCGCCGGGCATGCACCAGGCATTGAGCTGTTTGCTGCCGATCAGGTTGACCTGCCACTTCCAGTCGCGCGAGCGTGGATTCCATTGGGCGGTGTGCGGAATGAGTTTGCGCGCGATGGTGTGCAGCCGCACCAGCTGGGGGTGGCCGTCCGGCGCCAGGGCGCCCTTGGCCTTGGCATCGGCCAGCACCTGGCTGTATTGCTGGCGTGCCGAGTTTTCGAGGTTGTCAGCGGACACCAGTTTGCGCACGCCCGAAGACGAACCCACATCCACCTGGGCCAGGGCTGGGGTGGCGGCGGCGGCGCCTGCCGCGAGCAGAAAGCCCCGCCGCGCCTGCCAGCGGGGCGCAGCGCGGGAGGTGTCGGTCGTGGTCTTGAATTCGCAAAGCCAGCACATGCCGCGAATCATAAAACCATAAGCAATAGCCCGGCGGCGTGTTGCCTTGCAGGACGCAGCCAGGGGGTGCACCGCGCAGACCGATAATCGCCCCATGTCCGACACCCTCACCTCCTCTGTGGCCCCTGTCCGTAGCTGGCGGGCGGCGCTGGCCCTTTACCTGCAGCCGGCCAGCCTGCGCATGCTGGCGCTGGGGTTTTCGGCGGGGCTGCCGCTGCTGCTGGTGCTGGGTACCCTGAGCTTTCGGCTGCGCGAGGCGGGCATCGACCGCAGCACCATCGGATACCTCAGCTGGGTGGGTCTGGCCTATGGCTTCAAGTGGGTGTGGGCGCCGCTGGTGGACCGCATGCCGCTGCCGTGGCTGACCGCCAGGCTGGGGCGCCGCCGCAGCTGGCTGCTGCTGGCGCAGCTGGTGGTGGCGCTGGGCCTGGTGGGCATGGCGTTCAACGATCCTTCCCGGTTGCTGGCCCCGCTGGTGTGGTGCGCGCTGGCGGTGGCCTTCGGTTCGGCCACGCAGGACATCGCGCTGGATGCCTACCGCATCGAGTCGGCAGGTCCGGATGCGCAGGCTGCGCTCGCCGCCTGCTACCAGACCGGTTACCGCCTGGCGATGATCTGGGCGGGCGCGGGGGTGCTGTGGATCGCGGCGCGGGCCCAAGGCACCGAGACGACCGGATACGCCCACACCGCCTGGCAGACCGCCTACCTGGTCATGGCCCTGAGCGTACTGCCAGGCATGCTCACAGTGCTGTTTTCACCCGAGCCGGTGCCGCAGCCGCTGCAGCCCGCCCGCAGCGTGGGCGAGTGGCTGCGCGGCGCCCTGATTGAACCGTTTGCCGATTTCTGGCGGCGCTACCGCTGGCAGGCGGTACTGGTGCTGGCCCTGATCGCGGTCTACCGCATCAGTGATGTGGTCATGGGCATCATGGCCAACCCGTTTTATGTGGACACCGGCTTCACCAAGGACGAAGTGGCGGCCGTCACCAAGGTCTATGGCGTGATCATGACGCTGGTCGGCGCCTTTGTCGGCGGGCTGCTGGCCTCGCGCCTGGGCGTGATGCGGGTGCTGATGCTCGGTGCGATCCTGAGCGCGGCGAGCAACCTCCTGTTTGCCTGGCTCCACGGTGTGGGGCACGATGTCAGTGCCCTGGTCTTTGTGGTGTCGGCCGACAACCTGGCCAGCGGCATCGCCTCGGCGGCCTTCATTGCCTACCTGTCATCGCTCACCAACATCAGCTACTCGGCCACCCAGTACGCGTTGCTCAGCTCGATGATGCTGCTGCTGCCCAAGTTCATCGCCGGTTTCTCGGGCGATTTCGTCAACGCGCATGGCTACGAGACCTTCTTCCATGCCACCGCCTGGCTGGGGGTGCCGGTGCTGCTGCTGGTCTGGCTGGCCGGGCGGGTCAGGTGAGCGCCGTGCCGATCGCCACGATCAGGGCCTGATCCTGGCCCCACGGGTTCACCGCAGCCAGGGCAATCGGGTGGCAGGGGCCTGCATCATCGGCGCCTGGCCGTGCAGGTCCCGACCGTTCAGCACCTCGGTGTAATGATCGAGGTAGTCCCTGGCCATGCGCAGGGCGTTGAACAGGTCTTGCGCGCGTTCGTGGTTGCGGCGGCGCTTGGGCTGGAAATGCAGAACACCCTCGGCCAGCTCGCTGATGCTGTTGGCCAGGACGCCGTTGTCCGGCCCAACCAGTTCAGGCAGTGCGCCATAGGGCGTGGCGAACACCGGGGCGCCGAAGTACAGGCTCTCGATGATGGCCAGGCCAAACGGCTCATGCCAGCGCACAGGAAAAATCAGCCCGGACGAATCCCGCAGCAGGCCCATTTTCTCTTCGCCCCCGACCATGCCGTAGAAATGGATGCTGGGCCAGGGGGTGAATCGAAAGCCGCGCCGAAAGTTCAGCCGGTCGCCGCCCAGCACCTTGAGGGTGCGTCCGGCCTGTCGAGCCACATCAATGGCCCCCTGCACGTTTTTGACGCGCCAGGCCGCTTTGCCGAGGAAGTGGTGGTAGTCCCGGGGGTGTTCCAGGTTCACTGGTCCGTAGGACGACCAGTCCAGCCCGTTGTGGACAAAGACGCTGCTGCCATGCCGCCGGGCGTGGTTGTCCGACAGGAACACCGTATTGAGCGGCAGCGGCTGGTTCACTTCCGAGTTGCCGTGCTGCGTCATCAGCCATGGCTTGGCAATGGTTTCAGGTCGCTCGGGCTGGAACTGGAAATGCACGACATCGACGTCCGCCGGAATCTGCCGGGACCAGTCTGCTTCGGGCTGCAGCGGCAGCACCTGTCCAAAGGGGCAGGTGGATCCGGCGGGCACCAGATAAGTCACCCGATGGCCCAGCTGGTGGAGCGCCTTGCCCAGGTCCCAGATGACACGTTCGGTGCCCCCGTAAGCGAAAACAGGGATGCGCGCATGGTTGCAAATCAGGACATGCATGCGGTCAGCGCTTGACTTTGTCCGTCAGTTCGTTCCGATCGTACTCAAGTGCCACATAGCGGAAAAAACACTCGAGCGCGATGAACAGGCAGTACAGAAATCCGGCACCCCGATCCAGGACACCCCGCTGAATGAAATAGGTGCGCAAAAAGCTGGCGGTGGCCGAAGCGAGGCCACGCAGAATGCCGCCACGTTGACCGCTGGCGTGGCGTTTTGCAGCCCCCAGCATGGCGTATTGGGTCAACTTTTCAAGGCTGGCACGGATGCTCTGACGAGAGTGGTGCAGTAGCCGGTGCCTGAGGGTGCATCGCCTGACTGTCGGATCGGTCAGGATGGCCGCTTCGTGGACCACGCCTTCGTAATGGTCGATCCACCGGCGAGGAAACAGCCGCTCCATGCTGGTGTTGGACTTGAAGTGGTGCAGCGTGTGTCCGTAGGCCACGACTGTCCACATGACCCGCCATACGGCCTGCTTGTCATGGGCGACGATGTCTTCGATTTCCTGGCGCAGTTCGGGTGTGATGACCTCGTCGGCATCCAGGAAAAAAACAAAATCGCCCTTCAGGTGCGCCAACAGGCGGTTGCGCTGAACCGCAAAGCCTTCCCAGTTCTCACTCACAAAGGTTTTGGCGCCCAGTCGCTGCGCGATGGCGACGGTGTCGTCCGTGCTGCCGCTGTCGAGCACGATGACTTCGTCAGCAAAAAGTGCGCTCTGAATGCACCCTTCGATGAGGCGGGCCTCGTTCTTGGTCAGGATGCCAATGCTCAACCTGGGTGGCCTGTTTTCATGGATGCTCATGGCGAATCCCGAGGGCTTGGTGTTGGGCGGCCTTGACGATGCCATCCGGTGTCCAGGCCACGCCGGACCTGCGCACGGACTTCATGTAGCGCTTGTTGCGGGCCGCAATGGCTGGATCGGCATACCCCCGGGCGTGTTCAATGTGCAAAACCGGGGCGGTGTACCGGATATGCCGCCCGCGAATGCCTGCATTGTTCATGCGTACGCCCATCTCCACATCCTCGGAACCGTAGGTCAGGGTTTCATCAAAGCCATTGACTTCCAGTATGTCTTGCCGCCAACCGGCGCTGTTGCAGCCGTTCCAGACTTTTTTGACGGGCGATACAAGCTCCAGCAGATTCGACAGTCGGGCAGGCAGCACAGCCACCTTCAGATAGGTGCCCAGCCGGTCAATGCAGCCGTGCGCCCTGAGCCAGCCCAGGCTGAAGATTTCCTGGCTGGTGACCAGTTCGTCATTGAGCAAGGCATTGACCGCCAGAGGCATGCGGATCAGGCTGCCACTGACAAATTGCCTGGCTTGACGAAGCGCCATTTGGCGCTCGAGGTAATGCGGGGAGGCAATGCAGTCGCCATCGAGGAAGACCAGGTAACTGGCCTGTGACGACGCAATCGCCTTGTTCAGGATCTGGTTCTTGGCGAAGCCGTTATCGGGATGCCAGACATGCCTGAGTCGCTCGGCGCCGAAGATGCCGCGCCACGCTTCAATCACTTTGCGGGTTGGCTCGGCAGAGCCATCATCAGCGATGCAGATCCGAAAGCTCTGAAAGGATTGCCCGTTCAGGCCCAGAAGTGCGAAATGCAGCGCTGTGGGATTGTTGTAGGTCGTGACGATGACCTCAACGTCTGCCATGGTGCTCAGTGGCCGTGTCCGACCGTTTCACCCGCCTTGAGTTTGTACACCGTGCCGCAATAGGGGCAGCGGGCCTCGCCGGTCTTGGCCACGTCCAGGTAGACCTTGGGGTGGGTGTTCCAGATTTTCATGTCGGCCTTGGGGCTGGGGCAGAACACGCCGCCCTGGGGGTTCAGGTCCTTGGCCAGGAGTTCAACAGTTGCTTGGGTCATCGCTTCAAACCTTGGTCAGCCAGTGGGCGTACTTGGGGTTGCGGCCGTTGACGATGTCAAAGAACGCAGTCTGGATTTTTTCGGTGATCGGGCCACGGCTGCCAATGCCGATCTGGATGCGGTCGAGTTCGCGGATCGGGGTGACTTCGGCGGCGGTGCCGGTGAAGAAGGCCTCGTCGGCGATGTAGACCTCGTCGCGGGTGATGCGCTTTTGCACGATTTCAATGCCCAGATCAGCGCAGATGTGGAACACCGTGTTGCGGGTGATGCCGTTGAGCGCACCGGCCGACAGGTCGGGCGTGTAGACCTTGCCGTCCTTGATCACGAAGATGTTCTCGCCAGCGCCTTCGG
>JACCED010143601.1_pt1 | contig 19656 bp, 16 predicted proteins | sample 7455021 | NCBI WGS metagenome assembly JACCED01 (sample SAMN15323456, study PRJNA562643) | freshwater metagenome | isolation source: river surface water | place: USA:Blue River Watershed | collected 2017-08-19 | reverse complement strand
TATTTCACTTCAAGTGAGCACTTGATTTCGTTTGCAATCACAGCAGCCTGTTACAGCTGTGTGACCTGCGCTACGCGCATCAAGCGCCCACACTTATCGGTTGTCAAATTTTTAAAGAACAAGGTACTTCGCTTTGCTTGTAAGAAAACTGTCACAAGCAGAGAGGCGAGATTATGAAGGACATTTTCATCTGTGTCAAATCAAGCACGCTTTATTTTGCAAAAACTTTAGCAAAAACCACTAAAAACGCACTTAACATATTTGCTTAGAAAGCAATACTTAGAAACAGATAAGTTTTGAACAACAATTCGTCTAGCCAAGCCCGCTACTATAGCACGAATATTTACGCATTACCTTGCAGAGACTCCGCATGACCGAAGACATACTGATTAACGTCACCCCTTTTGAGACCCGCGTCGCACTTGTCGCCCATGGCGCCGTGCAAGAACTCCACCTAGAGCGCAGCATCCAGCGTGGGCAAGTGGGCAACATCTACTTAGGCAAAGTCGTGCGCGTTCTGCCAGGGATGCAAAGCGCATTTGTTGAAATTGGCCTAGAGCGTGCGGCGTTCATTCACATCGCGGATCTGAGAGAAAACCGCAGTGAACGGGCACTTGGTGTGACCCCCACGCCCATTGAGAAGCTCATCTTTGAAGGGCAAAGCCTGATGGTGCAAGTCATCAAAGACCCTCTGGGAACAAAAGGCGCCAGACTATCAACCCAAATTAGCATCGCGGGCCGCATGCTGGTCTATCTTCCCCATGAACCCCATATTGGTATCTCGCAAAAAATTGGCTCAGAGAGCGAACGCCAGGCCTTGCGCGACAGGGTCCAAGCGCTCGTTCCTTCCGAGGAGAAAGGTGGCTTCATCGTACGCACTCAAGCAGAAGGCGCGAACGACGAAGAACTGCAGGGAGACCTTGCCTACCTGAAGAAGCTATGGGCAAGCGTTCAACATGCAGCGCGTACTCTTCCCGTCACAAGCCTTTTGCACCAAGATCTCACTTTGGCGCAGCGTGTATTGCGCGACATGGTCTCACCGCTCACCGGCCAAATTCTGGTGGACTCGCGCAGCGTTTGCGCCGAATTAAAAACCTGGGCGGAGATCTACACGCCCTCTGTCGCGGAACGCATTGCGCATTACAGCAGCGAGCGCCCCCTCTTCGACACAGCGAATATCGAAGAGGAAATTATTCGCGCGCTCTCGCGCCGCGTTGACCTGAAGTCTGGCGGCTACCTAATCATCGACCAAACCGAAGCGCTCACAACAGTTGACGTCAACACTGGCGGCTTTGTCGGCGGCCGTAATTTTGACGACACGATCTTCAAGACAAATCTAGAGGCAGCGCAAGCGATCGCAAGGCAGCTACGTCTGCGCAACCTAGGCGGGATCATCATTCTCGACTTTATTGACATGGATGATGCCAATCATCGTGAGGCGGTGCTTGCCGAACTAAATAAAGCCTTGGCGAGCGATCGCACCCGCATGACGGTCAATGGCTTCACGCAACTAGGACTCGTGGAGATGACGCGCAAGCGCACCCGCGACTCACTCGCACACCAAATGTGTGAGCCCTGCCCCACCTGCCAAAGTCGTGGAAATATTCGGACGAATCGCAGCATTTGCTATGAGATTTTGCGCGAAATTTTGCGCGAAGCGCGCCAATTCAATCCCCGCGAATTCCGCATCCTCGCCTCGCAGGACGTTATTGATTTATTCCTTGAAGAAGAAAGCCAACATCTAGCCATGCTAGGAGACTTTATCGAGAAAAAGATCTCGCTCGAGGTGTCTCCGGGTTACAGCCAAGAGCAGTACGACATCGTCTTGACCTGACCCGAAATAATTCACATGCATTCAACCGGAATGTCAACATAGGGTTGACCTCTACATACGCGCGCGCCCGAAGAGCCCTGCCAGACGATACACTCGTGCGGTTAATGACAGAGCAACAGAACTCCAACAACAACCCAAGGAGCAAGCATGCCAACTCTTTTTTCAACTAAACAACTTAATCGTGTCCTCGGAACTGCCCTGCTGGGATTGTGCGGCGTTTTAGCTGGTACGAGCGCACACGCCCAAGCACAAACCTATCCAAACAAGCCCATTAAATTTGTCGTGCCTTACTCAGCCGGCACAACGACCGATGTGATTGCGCGTCTGTATGCGCAAAAGCTTGGCGATATTTTGGGTCAGTCCATCGTGGTTGATAACAAGGCCGGCGCAGGCGGAAACATTTCTGCGGAGTCGGTCGCACGTTCGGCGCCGGACGGCTACACACTGACGTTTTCAACGAGCGCAACACATGCGACGAACCCAGCGCTTTACAGCAAAATCGGATTCGATCCGATTAAGGATTTCACGCACATCGCCTTGATGGTCGCTGCACCGAACATGCTGGTTATCAATCCTAAAATTCCTGCTAACAATATGGCAGAGCTGATCGCTTACGCAAAAGCGAATCCAGGCAAACTAACCTATATGTCGGCTGGCTCGGGCACTTCGCCACACATGGCAGGCGAACTGCTAAAGACGATGACAGGCATCGACATACAGCACGTTCCTTACAAGCAAGTCACGCAAGGAATGACTGACCTACTCGCAGGCGAAATTTCGATGACCTTCTATCACGTGCCTGTGATTTATCCACACGTAAAGTCGGGTCGCCTCAAGGCAATGGGTGTCGCAACTTCAGATCGCAGCCCAATTGCGCCTGAGGTGCCACCAATTTCCGATACGGTAAAAGGCTACGACATCCGCCCATGGTGGGGACTAGCCGGCCCAGCAGGCATGCCGCAGGACGTTGTCGACAAGCTTGAAAAAGCAACGATGCAGTTCCTCAAGGATCCAGAGATGCAAAAGCGGCTTGTCGATTTAGGTGTAATTGTCACGCCAATGAATCAGAAAGACTTTAATGCATTCGTGGGCACAGAGCTTGTAAAGTGGACAAAACTTGTTAAAGACTCCGGCGCAAAAGTTAACTAACCAACGAAGCAACGATCGACTCGCATGAATGTCAAAGATGCACAGCAGTTACTTCCTACGACTGTCGTAGGAAGCTATCCTCAACCTGACTGGCTAGTCGATCGCGCCCTGCTCGCAAAAGGCGTACCCCGAACGCGCGTGCATGAAATGTGGCGTATTGCCCCAGAGCTTTTGGAGCAAGCGCAGGACGACGCAACGATTCTAGCCATCCGCGATATGGAACGCGCTGGAATCGACATCATCACGGACGGCGAGATCCGTCGCGAAAGCTATTCGAATCGTTTTGCGACTGAGCTTGAAGGCATTGATGATCGCAACCCCGCAATGGTCGTGTCGAAAAATGGCTTAAAGACTCCCGTTCCGCGTGTCGTCGGGAAAATTACTCGCACCCATGCGGTAGAGATACGCGATCTGTTGTTTTTGAAAGCGAACACAGACCGCAAAGCAAAGATCACCCTGCCCGGCCCCTTCACAATGGGGCAGCAAGCCAAAAATGAGTTTTACCGTGACGACGAAGAGATGGTCATGGACTTTGCGGCTGCGGTCAACGCTGAAGCACTAGAGCTGCAAGCTGCTGGAGCCGATTTCATTCAGCTCGACGAACCTTGGTTGCGTAACAACCCCGAAGCAGCACAACGCTATGCGGTTCGCGCAATCAATCGCGCTCTAGAGGGGATCACCGTTCCTACGGTCGTGCATTTATGTTTTGGCTATGCCGCGGTTGTGACAGGCCAAAAACCAACTGGGTATTCATTTTTACCAGGTCTAAGCGGAACGATTGCCAAGCAGATTTCGATCGAAGCTGCCCAGCCAAACCTTGATTTAGGCGTTTTGCGCGATTTGGAAGGCAAGAAAATTATGCTTGGTGTGCTTGACTTGGGCACCCACTCTATTGAGACCGCCGAGCAAGTAGCCAGCCGAATCCGCGCGGGCTTGAAATATGTCGATGCAAAAAACCTGATCCCAGCACCTGACTGCGGCATGAAGTACTTGCCGCGCGATGTTGCGTTCGGCAAGCTCCAAGCGTTGAGCCAAGGTGCTGCGATCGTTCGGGCCGAACTCAGTTAGTCCACGCACCCAGGCGGATGCATGGCGTGCCAAGCAGTCGCACGCTCGTACGCTGCGGCCACGCGGAAAATCGTCGCCTCATCAAAGCAGCGTCCGACCACCTGAACAGACAGCGGCAAGCCCGCTTTTGAAAACCCACTTGGAACAGCCAGCGCAGGATGCCCGGTTAGGTTGAACGGTACGCGTGCTTGCCTTGTGTAGGTCCGCACCACCTCAGCGATATCATCAATGACACAGGCTGGATCCATTGAATTCGCGACCAACAAGACATCGACACTTTGCAATACGCGATCAACACTGTCGATCAACGCTTCCCGGCACTGCATGGCGTGAACATAGTCACCGGCAGATAAGAAGGCACCACATAGCAACTTGCGGCGCGACATCTGAGCAAAGTCACCTGGTCTCTCGCGCAAAGACTTTGCGTGTATGGCCCAACCCTCGGCCATCAAAATCACTTTCTGGGGGTTCGAGAACTCCTGCAAGCTAGGTAGGCGAATATCAACTAGCTGCGCACCAAGACCCTCAAGGACGCGACAAGCTTCATCGTAGGCTACCGCCATGTCAGGCTCGGCCAACTCATCCTCAGCATGAAAATGCCGCACAACACCAATACGCATTCCGGCAATCCCCTGGTGCAGACTCTGCGCATCAAGCCTGTAGGGGCGAGACTCACCCGCCGTCAGACACTCAAGCAGTAACGCAGTGTCTTCCACCGTACGCGCCATGGGGCCGACGTGATCAAGGGAAAACGACAAGGGAAAGACACCCCGACGAGACACCAGGTCGTAAGTGGGCTTGAGCCCCACAATACCGCAGGCGGCAGCTGGGTGGCGCACTGAGCCACCCGTGTCGGTACCAAGTGCCAGAGGCACCAGCCCGGCCGCGAGCGCAGCACCAGAACCCGAAGAGGAACCGCCAGGGTGATGATTTGTATTCCAGGGATTACGTGCGGGCGGATACGGCAAATCAAAAGACGGACCACCGATGGCAAACTCGTGCAGGGCAAGCTTTCCCATCATCACCGCGCCGCTGCGGCGCAAGGCTGTCACACAGTCGGCATCCGTCTGCGCGATAGTGCCCTGCATCACTTTTGAATGGCAGGTTGTGGTCTGCCCTGCAATATCAATGATGTCCTTGACGCCCACCGGCACGCCGTGAAGGGCCCCCAGGGACCGCCCTGCATGAATCTCCTGCTCCGCAAGTCGAGCCGCCTTCAGCGCGTTATCCGCATCCACATGCAGAAAGGCGTTGTAGCGAGAGTCAAGTTTTTCTATCCGTGCGAGCTGAGACTTCACTACATCAACAGGGGACAGCGATTTCTTCGCATACGCGTCGCGTAATTGGGCCGCACTTAACCAAGCAGTCGTCATGGCTTCACCTGCATGGGTGGCCACGGTTCGGTTGTATTGTCTGACGGCCCCGCAAACGACTGCTGAACCTTCAGGGCGGTGCGCGCTGCGGTCAACACATCTTCACGAAAATCTTGCACCGCGATATCCAGGCCGGCCAGACGGGCCAACATGAGCATTTGGGCTTCTTGAGCGTCTGGGGAGAGCGGCTGAGTGGACTTCACGTTTACGGCTCCTTAGCGAAGACTGAATTTTTTTCGACGTATAAAGTCACCGAAATCGGCACGCTCTGGCACTGAATAGTGTCGGGCTTTGTCCTCGGACCAGCCATTGAAGGCTACATCCGGATAACGATCCGGGTGACGTTGGCGGCGTAGCGGCAACACCTCGTGTCGGCGTTGATCATACGCATCAATTTTTTCCTGCAAATTTTCTTCTGAAAATGTATCAGTGTGTACCGTCACATCGAGTGCGAGTCGCGGAATGATACGACCCGGATCGACGGGATAACCCACACACAGTCCAGCGACCGGAAAAACCGCATCGGGCAGTCCTAAAATTTCACTGGTCGCCGAGCAGTCATTGCGCATTGCGCTGATAGGCACAGTGCGAAGACCGACGGCTTCGGCCGCACGAATAAATTGCGCCATCACAATCCCAGCGTCGACTGCTGCGTTCATGAAGTGGTCTAGATGATCATTCACAAAGGGCTTGCCGCGCCACTCTCCGATCTGACGAATTCGACGATTGTTGCCGCAAAAAACAAGCACCACGGGCGCCTGGCTAATCCACGGCATATCCGGAATTAAATCTGTGAGTGCCTGCACCCTGTTGCGATCTCGGACATGAATAATGTCCGCTTGCTGCAGATCGGACTTTGAAGGTGCTGCCAACGCTGCGGCAAAAAGCACTTGCAGCAAAGCCTGATCTACAGGTCTGTCAGTCCAGCGGCGATGCGAACTATGCTCAAGCATATCGAGCAACGCCTGGGCGTGAGCGAGGTCACCCGAGAGTGGCTCCAAGGCTGCCTCCGAGGGGGCATTGGCTGAACCAAACCGCGCAGTGATAGCCTGAATAATTCTTTGACGCTGCTGCGCGCTGGACTCAGCCATGATCACTCATCCCTGAATTGCATTTGATAAAGGGCCGCATAGGCCCCGGCTTTCGCCATTAACTCTTGATGCGAACCGTGCTCAACCACAACGCCATGATCCATCACCACAATCTTATCGGCATTCTGCACGGTCGATAAACGATGCGCGATCACCAAGGTGGTGCGACCCTTCATTAAGGTCTCGAGTGAAGCTTGCACTTGTCGCTCGGATTCATTATCGAGCGCCGAGGTCGCTTCATCCAAAATCAAAATGGGTGCGTTTTTAATCAAGGCGCGTGCAATCGCGAGGCGTTGACGCTGACCTCCAGACAAGCGCGTAGCGTTCTCACCTACGTGAGTTTGCAGCCCCAGGGGGAGCGAATCCACAAAATCCAATAAATTCGCCGCGCGCAGTGCATCTCGAATCTCTTGCTCAGATGCATCGTGTAAAGCGCCGTAACCTACGTTTACCGCGATCGTGTCATCAAACAAGACCACATCCTGGCTCACGAGAGACAATTGCTCGCGCAGATCGCGTAGACGCAAGCTCGCGATATCGCACCCATCAATACAGATCTGACCTTCAGTCGGCAACACAAACCGTGGCAACATGTTGACGAGCGTCGTTTTGCCGCTACCCGAACGCCCAACAAGTGCGACGGTCTGACCCGGCTCAACCGTCAGATTCACATTCGACAAGGTATTGGTTTGTCCATCGGCAAAGCGATGCGACACGCCTCGAAACTCAACTTTGCCGAGCGCTCTACCCTCAAAGGTCTGTGTCCCGGTTTCGGGTTCAGAGGCTTGATCCACCAGAGTAAAAACGCTTTCGGCCGACACCAGCATTTTTTGCATGCGTCCGGCAACCTTGGTGAGCCGTTTGATGGGATCAAATATCTGGGCCAACGCCGCCATGAAGGCGGCAAAACTTCCCACGGTCAGCGTACCCTCATTTGCCTGGTTCAAGGCGACCGCGATGACCGCGGCCACTGCGACGGCCGTCACCACCTGAGTGATTGGCGTCATCGCGGCATCAGATGTGGCGCCACGCATATCAAAGCGACGTAGCCGACCGCTCACATAGGCAAAACGTTTGCGCTCGAAGGCATAACCATCAAAGAGCTTGATCACGCGTTGTCCATCAATGCCTTCGCTCACCACGCGTGTCAGCTCAGCGTTCATATTTACCGTGTCGCGATTAATACGCCGCATACGGGCAATGAATGCGCGTGAGATCAGAACAGAAATCGGCATTGTCACAAGGATGATGAGTGTCAGCTCCCAAGACATGTAAAGCAGGACCGCAATCATTGCCAAAACAACGAGCGACTCGCGCACGACGACTGTCAGCACTTCCGTTGCATAACCAGTGACGTTGCCGGCATCAACGGTAAAACGGTTGAGCAACCGCCCTGTGTCGCCCTTTTTAAACTCACTGTCAGGCATTGACAGGAGTTTTTCAAACATATCGCTGCGCACGCCAAGCAGGACATTGTTTGCGACCCAGGCCAACAAGTAATCACTAAAAAAATTACATACCCCGCGTAAAGCAATCAAACCGATAATCGCAAGAGGTACTTGCCAGACGTACTCTGGCTTGGCGCCCGAGAATCCCTCATCGAGCAGGGGCTTCATGGCAACGGCCAAGGTTGGCTGGGTTGCAGCGGCGCCCGCCATAAATAGGACTGCAAGGGCCAACCCCTTCCAGTACGCGCCGACTCGACCGTAAATTCGGCCCCATAGCTTGTTGCTGGTTGCCTCAGAGGTCGCAGGTGCCGATCTGATAGATGAGCTCAAGATGTCACTCTAAAATTCGTGAAGTGTTGATTTTACCTGCCCAATCTCCAAGGATGACTTGGAAGGTCGGCCAGCCTATCGTATCCTTACAGTCTATGAACGCAAACGCATCAACTCCCCGCCCAGAACCTGTGCTCATCCGTTTGCCCAACTGGGTCGGCGACGTGTGCATGGTTCTACCCGCTCTCGATTTGTTGGACCAGCATAAGGTTCCATACGCGCTGTGTGGCCGACCTTGGGCAAGGTCATTACTCGCCGGCAAAGCGATTGCAGGATTCGTCCCGATGACGGACTCGGTGCTTGGCAATATGCGGTCCGTTAAACTTTTTCTTAGCGAACATCCTAATTACCGCCGTGGATTGTTGCTGCCCGACTCCCTGTCCAGCGCGCTGAGCTTTCGCCTCGCTGGATTAAAGTCAGCCGGCTGGCGCGATGACGGTCGCAGTCTACTGCTGAGCTGGGGATTTAAAAAGCCGTCGTCTGCGGGTCATGCAGTGGAATCCTGGCTAGACTTGACCAAGCGTGCACTCAACGCGTGGGGATTCGATTCTGCCAACCATGTCCCTGCAAATCGTCTGCGATTGCCCATCGCGAAGCATCACGAGCAGGCCGCAACCGCGGCGCTCAAAGAGGCGGGACTAAGTTCGGGCGATTTTGTGCTGATTGCTCCCACGGCGACGGGCCGCCACAAGGGTCAGGCGAAAGTCTGGCCACACTTCGATGCGCTCACGCGTGTCCTGCAAAACAACAAAATCAAAGTCGCAATGTGTCCGCCGGACGAGGAAGTTGATAGCGCCTTTCGCACCACGCCCACCGCCACACAAATTCGCCCTCTTGAACTTGGTGCGTTTTGCGCGCTCACGCGCCATGCAAAACTGGTGATCTGCAATGACTCTGGTGTTTCGCACCTTTGCGCTGCAGCTGGTGCCAAGCAACTCACGCTTTTCGGGGTCACAGACCCGGCTCGCACGGGCCCGTGGAACCCCGATGCAGTGCTCTTGGGGACGAACAATCGCTGGCCACAGTTGGCCGAAACTCTCACGCGGGTACAACACGTGCTCAGCACAACCAAGGTCTAAGTGTCGTGCTTTCAGACATCCCACTCTCTGGCTTGCTGCTTTACCCCCCAGGCTTGTGTCTGATACTGCTGACCGCAGCGGTCGTCGTTGCGCTGTTTTCCTTTAAACGACTCGCCGTATGTTTGACACTCTTCGCGATCACTTGGGTGGGGGTTTGGTCTCTCCCGATCACCTCGATCCATTTCGGCAAAATCTTAGAAGAAAAATACGCCTACCATTCCCCGCGCGAACTGCCCAGAGCTGACGTCATTATTGTTCTAGGTGGCAACACACAGGCAAACCGGGCGAATTGGTTTGAACCCTACAACCGCGCTACCGCGGTCGATCGAATTGATCGAGCAGAAGCGCTATACCTAGCGGGACGTGCACCCAGAATTCTGCTGTCAGGTGGTGCGAGAGAAGGCAAAGTGAGCGAAGCGCAAGGCATGGCGCGCCTTCTGAAGCAACGCGGCATTCCCGACTCTGCACTGATCCTTGAAAACGAGAGCCGCAATACCTACGAGAACTTACGCTACAGCGAAATCTTGCTGCGCTCTCACAAGCTACACTCGGCGTTGCTCGTGACCTCGGCCCTGCACATGCCACGCGCGCACGCTGCAGCAGAAAAGCGTGGAATCAAAGCGATACCCGCAAGCAGTGCCCCCCAAATCGTACTTCCGGAAGATGAGCCCCCTGCCCTGTGGTGGCCGCATATCCGCAGTCTGGAAGCGAGCCGCACGATCATCAAAGAATACCTGGGTATCCTGGGCTACAAGCTTAGGGGTTGGATCTAGTTCTTTCGGGCGCGTAGACTTTTTGCATACAGTGACTCGTACCGTTGAGCGATAGCGTCCCAAGAAAAATCAGCGACGAGATGAAGCGCCTGCGAAATCAAACGCTCGCGAACGATCGGGTCGAGCCCAAGCTCGCGCAAGCCTGCAGCAATCTGTTCTGGATCTTGCGGGTCCGATAACACCCACGCGTTTTGCTCATGCGTCACGTATTGCGCAAAACCACAATAGGCGGTCCCGCTCAGAACGACCGGCAGTCGATGTGCCATGGCTTCAAGTGGTGCCATCCCAAAACTGTCCTGCAAGGTAGGATGAACATACACATCTGCAGACAAATAATACTGTGACACTTCAGTGGTTGCAGCGACGAGTTGCACGCGATCGCATAGTTCAGGAAACTGTGAGGCCAGCACTGCCTGAACATCTGAGCCTGCACCAACCACTGCAAGTCTGAAAGTGTTTGGTAACAAACGCATGGCACTCAGCACAGCAACGAGTCCCTTCCTAAGCGGATTACGCGCGACGAGCAAGCAACCGATGTCTTGCGCCCCCCACCCTAGCTCTGCACGCACACGTTCTCGGATCAGCACGTTGGGGGCGACGAGCTGCGCACCGGGCGTCACCACCTCAACCGGCAAGTCCTCGCCATAGGCAAGCTTCAATTGCTCTTTGACGAGTGGCGCTACCGTCACCAGCAGATGACCTGGATGCGCTTTGATCGCCTGAGACTCCATCCACAAGTAAGCGAGTTGCACAGGAGTCAACCAAACCAGCAACTTTTGAAAAAATGTGCGATCAACAAAGCGACGATAACGGACAGGGGCAACGTGCATCAACTGTATATTGGCCGATCCCGCATTTGTGTGGCTGTGCGTGATGTCAAAGCCGGTGCGCGTAAGTTGAGCACAACGTCTGGAGAACAACCACAGTCGTAACCAACTGGGACACCAAGACGGAATGGAAATAACGTGCTGCTTAACCGGTAGATCATGATCAAATTCACGCGCAAACACTGTGACATCATGTCGTTGCGATAGCACACGAAACAAGCTCACGGCATAGGATTCCGCACCACCGAATTTTTGGCCAAACCGCTCAGTGAGCAGCGCAATACGCAAGCGCTCAGGCACGTCGACGGTCTTCATGACGTGTCAGACATTTCTGTAAAAAACGCAACATGTGCGTGGTGCGCCAGATGCCTACTCGGGGTAAAAAGAAAGGGTCATCTGCCGAGTTGGCTAGACCACGATTTGTGGTTGTTGCGTTTGTATAGCCAGCTTCTTTCGCGAACACACCATGCTCTGGCTTAAAGTCACCATACGGATAGCAAAAGGCTGTGACGTCCGCCCCTGCTTCTTGCATGAGGATGTCTCGCGCCAAACCAATCTGCCGACGCGCCTCGTCTTCCGAGAGCTGCGGCAAGTGCACATGATCCAAGGTATGAGACCCAACCTCCTGTCCGGCGGCGGCCCATGCACGCACTTGCCCCACAGACATGAGTGGTGAGAAGGGAATGTTTTTCCCCTGATCCCAAATATTGCCACCACCAAACTGATTGGCAACAAAATAGTTGGTCGAGGTAAATCCGAGGTCAGACAAGACCGGCAAGGCATTATCAAAGACGTTACAAAAACCATCATCAAACGTAATTCCGAACACCTTACCCTCGCGCTCGCCCGCAAGATAAGGCGTTAAATCACGCATGCTTAGACCGCGATATCCGAGACGCTTCATCCACGTCATTTGGCGTCGGAAACTCGCCGGATGCACCGTCAAACCACGAAACTGTGTGCCACGGGCTGCGGGCACGCCAATTTGGTGATACATCAAAATAGGAATAGATTGACTCATACATGCCCTACCGGCTCTGCGCGATACGCATCAAGGGTGTGCTCAACGAAATCCGTCAACTGAAAGTGCGTCACTGCATGCTGCCTCGCACGCTGACCCATCTGCTTAATAATCTCGGGATGCTCAAGAATATTGAGCAAGATTAGCGCAATTTGCTCCGGCGATTGGGGGGGAACGACCCAGCCTGATTCCTTTTCGATCAGGTTTTCTGGCAAGCCCCCGACGCGCGTGACGAGAACGGGCAGACCCAGAGCCATCAGTTCACGACAGGCAAACGACAAAGCCTCTTGGTAGGATAAGACATACCCAATATCACCCGCAGCTAGCACCGAGCGAACATCATCAATCAGCCCAGGAAAGCTCACCTGCTGCGTCATCCCCAGGGCTTCCACACGCTCAAGCTTCGCAGGCCCTGGATAGTCCCCTGCCACAACGATGTGGAATCGTTGACGGGCAGCTGCTGGCAGACGCGCGACCCCGGCCACAAGATCCAGCCAACCTTTTTCGTAGTCTGTTCCACCCGTGCTGACCAACACAAGTTTGTCCATAACGTCCGGTCCAAGCTGCGCTAGGCGTAAAGCTTGTTTTTCATCCTCTGAGACGGGCGAAAAAAACGCGGTATCAATCCCATGGCGAATCGTTCTGACATCACAACGCTTGTAGGGCGAAGCCAGCACCAAGCCTTTTACGAAATCGCTCACAGCAATCACGCAATCCGTTGCAAAATAGGCACGCATCCAGTGTCCAAAACTATTTAGCTTGTGATCGTTATGCTTTGTGAACACAATCCGCGGACGGGGACGCATACCAAGCACTGCGAGCATGACCTGCTTGTGATCGGCCGATCCATTGACATGAATCACATCGAAGCGCTCGCGCTCAATCAGAGCGCGCAACTGCGCACGCGGCTTGAGCCACGACGACGGCCGCGTTGTGTAGGACATATCGACAACAGAGACACTAGGCATAGCCGAGGCGTGGCGAAATAATCGACTGGACGCAGGCGTTGCAACCGTCAGCTGATGCTGCGGGCCAAGACCTTGCAGTAAATTGACGATGTACGTAACGTGCCCGCCTCCGTTACGTCCATGAAAGTTGGTGTACAGAACCTTCATAACTTCCGGTCTTTACCATGCTCATTTTGATTCTTAGTCTCGGCCAAGAACATCAATTTTGAATAGCGCAAAAAATTACCAGACGCGGCCGTGACAGCCAACACAAAACCGTGTCGACCATCAAGAATGCCCAGTCGTAGAAAATAGATACGGATAAAAGTCCACATGCTATGGACCACAATCATCGGCAGGCCTGCCCGCTTACCCTTAGCAAACATCATTTTTGCGGCCTCACCCGAATAACGGTTGACTTTATCGATCAAGGAATCAAGCGTTGGATGAGGATAATGCAAGAGATGCGCCTTCAATCGACCTGGTTTACCGTCAACGAGCGACACGCTTTCGTGCACAAGCACATCGTTGAATTTTCCAGAATCACGTCGAAAAAGTCTTAAAACGGGATCGGGCCACCAGCCACTATGGCGGATGGGCTTGCCACAGAATTCAGACAGGCGATTTACTTCGTACCCATTGCACATTGGTTCGCGCAAAGTCGTCATGATCTCTTTACGTAGCTCTGGTGTGACGCGTTCGTCCGCATCAATCGAGAACACCCAATCTTGCGTCGCAAGGGCCAGCGCACGATTTTTTTGAGGTCCAAAACCCGGCCAGTCAGCGGACTGGTGCACTTGGGCGCCCAAGTCACGCGCAAGCTCAATTGTCCCATCGGTGCTACCTGAGTCCAATACGATAATCTCGTCAGCGAAAGATACCGAAGCAAGGCACTCTGCAATGTGTGCGGCCTCGTTCTTGGTGATGATAATCACCGACAGACCCAAACCTAACCGCGAAGTTTGCGCTTCCATGATCGCCATTTATTGTAGAGAGGTCCAACTACCGGATGGCCAGCGGTCCAGACGCGCTGCAGGAACCAGCGCGCGCCTCGATTTTTGACCGCGAAACGGTAAATGTGCGCAGGATTCGATGCGCAAAGGTTTTGTCCATATGCTTCGGTCGTATACAAATAACGAAAACCATATTCCTGAGCCAGGCTGACGTAGTCATCGGCAAAGTAGCCCTGTGGCCAGCAGAAATGCTGCGATACGTCTCCAAGATTGTCTTTCAGCAACGCCCGCGAGGCCTCAAACTCTTTACGCATGTGCGCCAAACACTCTTCGCGCGTCTTGGACACTTGATCCCAGCGGGTATGCGTATGTGTATGACAATGGAACTCAAACGTCCCCGCCTCTCGCATTGCCTGAATCTCACTCCAGCGCAACATGGCGGAGTCTGTCGACCCTGCCGCCCACAAAGCTCTACACTCGAGGTGGCTTGGCAAGCGCGGCAAAGACTCCGCCGCCTGATCCGCACATGGACGAACGGGACCGTCACCAATCAGACCCGTCACGATAAAAATCGTCGCACGCAGTCCGTATTTTTTTAAGATAGGGTGCGCATATACCCAGTTATCTAAATAGCCGTCATCAAACGTCAACAATACAGACTTGGGTGGTGTGGGCTTGCCCGCCAAAAAATCAGCAAATTGATCACAGGTTAGCGTTGTATAGCCCTCATCTACCAAACCTTTCATTTGGCTTTCGAAGTTTTTCGGCGTGGTGGTGATGGGCCCTGTCTCTGGCGAGACATGGTGATACATCAAGACCGGAACGCAATGCGCAGATTTCATGTTTTTCTTATATTGTTATGCATAGCACTGTGGTGCGAGCTCTGCCAGCCAACGGCGATAAACACGCTCGGTATTCTGTGACAATCTCTGCGTATCAAACGTGCCTTCCGTTCTCACCCGTGAGTAACCCGCTTGCCCTAATTTTTTGCGCAATGCGGGATCATCAATCAACCGCGTGAGTGCCTGACGAAACGCCAACACATCATCTTTCGGCACCAAAAGGCCCGTCACACCATCAATGAGCATTTCTGCGACGCCCCCCACGTTGGTGCTGAGCGCAGCAAGACCATATGCGGCAGCTTCTACAAACACTGTACCACTCGCTTCCTCTTTAGTCGCCAGGCAGAACAGATCCATGCCCACCAAAAGATTCGGCACGTCTTTGCGCGTTCCCAGCAGATGGGTCTGGCCACCGACGTCGAGATCAGAGATTTGCTGAACGACGCGCTCGTAGGTCGGCGAGCCGGCTCCCACCAAGACCAAGTGCAAATTCGGACGCGACTTCAATAAGGGCGCGATCGCCTCAAGCAAGATGTCATGGCCTTTATTGGGCCGCATCACCGCCACGCAACCCACAACGACGTCTGAGTCGGATAGCCCCAGCTCGGTACGCAACGTGGACGACTCAGGCATCGGCGGCAATGCAATCGGGCTATACACGGTTTCAATATGCGACGGCTCCACACCTTTCGCAAGAAGTTGATTCCTGACGTAATTACTGACTGTCGTGATTCGATGAGGCAGCCAGGTATACGACAGTAAGGAATTAATCTTGCTCGACAAATGGCGTGTACGCACAATGAGGGGCGTGCCCGCGAGGCGAGCCGCGGGCGCAGCAATGATCGTGTCCTGCCGACTATGCGTATTTAGGACATCAAATCTGCCTTGCTGCAAAATGTGTTTGATTTTAAAAATACCCCGCGCAATATTGAGTGCGCCGTCCATAGGCAAGGTGTGCACCACAAAGCCGGCCTCGCGCAAACGATCTACAAGCTGCGCATCCGGTTGGCAAATCGCCTCAAGGTAGTGGCCTTCATCCCGCATGGCCAGCATTTCTTTAAAAATTCGGTTCTCCTGCCCTCCGAAACTGGTCGCAGCTTCGGAGTGAACAATACGCAAGGGCTTATCGTTCATTAGTAGGTCACTTCCACATCCGAGGGCGATGTCCAGGTGGTCAACTGTTCAACCAAGGTGTCAGATAACCGCACCCGCCAACCTTCGCCCAGACGCAAGGTGCAACGCGCGCGCGCATTTTCGTAAATGACTTCGACGGGAGTACCTGCAAAACCATTCTCGGGTGAGGCACGGAACGGATTCAACACGCGTTTAAGCATTGCCGCGTCGGCATTGCCATTCAGGCGAATACGCAAGGACTTGGCGCGCGCCTCCCGTGCCAGTTGCAGATCATAGATCTGCTCTGCCGCAATACGCATGCCACCCGAGTACTCGTCATTGCTGACCTTGACCTGCAAAATCAGTAATTGATCATCACGCAGTCGATTACGGTGCTGATCAATCAGCTCTGCGTACACCGCGACTTCGACTTGCGCCGATCCATCGTCCAGAATGACAAAAAGCATCTTCCCGCGACGCCCCATCATCGTTCGCGTACCTGCGATAACGCCGGCTACCCACTGCGGATCGCGTGAGGGCTCTAAGCGCGACAAAGGCTTGCTAACGAAGTGTCGCACTTCATCCCGCCAGGCATCAAAGAGATGTCCGCTAAAGAAGTATCCGAGCGCGATCTTCTCTTCGGTCAGACGCGTACGCAAATCCCAAGGCGGACACTGCGACAGCTCGGTGGCGACGACTTCATGGCTATCATCGCCAAACAACGAAACTTGATTGGCGCTGCGGCTGAACTGTTCGGCCGCCTCAAGCGCCGTGCCAAGTGAATTGATCAACGCCGCACGATTGGGCTCGATCAGATCAAAAGCGCCTGCGCGAATCAGCGCTTCGATGCTCCGACGATTGACGGTGTGGCGATCAACACGCTGACAAAAATCAGACAATGAAGTAAAGGGCGCGTCTTTGCGCGCGCGTAAGATTTCTTCAACCGCTGCTTGCCCAGTTCCTTTAACCGCACCCATGCCATAGCGAATCGTTCTCGGGGGCAGGCCTTTGGCGCTGTGCGCGTCGGCCACGGGCTCGAAACGATAACCCGACGCGTTAACGTCAGGCGGCAACACGGTGATGCCGTTGACCAGGCAATCCCTCCAGAAGATTTGCACTTTAGCCGTGTCATCCATATCGGACGACAATGTGGCGGCAAAGAATTCTGCAGGATGATGCGCCTTGAGCCAGGCGGTTTGATACGCGATCAACGCGTATGCCGCTGAGTGCGACTTGTTAAAGCCGTAACCTGCAAACTTTTCCATCAAATCGAAAAGCTTGACGGCAAGCTTTGGGTCGTAACCCTTTTTGAGTGCGCCCTGTTCGAAAAGTCCGCGATGCTCGGCCATTTCTTCGGGCTTTTTCTTACCCATTGCCCGACGCAAGAGATCGGCACCGCCAAGCGAGTAGCCACCCACGATCTGCGAGATGAGCATCACCTGCTCTTGGTACACAATCACGCCGTAGGTGCTTTTTAGTGTCGACTCAAGGTCTGAGTGGAAGTAATCCACCGAAGCACGTCCGTGCTTACGATTAACAAAGTCGTCCACCATGCCCGACTCAAGCGGACCCGGTCGAAATAACGCGAGCACAGCGACGATATCTTCGAAGGTGTTCGGCCGCAGCTTTTTCAGCAGCTCCTTCATCCCCCGGGATTCAAGCTGAAACACCGCGGTGGTATTGGCATCGCAGAGGATCTGATAGGTGGCCGGATCATCGAGCGGCAAGGACATCAAATCGAATTCGCGCAACTCGGCGTTAAAGCTACGCACAAAACGCACGGCCCAATCAAGAATCGTCAGGTTACGCAAACCGAGGAAGTCGAACTTAACCAAGCCCGCCGCTTCTACATCATCTTTGTCGAACTGCGATACCGCACTACCCTCTTGACCTGGCTGGCAATACAACGGACAAAAATCGGTCAGTTTGCCTGGTGCAATCAACACGCCACCGGCGTGCATACCTACGTTTCGTGTGAGGCCTTCGAGGGGCCGCGCAAGATCCACGAGCGCGCGCACTTCTTCTTCGCTTTCATAGCGCTCTTTGAAGGCCGGCTCGTCTTTTAACGCGCGATCGAGCGTCCAGGGATCGGCTGGATTATGCGGAATTAACTTGGATAAGCCATCACACAACATGTAGGGCATGTCGAGTACACGCCCCGCGTCACGTACAACGGCCTTCGCACCGAGCGTACCGAACGTTGCAATTTGACTAACGGCTTCGCGACCGTATTTTGTCTTGACGTACTCGATCACGCGTTCGCGGTTATCTTGGCAAAAGTCGATATCGAAGTCAGGCATCGATACCCGCTCTGGGTTTAGAAACCGCTCAAAGAGCAAGTCATAGCGAATCGGATCTAGATCGGTGATACCTAACGAATAGGCGACCAGTGAGCCAGCACCAGAGCCCCGGCCTGGTCCGACCGGCACGCCGTTGTTCTTGCCCCAGTTAATAAAATCTTGAACGATCAGAAAGTAGCCAGGGAACCCCATCTTAATGATGGTTTTACACTCAAGCGCTAGGCGCTCGGCATAGAGCGGATAAGCTTCCTGGCGTTTTACCGCGTCAGGAAAGAGTTGCAACATCCGTTTCTCGAGGCCTTGCTCAGACAGCTGGATCAGATAATCATCCAGCGACACCCCCTCGGGGGTTGGGAAGTTCGGTAGCCGAGGCTGTCCGAGCTCCAGGGTCAGGTTGCAGCGTTGAGCGATGGCAACGGCGTTAGCCAAAGCCGATGGCACATCGCTAAACCGCTCATGCATCTCGGCGCTAGAGAGCAGATATTGATCACGGGTGAACCAGCGAGGTCGTCTCGGGTTCGTGAGGATCTCACCTTCGGAGATACAAACCCTGGCCTCGTGCGCCTGAAACTCGGTTGGCCCAATAAACTGCACCGGGTGGGTCGCAACCACCGGCAAACCACAGTCCGACGCAAGGCTGAGTGCGGCATGCACATAGGACTGATCTGCTTCCGCCTCAGTGCGTTGCAACTCAATATAAAAGCTATCCGGAAATGTTTTTTTCCAGGAAAGGGCCAGAGATTTGGCCAACTCTTGGTTTCCAGCCATAAGAGCCTGCCCGATATCACCACCACGTGCGCCGGACAAGACAATGAGACCCTGCACCCCTTCGAACCATTCGCGACGCATTTCGGCACGACCGCGGTGTGCGTTCTCAAGCCAGGCGCGCGTTAAAAGTTGGCAAAGCGCCAAATAACCCGCCTGATTCGCAACGAGCAGTAAAATGCGAGATGCTTTGTCTCGGTCTTCGTCGTTTGTTAACCAAACATCGCAACCCACAATCGGCTTGATGCCAGCAGAGCGGGCAGCCTTGTAAAATTTGATGAGCCCGAAAACGTTCGATAGGTCCGTCAGCGCGACGCCGGGTTGCCCCAGTTCGGCGACGCGATCGATCAAGTCTGGAATACGCACTGTCCCATCCACGACCGAGAATTCGGAGTGAATGCGCAGGTGCACAAACGGATGTGTCTGCGAGTGGGACTGAGCTTGTAATTGCATACGAACATTGTACCTTTTTCGGACTCGCTCAGACCGTTTTTTATTGAGCGATACTTAGGATTCGAACCCTCTTGTAACCTTTGGTTTTAATTAGGAAAGCAGAATGAAATGGATCGTTTTGATAGGTTGGATTGCATCGATCCTTTTTGCCCATTTTCGAGGTCGTGTCAGACTGCCGCTAGGTAGGCAACTTTTAGACCATTCCATCCTTTTGGCGCCCATCAATGCGCTCATGGTCTTGAATTCGCGGGTGCCGACCACACCCTATATTCCGAACGACACCATGCCAG
>JACCED011680319.1_pt1 | contig 19677 bp, 23 predicted proteins | sample 7455021 | NCBI WGS metagenome assembly JACCED01 (sample SAMN15323456, study PRJNA562643) | freshwater metagenome | isolation source: river surface water | place: USA:Blue River Watershed | collected 2017-08-19 | reverse complement strand
GGAATTGTGCGCTACACGGACGTTCTACTGCGAATGGATGAGACGCTGACGAGGGTCGCCGTCGATGTGTCAGGCCGGCCGTTCTTGGTCTTTAAAACCGCCTTCCATCATGAGAAGATAGGCGAGTTCGATACCGACCTTGTCCGAGAGTTTTTCCAAGCATTCTCTATGAATGCGGCAATTACCCTCCATGTAGAAACTCTTTATGGGATCAATGATCACCATATTGCTGAGTCTTGCTTCAAAGGACTGGCACGCACGCTTGGTGCATCAATCGCGATTGACCCGCGGCAAAAGAACCAGATCCCTTCAACAAAAGGCAGCCTTTAAGCTGAATGACGAAGATGTTTGCTTACATTGTTCACGCAAAAGGGAACAAAGTCGGCCCGGGAGAAAATGCGATCTTTTCGAAAGATGCATTCTCTTGGGCCGCCTTTTTCTTTGGGCCCCTATGGCTCATGCGTCATCGGTCATGGATTCTGCTTGGACTATGGCTGCTGCTTCATGTGGGCATTTTCCTTCTGGCCAGAACAGGCATTGAAACAGCCTACCTGCTTGGTGTTGAGTTTGCGATTGCCATCTTGCTGGGCCTAGAGGCAGGGCCGATTCAGGAATTATCGCTGCGCCGACGGGGATTCATCATGGCAAATGTGGTTCGCGGGCAATCTCTCCAGGAAGCGGAATACCGCCATTTCGGAATGCTGATGGCTCCTCACATGAGGCAAGAAACACGGAAGGATCATGCAAACCCCAACCCGGAAATGGTTGGGCTCTTTCCTTCATTCAAGGCCTGAATTATGGGGTTAGTAATTGTCGACTACGGTTCAGGAAATCTGCATTCAGCGCAAAAGGCGTTTGAAAGAGCAGCTGGGCCATTGTCTATGCAAGTCGCAGTGACTTCTGAGCCAGATGTGGTGCGCAAGGCTGACAGAATTGTCTTGCCGGGGGTCGGCGCTTTCGCAGATTGCAAGCAAGGCTTGACTTCTATTCCGGGCATGATTGAAGCCCTCGAAGAAAGTGTCCTGACACGGGGACGTCCATTTTTGGGCATTTGCGTTGGAATGCAATTGCTCGCGAGCCGGGGATTAGAGCATGGAATCGCTTCTGGCCTAGGCTGGATACCTGGGGAAGTCGTGGCTATCACGCCCTCAGAAGATCATTTGAAAGTGCCGCACATGGGCTGGAACACGTTAGAGCCTTACGGAAGCCACGCACTCCTGGCAGGAGTGCCGACAGGCGAAAGCGGTTGGCACGCTTACTTCGTTCATTCCTTCCATCTCAAAACAGCAAGTCCAGATCATATTCTCGCAACAACCGATTACGGACAAAAGCTAACCGCCATGGTCTGTCGTGACAACATTGCGGGGACGCAGTTTCATCCTGAGAAAAGCCAAAAAATGGGCCTTGCGCTGATTGCAAATTTTCTGAGGTGGGCGCCGTGATTTTATTCCCCGCAATTGACCTAAAGCAGGGCGAATGTGTCCGGCTTATCCATGGAGATATGGCTCAGGCGACCGTGTTCAACACGGACCCGGCATCCCAAGCGGCCGAGTTTGAGGGGCAGGGCTTCGAATATCTGCATGTCGTTGACCTCGACGGAGCTTTCGCCGGCGCCCCCCGAAATGCCAAAGCCGTCGAAAACATCCTCAATCGTGTACGATTTCCGGTTCAGCTCGGCGGTGGCATCCGAGATATGCGCACGATAGAGGGATGGCTCTCAAAAGGCGTGTCGCGAGTAATCATCGGCACTGCAGCTGTTCGAGATCCGGACCTGGTCCGCGAGGCAGCCCATCTACACCCCAACAAGATTGCCGTTGGAATTGACGCACGTGACGGCTTGGTTGCAGTCGACGGTTGGGCCAAAGTTTCTCAAGTCACTGCTTTAGAACTTGCACGCAGGTTCGAAGACGCAGGAGTCTCAGCGATCATCTATACGGACATAAATCGTGATGGTGTATTGAAGGGCCTGAATATTGAAGCCACTCTTGCACTGGCTGATGCCTTAACAATCCCCGTTATTGCATCAGGCGGACTAGCCTCACTGGCAGATGTTGAACGAATTTTGAAGCCGGATTGCAAGAAGCTAGCAGGAGCCATCACGGGACGGGCCCTCTATGATGGGCGGCTTGATCCTGAAGCAGCATTGTCCATGATCCGTGCTGCGCGGGAGAAATCGCGTGCTTAAATGTCGTGTCATTCCATGCTTGGATGTCAAAGACGGCCGGGTCGTCAAGGGCGTAAATTTCGTCGATCTGAGAGATGCCGGTGACCCTGTTGAATGTGCAATCGCTTATGACGAAGCTGGGGCCGATGAACTTTGCTTCCTCGACATTACAGCGAGCCACGAAAATCGCGGGACAATATTGGATGTTGTAAAAAGAACGGCTGAGGCGTGCTTCATGCCTCTTACGGTTGGAGGCGGTGTCCGCTCAACAGATGACATCCGACGTTTGCTTCTCGCCGGTGCAGATAAAGTCTCGATCATGACTGCGGCCGTTCACAATCGGGACTTTGTTCGCGAAGCGGCAGAAAAATTTGGCAGCCAATGCATTGTCGTTGCAATCGACGCAAAGCAGGTCCGTACCGGAAAATGGGAGATATTTACCCATGGCGGAAGAAAGCCAACCGGATTGGATGCCATCGAATATGCGCGAGAAGTTGCATCGCTTGGTGCCGGAGAAATTCTACTCACCTCGATGGATCGCGACGGAACCCGCATTGGTTTTGATATAGAACTGACAAAAGCTATTGCAGATACGGTTAGGGTGCCACTTATTGCATCCGGGGGTGTCGGAAATCTGGATCATTTGGTTGAAGGAATCCGAGATGGTCATGCGACTGCTGTCTTGGCGGCATCAATTTTCCATTTTGGTGAATACACAATCAAGGCTGCTAAACAACATATGCTTCAAGCCGGACTTGCCGTCAGAATGGATTGAGGAGAAGACATGTCCCGCTTTTCTCTACATGATCTCGAAGCCATTATTGTTTCTCGCCGAGATGACACGGCAAAAAAGTCATACACAAAGAGCCTCCTGGACCTGGGGGTGGTTCATTGCGGAAAAAAGTTTGGTGAAGAAGCTGTCGAATTTGCGATGGCTTCAGCTCAGATGGACAATATTTCCATGAAATCTGAAGCTGCTGACGTGCTCTATCATCTTTTGGTAGCGCTTCAGGCGGCTCAAATTCCGTTGCAGGATGTTCTCGACGAGCTGGAACGCCGCACAAAAATGTCTGGACACGAGGAAAAGGCTAATCGGGGATAAGCCCGAAACCTTATCCAGAGGACGCTGCCGAATGAACAAAAGAGCTGCAGTTCACTCGCCGCATTCAGGGGAGCTTTCCCCTTATCGACATTTCACCAGATCCGAATGGGCGGCCTTGAGGGCTGACACCCCGCTGACCCTCAATGTAGAGGATCTTGAGAAACTGCAATCAATGAACGATCGTATCTCGGTCGAAGAAGTCATTGCGATTTATCTGCCACTATCGCGCCTTCTTGCGCTCTATGTCGCCGCCACGCAGGGCCTCTTCAAGGCGACGCAGCGCTTCCTTGGCGCAGAAGATGGCAAGATGCCCTATATTATCGGAATTGCTGGTTCAGTTGCGGTTGGAAAGTCGACGACTGCTCGCGTCCTAAAAGCGCTTCTTTCACGGTGGACCAACACGCCTAAAGTAGAATTGATTACAACCGACGGATTCTTGCACCCAAATCATATTCTCGAACAGCAAGGGATAATGGACAAAAAGGGATTTCCCGAAAGCTATGACGGGACATCTCTCCTGAGATTTCTGTCCGATATCAAAGCAGGAAAGCGAAACGTCTCAGCGCCGGTCTACTCGCACTTGAGCTACGATGTCGTTCCAGGTGAATCGATCATAATTGACAGGCCCGATATACTTATCGTTGAGGGACTAAACGTTCTTCTTCCAAACAAGCCAGGAAAAGAAATTCCATTCGTATCTGATTTTTTTGACTTCTCAATTTATCTCGATTCTTCCGATGAAAACCTAGAGCGGTGGTATGTCGCGCGCTTTATGCGGTTGCGTGAAACAGCGTTCCGCGATCCAAGATCCTATTTTAAAAAATATGCTGATCTTGATGATGTGACTGCAGAAAAAACCGCAAAGCAAATCTGGTGTAACATCAATCTTCGAAATCTGCACGAGAATATTCTACCCACCCGAGCTCGCGCCAGTTTGGTCTTGACCAAAGGAGAAGGCCATATCATCGAAACGGTCTCTCTACGCAAGCTTTGACTCTATCAAGCTGGCAGTTCAATCCCATTTTCAGAGGCCAAATTCTTGAGATTCGTTTGAGGCCGGGCGCCAAAATGTTGAATAATCTCGGCTGCAGCCAATCCTCCAAGACGCGCAGATTCTCTCAAATCCAATCCGCGAACGAGACCGGCCAGAAATCCTGCTGCAAACAAGTCGCCAGCACCGGTCGTATCAACAAGGCGGTCAATCGGGAAAGCCGGAACGGCGAGAGTTTCATCACGCGTCACAACAAGACAACCTTGCTCCGAGCGCGTGACCGCAGAAATAACACCTTCTTCACGCAAGGCTGCAAGAGCAGTGTCAAAATCAGATGTCTGATAGAGAGACTTCAGCTCGTGTTGATTGGCAAAAATAATATCTACGGATCCCGATCTCATCAATTCAAGAAACTCTTCGCGATACCGATCAACGCAGAAAGCATCCGACAGAGTAAGAGCTACTTTATTGCCTGCAGCATGCGATATGTCTGAGGCCCGACGGAATGCTTTCTTTGCTTCCGGCGGATCCCACAGATATCCTTCCAAATAGAGAATCGATGAAGAGCGAACTTTTTCTTCGTCAATGTCGTCCACGCCAAGGTTCTGGCAGGCTCCAAGAAATGTATTCATCGTTCGTTCGCCATCCGGCGTAACAAGGATAAGGCAGCTTGCCGTAGCAGGACCGGTTGTCGCAAAGGCTGTATCGAAATGAACGCCGCTTTTCCGAATATCATGACTGAAGGAATGTCCAGCCTCATCAGCCTTAACCTTGCCAATGAAAGCTGACTTTATGCCAAAAGATGCCGCACCAACGATGGTGTTGGCGGCCGAGCCACCCGACACAATCGTCGTAGAACCCATATCTTCATATAATCGTTTCGACGTGGCTTCATCCACGAGCATCATCCCGCCCTTGGCGAGGCCGTGCCGGAGCAAGAAGCTTTCGTCAGAAGTTGCCAGAATATCTACAATTGCATTGCCTATCGCAAGAATCTCAAAATTGCGGCTCATTCACTTGCTCCGATATTTCTTTTGCTTTTGGACCGCGCTTCTTTTCTCGTCAAGACTTGGATCGGCGTTCCGAGATGTCGATCAGCTCATTCAAGAGCAGGAGGAGGGACTTGATGTCATTCTCACCCAGTGACCCTACGTGTCTTGCGAATTTGTTTGCTAATTCAGTTGCCTGAGGCCCGAGCCCTGAAGTGTCGACGACAATCCGGGGATGGGAAATCTGTGCTAGCCGCTCTAATTCTTCGGCTTCGTCCCAAATGACATTAAAAAATGTAATGATTCGCTGCACGAGATACCAAGTTGGAGCGCCCTTGCGTCCATGCTCTAATGCAGAGAGATATGCAGGTGAAACATTGATCGCCTGAGCCATATCCTTCAGGGTTATGCCGCGCTCTGCACGTATGGAGCGCAATTTTTTTCCGAAGGGTGTCATTGGTCTTATTCGCGATCTCTTTTTCGACGAATCCGAACATATAATGCACCATCACCACCATGAATAGCGGAAGCAGGCTCGAATCCTAAAACGATAGAGCGCAATTCAGTGGCGGCTAACCAATGTGGAACCATTCTTTTGAGAATGCCGACTTCTTCATCCGAAGACGATTTTGCTCTTCCTTTTCCAGTAACGACCAAAACCAGTTTTTCGTCATTATTCTGAGCGCGTCGCAGTATCTCAATAAGGCTAGCGTGGGCCTGTGTTTGTCGCATGCCATGTAGATCTAGTTTTGTAGAAATCTCTCGACGGCCTCGGATAAGCCGCTGTCTAAATCGCTTCTCAATAGGTGCAAGAGGGAGCTCTTTGCTTCTACCTGAGCCAGCCGGAGGAGTAGACTCAACTTCGACTCTTGTCTTTTCTTGGGCCGAAATCTTGTCGGTTTCTATGCCCTCCCCGATTGAGGTGACATTTACTCCCATTCGCGATTTAACCGTTTGAGTAACCTCAGCCCACAGCCTCCTCTCCTCCACGGTAAGGCTTCTCCGATTTCCTGTGTGCTTCCGCGCAGTCATTCAAATTCCTGCTCTTTCGGGAGAAGAACAAACATTCGACCTTGGTGGCGAATATTTCCAGCGAGGACCCCTGCCTTATCACCCGTCCCAAAAAACAAATCGGCACGTGCCGATCCCAAAATGGCTGATCCTGTATCTTGCGCAATCATGGTTCGCCGGAATGGCGAAGGTTTGTCAACGCTAATCCAAGGAATTTCTGTCTCAACAAAAAATGGCGTTCCATAGGCCCATAATGATCGATCAACAGCGATGGAACGAAGAGGAGTTAATGCATGGCCGGCAGCGCCGGTCGGACCTGTTGGATCAGTCGAAGGAGACATCGAAAAGAAGATGAATGACGGGTTCTGCTCAAGCAATGCCAGCCCCCGCTGCCCAAGGCCTTGACCCTTTGCACGAACCCATTGCTTTAAGCTTGTCAAACTAACTTCTTCAAAACCTAAATCGCCTGAACCACCCAAAATTTTACCAATCGAAACATAGGGATGTCCATTGCGACCTGCATAGGTCAAATCATGAAGTTGCCCATCAATTTCCAACGACGCTGACCCTTGAACATGAATCATAAAGGCTTCGATCGGATCTGATACATAGGCCAAAACCTGAGCCTCTCTCAGCCCGTTAAGATTGATTTCGGCGCGCGTTGAATATGGCTGAAGCTTTCCACCGGGACAAAGCCGCCCACTCGCAAGACCCGATAAATGTATTGGTTGTGACAAAGAACTGAGGGAAACCAAATCTGACGGTCGGCTATACAGCGGCTCAGAAAAATCAGGATTTTGAACGAGCGAAGCGCGAGTTTGTGGTCGATAATATGCCGTGAAGAACGCTTCATGACCCGGTCTTGCAGCGAGAAAATACGGCTGAAAATGAATGCGGAAAAAGGTCTCCGCCTGCTTGTTTGTCAAATCTGGTCCGACATGGATAGCGCGTTGACACAGGGCAAGAAAATGAGCGCTAGGCGAAAGGCCTGGGCGAATAGGAGCCCTACCTGCCAACATATTCTGACAAGATGCAAAAAAAGTCTGCCAAGCCTCGGAGTGATTATCTTCCGAAAAGCCTGGCAGATCCGAAAATTCACACCTTGCCAGACGAGTTGAAACTTCTCTTCTGTCTATGTTCCGGTCTCCGTCGCAACAAGGAGCCAGTTCGGATCGCGTGAAGTGGTATCGCGAGCAAAAGTCCAAATATCGATCATGTCGACAACCTTATCCGGGTTGCCATCAACAATAGCCCCAGATCTGTCTCTCGTCGCAGTGATCAGTTTAGATTGAAAGCGGACCGTAATTTGGGCTGTCGCACCTCTCAGCTGGGCTTCCTCCAATGACGTCCGATCGATTGACACGAATGTTGTATCGACGGTCTCTCCACGACTTTCACGGTCACTTATGGCCGCTGCAAAGCTGTCATAGACGTCCTTGGCAAGAAGATCGCGCAACGCATTACGATTTCCCGCGGCAAAAGACATGACAATCATCTCATAGGCGCCCTTGGCGCCATCAATGAAAGTTTGCGGATCAAACTGGGGGTCGGCATCAGCGATGGACTGTAAAGCTGGTACAATTTTGGGTTCCACACCCTTTATCTTGGACCAAGCCGCCGCTCGATCATCGCCGCTCTGCGATACCTTTTCCGAATCATTAGCCGGGAACCGCACGATTGTACGGCTTTCATCTTCCTGCGAGGCTTCGGCCGGTTTCCGACGGTAGACGTCTATCGGAGGTTGCTCGTGACCGGTGCGAGTACCCAGAACGGACCTCAGCTTCCAGATCACGAAGACAGCAAGTAGGGCGAAAACGAGTGTTGTAGCGTCCATGAAAACCTGAGCCCAGCTCCAATGAATAATCTCTTCGGACGATACCACAGATAGAGTAGAAAAAGCACGCCTGCCACCCCCGAGGCAATGGGGTGGTGACAAGGACGTGATCGAGGCGAAATGAAGCTGCGCTGGGCATTTTTTGTTTGGGTCATACTCGAATTGGCGGCTTCAACCGCCATGATCATGGTTGTTGGGTGGATCCCGACGGTAGCTCTTTGGCTTTTTTCGGCGGCTTGGGGGCTTTATTTACTTAGCTACCGGAGAACACAGGCTGATTTGATCTCAGGAATTTTGTTTTTAGCTCCCGGCTTTCTGACCAGCGTTGGGGGGGTGGCGGTTCGGCTAAAGCATGTGCGCTCTTTCCTCATCAACATGCTCGATTTGAACAGAATGAGGCGCAAAGGAGGTGCCGTCGACCTCGACCCGAATGAATGGCGAAAAGATTGACCTCTATGGAAGACGACCTGATTGAAGCTTGTGAATGTTTTCGGGTCATGGTACGCGGCCAAAGCAGTCAAATTTGAGAGAGAACAGCAATGATGGACGCAAATGGCCCCGCGACAGGCGCCGATTCCATGCCTCAGCTCAACGTCCTTGCCCAGTACACAAAAGACTTATCCTTCGAAAATCCGAACGCACCTAACTCATTGGGCGCTCAAGAAGTTAGCCCAAACATTTCTATTCAGGTCAATGTCAACCTGCGGCAACTTGGCGAAACTGATTTCGAAGTCGAGCTCTTGCTCGAAGGCTCGGCTGTGGCGGGATCAAATACGCTCTTCAAGTTCGATTTGACGTATGCCGGTGTATTTAGACTTCAGAATATACCGGAGGCCGACCTGCATCCGATCCTGATGATTGAGTGCCCAAGGCTGATGTTCCCCTTCGCACGCCAGATCGTCGCCGATGCGGTACGTTCAGGTGGTTTCCCGCCATTACTCATTGATCCAATTGACTTCCATAACCTTTACCGGCAACGAGCCGCCGAAGTCCCGCAAAATTTGTCCTGAATTATTCAGGCAAGTATCGAAACCAAATCGCTTTACTACCCATCGTTTCAATGAAGGAGCGATGGGTTTTTTGTTGTGCTTCATCAAGTAAAGTGGGAACCGGTGCCGATCGTGGCAAAACAATCTGAGATACAACAGGTTCCGTCGATTTGCTCTCGCTCGATAGAACTAGGGAGACTTGCCGGCCACCCGAAAGCTCAGAATAAACCTCGGCCAGCAATTCGGCATCCATTAACGCGCCGTGTTTTGTGCGTTTTGAATTATCTATTTTGAATCTGCTACACAGCGCATCCAACGAATTTGCTGAGCCTGGATATTTTCGGCGAGCAATACTAAGCGTATCGATCACACGCCCCATCGGCAAAGATTCACGTCCGCTTTTTTTCAGTTCCGAATTGATAAATCGCATGTCGAATTCGGCATTATGAATTACGAGCTGCGAATCCTCCACAAAGTTCAGAAATTCATCGACGACTTGGTCGAATGTCGGTTTACCTCGCAAAAACTCTCGAGAGAGACCATGAATGCGATAGGCCTCATCCGGCATGTCGCGCTCCGGATCGATATAGGCGTGAAAAAATTGCCCGGTAGGCACAGTATTGACGATCTCGACGCACGCGATTTCAACCAAGCGATCGCCACTTGCGGGGTCTAGCCCTGTTGTTTCAGTATCGAGAACGATTTGGCGCATCGGAGATCCGGATATCAGTTATTTGCTCTTGTTGCGCAGCATCGGATGAGTGAGCTGATTTGTCGAAAAGAAAAATCAAATCCTCGCTCAGTATCAACCAAATAATGCGCTCTCTTTCGCTTTTCGATATCAGGAGTTTGTTTCTCTTTGATTTTTTGGAACAAGTCTTCTGTCATCCGATCACGCGCAAGAACCCGCATCTTTTGGGTGTCATATTTAGCGGTGGCTAAAACGATGACATCGAAAGAGTGATCCATATTTTTCTCAAATAATAATGGGACTTCACAGACTGCCATCCGAGCACCGCGCAATAATTCTGCCAACAAGAAATCTTCTCTGTGTGCCTCAACCATAGGATGAATTATATCTTCCAATTTTTTGAGCGCTAAACGATCAGTCATAACTATTTTTGACAATCTCGTGCGGTCGATCTCACCATTCAAAACAGAATCTGGAAACTCTCGGCCGATAAGCTCCCTTGCTTTGCCTTTGTACAATTGATGAACGGCACGATCAGAATCATGGACAGCAAAGCCAGACGAGCGAAACATCCCGGCAAGCGTCGATTTCCCCATACCTATTGATCCAGTCAGCCCGATGACGAGCATCGTTCATTCCTCCATCAGGCGAGCTTGTCGCAAGAATCGGAGAAGGGGAAAAATTGGTAATCCAAGGATGGTGGTGTGATCTCCTTCTATTTTTTCAAAAAGATGGGCCCCGAATCCTTCTATTTGATACCCACCAACACTCCGGGTAACTGTCTCTCCACAGACATCAAGATACCGACTGATGAATGATGAGCTGAGGTTCCTCATCGACAAACTAGCAGTTTCGATATGTTCAAATTCGATCCTGCTGTTTGCGATACATGTGACTGCAGAGTGGAGATAATGCGTCTTCCCAGAAAGACTGGAAATCTGTTCAGCTGCTTCATCTCGGGAGGTTGGCTTGTGATATTGATGGCCATCACATGCCAAAGTTTGGTCCGCTGCAATAATCCAGCGTCCTGAGAACCTCTTACTGACCTCGCTGGCCTTTGCCTTTGCCAACATTAGCGCAATTTCCGATGGCGGTATCATTTGCTCCTGCACGGCAGATTCGATTTGTCTCTCGTCAACATCTGGCGAAATAGCCTCGAAAGGTATTCCGACAGATCGAAGAACAGACTTCCTCGTCTCGCTTGTTGAAGCGAGAATGATGGGATCCGGCAAACGCCAAAAAAGCGATGTAAAACCCATTTTTACTCCGCTGCGATAAACTTCATTTTGTGCTCCTTATGGAGATCAATGATGGCTGCAGCTGTTTCTTCAATTGAGCGTCGGGTCACATCAATAACCGGCCATCCGCGGTCAGCGAAAAGCCGCTTGGAATGGGCAATTTCTGCGGCAACAGCTGTGCGATCGACGTAGGGACTTTCCTGGTCTGCATTGAGAGCCAAAAGGCGGTTTTGGCGGATCTGAACAATTCGTTCGGGGCTGGCTATCAGTCCGACAATGAGCGGATGTTTCAGATTTTCCAAGAAAACGGGCAGAGACACACCAGGGACCAGTGGAATATTCGCCGTTTTTATACCCCTGTTGGCGAGATAAATACTTGTGGGCGTCTTCGATGTTCGGCTGACCCCCATAAGGAGAACATCTGCCTCTTCAAGGTTGTCTACTTGCTGACCATCATCGTGGAGCATCGTATAGTTCAGGGCATCTATCCGTCTAAAATATTCAGAATTCAGTGTGTGCTGTGCACCCGGTCGAGAAGTTTTCACAGTGCCGAGATAGGATTGAAACATACCAAAAATCGGTTCCAGAACCGAAAGACATGGGCTCCCACACTCTCGACACGCATCGACCAAGACCGCTGACAAGTCCCGATCGACCAGAGTGAAGAGGACTATTCCAGGTGCAGATTCAATCTCTGCAATAGCGCGATCTAATTGAGCACGCGTTCGAATGAGAGGGTAGACGTGCTCTATTGAGGACACCCCTTGAAACTGGGCTGTCACCGCACGGCTCACTGCAATGAGCGTTTCGCCGGTAGCATCGGAAACCAAGTGGAGATGAAAGTAACTTCGACCCAAGGCACACCCCATCAGATTTTTTGACTTATACCATCTGTCTTGGGGACTGGCGTGGATAAAGGGCGATTATCTTCGGTGCCTTTAGGTAGAAAGAGACCTATCTAAAAAAACCCTCCACACGGGTTCTATCGCCTGTAAAAATGCCTAGGATAGGTGGATATCCGGGTTTTCGACCTCATGACAAATCTAATACAGAAAGCAATTCTGACTTTTAGTATTGATATCATTGGCATTTCTGAAAAATTCCCACGTTTTCAGCCCTGGCATTTTTAATCTTTGTGGATAGGTGGACAAGGTTTAGGCAACCTGTGCATTCTGAGGCGAGACCGGAATAACCAGTCAATTAGAATAAGAAGATCTAAAAAAGAGAATCTTCGATTCTTTAGAGGACCTTGAACAAGTGCGGCAAAGCCCTGATCCTAAAAAATTCATCGATACGTTGGATGGAAAGCCATTCGCAACTCCGCCAATCTGGCTAATGCGTCAAGCTGGACGATACCTGTCAGAGTACAGGGAAATCAGAAAGTTAGCGCCAACATTTATTGATTTTTGCTATTCTCCCAAATTGGCAACAGAAGCCACTTTGCAACCGATCAGAAGGTTTGGGTTTGATGCAGCTATCTTGTTTAGCGACATTTTGGTTGTTCCCGACGCTCTGGGGCAGAATGTCAGCTTTGAACAAGGGGAAGGACCACGGTTAAATCCGATCCAGGACGAGATCGGCCTTAAATCTCTAAAGGAAAAGATTGATTTAGTCCGGTTGGAACCGGTTTTTGAAACGATTGATCGGCTTAAAACGGCTTTGCCATCAGAGACAGCGTTGATTGGCTTTTGCGGTGCGCCCTGGACAGTGGCTAGCTATATGATCGCCGGGCGAGGCACCCCTGATCAGGCTCCGGCTCGTCTTTTTGCCTATAGATACCCAGATCTTTTTCAAAGGCTCATCGACCTACTGGTGGAGGCTTCCATAGACTATCTCATGGCGCAGTGCAGGGCGGGCGTCGATGCGGTTCAAATTTTTGACTCTTGGGCTGGTGTTTTGCCGCGATTGGAGTTCGAACAATGGTGTTTGAAACCGGTCAAAGTCATCGCTGAAAGACTAAAAGCTCATTATCCTGATGTTCGTATCATTGCCTTTCCTCGTGGGGCAGGAACGCATCTCGTAGAGTTTTTGGATTGCAAAGCAATTTCAGCTTTAGGAATAGATACAGCAGCCGACCAGTCTTGGGTGGCAGCGAATATTCAATCCAAGCGTCCGGTTCAAGGAAACCTTGATCCCCTGGCTTTGGTTGCTGGCGGGTCTTGCCTTGATCGGGAGATAGATCTGATAAAGCTAACGTTTGGTAATAATCCCTATGTCTTTAATCTTGGACATGGAATTCTTCCAGAGACACCAGTATCACACGTAGAACATCTCATTAAGCGTGTGAGAGAGACCCGATAATATGTATCTATCTATCAAAGCGATCCATATAATCGCTGTCATTTCTTGGATGGCAGGCATGTTATACTTGCCAAGGCTTTTTGTTTATCATTCTGCTGTTGAGACAACTTCCTCTGAAGCTAGATTATTTGAACTGATGGAATATCGTTTAATGCGCTTTATCATGCTCCCAGCACTAGGGGTGGTATGGTTGTCTGGCGGCTATCTCGCCTTTTCGGGCGCTTTTTTGTTTGATGTGTGGATGCAGGTAAAGTTTTTGATCGTGGTAGCTATGTCGGGGGTTCATGGTTATTTCAGTCTTCTCAGAAAGAATTTTATTTCCGGGACAAATAATAGGTCTCAGAAGTTTTTTCGATGGCTTAATGAGCTACCGACCTTATTAATGGTCGTAATTGTATTTTTGGTTGTCCTGAAGCCCCTTTAAGGCCGGTAGAAATCTTGCCAGGCTGGCGTGTGTTTGGGTGACATGCGCTTGATAGATTTTTTTTTTTGAGCTAATTGTTCTGTTCTCTCCTCGTGCCTTGCCAGTCATATCCGGCGATTAACTCCCGGGCGTCGCGCAAAAGGCCTTTCCACTTCTCGATGATTCGACGGGCTCTGCGGCCGGTCGCTTAAGGACATTCCCATGCGGGAAATCAAACTTCAGGACTTGAAGCTTAAGTCGCCTACTGAATTGCTGGCTTTTGCGGAGGAACATGAGGTCGAAAATGCCTCGATTATGCGCAAACAGGAATTGATGTTTGCGATCCTTAAACAGCTCGCAAGTCGTGAGATTGAGATCATTGGCGAGGGCGTGGTCGAGGTTTTGCAAGACGGCTTTGGATTTCTTCGATCCCCCGATGCAAATTACCTGGCTGGCCCAGACGATATTTATGTATCGCCGTCGCAAATACGACGCTTTGGTCTGCGGACTGGCGACACTGTTGAGGGCCTTATTCGTAGTCCAAAAGAAGGCGAGCGTTATTTCGCGCTTCTGAAAGTGAATACGATTAATTTTGAAGATCCAGAAAAGGTCCGTCACAAAGTTCACTTCGATAATTTGACGCCTTTATACCCTGACGAGCGTCTGAAGCTTGAGATTGAGGATCCGACACGAAAGGATTTTTCGTCTCGTGTGATTGATATTGTTGCGCCCATTGGGAAGGGTCAACGCGCCTTGATCGTTGCGCCGCCTCGGACTGGTAAGACCGTTCTCTTGCAGAATATTGCACAGTCGGTCACCGCCAATCATCCAGAATGCTATCTGATTGTTCTTTTGATTGACGAGCGGCCAGAAGAAGTCACGGACATGCAACGTTCGGTGAAGGGTGAAGTCGTCTCGTCTACGTTCGACGAACCTGCTGTACGTCACGTGCAAGTCGCTGAGATGGTCATTGAGAAGGCTAAGCGGCTGGTCGAGCATGGTAGGGATGTCGTCATCCTTCTCGATTCAATCACGCGTCTTGGTCGTGCTTATAATACTGTCGTTCCGTCTTCCGGTAAGGTGCTGACTGGCGGTGTGGATGCGAATGCACTTCAGCGTCCCAAGCGGTTCTTTGGTGCCGCAAGAAATATTGAGGAAGGCGGCTCCCTGACGATTATCGCGACCGCTTTGATTGATACAGGCTCGAGGATGGATGAAGTGATCTTCGAGGAATTCAAAGGCACAGGCAATTCGGAAATTATTCTTGATCGTAAGGTTGCGGACAAGCGCACCTTCCCCGCCATCGATATTACTCGGTCTGGGACACGCAAGGAAGAATTGCTTGTTCCAAGCGATATTCTCAAGAAAATGTATGTGCTCCGTCGCATTTTGAACCCGATGGGCACTGTTGACGGGATTGAATTCCTTCTTGGGAAATTGCGAGAGACGCCCAAGGGCAATGCCACGTTCTTTGAATCGATGAATACGTGAGCGGCTTTGCTCGACGGTCGTGTTGCTTGAGTTGAGTGCAGCGATGAGGGGCGGGTCATGCGAGACACGATTTTCGCACTGGCTTCCGGTGCAGTGCCGTGCGCCGTTGCTGTTTTCCGCATATCCGGTAGTCGCGCCTCAGAGGTAGCTGGAGCTTTGTTGGGTGCCGTTCCGAATGATCGGCACGTGTCTTATTGCGTTATCCGCGATCCCGTCTCTGGTGAGACGATTGATAGGGGTCTCAGCTTTTTTCTCGCAGGTCCCCGGAGTTTTACAGGAGAAGATTCTCTTGAGCTGCAGGTCCATGGAAGCCGTGCTGTTGTTTCCAGGCTCTTGCGGGTTCTGATTTGTTTGCCCGGCTTGCGCCACGCGGAACCCGGCGAGTTCATCCGCAGGGCATTTGAGAGTGGAAAGGCCTCTTTGGTTGAGGTCGAAGGTTTTGCTGATCTCATCGACGCTCGGACCGAATCTCAGCGCAGGCAGGCGCTTTCTCAGGCCGGAGGGGTTCTTTCCCGGAAGGCTAAGGCTTGGCGTGAGGTTTTAGTCGATTGTCTTGGCTTGTTGGCGGCTGAAATAGATTTTGCTGATGAGGGCGAGGCGCCGAGTAATGTTGTTGATGAGGTCAGAGGGCGGCTTGAGGGTTTGCTGTCTGAACTTCGTAAGGCTCTGCATAGTGCTTCGCGCGGCGAGCTTATTCGAAGTGGAATTAGAATTGTTATTGCTGGAAAGCCCAATGCCGGTAAATCAAGTCTTTTAAATGCCCTGGTGCAACGTGAAGTGGCTATCGTTACCGAGATTGCCGGAACAACAAGGGACGTTATTGAAGTTGAGCTTGAGCTGGGCGGCCAAAGAATTGTTCTTTGCGATACGGCTGGAATTAGAGAGACGTCCGATGCGGTCGAGATTATTGGGATCGATCGAGCCAAACTTGCCGTCCGTGAGGCATCTCTTATCTTGTGGCTTTGTGGCACGACAGAATTAGACAAGGCGGAGTTCGTTGAGGGTTTAGGTCAGGGCATTCTTTATGTTGCGACCAAGATGGATTTGGCTTCAGTAACTCCATCATGGGCGGATATAGGCGTATCCTCCAAGTCTGGCCTGGGAATACCCGAGTTGCTTCAAAGCTTATCAGATTTTGTTTCTAATCTGGTTGCTGGGGAGGAGCCTTTGGTTACGAATGAACGGCAATATGCTTGTATTGCGGTAGCAATAGAGAGCGTTGAAAATTGCCTGACTATTGAGGCCCCGGAGTTGCTGTCCGATCAACTTCAGAGAGCTTCAGCAGCTATGGACGCGTTGTTAGGGCGCATAGATATGGAAGACGTGCTTTCTTCTGTGTTCTCTCGGTTCTGCATGGGAAAATGAGATGTTTCACGTGAAACAACTTCCGATTCGGGTCCGGATCAATGGATAGAGCTATGAATTTCGATGTGATTGTCATCGGTGCTGGTCACGCTGGTTGCGAGGCCGCTGCTGCGTCAGCCAGGATGGGCGCTAAAACCCTACTGGTTACCCAGAATACCGCTACGATTGGCATTATGTCATGCAATCCTGCCATTGGTGGTCTGGGGAAGGGCCATCTTGTTCGAGAAATTGACGCTCTCGACGGACTTATGGCGCGCGTCGCCGATTCTGCTGGAATTCAATTTCGGTTGCTGAATCGGTCGAAAGGGGCAGCCGTTCGTGGTCCTCGAGCTCAGGCTGATCGTCGGGTTTATCGCGAAAACATGCAGCGTGAACTTCAGCATATTGAAATGCTGAGCATTATCGAGGCCGAGGCAATTTCGATTGTTGCCGAGAATCAACGGGTTTCCGCACTAGAGACCTCTGTGGGTCGATTCGTATGCGGTTCAATAATCCTAACAACGGGAACATTTTTGCGCGGCATCATTCATATTGGAGACGAGCGGATACCAGCTGGCCGCTACGGAGATAAGCCTAGCAATCATTTAAGCTATTCACTGCTGAAGCACGGCTTCCAATTGGGCCGGCTAAAGACCGGAACTCCAGCCCGCTTAGACGGAAAGACCATTCATTGGGCTTCACTTGAGGCTCAGCCAGGCGACGCAGACGCGACGCCATTTTCATATTTGACAAAGACAATACCATTGAGACAGGTGAATTGTCACATAACCAGAACAACGGCTGCTGGGCATAGTATTATCAGAGAAAACATCCATAAAGCAGCCATTCATACAGGCGCCATTACAGGGCGCGGCCCGCGTTACTGCCCGTCGATCGAAGATAAAGTAGCCCGATTTTCTGATCGAGAGAGTCACCAGGTTTTTCTAGAACCTGAGGGGCTTGATGATGACACTATTTATCCAAATGGGATTTCGTCTTCTCTTCCAACAAGCGTTCAGGAGGCATTTATCCGCACAATGCCTGGGCTTGAGAAGGTTCGGATAATTCGAACTGGCTACGCCATCGAATACGATTATATTGACCCCAGAGAGTTGGATCCAACATTGCAAACCAAAAGGGTCAAAGGTCTTTTTTTGGCCGGACAGATCAACGGAAGTACCGGCTATGAGGAGGCAGCGGCTCAAGGTTTGGTGGCAGGTATTAATGCTGCCCGTAGTTCAGGGGGGGGAGAGCCAGTCTTTTTTGGTCGTGACCAGTCCTATATTGGTGTGCTGATCGACGATTTGGTGACGAGGGGCGTTAGCGAACCATACCGTATGTTTACGTCCAGAGCCGAATATCGTTTGAGCTTAAGGGCCGATAATGCGGATCAAAGGCTCACGCCCCAGGGTCTTGAAATTGGCTGTGTGACTCCCGCTCGAAGATCAGCATTTCGAGACAAGCAGTTTGCACTCGAAGCGCTAACCGCAGAACTCAAGTCCGTAGCGGTTACGCCACAGCAGGCATCCCAGATGGGGATTCATGTGAACCATGATGGTCAGCGCAGGACCCTTTTTGATTTGCTTGCATACCCTGATGTACGGATAGATCAGCTCTCTGCACTCCAACCAAATGTAGGAAGGTTCGATTCGGATACGAGACATCAAGTTGAAATAGAAGCGAAATATGCCGTCTATTTGTCTCGACAATCAGCCGAGATTTTGGCGATGCGTCGTGATGAAGCTGTTGAAATTGAAGAAGATTTTGATTTCACCAATGTTGATGGCCTGTCCGCTGAGATCAAGGCTCGGCTTTCGCACATCCGACCGATAACGCTCGGCCAGGCATCGCGAGTTGAGGGTGTCACTCCCGCAGCGGTGACATTGCTCTCCGTTGCGCTTCGTCGTCAGAAACGTGCGCATCTCGCCTCATGACGGAGCCGGCTGTCGACGATCTCATCAGATCGCTTCAAATTAAGCCTGCTCAATTGGACAGATTGAGAGCGTTTGAAGTTTTGCTGAGAAAATGGTCTAGCATTCTAAATCTTGTCTCTCCGAAAGCGCTCTCGGAGCTTTGGGCTCGTCACATTCTTGATTCCGCCCAGGTACAAAGGGCCCAGCCGGATGCTAGGATTTGGGTGGATATGGGCTCAGGAGGCGGCTTCCCTGGCATTGTCACCGCTATTTTATTGGCGGAGCAAAATGGGTCTATGGTCCACCTTGTTGAATCCGATCAGAGGAAATGCGCTTTTCTGCGCACTGTTTCACGTGAAACAGGTCTAAGAACAACAATACATAACGCCCGGATTGAACATATAAGTGAGGAACTGCCCTTGGTGGATGCGGTGAGTGCGCGGGCACTAGCCGATATGGATAGATTGATCGATTGGGCCGATCCCTTGCTGCTCCGGGGTGCTAAAGGTGTTTTTCTCAAGGGAAAAGGCGTGCACTCGGAATTGACCAAGCTTACAATGGATAGTAGGTTTAATATAGAGATATACCCCAGTATTAGTCAGCCTGATGGAGCGATCGTCAAGGTTGGGCGAGCTGGTTTATGATGGAGCCACGCCGTGGAAAATCCCGAAATGCGGGTTCTCGTCCTCGCCAATCAAAAGGGTGGTGTGGGTAAAACCACAACGACCATTAACCTTGGCACAGCCTTGGCGGCTATTGGTGAAAAGGTACTGATCATCGATCTTGATCCGCAGGGTAATGCATCGACTGGCTTAGGCATCGATCGTAAAAGCAGATCGATTTCGACTTATGATGTGATGATTGCCGATAAGAGCTTGCGGGAGGTTATTCAGGCAACAGCTGTCCCTCGCCTTTGGATTGCTCCATCAACCCTTGATTTGTTAGGAGTCGAACTGGAAATCGCTTCTGAAAAGGATCGAGCATTCAGAATCAAGAATGCTCTCCGGGATATGGCCGCTGAAATGGCGCAAGAGGATCCGTTCACTTATGTGCTTCTTGATTGCCCTCCATCCCTCAACCTTTTGACAGTTAATGCTCTGGCGGCTGCAGATTCAGTGCTGGTTCCCTTGCAGTGTGAATTCTTTGCGCTCGAAGGCCTTTCTCAGCTTCTTTCAACTGTTGAGCAGGTCCGCAAGGCACTGAATCAAAGCCTTTC
>JACCED011733666.1_pt1 | contig 19682 bp, 12 predicted proteins | sample 7455021 | NCBI WGS metagenome assembly JACCED01 (sample SAMN15323456, study PRJNA562643) | freshwater metagenome | isolation source: river surface water | place: USA:Blue River Watershed | collected 2017-08-19 | reverse complement strand
TCGACACGGATGGGGGAGGGTGAGCCGCGAAGAGCCGCAGGGGGCGCAAGGGCGAGGGCGTGATTGCTCATGAGCCTCTTGCGGCTTTTGGCGGCCATGGTCGCGTGGACTAGGAGTCCTGCCTCGTGGCCGCGTTCAGCCGCTTCAAACCGGCCTGTGGTCGATCGTTCTCCCTATCCGCGTGATCCGTGAAATCCGTGGTGAAACCTGCTCGAGAGGTTCTACCGCGCTTTCCGAAAGGCTCGGAGTTTTTAACCACGGATCACACGGATTGCCACGGATGAGGGAGGTTGAGCCGCGAAGAGGCGCAGGGGGCGTAAGGGGAGGTCTCGAGTGCTCATGCGCCTTTTGGCGGCGATGGTTGCGTGGACGAGGCATCCTGCCTCGTGGCTGAGTTCAGCCGCTTCAAACCGGCCTGCAGTCGATCGTTCTCCCTATCCGTTTGATCCGTGAAATCCGTGGTGAAACCGGCTCGGGAGGTTCTCCGTACGTTCCGAAGCAATCGGAGTTTTTAACCACGGATCACACGGATCGACACGGATGGGGGAGGGTGAGCCGCGAAGAGCCGCAGGGGGCGCAAGGGGGAGGGCTCGAGTGCTTATGTGCCTCTTGCGCCTTTTGGCGGCCATGGTCGCGTGGACGAGGTGGTTCGCCTCGCGGCGAAGTCAGCCTTCGGGATTTTCGTCATCTCCGCGCTGGAAGGGGATTTGTATTTTCCCCGTCACCTCCTTCACTGACCGTCGTCGTTTTCCCCATGCTGCGCCCCTTCCTCCTGAGCGTCGTTGGATTCGCCTCCGTCGCGGCCCTCCTTGCCCAGCTGCGTCCTTCCTCCCCCGCGAAGCCCGTCGCTCCGCCCGCGCTCTCATTCAACGAGCACATCCAGCCGATCCTCGCCGACAATTGCTACTCCTGCCACGGGCTCGACTCGGGCTCGCGCAAGGCCGAGTTGCGGCTCGACCGCTTCGAGCACGCGACGGCAAAGCGGAAGGACGGTCCGCCGGTGATCATCCCCGGAAAACCCGACGAGAGCCCGCTGATCCAGCGGATCGAGTCGAAGGATGAGAAGAAGATCATGCCGCCGCCGGAGGCGCACAAGATCCTCACGCCCGCGCAGATCGCGACGCTGCGCCGCTGGGTGGCGGAGGGTGCCGCCTACGAGGAGCACTGGGCTTTCATCGCGCCGAAGAGGCCGGCCGTGCCCTCGGTGTCGGCTTCGCCGAAGGCCTGGCAGCGCAATCCCGTCGATGCCTTCATTGCCGCCCGCCTCGCGCGTGAAGGGTTGGCGCCGGCTGCCGAGGCCGACCGCCGCTCGCTCATCCGCCGCGTCACGCTCGATCTTACCGGCATCATCCCGACGGCGGCGGAAGTGGAGGCCTTCGTGGCCGACCGCTCTCCCGACGCCTACGAACGCGTCGTGGACCGTCTCCTCGTGAGCCCGCGCTACGGCGAGCACCGGGCGCGTCACTGGTTGGACTACGTGCGCTACGCCGACACGCACGGGATCCATTTCGACAACTACCGCGCCATCTGGCCGTACCGCGACTACGTGATCCGGGCGTTCAACGGCAACAAGCGCTTCGACGCCTTCGTGCGCGAGCAGCTCGCCGGCGACCTCCTGCCTGCGCGGACCTTCGACGAACTCGCCGCCACCGGGTTCATGCGGTGCAACATGACGACCAACGAAGGAGGCACGATTCCCGAAGAGGTCTTCGTCAACCAGACCCGCGACCGCGTGGAGGCGTTCGGTGCGACTTTCCTCGGCCTCACGACCGGCTGCGCGGCCTGCCACGACCACAAGTTCGACCCGGTGACCACCCGCGACTTCTACAGCCTCGCCGCGTTCCTCGGGAACACCGTGGAGAAGCCCTGGGATCTGAACATCGCGGAGCCGCTCCCGGTGGTCCGCCTGCCGAAGCCCGAGACCGCCGCCGCGGCTGAGTTCGTGCTGCGTTCCCGCGCCGAACTCGCCGCGCAGCTCGACGATCGCCGCGCGCGCTCGCGTGAGATCGCGGCGAAGTGGCTGGCCGCCGGCAATTGCCTTGAGCCCGTCTCCCCCGCCGGCCTCGAGGTGCGCCTGCGCCTCGACGAGGGGCAGGGCGACGTGGTCCGCAACTCCGCCCCGGGCGCGGCGGTGCGCGAATTCAAGGCCGACACCAACCCCCTGATCTGGGGCGAGAACTCCTGGCTCTGGCCGTCCATGCGGATGGACATCCAGACGCGCCTCAACCTCGGTGGGACGGGTGACGTGGAGGCCAACGAGAAGTTCTCCGCGGGCGGATGGATCATGCTTCGCGCCAAACCCGGCGGGGGCGTGCGCACGGGAACGGGCAACGGCTCGCTGCTGGCGCGCATGGGCGACGAGAAGCGCCGTGGCGGCGCGGGGTGGGACATCTACCAGGAGGGTCTCCTCCTCTTCGTTAACCTCGTGCCGGACTCGACGGCTGCCGGGGCGCCGGCGGTTCCGGAGGCGGCGGCCGCGGCCGCACCCGCGCCGAAGAAGGCACCGCGTCGCGTGGTGCCCGCGGCCTCGCCCGTGAAGCGCGGCATCTCGGTCGCGACGCGGCCCGGGCAGTTCACCCGCGATGAATGGGTGCATGTGTTCGTGACCTACGACGGTTCCCGCAAGGCCGCCGGCGTGAAGGTCTACCTTAACGGCAAGCCGGCCGACACCGAGGTGAAGCTCGATACTCTCGACCCGCGCGACTCGATCCGCACCGACGCCGCGATGCACGTGGGCCGCCGGGATGATTACAACCCGATGCGCGAGACACGCTTCCAGGACGTGCGTTTCTACCGGCGGGCCTTGACCGCCGACGAGGTGGCGAGGGTGCCCTTCGAGGACCTCGCGGCGGAGATCGTGGCGCGGCAGCCCGACGCGGCTCGTTGGACGACCGATGAACGCTTCGTCGTGGCGGATCAGGTGGTGCTCGCGCAGAAGGATGCGGAGACAAAGCGGCTCGCCGCCGCCGTGGCGGCACATGATGCGGCCCTTGAGGCGCTGACGAAGGACGGCACGGCGAGCCTGATCGCCCTCGAGAAGACCAGCCCGGCCTTCTCCGACGTGCTGAAGCGCGGCGATTATTTCGCGCGGCAGGAGCGCGTGGAACCCGCGACGCCGCACTTTCTGCCTCCGTTGCCGGCCGGCGCTCCGCGCAATCGCCGGGGCCTTGCCGAGTGGCTCGTCGATCCCGCGCAGCCGCTCATGGCCCGCGTCACCGTCAACCGGGTCTGGCAGGAAGTCTTCGGCCGCGGTCTGGTGGAGTCGTCGGGCGACTTCGGCGTCATGGGCGACCGCCCGACGCATCCGGAATTGCTGGACTGGCTCGCGGTGGAGTTCCGCGAAGGCGGCTGGGACGTGAAGGGACTCTACCGGCTCCTGGTGACCTCCGCCGCGTACCGGCAGTCGGCCGCCGCGACGCCGGACCGGTTGGCGAAGGACGCCTCGAACAAGCTGCTGTCGCGCGGGCCTCGTTTCCGCATGGACGCCGAGATGCTCCGCGACAGCGCGCTCGCGGCCTCGGGGCTGCTGGTGGAGAAGCTCGGCGGTCCCTCGGTGAAGCCCTATCAGCCGCCCGGGATCTGGGAGGAAGTGGCGATGCCGGAGTCCAACACCAAGACCTACGTGCCGGACACGGGCGAGGGCCTGTATCGCCGCAGCGTCTACACCTTCTGGAAGCGGGCTTCGCCCCCGGCGAGCATGGAGACCTTTGACGCGACCTCGCGCGAGGTCGTGTGCTCGCGCCGCACGCGGTCCAACACGCCGTTGCAGGCTTTCGTCACCATGAACGATCCGCAGTGGGTGGAGGCCGCCCGTCGTCTCGGCGAACGGGCGTTGGCGTCGTCGCCCGATGCGTCGCGGCGGCTCGATTTCCTTGCGCGGGCCACGATCGCCCGGCCGCTGGAGGCGGCCGAGGCGAAGGCGCTGCTCGGGACCGCGGAGCGCTTCCGGGCGAAGTACGCGGCCGACGCGGAGGAGGCCGGGGCCCTGTTGAACGTCGGCGAGTCGCGTTCCGACCCCGCGCTGCCGGCGGCGGAGCTCGCGGCTTGGACCGTGGTCGCGAGCCAGTTCCTCAACCTCGACGAGTTCCTCAACAAGTAACCCGGCGGCCTCCCATGAATCTCCCTGATACTCCCTTCACCGGTGACGTCGGCCTCTGCTCCGATCATTGCGGAGAGCACCCGACCGTCTGGGACCTCCCGCACGTGCCGCTCGGCCTGAAGCGCGAGTGGCTCAGGCTGGAGACGCGCCGTCACTTCCTTGGTCGTGGGGTCAACGCCCTCAGCTGGGCGGGACTCGCGTCCCTACTCGGGGCCGGTGCCTCCCGGGCGCTCGCCTCCGCCCCGGCCGCGATGCGCGCTCCGCATTTCGCGCCGAAGGCGAAGCGGGCCATCTACCTGTTCCAGGCCGGTTCGCCGTCCCAGTTCGAGACCCTCGACTACAAGCCCGCGCTGCAGGAGATGTTCGACAAGGACCTGCCCGAGTCGGTGCGCGGCGGCCAGGTGCTCACGGGCATGACCGCGAGCCAGGCGCGCTTCCCGATCGCGCCCAGCATCTACAAGTTCGCCCAGCACGGGAAGTCGGGGCACTGGATGTCGGAGCTCTTCCCCTACACCGCGCGGATCGCCGACGAGCTCTGCATCCTCAAGTCCGTCCACACGGAGGCCATCAACCACGAGCCGGCCATCCTGCAGATCACCACCGGCAACATGTTTCCCGGTCGTCCCTCGATCGGCGCATGGCTCTCGTACGGACTCGGCTCCGCCAACGAGGAGCTGCCGGCCTTCGTGGTGATGACCTCGAAGATGCCGCACCGCACGAACGTGCAGGCGCTCTCCAACCGCCTGTGGTCGTCCGGCTTCCTTTCCCCCGAGCACGCGGCCGTCGCCCTCCGCGCGGGCAACGACCCGGTCCTCCACCTCGGCAATCCGCCCGGCATCGACGGTGACGTTCGCCGCGCGATGCTCGACGGCGTCAACGAGCTCAACCGCCAGCTCTTCGAACGGGTGGGGGACCCGGAGACCAACGCCCGCATCGCGCAGTACGAGATGGCGTTCCGCATGCAGACCTCCGTGCCCGAGCTCACGGATTTCTCCAACGAGCCGCAGTCCACGTGGGACCTCTACGGCCCCAAGGCGAAGGAGCCGGGCACGTACGCCTACAATTGCCTCATGGCGCGGCGGCTCGCCGAACGAGGCGTGCGCTTCACCCAGATCTTCCTGCGCAGCTGGGACCAGCACAGCAACCTGCCGCGCAACATCCGCCTCATGGCGGAGGAGTCCGACCAGCCGAGCTACGCGCTCGTCACCGACCTCAAGCGCCGCGGGTTGCTTGACGACACCCTCGTCATCTGGGGCGGCGAATTCGGCCGCACCTGCTACTCGCAGGGCGTGCTCTCCCGTGAGAACTACGGTCGCGACCACCACCCGCGCTGCTTCAGCATGTGGATGGCCGGCGGCGGCGTGAAGCCGGGCATCAGCCACGGAGAGACCGACGACTTCTCCTACAACATCGTCCGCGACCCGGTGCACATCCGCGACCTGCATGCCACGATGCTGCACCTGTTCGGCCTCGATCACGCGAAGTTCTCCCACAAGTTCCAGGGCCTCGATCAGCGACTCACCGGCGTCCTGCCGGCGCAGGTCATTGATCCGATCCTCGCCTGACGCCATGGCCGCCTTTCGCCGTCCCTCCTCCGCCGTCGCGGTGGTCGCCGCCTGCGTCGCATCGGTTTCGGCGGCCCGCGCCGAGACCACGTTTTATCAGGCGCGCGTCGCCCCGATCCTCGACCGACACTGTGTCTCCTGCCACGGGCCGGAGAAGCGGAAGGCCGGGCTACGCCTCGACTCCTTCGAGGCCGTGATGCGCGGCGCCGAGTCCGGCGTGATGGTGAAGCCGGGCGATCCGCGCGGCAGCGAGCTGTTCCGGCGTGTCACGCTGCCGGCGTCCGACGAGGAAGTGATGCCCACCGACGGCAAGCCGCTCCTTTCGCGCGACGAGATCCGCAACCTCGAGCTGTGGATCGCCGGCGGGGCGTCGGCCACGAAGGTGGTCGCCGATTTTCCGGGCGCGCCCCCTTTGTCGCGCTTCAAGGCGGCCGAGCCCGCCCGCGCCCCCGATTGGCGTCCGCGCGCGGCCGAGATCGCCGCCCTAGAGGCCCGGTTGCAGGTCCGTCTGGTCCCGCGTTCCCAGGTGCCGACCGACGGCCTCATCCTGCGCACCGCCGGTTCCCCGGCGCGGTGCGATGACGCCGCCCTCCAAGCGCTCGCCCCGGTGGCGGAGCTCATCGTGGAGGCCGAACTCGCGCGCACACGCGTGACCGACGCCGGCCTCGCGACGGTCGCCGGATGGAACAACCTGCGCGCGGTGGATCTCACCCGTACCGCGGTGAGCTCCGCGGGTGTGGCGCGGCTCGCGGGTTTGAGCTCCCTGGAGGTGCTCAACCTCACCGACACTGCGGTGGACGACGCGGGCGTCGCGCCGTTGCGCGTGTTGCCCTCGCTGAAGCGGCTCTGGGTCCATGGCACGCGGGTCGCGGTGCCGGCGGACGAGGCGGCGAAATGACGCTCCACCCGCACGGGCGGGTCCGATGGTTGGCCGGCGGCGTGCTGCTGGCCGGGCTCTCCCTGGCGGGCGGATGCGCCAGCGCGCCCGCGGCGCGCGAACCACGCAACCTCCAACTCGCCAAGGAAGAGGTGCGGGCGTACGTGGCGCGGGGTGATTACGCGCGCGACGTCGCGGCCGTGGCTGAAAAGGCGCGGGCATGGCTGGAGGAGCGCGCCGCGCGGGGAGGGGGCCGGCTCGCGGTGGTGTTCGACGTCGACGAGACGCTGCTCTCGAACCTGCCGTCGATGGAGGAGCTGGATTTCGGTTACGTCCCGGTGGAGTGGCGGCGCTGGGTCGAGGAGGCTCGGGCACCCGCGCTGGAGCCGGTGCGGAGCCTGTTCCGTCGGGCCCGCGAGCTGGGCATGGAGACGCTCGTCATCACGGGACGCCGCGAGGGAGAGCGCGAGGCCACGGCGCGGAACCTGCGCGCGGCCGGTTGCAGCGATTACGCGGCGCTGGTCTGCCGGCCCGAGGGCGAAGGTGGTCCGGTGGCGGACTACAAGGCCGCCGCGCGGGCACGCCTCGCGGCCGAGGGCAGGGTGATCGTCGCCAATATCGGAGACCAGGAAAGCGACCTGGCCGGCGGTTACGCCGAGCGCACGTTCAAGCTGCCCGGGCCGTTCTATCTCATCCGGTAGGAGCCGCGCCGGCGAATCGGCCCCGCCGCGCCAAGTCACGGAAGCTCACCAGCCTGCGCTCCCGTTCGTCCCAAAGGTGGAGGTTGATCGACCGGAGGCTGCGCAGTAACGTGAGCGGTTTCACGGACTGAAAAATCGGGTGCGACTTGTGGCAGCGCTCGAGGTGGTAGTTCGGGATCCGCGGGCTCAGGTGGTGGATGTGGTGGAATCCGATGTTACCCGAGAACCACTGGAGGACCTTCGGCAGACGGTAATACGAGCTGCCTTGGAGCGCGGCGGTCGTGTAGTCCCAGTGATCGCCCCGTTCCCAGTAGGCTTCGTCGAACTGGTGCTGGACGTAGAACATCCAGACTCCGATCGCACCGCCGACCACCGTGATGGTGAGCTGGATGAGCAGATAGGCCTTCCAGCCGAACAGCCAAATGAGTGATCCGGCCATCGCCGCGACCGCGGCGTTCATCCACCATACCGAATTACGCTCCCGGGTGTTGGCTCCGGGAGACGGGAAACGCTCGCGGACGAGGAACAGCGGCGCGGGCGCGAGGAGGAAGAGCACGATGGGGTTGCGGGCGACCCGGTAGGCAAAGCGCTTCCAGCGCGGGGCCCCGAGGTACTCCTGCACGGTCATCGTCCAGATGTCGCCCACGCCGCGCCGGTCGAGGTCGCCCGAAGTGGCGTGATGGAGCGAATGCTCCCAGCGCCAGTGGTGGTAGGGAGTGAAGGTCAGCATCCCGCAGATGAAGCCCACGGTATCGTTGGCCTTCCGGGACTTCAGGAAGGAGCCGTGGCCACAGTCGTGGAAGATGATGAACACGCGGACCATGAGTCCTCCCGCGAGCACCGCCAGCCCGGCCGTGAGCCACGGCGAGACCGCGAGGCTCCAGTACATGAGCGCCCAGAGCAGGATGAAGCCCCCCACCGTGTTGATGAGCTGCCAGGTGGCGCGCGGGAGGCTGGGCTCCTGAAACTTCGCGACGATCGCCTTCCACTCGGGCACGCTCACGTTGACCCGCGGGGTTGGGTCGGAAGTTCCTGCCTGAAGCGTGGTCATCTGTAACAGTCGCCCGCATGGCCCGACGGGCGCAAGAATTGCTTCGGCCGATTTTGGACGAGTCGCCCGGTCCGACCTTGAAAACGTTTCGCCGCTGCCGACGTATCGCGTTTCCGCCGGACCTTCGGCGTTGCCTCGCCGCGGTGGGTTCCGTGCGATCCGACCATGAAGCCGATCGCGCGCTGGATTCTTCGCGGGCTCGCCCTGCTGGCGGCCGCGGTGGTGGCCGCCGCGGTGGCGATGCTCGACGGGGTCGAATGGAAGCCCTACCCGGGAACCGCCTATCACGAGCGCACCGCGCGCTCCTTGGTCGAGGCGCGGGCTGCCGCCCGTCCGCCCGAAGCCGCCCTTGCCGCCGGCTTCGGCCGCGCGCGGCTCACGCCGGTGATCGGCGCGCCGGTCGACGAACCGTTGGCGGGGCGTTTCTGCGCCGTGCCGTTGGCCGGCTACGGCGCGCGGCGTGGACGCCCGGCCACCGGCACCCGGGACGAGCTGGAGGTGAAGGCCGTCGCGCTCCGCGCCGCCGGCACAACGGTGGTCCTCGTGGGTGCCGATGCGCTCATCATTCCAGCGGAGGTGACGGACCTCGCGATGGCGCGCATCGGTGGCGACCTCGGGCTCGGTCGGGCGCAGGTTTACCTGAGCGCCACGCACACCCACGGCGGCATCGGAGGGTGGGGAGAGGGACCCGTGGCGGAGGCCTTCGCGGGGAAGTTCGTGCCCGGCATCCGGGAATGGTTCGCAGACCGGATCTTCCATGCCGTGCGGGACGCGGTCGCCGATCTGCGGCCGGCGGTCATCGGGCAGGGACGGTTCGCGGCGCCGGAGTTCGTGCGCAATCGGCTGGTCGGGGCGCTCGGTCAGGTGGATCCGGAATTCAGTTTCCTGCTGGTGCGCCAGGAACGGGGAAGGACCGCCGTCCTTGGCAGCTACTCCGCGCACGCGACGGTGCTCGGGGCCGACGTGATGGAATTTTCCGGCGACTACCCCGGGGAGTGGCAGCGGGCGGTCGAGGCCTCCACCGGGGGACTCGCGGTCTTCCTTGCGGGGGGCGTCGGCAGTCATGGACCCGTCGCCGGGGCGAAGGGCTTCGCGGGAGCGGAACGCATGGGCCGGGCGCTCGCGGCCGGCGTACTGGAGCGCCTGCCGGGCGTGCCGGTCTCCGCGACGGTCCCGCTCGGTTCGGCGGCGGTGGAGGTCGGGCTTCCGGAGCTTAACGCGCGAATATCCGACGGGGTGCGGTTGCGCCCGTGGCTCGCCGGGCTGCTGCTGCCGGTGCGGGACACGTGCGTGATCCAGGCGGTGCGGATCGGTGCCACGGCCTGGGTGTCGACGCCGTGCGACTTCAGCGGCGAACTCGCGTTGGGGGTAAAGGACCACCTGCGCGCGCGCGGGGCGGACGCGGTGGTGACGAGTTTCAATGGCGGATACGTCGGCTACGTGATCCCCCGGAAGTATTATCACCTCTCCGGCTACGAGCCACGCACGATGTCGTTCCACGGTCCCAACGTGCCGGATTACTTCGACGAGACCATCCGCTCGCTGGCGGGCGGACTGTTCGCACGCTGACCGGTTTCCGCGGCGCCCCGCGCGGCGGGAAAATGGCTCGCCGCCCGGGGACACGGCATGCTGACCTCCTCCCGAACCGCACACCCCCAACCCACAACCCATGAATCGTCTCGCCCGACTCCTCGCTCCCGCGGCCCTCGTCGCCGCCACCGCCATCGCCTTCGCCGCGGAAACCGCGCCCGCCAAGAAGGCTCCGCCGCCCCCGCCGCTGCCCGGCGCCGGCACCGGCGGGACCTCCCCGCATGCCACCACCAGCGGCGTCATCGGTCCCAATCGCCGGGAGGGCAGCATGATCACTATCTCCTACGGCCGCCCCAATGCGGTGCATCCGCGCAAGGGCGGGGAGTCGCGCAAGATCTGGGGCGGGCTCGTGCCCTGGGGGAAGGCCGATCGCCTCGGCGCCGACGAGGCCACGAGCATCATCCTCCAGCACCCGATCGAGACCGGCGGCGTGACGATCCCGGCCGGCGCCTACACGCTCTACATCATCCCGCAGGAGGGCGACGGCTCGAAGCTCGCCTTCAGCAAGGCGATCGGGAAGTGGGGGGTGCCGGTCGATGAGTCCGCCGACCAGGCGCGCGTGGCGTTGGTGAAGGAAAGCCTCCCGCAGGCCGTGGACCAGCTGACGATCTCGGTGGAGAACAACCCGCAGAAGCCCCTGAGCGGCTTCATCCGCATCAAGTGGGAGAAGACCCAGTTCTCGCTCCCGCTGACGGTGAAGAAGTGACCCGGCGCGGAGACGGAATGCGCGCTTGACGCGCCCGCTGAAACCACGACTGTCTCCGCTCCCTTTCCGCCCTCATCGTCTATCGGTTAGGACAGGAGATTCTCAATCTTCAAAGCGGGGTTCGATTCCCCGTGGGGGCGCCACTTAACACCCGCTCGCGAGAGCGGGTGTTTTATTTTCCGGTTTTCGCCGCGCTCGCCTTTTCGGCCGAATTCCTTCCGCGGCGCGGGGGAGTAAGGGACATATGGATCCGAGTCGTGGGTCATCCGGAGGGCAGTGACCGCGGGAAACGTACCGTCACCCGCCCGCCACGGGGCGCGAAGGGGAGTCCGTGCCTCCGCTCCGGGTCGAAGGCTCAGCTCGCGCCGTGGGCTTCGCCGGGATCAGAAACCCAACGTGTAGGTGGTGCTGGTCTCGCGCCCGCGACCGAGCCGGTTGGAGGGGTTGAGGTAGAACTTGTCGAAGACGTTGTTGCCGTTGAGCGCGACGGAGTGCCGGAAGCGGCCCTGCCGCCACGCGTAGCTCCCGAAGACGTTCACCAACTGGTAGGGGCTGTGGAACTCACGGGTCCGCGTCGCGGTGGCCGCGCTCACGAGCGTGCCGCCGGTGTAGGTCCAACTTGTGCCGACCCGCAGGTTCCGCAGCGGGCCGGAAATAAAGGCATAGCGCACCACGCCCGAGGCGGTCTTGTCGCCCACGAGCGTGAGCCGTTCGCCGATGAGCGAGGCGGTCTCGTGGCGGCGGATCCGCGCGTCCACGTACCCGAGCGTGCCGAGAACCGTGAGGGCCGGCGTGAGGCGCGCCGAGAGACTGAGATCGAAGCCGCGGCCCTGCTCGCGGCCCTGGCCGAGGTACTGCGGCACGCCGGCGGGCGAGACGCCGGCGATGTAGTCGGGATTGGGCGTGGCGATGTCGTCCTTCGTGATGTCGAAGGCGGCGAGGGTGTAGGCGTAGCGTTCGCCGGCGAGCACGCCCTTGAGGCCGAGCTCGGGACCGCGGCCGCGCTCGGGGCGCTGGATGCGGCCGGTGCCGCCGTCGACCGTGACACTGGTGTTGAGCGACGTGCTGTAGTTGGCGTAGGCCACCAGCGAGTCGCCGAGCAGGCGCAGGTTGGCGCCCGTGCTCCACGTGTTCTTCCGATGCGCGCCGTAGCCCTTGCGGAAATTGGCGGCCGCAAGGTCATCCACCATCGCGCTCACGTAATTATGACGGGCGCTCGCCATCGCGATGAGCCGGCCGCCGGCCAGGGTGGCGCGATAGCTCGCCGTCGCCCCCTTGATGAAGAACCGGCGGAGCTGGAGGTTGGTGAAGCGGGTGACGCGTGAGAGATCCGCCGGCGTCCAGTCGGGGTTGCGCGGGTCGAGGTAGCGCACCGAGTCGCGCAGCAGGGCGGGGTTGGCGATGTCGGCCGTACTGTATTGGAGGTTCTGGTTTTCGAAGGCCTCGCGGTAATAGTCGCCGGCGAACAGCAACTGCTGCGGTACCCCGGCGACGGTGAAGCGACCGAGCAGGTCAAGATTCGCCTGGTGCCCGCGGGTGTATTGGATCTGCCGGAACGGTGTCCGCGAGGTGAGGCGGCCGGTTTCCGGCACGAAGTTCAGGCCCGACGACCACCGGTCCTGAAAAAACTCCTTCCAGGTGATCTCGTAATTCGCGCGCGCGCTCCACACGCGGTTGAAGCGGTGCTCGACCCGCACAAACGCGGCGTCGAGGTCGCGCACGTTATGGTCATTCGGCCCCATCTGGTTGAAGCGGATCAGGGGCAGGTAAACGCTGCTGATCACGCCGCCCGTGCGCACCAGCGGGTTGGTGCCGCTTTGTCGCGAGCCCACGAGAAGGCCGACGGCGCCCGTGCCGCTGTTCGAGGTGTTCCGATACTGCTCCCAGTGGGCCGTGACCGACGTGGCCGGGGAGAGCTTGAAGGTGAAGGTCGCGGTGTAGACCTTGCGGCGGCTGTAGTAGTGCTCGAGGTCGCTCTTGTTGGCGCGGTAGCCGAGCGTGACGAGGTAGAAGAGCTTCTTCGGGATCAGTGGTCCGGTGGCCTCGAACTCAAGGCGGTTCAGGTCGTAGCTCCCTTGGCTGAGCTTGAGGTCGTAGCCGGCCTTCTCGCGGGGCCGCTTCGTGATGTAGTTCACGATGCCGCCGGGTTCGGCCTGACCGTACAGGGCGGACTGCGGGCCCCGGATCACCTCGACCTGCGCGATGAAGCTCTGATCAAACTGGTTGGCGCGAGCCGAGAGGCCGTCGCGCATCTGCACCGGTTCGAAACCTCGCAGCCGGTTGCCGCCGCCCGTGCGGCTGTCGGGGTCGCGGGCCGTGAAGTTCGCGGTGAACCGCATCAACTCGTCCTGCTCGAACAGGCGGAAATCCTCGATGAACTCCTTCGTGAGCGCGTCCACCCCGAACGGCAGGTCGAGGATCCGTGCCCCGGTGCGCGTCCCGCTGATCGCCTCGGAGGCCACGTAGTCGTCGGAGCGCCTCGCGGTGTCGACCGTGAACTCGGGAAGTAGGGTGACATCACCGGCGGGCGCCGGAGGTGGCGCGGGCGGCGCGGTCTGCGCCCGGGGCGCGCGCGAGCAGACCAGGGTGAGTCCGCAGGCGAGGGCCAGCGACGGGAGGGAGCGGTATTTCATGGTGGGGCGGGGTTTCAGGCGAAGACTTGGTGGGGGCGGGCGCCGAGCGGTCACTCGCCCAACCAGATCCAGCGCACGGTATCGATCTGCACGTAGCCATCGACGCCGGCGTTGGAGATCACGACGGTGGCCGGGGAGCCCGCCTCGAAGCGATACTCGCCGACCGGGGTGAAGGCGAAGGGCGAGGGCTTCCTGCGCTGGTTGACCGTCACGGTGGCGGTGCCGTCGGCGTGACGGACCTGCACGGGAGTGTTCGTGGCCCGGTTGCCGGCCGTGGCGTAGGCGACCGAGACGGCGTAGCGACCGCTTCGGGGCAGGCGGGTGGCGAATTCGGCGCGGGACCTGCCGTCGCGGAGGTTCTGATCGAGGAGTCCGACGCGGAAGCGGTATTCGATCTCCGACCCGCGCGAGCGATCCCAGCGGCCGACCGTGGTGGCGTGGGTGTAGTGGACGTCGCGATTGAGCGAGGCCCCTCCCTCCACGATGACATCAAGCAGGGCGGGCAGCGCGAACCGCTTCTCGTCCTCCCACGCGAGCAGCATCACCTGGTACTTGCCCGGATGGGGAAACGTGAAGCGTGCCGTGCGGCCGTCGCCCTGCACCCTGCCGCTGCCGTCGAACGACCAGGCGTACCGCTTGAGCGGCGCACGCACGTCGCGGTCGATGACCTCGAAGTCGACAGGCGCGCCGGGCTGGAACGGCCCACCCTGACGCGCCCGGATCTCGACCCATGGGCGGTAGGGTGCCTGCAATGGCATCTTCGCCGCGGTGAGCCCGGCCTGGAGCTTCGCGACGGGCACTTCCTGCACGGATGTGCCGCTGGTGAGCGCGAGGTGCGCGGCGAGACCGCCCGCGTGCCCGAGCATCATGAACACCGGTTCCATGCGGACGCTCGAATAGGCCACGTGGCTGGCGGAGATGGCGGCGACGACGAGGAGGTTCTTCACTCCGTGCGGCGTGATGCAGCGGTAGGGGATCTCGTAGGGATCGGCGCCCGCGTTGAAATCGCCCTCCAGCTTGAGGCCGGCGTCGGTCTGGATGAACTGGATTCCGTGGCAGTCCGTCCCGTAGCTGCCCATGCAGATCGTGTCGGGTTTCGCACGATCCACCTGGATGTCGCGCTGGGTGAGGAAGTACCGGCCCAGCATGCGGCGCGCGACCCGCACGTAGATCTGCGGCGTGATGTGGCCGCTCTCGAGGTATTCGTCCTTGGGCAGGCCGTAGTTGCGGGCGTCGGCCTTGAACTCCTCGGGCAGGGCGGGGTCGTTCTGCAGCATCCACCAGAGGCTCAGCCAGTAGTCGCGCACCTTGGCGTAGATGCGGGCCCTCTGCTCATGGTCTCCTTCGCTGTAGCCCAGGTTGACCCCGATGAAGTCGGCCTTGTTGGGGTCCATCTTGCCGTTGATCTCCGCCCAGCGATTACGGTCCGGGTAGAGCTCGACGAGACGCTTGAGGCCGTGGTCGTTGACGGTCGCTATGAGGTGGGCGTGCGCCTCGCGGAAATACTGCTGCGGCTTCGGGATCGGCACGCGGTTCGCGGGATCGACGCAGATCGTGCCGCGGATGTTGAACGACTGCACGCGATGGTCGCCCATGCCGTGGTACTCCGCCGGGCCCTCGGTGAGGCCGGCGAGCGATTCGTTGTACTCGGCGCGCGCCTCGCGGCCCACCCGGTAGAGCACGCCGGCCTGCGCCATGAGGTCACCCTCGTAGGAGCCGTCGATGAACACCCGGCCCGCGTAATGCGCCTCGGCTCCCGTCTCCAGATGCCGCGTCACGAAGCCGCGGACCTCGCCCGAAGGGGCGTTCACCGACTGCAGTTGCTCCTTGGTGCGCACGGTGACCTTCGCCTCGGCGAGCATCTCGCGGAAGATCCGCAGCGCCACCTTGGGTTCGAAGTAAAACCCGTCGCGGGTGTGGTCCTGCGTGTAGTCCAGCGCCTTCACCTGAGGGGAGTTCGGGCCGTAGGTCTGCGTGTAATGCCGCATCACACGCTGGAAGAACTCGCGCGAAAGGCCTCCGATGGTCTCACGCTTGCCGATGTCGGTCTTGTGCAGGCCGCCGCTCATCAGGCCGCCGATCAGGTAGCTGGGCTCGACCAGCACGACGCTCGCCCCGGCTCGGCCGGCCGCCACCGCCGCCATGATGCCGGCGGGAGTGCCGCCGAAGACGACGATGTCTGCCGTGATGGCCGCGGATGGCGGCACGGCGCCGCGCGTCGCGGACGGCACCGCGGCGAGGGCAAGCGCCAGACAGGCGCGGCGGAGGAAACGGGGTAGGATTGGACGGCTCATGAATGGGGAGGACTCGTGGCTGAAGGATTCAGGATGCTGGAGGCCAGCGATCGTTGTCGATGACTCGTCTGGCAAAGGAGCCGAACGTGGCCGCGGCCGCCGGCATCAGGCTCCGGCGGGAAGTTTGCCAACAGCCGCCTGTGGCACCGCGCGCGCGGCGCGATGCTGCGCGGAAACGTCGCTGGCGGGCTCGGGGTCGACACGGAATTCTTCGATTCGAACCTCGTGCCCAACGTGATGCTGCACGGGTTTCTCGGCCTGCAACCCTCTGCGACGGGTGTCGCGTCGAGCCGCGTCTGCCCAAAGCTTGGCCCGGCCTGACGATCGATCGAATCCACCTGCACGGTGCCGTGCTGACGATCACGGCAGACGCGGCGACAAGGACGATCTTGGTCGGCGTCGAGCCTCGCGACGGCAACGTGACCATCGAAGTTCCCGCAGGTCAGAAACGCTGATCGAGCCTCACCCAACCCCGTCAGTCGCGGACGGCGTCTCCCGCGCGACGTGGAGTCCGCGGCGGAGCAGGGCTACTCCGGCAGGGCGAACGCCACGAGTAGGCCACCTGAAGGTCGGCCGGACTTTCCTCCGCCGGCGGAGATCACCACGTACTGCCGACCATTCGCCTCGTAGGTGCTCGGGGTGGCATTGCCGCCGAACGGAAGGGGGGCCTGCCATAGCACCTTGCCGGTGTCCTTATCGAAGGCGCGGAACGTCTCGTCGGCGGTCGCTCCGATGAAGATCAGGCCTCCGGCGGTGACGACGGGGCCGCCATAGTTCTCGGTGCCGGTCGGCGGGATGCCTCGCGCGGTGAGTTCCTTGTACTCGCCGAGCGGCACCTTCCACTTGAGCTCGCCGGTGTTGAGGTCGACGGCGTTGAGCGTTCCCCAGGGCGGCTTGATGGCCGGGTAGCCCTCGGCGTCCAACCAGCGGCGGAAGCCGCCGAAGGTATAGGGCGGGCCCCCGTCGACGTCCTCGGCGTCGCGACGGGCGGCGGCCTTGCCCTTCTTTTTCCCTGCCGGGTTCTGGCTCGCGGCCGTTGCCGGCCCGAAGAGGTGATCCAGCACCGCCTCCCGGCTGGCCGCGGGAACCGCGCTCATCGGCGGCATGCGACCCGCCCCTTGGCTGATCAGCCGCGCCACCTCGTCGCGGGTCCGGCGTGAAGGCAGGCCGACCAGCGAAGGGAGTCCGTTGGCGGGATCGCCCGTCTGGTCGGGCCGGTGGCACGGCCCGCAGTGGATGAGGTATTGTTTTTCCGGATTCGCGATGACGGCCCCCTCGCGCCGGGTGGGCACGAGCTGGTAGATCCACGGCATCTCGTTGAGGTTCGCGTAGAGGATGCCGTCCGGATCGGCCGCCGAGCCGCCCCACTCGAAGCCACCGTCGAAACCGGGAAAAAGGATGGCCTCGGTCCAGCGCGGCGGCGGAAAGGATCCGAAGGCACCGGCGCGCGCGAGGCGTTCCTTGGTCATCTCGGCGGCGGCGGGGGAGACGTTCGACACGTCCTCGGGCGAGTAGATCTGCCGCATCAGCGGTGCGGGCTTTTCCTGGTACGGCTGGGTCGGCCAGGTGCGCACACCCGTAATCTCCGAGGCCGGGGCCGGCCGTTCGTGGATCGGCCAGAGCGGCTCGCCCGTGATGCGGTCGAAGACGAAGAGGCGGCCCATCTTCGTGCCCTGTGCCACAGCGTCGATGCGCCGGCCGCGGTGCGTCACCGTGAGGAGCGTGGGCGGCGCCGGCAGGTCCATGTCCCACAGGTCGTGATGCACGAGCTGGTGGTGCCAGAGGCGTCGCCCGGTGCGCGCGTCGAGCGCCACGAGGCTGTTGGCGTAGAGGTTCTCGCCGTAGCGGCGGCCGCCCCAGAAATCTGGCCCGGCCGTCTCGGTCGCCGCGTAAATGATCCCGCGCGGCTCGTCGAGCGACAGGCCGGCCCACGCCGAGGCTCCACCGGCCGTCTTCCAGGCATCCGCAGGCCAGGTTTCGTGTCCCGCCTCGCCCGGGCGGGGGATGGTGTGGAACACCCAGCGCAGGGCGCCGGTGCGGACGTCGTAGGCGCGCACGGCGCCGGGCACGTTTTCCGCGACGTTGGCGCTCAGGATCAGGAGGTCGCGCCAGATGACGCCCGGGGTGTTGAGGCCGGCCGTGGGGGTCGTGCCTTCGCCGCGGAGGCCCGTGCCCAGCGCGAGGGAGCCGTTCTCCCCGAAGGTGCGCACCGGGAGGCCGGTGCGAACGTCGAGCGCGTAGAGGCGGGTCGCACCGGGAGTGAAGATGCGGCGGTCGTCGCCATCGGCCCAGTGCATCACGCCGCGCTGGCGGCGCCCCATCGTCTCGTCGTGCTCGGAGCGCGGATCGAAGCGCCAGAGCTCCCGTCCGGTCGCGGCGTCGAGGGCGATGACCTTCCGGTCGGGGGCGGCGGTGAAGAGCACGCCGTCGACGACGAGATTGTTGGCCTGGTATTCGCCCTTGGTTCCGGTGTCGAACGTCCAGGCGACCCGCAGGCGGCTGACGTTGTCGCGGTTGATCCGGGCGAGTTTCGAGTAATGCGTGCGGGCCTGGTCGCCGAGGTACGACGGCCAGTTGCGCTCGGCGAAGCCGGGACTCGAAACAGGAACGCCAGCGCCCGCGGGCGTCGGGTTGAGCAGGCAGAGTAGGGCGACGCCGGAGAGGGCGAGGCACGTGGCGGCGCGAGGCATCATCAACGATGGTTTTCGGATTGAAGCTGGCTCAAGGGCGAACGGCGGGGGACGTCCTCAACGTTTTTCCCAGGCGGTCCTCAGGCCGTAGATTCGTTCCGCGTTCTCGTGGTAGAACTTGCCTAGAACCTCGCGCGGCAATCCGAGCGCCTGCGTGCGGCGGCCGCTGTAGGTGATCTCACCGCGGCCCGCATAGTACTCGAAATCCGCCCGGTAACGGACCTCGAGGGTAGTCGCATGCGCCTCCCGTTGTTTGTCAGTGGGTGGCTGGGCGCGCAGGTGGGGTTTCCAGCTCGAGTCCACGCCGTACATGATGCGGTTCGGGAAGCGCAGGAACAGCGCGCGCACCTGGTCGCTCGGATGACGCGCGAGGTTTCTCGTGCGGGCCGCCACCTCGATGTGGAAGTTCGGGAACTGCTCCAGTCGGCGCGCGATGCCCTCTAGATCATGTTCGAGGCTACCGAGATGGGCGCCGACCACGACGAGGGAGGGGTGCTTCCGCAGGATGTTGTCGCGGGCGGCTATGATGGCGCCGTGGCTCGGGAACTCCGTCTTGCCGTGCAGGTGCCACTGGGGGTTGCCCGAGTAATAGCCGTAATGCGGGCTCTCGGGGTTAAGCGGCAGCCAGGCGTCGATCGGCTCGGCGAGGTGCGCATGCAGCGGCTTTCCCCGCCGCGCGAGGTAGGCGTAGATCGGATCAAAGCGCGGATCGTCGGGCAGGATGAACTTACCGTCTCGGCCCCGGATCCCGATGCCCACTTCCTTCCAGATCTTCACCGCCACCGCGCCGTTCGCGAACGCGGCGTCGAGCCACGTGATCACCTTCTCCGCATAGCGGGGGTCCTCGTGGCCGGTCACGTCGAACGTCGTGGTGAAGGGATACAACGTCGGTTCCCTCCGGTGGAGCTCGAGGGCGATGCGGTTCATCGTATCCAGATGGCCGTCGCCACCCGGCACGCACACGTTGATCGTCCGCACGTTCAGCCGGCGGAAGAGATCGTGGAACGCCGGCACGTCCTCGAAGATGTGTGAGTGCACGTCGATCTTCCGGATGTCGGCAAACGCCGGGGGTGGCGGTTCGGCGGCGGAGGCGACCGCGGCTGCGGCTGCGGCGAACACGGCCGGTGCCGCGGCGAGGCGTAGAAGCAATCGTAGGCTGGGCATGCTGAAAAAGTGTTGGGAGCGGGCGGGCAACGAACCGGTTTATTTCAACTGGGCTGGGGCAAGAGAGGCCTCCCGGAGGAAGCCGGTCACGATCGTGAGGTGCTTCTCGTCGTAGAAGGCCCTGCCGCCATGCGCGGCGCCGTGCACGGGCACGAAGCGCACGCGCAGCCGGGCTCGTTCGTAGACGCCGAGCAGCTCGAGCGACTGGGCCACCGGCATCTGCGGATCCTGGTCGCCGTGGAGCAGCAGCAGCGGCGGATCGCCGCCGCCGACATGAGCGACGGGACTGGCGAGACGGGCGAGCTCGGGCTT
>JACCED011900143.1_pt1 | contig 19684 bp, 15 predicted proteins | sample 7455021 | NCBI WGS metagenome assembly JACCED01 (sample SAMN15323456, study PRJNA562643) | freshwater metagenome | isolation source: river surface water | place: USA:Blue River Watershed | collected 2017-08-19 | reverse complement strand
GCCGTCCGTCGAAGTTCTTGAAAGAGTCAAAAATGTAGAGACCGTGTTTCTGTGCCGGCTTCTGAAAGCCCAAGGCCTGCGCGTCCGCATGGAAATGGACCGGTTGCATGTCAAACACGCCGGTGCCGGTCTTGAGCTTCGCTTTGTGGATGCGCTTTTCGAAGCTGTCCGTTTTCAGATCAAAATCGCGATACCACATCTGCGCCTCGCGTTTGTTGCCGTCCTCGCTCGTAAAGTAACAACGCAAGGTGGACGCGTCCTTCTGCAGGATGCGCGGTACAAAGCACGCACCAACAGGCAGCGTTTCGTTTTCAAACACCTCCTCCGACCTCGCGAGCGGCACCACCTTTTCAACCGTCTGTGTCTTCAAATCCAAAATTGAAAGCACGCAGTACTCCGCCTTACCCGCCCCGTGTCCCGGTTGCACGTCATTGTCGTGCTCGACGATGTACGCGCGGCCTCCCACGCACACAAACTCGGCGTCGTGCGCCCCCTTGGCATGCGACGGTGTGACCCGCACGAGCCTCTGCATCACGATGTCGCCTGCAAGCGCCGCATCCCATCCCTCAGGCACCAGCTTCGGGCGCTCGATGCGGTTGATTACTTCTTTCAAACTCACCGCTCCCGACACATTCGTTCCCGCGAGCGCGTCCTGCTCCTTGAACTTCGCCAGCAGTATATCGCCGCTACCCCCGCGGTCGCGGTCGTAGGTAATCCAAATCAAGCCGTCCTTGTCCTCGACACCGTCGGGATAAGACACGCCCGCACGCTCATCGAGCAGCAGGCCGCCGCGCCATGTCGCGCCCTCATCCTCGGACACATGCGCGGTAAGGTTGTTACGTCCTTTAAAGTTGAAATGATTCACAAGCAGCAGGTTTCCGGATGCCAGACGGCGGATGAAAAACCGCGACCCTGGACTGGCGATGGCGCTCGCCCTGCCCTCCGTCCATGTGCGCCCCTTGTCCGAGGAGTGACTTTCCCAAAGCGACCCGCTGCTGGTGCGGATGAGCATCCAAAGACGCCCGTCCTTCAGCTCGACAATCATGTTCTCGAGGGCCCACGGCCGCGATTTCACCGCGCCGTGCAGTTTCCAAGTCTTGCCTTCGTCGGTGGAAATTCCGACACCATGAAGAGTGGGCTCCTGCTGGTCGTTGTAGCCGGTCGACCAAGCGAGAATCGGCTTCTGCGCGAGTGTCACCGGCATCAACCATTCGCCCGAGGACAGAACAGTCACCTTGTTCATCCGAAACGCAAAAGGCACCTCATAACCGATCCGAAACTCAGGCCCGAACACTGGCGTCTTCGCATCAGGTTGCTCGCAAATGCGGGCCCAGACGTCGTGCTGCGCGGTGTCCTTGTTGCCGCGGTTGAAAACGTACCAAAGCCTTCCCTTGGGATCGATCCAGACCGTGGGGTCGTAGCACCGGGTCCCGTCCTTCGGTTCGCCCATCGCTTGCGGGAGGGTGAATGTCTTCGCGCCATCATCGCTCCACGACAGCAACACGGTGTTTTCGGGCGCGGGTTCCTTCGGACCGCCCGTAAACCAGGAGGAGAACACCCTTCCCTTTGCCGTGCGTTCCAAACCGGGAATCCCCTGCCATGCTCGATGTGCGATGGTTTCCTTGGAATCCACGGCGGCGCGCACAGCTTGCGGGCGGCAAGGAAGGATGCAAGCGAGGCCGAGGGCCAGGGCAAAGGGGAGGAAGCGGCGGTCCATAAACATGTGTGAAGGGTGGGGCGTTCGGGGCTGATGACAACGCCCCTGCGGGTGTTATGCTAACATCATGCCGGAACATCCCCCCACCCTTCATGACCTTGCCGGGGTCCTCGGGCTTTCCACCATGACCGTTTCCAGAGCGCTGCGCGGCGCCCCGAAGGTCGCGCCCGCCACCCGCGAGCGGGTCCTCGCAGCGGCGCAAAAACTTGGGTACGCACCCGACCCGCATCTCGCCCGCCTCATGGAAGCCGTGCGCAGCCGGAAGACAAGCGGGACGCGCGCCACCATCGCTGTGCTGCGCGAGCACGTGCCGCAGGATGGCCTGCTCGGGCCCTCCTACCAATACGTGCCCATCGAGGATATCCGCAGAAGAGCGCGCGGCTACGGCTACGAGGTGGAAGAGTTCTTTCTCGGCAAGGACGGACTCACTCCAGCGCGCCTGCAGGAAGTGTTGTACGCCCGCGGCACAGAATCAGTGATCGTTTCACCGCAAAGCACGCAACTTCCCTGCTCGCAGATGGACTACTCGCCATTCGCCGCCGTCACCTTCGGCAACGCCATGCAAAAACCCGCGCTCCACATGTGCGCTGGAAACATGACTGTGGGCATCCAAACGGCAGCCGAGCAGCTCGCAGCGCGGGGCTACCGCAGGATCGGTGTCGCGGTCACGCAATGGATCGTGAACCGCTCGCAGTTCGGCTACAGCGGCGGGCTCTTTCACTGGCAGCACAGCCTGCCCGTAAAGAACCGGGTGCCGCTGCTGCTCTTCCCCAGCAACGATATCAGCCGCGGCCGCGACGCATTTGTGAGCTGGATGGACCAGCATTCTCCCGACGCACTCATCACGTTCGACACCCACGTGCCCGACTGGCTGCGCGCAATGGGTATCAGCTTCCCGCGCGACATCGGCTTCGTGGTGCACGACTGGACGCCGAGGATGAAAAAGTTCGCAGGCATCCACCAGCGACGCGAACACCTCGCAGCCGCGGCCGTCGACCTCGTAGTCGCGCAACTCTCCATGCACGAGCGAGGCGTCCCCGAGGTTCCGCGCCACATCATGATTCCGCCCCAATGGGTGGAGGGCCCGAGCGTGCGCCCGCTCAATCCATAAAAACGCGACCCTCACAGAGCGCCCAGGCGGTCAGTTCAAAGGCGCCACTCCGCTCAATTCAAGACGCACTACCACGCTTGTTTTCAGACGCGCTACCGCCCTTGTTGCGCCGGCAGCGGTCGCTGCAAAACTTCACGTCATCCCAAACCTTCTCCCACTTCTTACGCCACGCGAAGGGGCGGCCGCACACCGTGCAGGGCTTCGAGGGGAGGTGCTGCTTTTTTACACCCTTCATGGCTGGGCGGCCTCCCCGCCGGAGCCGGACGGTTCGACACGGTTCATTTCTCGCAGCGACTTGAGGTACCCGTTGTTTGGGGCGGGCTTTGCAGGACGCTCAGGGGTCTCGAGCATGCCCTTCACGCGCCCCGCGCTGTCGGCAATCAGTCCCGGAATGAGCTGGGCCTCCGGCAGATTCTTCCAATACTTCTTCGGCATCTCGGACTGCATCGCACTGATCTTCACTCGCGCTGGGTTGAAGATGTTCTGGTAGTAGGCGCGCCAAAGCCCGTCCAGCGCATCCTCATCCGGGGCGCTGCCGCGCGCGACGCCCTCGGTGAAATGCACCATCGCGCCGTCCCAGTGCGCACACTCATAAGGGGTGAGAATGGACCAGTCCATGCCCGCAAACCTCTTCCGGAAAAACGGCGCTGCAAGGCGCACGATCCGATGGTCCGGCTCAAACCACGCCACGAACTGTTCGCGACCCGTCTCCTCACTAACCCCCACCAACCGGAACCGGACAAAGGCATGCATTTTGTGCAGATCGCGCCCCACGGCCTTGCACCAGTTTTGAATCTGGCGCACATCCGCGTCGGTCGGCAAGGCGAGTAAATGCCGCTCACCCCCGCGCGTGAGCCGCCAGAGCACCCGGTAAAGCAGCCCCCAGCGGCGCGGATCGGTGTGCGCGGCAGCACTCCGGGCCATGTCCAGAAACGCGGGTGGCACCCGCACCTCTCCCGCGGTCTCCGGCTCATGCTTGGGTTGCGCGCCTGCGGATTCCCCACCACCGCCAAACAAGGTGGCCTCCTGCGGATCCTCGCTCCAGAGCACGTCCCCCGGCGCCACACCGTCCGCAAGCAACCGGCGCGCGGACCCGCGCCAGGCGTCGTAGTTTGGCTCAATGACAACGGTGCGCATTCCTAGAGCTCGCCGGAGCGCACCGAAACAAAATCGCTCGCCTCAGGCTTGGGCGGGGATTCGAAATTCATCTCGATCTGCTCCGGCGGCGGCAAAAATCGCGCTCTTAGCGAGTCGCTGTCGAGCCCCATCCTCGCTGGATGATGATCGGCGGCGACGATGAAAGGCATCAGTTTTTTAAGCTGGAGCCGAAGCAGCACCAAGTCCGCGAGGCGAAGCCGGGTAAACCTGCGCGCGCTGAGAATGCGGTCCACATTGCGAACCCCGAGCCCCGGAACGCGCAGCAGCATCTCCCGCGGCGCGCGGTTCACATCGACCGGAAATCTTTCCCGATTGCGAAGCGCCCAGGAAAGCTTTGGGTCCAGAGCGAGGTCGAGATTCGGCTGCGCCTCGGAAGCGATTTCCTCGACCTTGAACTCATAAAACCGCAGCAACCAATCAGCCTGGTACAGCCGGTGCTCCCGGATAAGCGGCGGCGCCTTGATGGGCAGGATGGCGGACGGTTCGGGAATCGGACTGAACGCTGAATAATAAACCCTGCGCAGTCGGTGCACGTTGTAGAGTTTGTCCGCGCAGCCGAGAATGACAGCATCACTGGACGCGTCTGCGCCCACCAGCATCTGCGTGCTTTGACCCGTCGCAAATGGGGCTGGCTTGGCCCCGCCGGGCTGCTTTTTTTCGGCGAACCGCTCGTCAATCTTTTCACGGATATGCCCCATCGCGTCCTCAGTGCGGGCGAGGTTTTTTTCAGGGGCAAGCGTGTCGAGGCTTTGCTGGCTTGGGAGCTCGACGTTGATGCTGATGCGGTCCGCGTAGCGACCGGCAAGCTCAATCAACGGCTGCGAGGCCTCAGGAATGGTTTTGAGATGAATGTAACCACGGAACTGGTGGTCCTCCCTTAATTTGCGCGCGACCTCAATGACGAGCTCCATGGTGTAATCCGCGCTGCGGATGATTCCGCTGCTCAGAAACAAACCCTCGATATAGTTCCGCTTGTAAAAATCGAGCGTGAGCTTCACCACTTCATCAGGACTGAACCGCGCCCTGACCACATTGCTGGAGCGCCGGTTGATGCAGTAGTGGCAGTCGTACAGACACGCGTTGGTCATCAGCACCTTCAAGAGCGACACACAGCGCCCGTCCGGCGTGTAGGAATGGCAGATGCCGGAACCGCCGGTGGAACCCACGCCCTTGCTGCCCTGGGAGTCCTTGCGTGCAGCACCGCTGCTCGCGCACGAGGCATCGTATTTCGCGGCGTCGGCGAGAATCTCCAGTTTGCGCTTGATGTCCATTGAGTAGCGAGAGGGGTGAGAGAGGGGTGCGAGAAAAGACTGCGTGGGACTGATTCTGCGTCGCCGCAATGCCGACTGTGCCCGCGGATCTCATGCTGCCAAAGCGGGCGGGGGCAACTGGATGAGTTAAGCACGAGAGTCAGATTTTCCCATGCTTTTTTGACCCCTCGTAGACCCGCCGACCGGCGACCAGCACTGTGCACCAGCCTAACCGATGCGTCTATGCTGAGCGCCCACCTGGAGCGGCGCGTAACCATTCAACACGCGAACGCGCAATCCCGTAGAGAACCAGTCGCAGAGCGTGAGGGTCTGCGCCTTGGTATGGTATTGACATGGCTGGAGGTTTGCATCGACGCTCCGGAAGCAGCCACCACCCCTATGTTTTCGCTTCAAAAGCTTTTAGGCAAGTCGGACGTCTTTTTTCCCCTGCTACAACAGAGTGCTCAGGAGGTTCAGCGGAGCATCACTGCTCTACATGGGATGTTTCTGGAACCCAGCGAGGAAAAGAGCATCGCTGAATTCACTGCTTCCCGCCGGCGAGACAAAGAGATCACCGAAAAAATCAACGAAGCGCTCTGCAAAACATTTGTAACCGAGTTGGAGCGCGAAGACATCGAGGCCCTGAGCGTTGCGCTCTACAAGATCCCGAAGACGGTCGAGAAAATAGCCGAACGGTTTACGATCTATCGCCGGAAAATCGCCGGATGCGATTTTTCGAAGCAACTCGCGATGATGGAGTCCAGCGCGGGCATTGTGGTTCAAATGGTGAACGAACTTTGCACAAAAATGCATCTCGAAAGGATGAAGGGGCAGAACGCGGAAATGCAGGCCGTTGAAGGTGCCGCGGACAAGCTCATGTCCGAACTGCTCCGGGACCTCTACAACGACGAGTCCGACCCGATCCGCTTGATCATGCTGCGGGACATCTATGATTTGATGGAGAAGGTGATTGATCGCTGTCGAGATGCCGGCAACGTGCTTTCGACGATCGTGCTGAAGTACTCCTGACCGCGACACTCACCGCATGAGCGCCGCTCTTCTTCTGCTACTTGTCGTCATCCTGGTGGTGCTGGCCTTTGAGTACATCAACGGCTTTCACGATACGGCCAACGCGATCGCGACGGTGGTCTCCACCAAAGTCCTGACTCCGCGCCAGGCGCTGGTTCTTGCCTCGTTGATGAACCTGGTTGGATCGTTCATGGGCCAGAGCGTTGCAAAGACCATCCAAGGCGGGATTCTCGACGACAAGATGGTGCAGGTGACCTCTCTCGTAATCCTGGCCGCAATGCTGGGTGCCATTGCATGGAACCTCATCACCTGGTGGTTCGGCATGCCCTCGAGTTCGAGCCACGCGTTGATCGGCGGCCTCATTGGAGCCGGCCTTGCGAAGGCCAACATGAATTTCAACATCCTCATCTGGTCGCGTGACAAGGGCGATGCCAAGCACACCATGGAGGGTATCTACCACAAGGTGGTGATTCCGATGATCGGCTCCCCGCTGCTGGGCCTCAGCGTGGGGTTCATTCTGATGGGTATCCTGTTCCTGATTGTCAGGAGTTGGCGGCCGCTGCTGGTGAACAAGGTGTTCGGCGTGCTGCAGATCTTCAGCGCCGGATACATGGGCCTCGGACACGGCAAGGCCGACGCCCAGAAAACCATGGGCATCATCATGCTCACCTTGGTGGGCGCGGCGTCCTCGGGCGACCTTGACTCCCTTCCCCCTTGGCTTGATTTCCTGAAAGTTTCGACCGTAAAAAACGCCCCGATTCCTTTCTGGATCACGCTCGTATGCGCAACGACGATGGCCGCTGGCACGTATGCCGGGGGCTGGAGGATCATCAAGACACTCGGGCACAAAATGGTCCGGATGAAGCCGGTCCACGGATTCGCCGCTGAGACCACCGCCGCCACGATTCTCTACGTGACAGGCGAGCTTGGGATGCCGGTCAGCACCACGCACACCATCACCACGAGCATCATGGGGGTGGGCGCAGCCAAACGCTGGAGCAGCATCAAGTGGGTGATCGTCGAGCGAATCATTTGGGCATGGATCTTCACGATCCCCGCCTCCGGACTCATGGCGTATCTGTTCTACAAACTCATCGCCTAAAGCCAGTCAGCCTCAGACCGGGGTTGAGCGACTTGGACCGACTCAAGTTTGATAGACCGAGAGCAGCCTGAGACCACCATCCTAAAACTCCCCCATCCCACATGAACCCATCCCCCCACCCCACCGCACTGCAGCGCCGTGAGTTTTTAACCCGCTCCAGCATCGCCATCGCTGCCGCCGCCGTGGAAGCCTTCCCTTCCATCACGAGCGGCAAGAACCTCGTCGAACCCCTGAAACTCGCGCTCGTCGGCTGCGGAGGCCGCGGCGCTGGGGCTGCCAGCCAGGCCCTGCTCGCGGACGCCAACTTGAGGCTGGTCGCGGCGGCGGACCTGTTCGAAGACCGCCTCGCTCCGGCGCTTGGCGGCTTGCAAGCCAAGCACGGGGATCAGGTCGACGTTCCGGCCGAGCGCCGCTTTTTCGGATTCGAGGGCTACAAGCAGGCGATCGCGCTTGCGGACGTGGTGATTCTGGCGACGCCGTGCGCTTTCCGTCCAACGCATTTCGAGGAGGCGGTGCGCTTGGGGAAACACGCTTTTCTGGAAAAGCCGGTTGCAGTCGACGCGCCCGGGGTAAGGCGGGTGCTCAAGGCCGCGGAGGAGGCGCGGCAAAAAAAACTGAAGGTCGCGGTGGGCTTCCAGCGCCGTCACAAGCGCGGCTTTCAGGAAATGATCAAACGCATTCACGGCGGACAAATCGGCGAGGTCATTTACACGCGCGCATTCGCAAACACCCCCCTGCGCACCGGCTTGTTGCGCCGCCCCGAAATGGGTGAACTCGAATACCAGTGCCGCAACTGGTACTACTTTTCGTGGCTATCCGCCGACTTCATTGTGGACAACCTTGTCCACGGAATTGATATCTCGAACTGGATCCATGGCGCGTACCCCGTGCGCGCCCACGGCATGGGCGCCCTCAGCGAACGCAGCCCGGACTACGGGGATTTATTCGATCACTTCGCCATCGAGTGGGAGTACCCAAGCGGCGCGCGTTTGTTCGGTGAATGCGACCGGAGGCCCGGATGCTGGGCGAGCGTCATCAACCACGCCGTGGGCAGCCTGGGCAGGGCCGACTTTTTGGACGGGCGCGAGGTGTACTCCATTCAAGGCCGCAATCCATGGGAAATGAAAGTGCCCCGCGGTGAGAATCCCTACCAACTCGAGCACGACGACTTTTTCAAAGCGATCCGCGAAGACACGCCCTACGACGAGAGCGAATACGGGGCGAAGAGCACCATGACAGCGATCATGGGCCGCATGGCGGCGTACTCCGGAAAAATCGTGGAATGGGATGCGGCGATGCAGTCCACGCTGACGCTCGCTCCGGAAATCAAGAGTTTTGCTGATCCGGCTCCGATTCAACCGGGCCCCGGCGGGCTGTATCCGATCGCAGTGGCAGGGAAGACCGTCGCGTTTTAGGGGACGCGTTTCACGCAACGGCCTCACAGCGCGCTGCCCCCCCGCCGGCAACCCGCATCCCACGCGACCCCTCTCACGGCGCGCGCCCCTGCGAGCTGGCAAAGCTCAAGTTTGGTGGTGGAATTGGAATTTGGGATGCGATAACCTTCACTGCGAGGTGTCAGACCGCTCTGAACTCTCCCCATGTTTCCCCCGTTTTGTCCGATGAAAAAAGCCGCACCCAGCCGCCTGACTCTGCTGCATGAGACCAAACTCAAGCACAAGCGGATTGCGCTGGCCGTCCACCAGAGGGCAACCCGTCAAACCCGCCAGAAAATCGCCTGGGCCATTGTTCATTGCCCCGAAGAGACCCTGAAATCTGCGCGTGAAACGCTTGCGCGGCAGATCCAGCGGTGTGGAAACCTCCCGCGATACCGGGCCTGGGCACGCCTCTTGAGCGGTCCACCCGAGATCGCCGCAAAACAACTCCTGCGCGAAGACGCGCGGGTGCAACAACGCAACTCGTGCCACCCGTTCGGCAACGCCCTTTCCATCTATGAAACGCATCACCCAAAGCGATCTGATTGAGGCCGCCGAGGCAGTGGCGCAGATCACCGGGCAAGCCCACATATTCATCATCGGGATGGCTTCCACCGCCCAGTCGGTGCCCACCATGAGTGAGATGCTCACCGATGACATCGACTTGTTCACCCCCGATGCAGAGAACTGTTTTGTAGAAGAGGTGATCGCGTCTGTTGGCGAGGGAAGCTCCTTTGAGGGCAGTCACGGCTTTTACGTTGAGCGGCTTGGCACGTGGGTCCTGCTTACGCAACCACGCGGCTGGATGGAAAGAGCACTCATCATCCCCCACCCCACGCTCACCATCCGCGTGCTGCATCCGTTGGATCTTGTTTACAACAAGCTCGAGACCGGCCGCAAAAAAGACCTTGAAGGCGTCACGCTCATCCTGCGCAGCGGCGCAGTCACAGCGGAACAAATCTACGCCTTTGTGCAAGACGCAGAGACACCCGAAGAGACCAAGCTCGCGATTGTCAAAAACCTGCAAAGAATCCTCGAAAAAAACAGCCTCCAAAACCGATCGTCCACAGCCGATCAGCCGCCGACGTTGAGCGAATAGCGCGCCGATGCAAAAAACGTTTCCGCGAAGCGACGCGGCGACCGGACGCGAGCAGAGTGTTTGCTCCAAGCGCCGCGCCGGTTCATCGCCACCCGCCCGCAAACCCGCTCACAGCGCGCGTTCCCACGGGCTGGTCGGGTTTGCGAAATAGCCTCCAAGCAACTCGGATCTCCAGTCACGCTCGGTGAGCTCGAGATCAACCACGGTTCGCTTGATTGAAAACCAATCCTCCCCGGGCAATTCCTCTCTTGGCAGGCGCAGGCGCACTCCGCCGCGACTCGTGACAGCATCGACGAGAAACGGCGCATCCCCTCCCGGCGCCCAACCCAAAGTGACCGTCGCCTCGTCCACGCCATCGCGCACCAACCGTTTCGCGAGCTGCCGCGCACGGAGCGCACCGCACTTGTCGATTTTGTGCGGATCTTTACCGCTCAACGCACCGCCTCCGATCGGGACCAGCGGCCCGTAATGATCCACCACCAGTTTTTTCCCAGACAGCCCGTTGTCCCCCTCGGGGCCGCCCACCGCGAATTCCCCAGCTCCATTGAGCACCAGTTTACGGGGATGAAAGCTCGTTAAAACACCTTCCAATCCCGCGCTCTCGAACTCGGCCAGCATCGCCAGCAAGTGGGGCAGCAACAGCCTGTGCTGCTCTTCCTGTGGAAGCTTTGGACGGTGCAGAATGCTCAGCACAAGCCGGTCCCACTCCACCTTCCCAGACCGCTCGTTGATCGTTGCGAGGATCTTGAAGTCCGGCCCGAAAACCTCCGACATCCCGCGTTGGTTCCTCACGGTCCTGAACAACCTTCGACCCAGCTCGCCGGCCAACCAGTGCGCGGCAGGAAGATGGTTTGTGAGCGGCGAGCTGCAGGCGTAGCCGATTACAATGTTCTGGTCATCGGAGAAGGGCCGGATGTCCGACTCCAGCTCCGGCAGCGCCTCCTCGCAAAGGTCGTCCACGATCCTCAGCTTTGAGGGATCCGGAATCCAGGCGCCGCCGTAGCCCGCGGCCTCATAGACCCCGCGGACAATCCGGTGCTTGTCCACCGGCTCGAATCCTGCGGCGATCCGGCCGTCGATAAAAACGACATCGCGGTGGACGGCGACCTCGACTCCGACAAGGGCGTCTTGACGTTTTTTAACGGCCTCAGTGACGATTCCCTCGGCAATCGCGTCGGCTAGACGGTCGGGATGACCGGGTGAAACATATTCAGCGTAGGTTCTCATGGTGTTTTTCAGGGTTTAGGCAGTTGGTTTAATTCGGAAATCCATGGTTTCAGATCGGCGTCGTACCCCGGTTCGGTCAGGGCGGCCACGATGCGCACTCCGGAAAGCGCTGCAACAAGCTCGGCCCCCGCCGGCCCCACGTATCCGTCGGTCACGATCAACATCACTTTCGGGCGATTTTTCGCGGGAATGGCAGCGGCGTGGCGCAGCACGGCGTTGATGTCGGTGCCTTGCGTGTTGCCAACGGATGCCTGCATCAGTTCGCTTCCCCGCATCTCGCTCACGACGGTGGAAAATGCGAACAACCTCAGCTCGCCTCTCCGGAAGGGATCGCGACAGGCGGCCGTGAGATACGGCAGGCAAGCGAACATGGAGCCGCTCACATCAAGGTACACATGCACAACCGGCACCCGCTGCGGCCTCGCGCGAAGCACACAGTCCGTGGTCCGGTAAATCAGAGGCGTGCTGCCCGTGATCGATTTGAGCGCCGCAACCCTGCGGTCACGCCCGTTGGGGAGCACCGATTCTCGCACGAATTCCGCAGACACCAGCTCGCGCCGGTACACTGCGGGCCCGCGCCCCGCGCCAATTCCGCAGCGGCGCAGCAATCCCGTGAAGGCTCTATTGAACGCCGTGCCCGGCTGTTCCTCACGGCTCAACTTAAACTCCTCGGGAGCAGTCCCTTCGTCACGCCCAGAAATTCGCAGTGGCGGAGGCGGCCACCCCTCGACAAGGCGTCGGATCACGGCGGTGAGGAGTGGATCCCCGGCCGCGCCTTCTTCGTCATGGTTTCCAAGCAGCGTGACAGCCGCCACCGTCTTCTGCGGAATGCACTTCAAAAGCAGACTATAAATGTCGTGGTAGGTCAGCACGTCGTCGTCGTACTTGTCATCGGGGTCTTCGCCGTACAGCAAACGGATGACTTTGGCCTCACTGGGTTCCAACCTCGCAAGAGCTGCATCGATTGGGCCGGGCCATCCTGGCGGCGGCCTCAAAAGTCTCGCGGGAAACTCCTCCCACGAGTTGGTCGCAGTGAACAACCGGACACCGACACTTCTACCTACCGTGCGGCAAAGCATCGAGTTGATCACCGCATCGAAGGCGATGTTGTCGATGTAATCCAGTTTTGGAAAAAGGCGTGTGTGTCCCAAGATCACATGGTGCAGCTCGTGCAGGATGAGCAGGAACAAATCGCCGTCGTCCGCGCAGTATTCCTCAACGAACTTTCGGTTCAGAAGCAGTCTTGGTGTATCGATGCATTCGACGCAGGCGGTGGCGGTCCTGTCGCTGTATTCGATATCGAGCAGGCCGAATAATTTTTCGAACTGATAGGAGGCAGCGGGCAGGACATTGAAGATCCTTGCACGGATTTCAGCGGTCTCCGCGTTGCGGGGTTTATTGAAAAGAAAGCTCATGGAAATATGGCAAGTGAATCGTCAAAGGCAATGGGCACGCCCAAAAGCGCTTCCCAGCTCAGACCGGGTGCGCGCCTGGACAAAAAAAGATCCCCCGCGCACCGCGAAAGAATCCCGGCACACAAAAGAGGGTCGGTACAAAGCACAGGATCGAGGAGACGCACCTGACTGCTCTGCTCGGCGATGTTCAAATCCTCGTAGCGCAACCGGTACCCGATCAGAAAATCAACCTGCCACGCAGGCGCGAGCGGCTGGCCGATTTTGCAAAACAAATCAGCGGGATCCGCATGCGCCCCGCGGACGCGTTTGGCGAGCTCCTCCAGTGAGTTCGGAACATCGCATCCGACGCCGGGAATCCCGTCTCTCTTCCAATCCCACCGTGTGCGGCGGGCCCTCACACCGACGCCGCCCCTGGCGGCCCGCTTTATCTCAGGAGAAGTCGCGGCCACGACCTTATGGGCAAGCGCCCAAACGAAACAGAATACGCCAGTCCGCTTCGCCACGGCTTGCCCGCCCAGCGTCACGCTGCTTCGCGGCGGCGAGCTCATGTTGTGTAGCAACTTCATACTTCCTCCCCCTCCAATCCAAACCGATTCCAAAGCCCAGTAAAAAAATCCTGAAGCGCCTCTGGCTCTGTCGATGCATACCCGTCGGGCAAAAAACCATTTAGAAGATTGCGCGTGTAAAGGTCGCGAGGAGTGTTCCCGAGCGTGCTGCAGATGCTGGATACACGCCGGCAGCGTTCGAGCGTTTTGCCGTAAACCTGATGAGTCGTCGTTTTCGGACGCAGGATGTTTTGCAACTGCCCCGCGAGCGTTTCCACGGCGGTTGCAGCGATTTTTTTTACCGCGCGAAACTTCAGGTAAATGACCAGCGCAACCGCGCTCCGTTTCGCATCGCCTTTCTGCGCGGCGACCGCCTCCAACACAAGCGACGACAGATCCGCCTCCGACAGCGGAAAACCCGCCCTCGAGCCTACCAGTACACGCTCCACAGGATCCGCGATTTGAAGCAACTCGCGCCAGGGGTCGTTCACATCGAGGCCCGCGATGGTCCACGCGTGCCGATGCACCGCAAGCAGGGCGGCACGGTCCAGAGAACGATCCGCAAGTCCGGGATGCCCATGCAAAAGCGCCAGAAAAAGCGTCGTATCGAGGTCTGGCGCCTCCTCCACCCCGGCGAGACGCCCAAGCGTGATCCTTGCCGCCTGAATCCCGAGCGCAGTCCGGTAAAGGGTCGACAAGCGACGCGGCGAAAAACGCGTTCCCGCACCGCGCAACTGCGATTCCAAGGCGATGAAGTACCCACAGAGGTCGGGCGGATTTTCAGAAAAAAACCGGTAGGTGTCCTCGGTCTGTCTGACCAACTCACGGACGTCCACTGGAAACTCTTGCCGACCGCGGAACTGATCCAGGAGTATCACGCCGCGGTCGGCGTCCGAAAGATCGCACCAGTCCGGTACCTCGATCAAAAACCCGAAGCGATCTGCCAGCGCTGGATCCAATGGGTCCGCGCCAAGGTACACATCGCCTTCGGTGTCATCGCTTGGAGGCGGGTTCATCGCAGCCCAGCGGTAGGTTAGTTTCTCGAGTGGAATGCCCTGTACGCGCCGTTCGTGAATGATTGAGAAAAGCTTGTTCTGAAGATCGGGACGCGTGCGGTTCAACTCGTCGATGAAGACGACCTCGGCGTCCCAGATCGCGGTGGGCGTGCTGATGTAGCGGAGGGCGGTCTGCGCCTCGTTCGGCACGGGAATGCCGACGAGGTCGTCGTAGTTGACTAGGGACGCGTTGTAGAAGCGGTAGTTGAGATGCAGGGCTTGTGCGAGCCGCTCGAGCAAGAAGCTTTTTGCTGTGCCATGTTTTCCAATGAGCAGCAGCGGTTCACGGGTGGCAAGCGCGGCGAGCAGCACCGGTTCTAGCCGCTCCCAACCGAGCAGACCGAGGGGTTTGGTGAGGTACGCAGAAACGACAACCCGCGACGGTGCGGTTCCCGGCTGTGCTGCGTTTGTTTTTGAGGATTTTCTTTGTGGTTTTGGAGGCATTATCTTTGGTTATTTAAGGTGATTCTTGTGAGTTGCGCGTTGCAGGGATCGGGAGGTTCAGCAGGTCGGGTTAGGGTTGACGTGACGGTGTGGACGGTAGGAACTCGGAGCCTGCTCGTGTCGGGTTTTTCGCAGAAGTCTACCGGCAGTTTCGCAGTGTTCCCGCGCCTGCACGCCCGCCCGCCTGTGGACAACCATATCAAACGGATCGAGCGGGCGAGGAGCGGCGGAACACCATTCACGCAGCTGCTGCGAAATCCTGTTGCGGGAAGTCGAGCAGCACGTCCCTCATCGCGCGTGCGGCGCGGACGTTGTGTGTGCGCAGGCTGAGGCGCACGCGGCGCTTGGTGTAATCGGAGAGGTGCTCGGTGTAGTGAAGCCACCAGGTTCCATTATTGTTCCAGAGGTGATGGTTCGGGTTCGCGCCGATGCGGATCGCAATTTGGGTTGTTTTCATGATGTGTGTTGGGGTTGGCACACCAGAAAACCGGGCAAACAAAAACCGCCGATCCTGATCAGGAAGCGGCGGTGTATGCGCGGAGAGATTTTAGTTCAGCGGATTACTCCCCGCTGCACATCGAAAGGCACTCACCTTTCAGCCACCGTGGGATTTCTCCTTCCCCGGTTGGCAGCGCCAGTTGCCCGGCGCGTTCCTGATGTCGCGTTGATTCAAACAAAAACCAGCAATCCGCACAACTCGCTTTTGTGTCATAAAATCAATACAAGAAGCATCCTTAAGAAGGTCGCGGTGCATTACCTAACTAACTACCTGGCCCTAAGCATTTTCAATTGCGAGATGCCTGCGAATTGCGTCTCCCGTTGGCGCATTTTTTGCCTCCCGTCAAAAAAACCTGCGACGGCATCTTCAAAAAGCCTCTCGACGCCCAAACGGAAATGTCGTGATATCCGGCCTTCCATCACGCTCGAGGAGCGTAGCAGCCGCTACACAGTCGATACTCGCGTGGGTGGCGCTGGTGCTGGAGGGCGCCGGCATTATTGCCAAACTCTCGCTGAGGCGAAGACGATAGCCATCGACGCTGCAACACAGCGAGCATTGCAAGGAACCAGCTCCTACCACAGTCATAAACTTGCTGATCTGGGCATCAGTATTCAAAAGGCGATATCGAACCAATTAAGATTGGTGCGTCAAAGTGAGGAACTCGCTGAGCATGGCCTCACGGTTCAGGATTTGGTTAACAACCAACTTCGACTGCTCCGCACAGCGCGCACTCCCAAGTTGCTCAGTGACGCCATGGTGGAGTTTAGAGAATTCAAATTAAGGAAAGCACTGCGTGCAAATGCCTTAAAATCAGTTATCTGGGAAATTGCCAGAGCCGTCAAAGAGATTGGCCCTAAAACATCAATCTGCGAGTTGAGCATCCCAACGCTTGAATCCTATCGCGGATCCAACCTCACACCGGGAGCCTTCAATACTCGGCGCAAGCACTTGGTGACCTTTCTTAACTTCGCCCTGAGGCGCGGGTGGGTCCAAAAAAACCACGCTCTCAACCTCAACCTTCGCATTGAGCGTTACGAAGTCCACATTCTTACCGCGCAGCAGGTGGCCCGACTTCTTTTCGCTTGCGACGTACTTCAGGAACCCGCCCGCAGCTCGATGCGCGCTTACATCGCTCTCGCCGCGTTCGCTGGGATCCGTCCTGAGGAACTCCACCGCCTCAACTGGCGAGACATAGACTTAGAAAACAACTCAACCTACATCAGCAAAAGCGTCTCAAAGGTAAACGACGACAGAAACGTGCCCATTACAGAAAACCTCCGGGCTTGGTTGCTTTCGATCGAAAACCGGACGGGTGTCATCGCTCCCGCATCGAGTTTCCGGCGCAGGTTCAACACCGTTCGCCCGGTGGCGGGATCCAATTCTCAGGCGTCGGCTCGGTTTCGTGCCTGTCTGAACGGATGGGCATCATCCCGCCGACCGCAAATCTGAGAGGCACTGCGCAGAAAACCACCGCCACTCACCGCCACTAAAAACCTAAAAAACGGGTAAAAATGGCAAAAAATGGCTCTTTTCGAGCACTTTGAGGAGCGCCGGAAACCGGGCTTTCCTGCTGTGTAAGCCGCTCTTTTTGAGCGGCTTTTAGGTGGTGCGCGATACAGGGTTCGAACCTGTGACCCCTACCGTGTCAAGGTAATGCTCTACCGCTGAGCTAACCGCGCTTGTCCGATCCGGTCCAGACCGTTCCTCGCTATACGAGATTGCATCTCCCCCCCCCTGCGCTCAAGAAAAAACTGCTCCTCCAGGAGCGCCCCCCGGAACCTGCGTTTATCCTCACGCCCCATCATCCATTGACAGAGCGCGCTGTTCTGTCGCCTTCCAAAGGGCTTTTTGAAGGTGCGTCAACCGTTCCGAATCGGTCACCTTTTTCCCAAGCTCATCAGTGATGTAGAAACTGTCGAATGCGGCACCCTTCTCCGTGTTCACCCGCGAAAACGCAATCTCCAGCCCCTCGTCACCAAACGCCTGCAATAGCGAGTATAACAACCCCAAACGGTCCGGGGTCTGAACGTCCACCAGCGTGTAAGTCGGATGCGCACTGTTCTCCAGCGCGATCCGCGTCGGGAAATCCATCGATTCGCTCAACACGAATCCGCGCTTTCCAATCGAACGCGAGAGCCTGCCCGAAAAGTCGTAGTCCTCCTCCTGCAACGCGCTGCGAAGGATCTTCTCCGCCGCCTGCATCGCAACGGGATCCGTCACCGCCTCGAACTCCCGGGTGCAGATCCTGAAGATGTCCAGCACAAGACTGTCCATTCTCGTAAAGGCGTCGGCGCTCAGGATGTTGAACCCCGCCGCAGACAACGAGCCCGCGATCCGCGCGAGAAACGCATGCCTGTCCCAGCCGCATACCCACAACTCCGTGTGGCCGCGATGGGCGTTGGGGATCCATTCCAAAACAGGCATGTCCGGGCACGCGGGCGATACGGAAACCTGCTTGAAAAAACGCCGGAACAAACGGACGTGCTGCACCACGACATCCGCAGAATAAGCCAGAAAATAACGTTCCGGCATCCCGGCGAAATGGACCTCGACCTCGTCCTTGAATTCCCCGCTCAACTGGGAGAGCACCGTTGCTCTGAGCTCTTCCTGCTCGATGCGTCGCTGCCTGAAAAACTCCACATCGTCAGCAAGGTAGAGCTTCGTGGAGCGGTAAAGCTGCCACACGAGCGACTCCTTCCAATCCGACCAAGTCGCCTCGTCGCCAACCCCCATGCCGTCCGCGAGCGTCAACAGCATGAGTGCATCCAAGTTGCGCTGATTACGCACCAACCCTGCGAACTCCTGAATTGTCGCGGGATCCTCCAGGTTGCGGCGCTGGGCGGTGCTCGAGAGCGTTGAATGATGGTCGACGAGCAGAATCAGGGTCTTGCGCTGCGCGGACGAGAGTTGGAGGCGCACGGCCACGCGCTGCGCCGCAATCGCGCTGGCCTCGGCGTGGCTGCGCACGTTGGCCGCCTTGCCAGTATCGTGAAGCAGCAACGCGAGATACAGCACGGCTGGATCCTCCATCTGACGAAATAGCTTCTTGTACTCCTGCAGCTTGGGATCCTCAGTGTCCACCAGCGCATCGAGCTTTTCAATGCAGACAAGGGTGTGTTCGTCAGCCGTGTAGCGGTGGAAAAACTCATGCTGCACGAGGCAGGTGAGCTCACCGAATTCCGGCAGGTAACGCCCGAGAAAATCCACCTGATGCATCAGCCGAAGAACCGCACCCGCCTCGCCTTTGTGCGAGAGGATCGCGAGGAAACTCTCCCTGTTAGCCTTCGCGTACTGGAAGGTTCGATCAACGAGATGCAGTCTGCGCCGCACCAACTGCTGAAGCTCGGGGCTCAGGCGCTCGTCCCGCTTCTGCGCGTAGTGGAAAAGCCGCATGAGTCGCGCGGGATCCTGCGCGAAGATGCCTCGGTTTTCGGGAAAAATCCTTCCATCGAGGCTGTAGAAGCCGTCGAAAAACTCCTTCTTGGGGGGCCGGTTGAGCCGCAGTAATTTCAGCAGGCGGGTGCGCTTCTTCACCGGCGGAGTGATCACGCACAGGCGCTCGCTCAGGAGCTCCGTCATGTTGTAAATCACCCGGGCGTGCTGGTAGTAGTCGCGCATCAGCGCCTCGGTGCGACGGAGGATGCTTTTCTGGGTGTACCCCAGATGGTTCGCGAGCTTGAGCTGCTGGCTGATGACGATCACGTCAGCGGCCCTTTGATTGAAGTAATGGAGCTCGTTGCGGATGTGCAGCAGGAAGTCGTAGGCACGGTCGAGCTGGCGTCTTTCCGTCTCGTTGAGGAGCTTTCGCTCGACGAGTTCGGCGGTTGAGCGAATCCCCTCCTTGAAGAAGCTAATCCACATCAAGTTCTGGTAATCGCGCAGACCGCCGCAGCCGTTTTTGATGTTCGGCTCCTGCATGTAAACCGTGCGGCCGTGCTTGGCATGCCGGTCCGACTGGTCTGCAACGCGTTGCCGGATGTATTCATCCTCATGGCCGACAACGCATTCCTTGAGGAACCGCTTCTGGAAGTTTTCGAACAAGTCCGCGTCACCCGCCACCAAGCGTGCCTCGAGGAGCGAGGTTTTCGAGAGCATGTCGACATTGGCCTGCTGGAGCGCCTCGGCTAGGGATCGCGTACTGTGACCCACCTTGAAGCCGACGTCCCAGAGCATGTACAAGATTTTTTCCACCATCAGCCCGAGCGCCGCAGCGGCTTCTTTGCTGGAGCCGTTTTCGTGCAGGAACATCAGGTCGACGTCGCTGTACGGGCTCAATTCACCACGCCCGTAGCCGCCAATCGCCACAAGCGCGAGCCTTAACTTCCCCGGCTTGGGCATGTCCCCGAGCCGCCCCGTGGAGGCCAGCAGTTGCCGCAGCACGATGTCAACCACCGTGGCCCGCTGCGAGCAAATCTCCCGCCCGCCGCCGCCGCTCCCGTGACGCAGGCGGATCCGGTGGTTCTCGAGCTTGATGAACTTCTGGTAGAGCTTCAACAACTCCTCCGCTTGGAGCTCCCCTTTTGAAAAAAGCTCCTGCTCGGCGTGAGCCAGCACTTTTTCACGGTGCCGCATCGCGGTTTGGGAGGTGGGGGAATTTGCG
>JACCED010171258.1_pt1 | contig 19696 bp, 12 predicted proteins | sample 7455021 | NCBI WGS metagenome assembly JACCED01 (sample SAMN15323456, study PRJNA562643) | freshwater metagenome | isolation source: river surface water | place: USA:Blue River Watershed | collected 2017-08-19 | reverse complement strand
CCTGCTCACAGGCGCTCTGCCATGCCGACGGACTCCAGACTTCAAACGTGTCGTGTGCCCCGACGAGGACCACATCGCCCTCCAAACCAAGCTTCCGCACCATGGCGTCAGGGAGCACCAAGCGCCCGGCTTTATCAACCACTCCCCGGACCGCCTTCGAGTAGAAATGACGCAAGAAAACCGCTCGATCACGCGCAGGGAGGCCGGGCTGTTCGGAAAGCATTTTCGCCACCTGCCCAAACTGTTCCGGCGGCATCGCCTTCAGATAACTCCCAGCCTGACCCTCCATCAAAAACAGCTCATCCCCACCCGCCTCATTCCGTCGCCACGGCGCAGGAATCGTGATCCGCTTTTTCGGATCAAGCGCGTGCCGGTATTCACCGGAAAACACGGGGCTTTGGTCGACGTTTGAGTTCATTTTCAGGAGGGCCTGCAAAGCAGCAGCGAGGGCGGATTGGATTGATTTTTTGTTTGTTGGCGGATTCGGCTGACATGCTCATCAGCGCCATATCGCGAAAATTCATCCATCTCGCTAACAACACTTTAAGCATACGATGAACGCATCTCGGGACTCTCCGTCGGATTGAACGAGATGAAACATCTCGCCCCACTTCCCAACACTTTGCCCCAAAACGCCCCACCACGCCCCCTTTATTGCCAGCAAGGCCCCCTAGGGTCAAACCTTGTGCACACCCAAAGAGCGTTTTTCATAGGGCCGCAAAATAAGGGCGTATTTCAGCGCATTTCCGCGCCGTTTTATCACCACGTTCTGTTGACAAGCGTTGCGGGATAGTAAGCCCTTTCTCGCGCTGTGATCGCCAGTGGTCGGGATCTGATGCTACAGTTCAGGCTCATGAAACCGCTGATTGTGCTCAACTGCGTGGGTCTCACCCCGCGCCACATCGGACCTGAAACGCCGAGACTCGCTGCCATCGCTCGGGCCGGATACCTCACCCCACTCGCGTCCACTCTCCCCGCCGTTACGACATCCGCACAGGCAACGATGCTGACCGGGGTCGATCCCAGCCAACACGGCATCGTCGCGAATGGATGGTACTTTCGAGACCTGAACGAAATCCTGTTCTGGAGGCAAAGCGAGTCTCTGGTCGACGCACCCGCATTCTGGGCGAAAACCAACCTCAAGGTTCTAAAACACTTCTGGTGGTACGCCATGAATACGTCCGCCACGTGGACCGTCACCCCTCGCCCCGTCTACCACCACGACGGCTCCAAAAGTCCGGACTTCTATGCCGCTCCAACAGAACTCAAGCGCCTGATCAGCGAACGCCATGACACTTTTCCCCTGTTCAACTTTTGGGGACCGACCGCGAACCACGCCAGCACCCGCTGGATCGCTCAGAGTTTTGTGACGGCGTTCAAGCACACGAATCCCGATGTCGCGCTCTGCTACCTGCCACACCTGGACTACGACCTTCAGCGTTTCGGACCAACTGGCTCGCACCTCGCAGCAAATCTCGCGGAGATCGATCATTGCGTCGGCCTGATTCTGGATGGGATCAAGCAGGATGATTACAATCTGCTGATTGTAAGTGAGTACGGCATCTCACACGTCGAGGGAGCATGCTATCCCAACCGAGCGCTTCGCTCCGCCGGCCTTCTCGAGGTAAGCTCCAATGCGGCAGGCGAACTCATCGACACCGGAACTTCACGCGCCTTCGCCGTCTGCGATCATCAACTTGCGCACGTCTACGTGAAGAACAGCAAGGACATACCGCGAGTTCTGGAATCACTAAAATCCCTGGGAGGGGTCCAGTCCGCACACTCGGCAGATGAACGATCTGCGCTGGGACTGAACCACTCGCGAAGCGGCGAGATTATCCTACTTTCAGAATCTCAATCCTGGTTCGCCTACGACTACTGGCTGGATCCTTCTCGCAAACCTGATTTTGCTCAGGCAGTCGAAATCCATAAAAAGCCGGGCTACGACCCGCGCGAGCTGTTCTTCGATCCCTCTGGCGGTCGCCTCCGCGCACTCAAGGCCCTGATGCGAAAGAAGCTAGGACTTCGCTACATCCTCAACCCGTGCCCATTGGATGACACGCTCGTGAAAGGAAGTCATGGCCTCCCCGCAACAGATCCACAAGATGGAGCCCTCCTCATCGCCTCTGACCCAGCGGTTGAAAAACACACTCCCAGGCATCAGCGAGACGTCGCCAAAATTGCGTGTGCTCTGCTCGGCATCTAGAGACCAACAAAACAATCGCTCACTCTAACTTGTACAAGTGAAGCTTGTTACGAAGCGTCCGGATGCTGATGTTGAGGATCTCCGCAGCCTTCGTTCGGTTACCTCTTGTTCGCTCCAAGACCCCAAGGATGTGACGCTTTTCCACCTCATCCAAAGGCTCTTCGTCCACAGCAGCCACTTTGGCAACAGGATGATCTGTCGTGGCGCGCTTGCGTCCCCGAGGGGCGTGTTCCTTGGAGCTTGTTTCCGATCGCTGTCCAATCACGACAGGCAACCCAAGATCCATCGGTTGGATCGCCCCACCCTGCCCCACCAGAATCACGGCCCGCTCCATCGTGTTTTGCAACTCACGCACATTTCCCGGCCAGCGATGAGCGAGTAGAGCGCGCTCGGCAGCCGCACTTAACGTGATTCCACGCATTGCGTGCTTTCTCCCGAACTCTTCAAGGAAATGGCGACTTAAGGTCAATACATCCCCCTCCCGCTCACGCAGCGGCGGCACATGCACGGGAAACACATTCAGCCGGTAGTAGAGATCCTCTCGAAAATCACCGTCCTCAACGGCCTTCAGTAAGTTCCGGTTCGTCGTCGCAAAGACTCGAACGTCCACCTTGATCGTTTTAGTTCCCCCAACCCGCTCAAACTCACGCTCTTGAAGGACCCGTAAAAGCTTTGCCTGAAGACGCGGCGAAATCTCACTGATTTCGTCCAAAAGGAGTGTTCCCCCGTTCGCCAACTCAAACCGCCCCTCGCGACGATCGGTCGCGCCAGTGAACGCACCTTTTTCGTGTCCAAAAAATTCGCTCTCAATCAGCGTCTCAGAAACCGCCGCACAATTGACCCGCACGTAAGGCATACCTGCCCGGTTGCTTCCATTGAAAATCGCTCGAGCCACCAACTCCTTGCCGGTTCCGTTCTCTCCCTGGATCAAAACCGTTGCTTCCGTCGGCGCAACCTTCGCAAGCATCGACCGCAACCGCTCCATCTGCTCGCTCTCTCCAATCAAATCCTTGTTCCCAACCAACTCCTCCGTCAGATAACGGTTCACCTGAACCATCTGTCGGTAGGCTTCCACCTTCTTCACCAAAACGTCGACCTGACTCAGCGAAAACGGCTTCAGCAAATAGTCGTAAGCCCCAGCCCTCATGCAAGCGACCGCCGACTCGATGGTTCCAAACCCACTCATCATGACCGTCACCGGACGGGATGGAAGCCTCGCTATCCGCTCAAGAAAGTCAGTTCCCTCTCCGTCCGGCAATCGCACGTCCAAAAACATCAGATCGAACTGATCCCGTTTGAGCAATCGCTCGGCGTCCGCCAATGTGCCGGCGCTGCTCACTCCGTACCTCTTTCCCCTCAGAAGCTCTTCAAAGTTCTTCCTGATGAAGGGCTCATCATCGACGACCAATATCTTTTCTACAGCCATGCTTCACTCAGGGTAATCAGAGAAGACTATCTGAAGCCGGCGTGCCGATTTGTCATGCTTTAATGTGCGCTTTGTAACGTTTCTCAACCTCACCGGCGCGCGGACGCTCCACCACTTGAACCTTGCCTCCCCGCGATGCGAGCGCATGTTTGAGGAGTAACTGCTCATTTTCCCGGTCGAGAAGCATCGCCCGAAGGATCACCTGCTGCGCCCGAGCCGCCGCCTTTCGTACCATCACATTTTTCACCGGCCCATCGGCGACTGAAACACGGCGCATGTTCTGCAGCGAATCGTCCAATGCCGACAATAATGAACGCTTGCGGTCGAGCATCTTCTGCGGAATCGAACGAGACGTGTTCTTCAGGAACCGGTTCTCTTCAAGCATGAATGCGTACACATCCTCGCAAAGAGCGACATGCGCCTGAATCGCATCCAATGTCTGACCTCGAATCGCCATGAGAGCCAGAGAATCTAGCGGGTCACTTTGCCCGGATCAGGATTGACCGTAATGGGCTTGATCTCAGCTCCTAGAAGCGAGTTCAGCGTAGATCCGGACTTGCGACTCCAATCCAACTGGCCATCACGCCAACCCGCCATCTGAACAAGGATTTCCAAGCTCTTCGGCATCTCTGTCCCAGCAAACTTCTTCGCCGATTCGGTGATGTGCTTGTAACACTCGTGCGCGCGCGGTTCGAGGCGAAGACGCTCAAAGCAAAGTCCCATCTGATAAACAATCGGCCAACGCCAATCAGCAGCCTCATTCAGCGTCGATAAAACCTGATAAATCGTGACCGCATTCACGAAGTCCGCACGCTGGTAATAATCGTTGGCAAACTCATTCCCTGCCTTCTTTTGCCAAAAAATCCACTTCTCAGGATCCGAATCCTTCTTGTCACGTTGATACCGCAACAAATCAAGAACCGTATCGTAAGCCTCCTTGGTCCGCCCCTGCGCACGCTGTGCCACCGCGAGAAGATACCGAGCCTCAGGAGCCGCATCGTGTCCCGGATACTCACGGATGAACTTTTCCAAAGCCACCATCGCCGCTGCCATGTCATCACGCATGAACGTGCAATGCCCAGCCTTGAACATGATCAGAGGCTTCTCCTCCTCCGACAAATCAGAGCGCAGCATCAGGTTGTAAAACTTCTGCGCCTGAGCGAAGTCGCCCATGATGAAATACGTGTCCGCAATCTCTCGCTGCGCCTTCCGAGTGATCGCAACGTAGTTCTCGAACCCCCGCCCGCTCACCTTCACCACGGAGTTCAGTACCGCATAAAACCGGTTCACCGAAAGGGTCATCGAGTTCGTCTCTCGATACAACTTTCCCAGACGAAACAGCCATTCAGGGGCGTCACCGTCATTTTCCAGAAGTTTGAGCACCTTCTCGTAAATCTGGATCGCTTTCACCGGCTCCTTCTTCTCTTCGTAAGCCTCCGCCAATGAAATCAATGCATCTTTCTTGTCCGCATCCGATAACTTGATATTCGCAATCGACTCGAGGTAATGGCTCGCCAACTCCTCCTTCTTCTCCTCAATCGCCTTCCTCGCCAAATCCAGAAATCCTTGAACCTCACCCAGTTTCGTCGTCCGCTCACGCTTCTCCGCCGGGCTCATCTCCGCCGCAGGGTCCTCAGGTTTCGCCGCCGCAGCGCCATCACCCTTCGCATCCAACTTCACCGCATCGGATCCACCATCTTTCGTCAGTGACTTCTGTAACTCTTCCTTCGCTTGGCCGACCCGCTTCGCATCAACCCCGTCCTCCGCAGCAAACACGATCCCGCCAAAAAGGGCCGCACCAAACACCACCGCACCCAGCAAGTCCTTCGGCTTTTGACCCATCCGTTTCATACGCATTCTCGGTTCTCGTCAGCAAAAATGGGGCAAGCTCAGCGCGCCAACCCCACGTTTTCTCTAGTTCTGATTGTAAGTCGCCGTACTCGGCGGCGCGGCCTGGATCGGTTGCGGAGCAACCATCAACGGCGCCACGCGAACGGGAGGTGCGGGAATAAACGAAGGATCCAGCAACAGCCTCCGCTGCTGATCCGTCAACGCCTGCGGTTGGAAAAACTCCATCACTTCGTCCGGCGGACGATTGAAATCGACTCCGCCCTGTCCACCCGCGCCACCCGCGCCACCCGCGCCGGCACCACCGCCCGGAGGATAGGCGCCACCACCCGAAGAATACGTCGGTCCAGGAGGCTGCTGAGGAGGCTTCGTCGATTGCAGTGTCACAGAGGGACGCTTCGGCTCAATCAGCCTCGGAGGAGTGCGCTCGCTGCAAACGGGCATCGGGGGACCAAGCCTCATTGGTGCGGGGCCAACGGTCGCCAAATAACCGACCGGCCTGAAGATGTAAGGATACTCGCCGCTCTCGCGGAACTCTTTTCGCGGCTCACTCCCCTGCGGCGCAGCGCCTTGCGTCGAGCCAGACCTCGCCCCCTGAGCAGAGGCGCCACCTGCTCCAGCCGCCCCTTTTTTTGTCGCTTTCCCATCGCCCGCCTCGGCAACCCCGCCAGAGAGAGCAAAAAGTGCTGACAAAACCACAGTGGCTACGGCGGCCAAAGGAGCTCGTTTACTGAGTAGGAATGCCATACCCACGTCTTAGCAGAAGGCTTGCCACGGGGTATTTTCGAACAAAAAGGGCCGCCCCTTTCGGAGGCGGCCCGTGGCTCGTAAAAATCGAGCGACTACTTTTTGCGACGCTCTTCAATCGCTGCCTGAGCAGCTGCGAGGCGCGCCACCGGAACTCGGTATGGCGAGCAACTGACATAGCTCAATCCGACGCGGTGGAAGAACTTCACTGAATCCGGATCCCCACCGTGCTCCCCACAGATGCCCAGCTTGATGTCAGGCCGCGACTGGCGACCCTTCGCAACCGCGATCTCGACCAACTGACCAACACCGGTCTGGTCCAAACTTGCGAACGGGTTCTTCTTGAAGATCTCGTTCTCCGTGTAGGGCTGCAAGAAGCTGCCCATGTCGTCACGGCTGACACCGAGAGCGGTCTGCGTAAGGTCATTGGTCCCGAAACTGAAGAACTCCGCCGTCTGGGCGATCTCGTCAGCGGTCAGAGCTCCACGAGGCACCTCGATCATGGTTCCAACAGAATAGGCGAACTTTGTTTTCGTCTCCTTCTGCACCTCAGCGGCCACGCGGTGAACGATTTCCACCTGAAGGTCGAGCTCCTTTTTGAAGCCCACCAACGGGATCATCACCTCTGGCTTCACCTTGATGCCCTTCTTCTGGACCGCCACAGCAGCCTCGAAGATGGCGCGCGCCTGCGTCTCGGTGATCTCTGGATACGCGATTCCGAGTCGGCATCCGCGATGCCCCAGCATCGGGTTGAACTCATGCAACGCGTCCACACGCGACTTCACCTTCGCCGGAGTCACACCCAGCTTTTTCGCAAGGTCAGCCTGCGCCTTCGCTTCGTGCGGAACGAACTCGTGGAGCGGCGGATCGAGCAAGCGGATCGTGGCGGGATAGCCATTCAACGCCTTGAAGATTCCGACGAAGTCTTCCCTCTGGTAAGGAAGGATTTTGGCCAACGCCTTCTTCCGGTCTTCCACCTTCTCCGCGAGGATCATCTCGCGCACCGCGTCAATTCGGTCGCCCTCGAAGAACATATGCTCCGTACGGGTCAAGCCGATGCCCGTCGCGCCAAAGGCGAGCGCCGCCTTCGTCTGCTCAGGATTGTCCGCATTCGTCCGGACCTGCAACCGAGTGGCCTTCGCGCACCAAGCCATCAAGGTCTGGAAGTGCTGGAACTTCTCGGTTTTTTGCGCCGCCTTGTTCCCATTCAACGTCCCCGTGATGATTTCACTGGGCGATGTCTTCAACTGGCCGCCGTAAACCGTGCCGCTCGTCCCATCAATCGAGAGGAAATCCCCCTCCTTGAACTTCGCCCCATCAATCGTGACCGTCTTCTTGTCGTAATCAATGAGCACTGCCGACGCGCCGCAGATGCACACCTTACCCATCTGGCGAGCCACCAAGGCCGCATGCGAGGAAACCCCGCCTTTCGCCGTCAAAATCCCTTCCGCAGCGATCATCCCACGCAAGTCTTCGGGCGACGTCTCATTGCGAACCAACAACACTTGCTCACCCTTCGCTGCGGCTGCAGCCGCGCGGTCCGCATTCAAGTAAATCTTGCCGCTCGCCGCCCCAGGTCCTGCAGGCAACCCCTTCGCCAAAGCCTTCGCCTTTTTGAGCTCAGCCGGATCAAAAATCGGAGCAAGCAACTGGTCCAACTGATCCGCCGGATTACGCAACACCGCCGTCTCCCAATCGATGAGCTTCTCGCGGTGCATGTCCATCGAGAACTTCAACGCAGCAGCTGCGGTGCGCTTGCCATTGCGGGTCTGCAGCATGAACAACTTGCCGTCCTGAATCGTGAATTCGACGTCCTGCACATCCTTGAAGTGCTTCTCCAAAATCTGACGCACCTTCATCAACTCTGCATACGCCTTGGGCATGACATTCTTCAACTTGGCCACCGGTTCCGGAGTGCGCACCCCAGCAACCACGTCTTCCCCTTGGGCATTGACCAAAAACTCGCCGTAGAACTCGTTCGCGCCGTTGGCAGGGTTCCGCGTAAACGCGACACCAGACCCCGATTCAGGCCCCGTGTTGCCGAACACCATCGCCTGCACGTTCACCGCGGTTCCCCACTCCGTTGGAATGTTGTACTTCCGACGATAAACAATCGCGCGGTCATTCATCCATGAACCAAAGACCGCACCTGCAGCACCTTCCAGCTGCTCCCAAGGATCATTCGGGAAACTCTTGCCTGTCCGGTCCTTCACCAGCTTCTTGAAGCGGCGCACCAGCTCTTGCTGATCTTCTGCCGTCAAATCGCTGTCCACGATATCGCGGTGATATTTCTGATGCTTGAACGCCTCAATCACCGTCTCGAATGGCTCGTGATCCTCTCCTTCGCGCTTCTGCACGCCCAACACGACGTCACCGTACATCTGGATGAAACGACGATAACAATCCCACGCAAACCGCTCGTTCTTGGTCGCTTTCACCAAAGAGAGAACCGTTTGATCGTTCAACCCCAAGTTGAGGATTGTGTCCATCATCCCGGGCATCGAATCCCGAGCGCCAGAACGCACCGCAACAAGCAGTGGCTTTCCTTCGGCGTCCCCGAACTTGCAGCCCATCACGCGCTCCATATTACGAACGCCATCCTCCATCTGCGAACGCAGAGAAGACGGGTACGTCCGCTTGTTCGCATAATAGTAGGTGCACACTTCCGTCGTCACCGTGAACCCCGGAGGCACCGGCAACCCGATGCGCGTCATCTCCGCCAAGTTCGCTCCCTTGCCTCCTAGCAAGGCCTTCATCGTTCCATCGCCGTCCGCCTTGCCGTCGCCCCAAGTGTAAACAAACTTGGTTCCCGACTTTGCGGAGGGTTTCGCTTTCGCTGCGGACTTCGCTGCAGGCTTCGCTGCAACGCTCTTCTTCTTGGGGGTTTTTGCGGTAGGCATGTTGTTCAATCTAAAAGGTTCAGCCAAAACTCATCCACCTCGTGTTCCTCGGACAGCCCCTGTCCCGCTGAACCGCCAACGCGTTGCGCCAGCCATCCCGAATGAGCGTTGCACCAAATCAAGCTGGTTCGTATGCCAGAAAGGAGAGTGGGTGTCTATCCTCGTCTGGTTCCGGTCAACCGCTCCGCCACGCTCACCCCGCCGACAACAACCGCCGATAACGCACCACCCGAAATTCCGGATGCGTCTCAACCGCCTCCCCAGCAACGAAAAGCCCCTTCGTCTCCGGAAAAAATGCGTCCCCATCAAAACACCCACGCACCTCACTCAGGAACAACTCCGAGCACAAAGGCAATAACGTCGCATAAAGTTCCGCCCCACCAATCAACCACACCTCTTTCCCAGGAAACGCCGCGTCCGAAATCAGCCTCGCGTCCCGAACCACGCTGATCCCTTCACGCTCCGACAGGGTCCTCGAAACCACCACATTTTCGCGACCCGGCAACGGACGCCCCAACGACTCAAACGTTTTGCGCCCCATCACCACCACTCCTCCCATGGTGGCCTTCTTGAACCACTTGAAATCCTCCGGCAAATGCCACGGTATGCGGCCACCAAGCCCGATGACCCGGTTCTCCGACATAGCCGCAATCGCTTTCATCGCCGAGCGAGTGAGTCACTACTAGCCCTTCACCGAAGCCGCCAGTAATCCGCCCTCCGCTTCGTCCGCCACCAACACGCGCCGAACATGGCGCTTTCCGTCCTCCATCACGACCAGAAACTCCTGTGCCAAAACGCCGTCCGCTTGAACTAACCGACTCTCCATCAGGACGGCCTTTGTACGTTGAGCCTCGGTCCATTCCCGTAACGCCTCCTGCGAAATCGATGTCGCCCGCAAAAACTCTGGCCGGTCCACCGCGACCGTTGACAGCAGTTGCACCAGAAACTCCCTCGACAAATAGGCAAACAGGTTTCCCGCCTTCGGGCCCATCTCCCGATCCAACACTGCCCTGTAAATCGCCTTGAACGCCACCGGTTGCTCAATCGGCGTCATCCGAGCCGTTTCAAAAACACACGCCTGAAGCGCATCACCATCCCACTCTGCCGTCTTCAATGCATCAGAGAGCTGAAGCAGGAAACCACGCTGCGGCTCGGTCAGAGAGCCCACTGAAGCGGGAAGGATTTCCTGAAGGCGCGTCTTCTCTGAATCCGCTGCATAACGGTCCACCCATACTTCCGCCGAACGGATCCGGCGCTGTAAAACCCCACGCTCCAGCGCCGTTAATGGACGACCCGCGCGCTTGCCAATTTCTTCCAAAGCGTTGAGGTGCGGCATCTGAGCCAAGGCTGTCACCAACTGGAAGTTGGCCTGATAGACCTCCCCTCGACCTGACGTTTCCGAAAGCGAAAGAATACGAGCCTCGTCTGGCGTCGCATTCTTCTCACGATGGACCCGCCCCTCGCACCGGTCGTACTCGTTGAAGAGCTTCACGATTCCTTCTTCGTTCGCCTCAAAGTTGACCGGCGAGTTGGGCTTCGTGCGGATCATCAAAAAACGAAGCACCTCCGGCGGCAGGAGGTCTGCCATATCCCGCGCGCTGGCACCAATCCCTCTCGAAGAGGACATCTTAGCGCCACCAACCAAGAAGAACTCGTAGGGAACATTCAACGGCGGCTCATGCCCGAAAATCGCGCGAGCACAGGCTGCCGCGACATCCCGCGAACCGCCCTTCGTCGAATGATCCTTCCCCGCCCCTTCGATCCCCACGGGAAACGTCACCCACTTCGCCACCCACTCCAACTTCCAAGGCAACTTGCCTCGACCATCAAACGGCGACACCCGCCCCTCGTACCCACAACCCGTCGCCCATTTTACCATGTTCGGACGACAACGATAAGCAACCGTGCTCCCGTCATAATCATACACCTCCGTCGTCCCGATCCTCCCGCACTGCTCGCAGACCGCCTGAAACGGATACCACGTAGATGGCCTGTCCGAGTTGGAAACTTCCTTGTAAACGCGACGAACCGTTTCGGCATTCCGCAAAATCGTGTCAATCACTGCATTGAAGCGCCCAGAGCGATAAACATCACGCATCCGATAACGCTCCACCTCAACTCCCAGTTCCTCAAACACCCCCCAAAACTCACCCATGTAATGCTCCGCCATATCCGGCGCGTTGGAGCCATCCGGAGGCGGCACATTGCACAACGGCTGCCCCAGATACTTGCTGAAGTGCTCGTCCTTTCCCGCCGGAATCTCGTCCAGCGGATCATAGTCATCCACACCAAAAAAGTACCGCGCCTCAATCCCCTTGGAACGCAATGTCCGGAAAATGGCATCATGGATCAGCACGCCGCGCAGCGCACCCACATGCACCCGGCCAGACGGCGTTTTTGAATCGTTGATGATCTGCGGCCCCGTACAACGCGCTGCTACTTCTTCGCACCAAAACATATCTCGTTTTTAAGTTTCACGCCGCGAAAACCCGGACCTCCGGAAGCCACACGGACAAGCCCGTGACTGTCTCCCGAAACCTCCGGCCGCTTCAATCCCAAACCACCCACGGGACACTCTGAGGTAAACGGAAACGCACCCAGCCCCAATGTGCCGTGATTCCAACCGTCTCATTTCAAGAAAAAGCGTGGATTGGTGACCAACGCCGAGACGAACTCACGGATCTCGTAGTTGCGAGCTTTGGCCTTCGCAACGATCTCCTGCGCCAACGCCTCGTCCGTGAACCCAAACGGGCGCCCCAACGCGTACTCGATCAAGGCCTCCGTGAACCCGCGCGCAAAGGCGTCTCCCTCAGCAGCGATACGATCCCGTAACTCAAAGAAATCCGCGAAGCTTGGCCCATTGTGTAAAGCACCTGCAGGCTCGATCGCCCAAGTCTTCTTCCCAACCCCACGCTTTTCATACGTTTCTTCGACTCTCCACTTGCCCGCAGCGTTGAAGTTCTCGAGACCGAATCCGATTGGATCAATCTTCCGGTGACATTGCGCGCACTGCGGCTCTTCCTGATGCGCCTGCAATCGCTCCCTCGTCGAGATCAGTTTTCCTTCAAGACGCGACAGCTGCGGTACATTCGGCGGCGCTGGAGGCGGAGGAGCGTGCAAAAGTTTGCGCAAAACCCACGCTCCACGCTCAACAGGACTCGTTCGTTCACCGTTGCTACCCATCGCTAGGATGGCAGCCATCCCCAGCAATCCTCCCCGCGGAGAGCCCGCCTCCAACTTCACCTTTTGAAACCCGTCTCCACTCACCCCTTCGATCCCGTAATAGTTTGCCATCAGACCGTTCACAAAAATCTCATCACTCTTCAACAGCTTGAGCAAACTCCCGCCGCTCCTCAGCAGGTGAGCGAACGTTTCATACACTTCCCGGCGAGCAGCCGCCCGAGCGCTTTCGTCAAAATCCCGGAACTGCTTCGTATCAAACTGGAAAAAATCCAACCGTTGCATGTCCAACCATTGGTGCAAAAAGCCGCTGACGAACTCATCCGCCTTCCGACTCGCGAGCAATCGTTCAACCTCCGAACGCATCACCCCCGGCAGGGTGAGCTCCGCTTGCAACATCGCCTCATCTGGGGGGGCACTCCATAGGAAGTACGAAAGTCGCGAGGCAATCTCCGACGCAGCCAGCACCCTCGCCGGCGCATCACCCTTCACCTCCCCTGCCTCCAAGTCCCCTGTCTCTTGGAGATAAAGGAATCCCGGCGACGCGAGAACCACGCTCAGCGGTTCCTTCAACGCCACCTCATGCGCATCTCCCGCAGCTCGCCGCCGCTTGTACAAGGCCATCAACTTCGCCAGATATTCAGGCGCTGCGGGTTTACCCCGGAACGCTTTCCAAGCAAACGACTCCACCACAGAACGGGCATGCTCCTCGTCCTCAACATCCGACGCCCGCGCAAGAAGCACTGGCTCCGCTCCCACCTCCCTCGTCCTCTGCAATGGCCCTTCGTACTCGATCCAATCCATCCAGAGCACAGGATCCCGATCCTTCGCGTCCTTCATCTGACGCGTCCGTCCCGGCAGGCTGATGCCTTCTTTTTTGAGCGGACGCTTCTCCATCAAAACAAACTTCCTTGGCCCCCCTGTCCGGATGCTGAAGGGAAACTCAACCACTTCCGGTTGGTCAATTGACGCGGTGATTTGCTTATTCGCCAAAAACGTTCGGTCGTCTTTGTCGATGGGACTTGCCTGCACAAATGTCAAAAATGCGCGCTCCGCAGGCATGTCGGGGACCCGTCCAATCTTCACCCGCATCACATAATCACCGATCGCAGCATCCACCGGCAAATCCACCGCATACTCGCACGTCTCCTGAACCGTGTTGTCGAAGTAGAGCCCCGTCTTGGATAAGGGTCGATCGAGGTACTGCTGAAACCAACGGTTATTCTGCTCCCAGACATGCTTCGCGAAATCAGCATGCGACCTGTCGGTGAAATCGAACTCTTTCAACCGTTTCTCGTCGCCACCCGCTTCCTGCCATTTCGCGTATTGCTCGTTGAGATATTTGAACCGCAGATGCCCGCGCTCAACCTCCGCCCGACGCTTTTCTGGTTCGATTCGCTCCACCTTCGCAACCGATGTCTGCGACACAATCGGCCCCTCCCACTCGACCCAATCAATCCACAATGCAGACTCCGGCCCGAGGCCCGTCTCTTTTTGCGCCGTCGTGAACAGTTCGTGGTCCAACTTCACGTCGCGCTTTTCTCGGAGCACGAATGTCCGGGGCCCATTCGCCGCGATGCTCACAGGAACTTCGATTGTTTGCGGCGAATCGGTCGTGCCGGTGATTTGAAAGGTCTGCATCAGGGTGAAATCTTCGCGGGCCTCAGGTTTCATCCGGCTGCCAAGTGCGATGAAGTGACGATCCTTTGAAGTGCCCTTCACCGCCCCGACGCGGAAACGCAGGCGATATTCGCCAGGCTCCGCCTTCTCGACCTCATGCTTCGTCTTTAACCATCCCGAAGGCTGATCCGGAGGCATTGCAATAACCTCCTCTGGATGAACGTTGTAAATCGTCAGATACGCACCTGTCTTCGTCAGCGGATCATTCAAATAGCGTTCGAACGTCGGGCCCTGCTGCTCATACCCACGGATCCGAAACTTGGCCTCCGCTTCGTCAGGAATGCCTTTCTGCGGCTCTCCCGTCTCCATGAACTTCTTGGCCGCTTCGTATCCACCTTTGAAGTATCCACGATAAGTGCCACCCACCATCGCATTCGCATGCAACTCCACCTCGCGTCGTTGCTTGATGGTTCTGGATGAAGCAAGTGCCGGAGTGGGTTTCGCATTCACTGGCCCGTCCAACTCCACAAAATCAACCCAGATACAAGGACGTGGCCCCGTGCCAGTTTTATCCCATGCCTCACGGAACATTGCGTACTCGGCCTCACGCTTGTTCGGTCGCTTATCTCGGATCGCAAAGTTCCGATCTCCATTGGCATTCACCTCCACCGGGATTTCGAGCACCTGTGGATCTGCAATCGTGCCCGTCACCTGATGAGAGCTCAAAACATTGAAGTCCGCCGCATCCGCTTTGCCCGTTCCAATCTCGATGAACCGCCGCTCCGGTGGCGCTTCGTCAGAGGCCGCAATCCTCACGCGCAGCGTGTATTTGCCAGGCGGCCACTTGGCCGGTGCGGCGATTCCCGTGTAACGACCCAGGCTGTAGAGCATTAACCACGACCCTGTCTCACGCGCAGGCAGCTTCTCGTAATCTGCATGATATCGAAAATGGTACGTGTACTCGCTGCGCGCGAACTGCGCGTCATCCACATCCCGAAAGCCGAAATCCATCGGGGACGGGGCTCCCTGAATCTTCGCAAACCCGTTGTAGAAAAGATGTGGCTGCGTCTTCAGTCGCGGGTCCGCCCGCAACTTTTCCACCGCCTCGGCATTTTCCGGTCGAGCCGCAGCCGCGTCGATCCCGACACACCATTTCTGAAATCGGTCGTACTTCTCAGCGTATCCTTTGGCGTAAATGGGCATGTACTTGTTCGCCCACTCCTCCGGATCCTTCCTCAATCGGTTGTGCTCTACTTTCACAGCCGATTGGGAGAGAACCGTCCGGGCAAAGTGCTCATCCAACGCCTGACGTCCGAGCGCGAGGTACTGCTCGAACTGGTCGCTCGACATGAACAACGAAGATCCCACCGTGTCGAAAGTGCCAGCCCCCCCGTCCGCCGGAAGATCGTTCACCCGGACTTCGACACCCAGCAGATCACGCAGCGTGTTCCGATACTCCCGCCGATTGAGTCGCCGCATCGTGATCTTGCCCTGCACATCACCGAGGGTCTTTCGAGCGGTGACCAGGGTTCCCGACAGTGCTTCGAGAAAAGCCGTTTTTTCCTCTCGATCAGGTTGTTTTTCCTCCTCGGGAGGCATTTCCCCTGAGTTCACCTGATTCAGGATTTTCTGCCACCGATCCGCGTTCTCCACGGAATCCAGTGCGAAGGAAAGATCATCCAATCTCAGCTTTCCCTTTTGCTTTTCCGCGTTGTGACACTCCGTGCAGTACGCTTTGAAAAAAATGCGGTGCCGCTCATCCATGCGCGCGACGGGAACTGAAGCCTCCGCAGCAATCGCCCCTTCCGAGGCAATGCAGCACATCAAACCCAGCCCAATCAACGAAACCACGCGCAACGTGCTTCGATAAAATCCACTCATCTCGGTGTTTCCTTTCGTGTTCGTGAACGTGTCGCCAATCGTCGCTCGCATCCGTGTCCATCGTTGAAGACGACGTCATGCGAACTTGCGAGAAATCTATCCAACCAACTCCTTGACGATACCCGTGCTGTCGCCGTGCCGTTCACACTGCTTCGGATTCACCCCGACACCGTGCAGCATCGTCAGCCACACATTCGCAAGCGGAGTATCCTTCGGTAACACAAGGTGCTGACCGAGTTTGAGCTTCGCACCCCCTCCCGTGAGAAGGGTCGGACAGTTGTCTAAATAATGAATGGTCCGGATGTTACTCCCATACGCCAACGCGACATGATCGAACAGCGAGGTGCCGTCCGCCTCCTTCGTCGCCTTCAACTTATCAATCAACCCCGCGAGCAACTCGCTCTGAACCGTGTCCCGCTTCTGCGAAGCCAGCATCCGGTCTCCCGGGCTATAATGACTCATGTCATGAGGAGCAACCTTGACATCAATGCTTTGCAACAACGTCCCAACGGGCTGTCGGTAGGTCAGCACTCGTGTTGTATCGGTCTGAAGAGCGGCGAGGATCAGATCGTACATCACCTTGATCTCCTCTTTCCCTGCTAACCCCGGCTTGGGCTCGCTCACCGGAGGCTTCGCCTTCGGAACGCTCAACCATTGCTCGTCCTTGCCCAAACGCACCTCGATGTCCCGAACGCTTTGGAAATATTCGTCGAGCTTGTCGGTGTCTGTTTTCGTCAATCCGCGCTGAACGCGCTTCGCATCTTCCATGACTGCATCCAGAACACTCCGCCGCTGCGCCAGCATCGCTTGCCGCTCCGACAACGGGGTCGAATCGTCGGAGAACATCCGGTGAAAAGCCGCCACAGGATTCTCCAAGCCTGCGATGGGTTTTCCACGAAGATCCCAGGCAAGGGAGGAACCCGGTCCGTGCCCTGAGTTCACGACGTCGGGCGAGTTCAGCTGAATCGAAGCGAACCGAGTGTCTTTTCCCAAATGAGCCGCAGCGACTTGGTCCGCGCTGATGCTGTTGTGGAAGCTCTGTCCGGGCTCGGCATAGCGATTGGCGCCCGTCAGCCAAAATGTACTGCCCCAGTGCGCCTCGTTGCTGAACTTGTTCGCGCATCCCTGAACGACCGTGAGCTCCTTCTGGTGCCGAGCCAGCGGCTTCAACCCCTCCGACAACTCCCAATCCGCACCCGTGCGTTTCGGATCAGGAAACCAAGTCTCATTCGTAACCCCCCAGCCGAAACCCAGAAAAATCATCCGTTTCGGCGGCAACAACTTCGCCGGAGCCGCAAACGACTTGAACCCCATCGATTCCAGGAAGGGCAATGCGACCAACGCGGACGAACTACGAAGGAAATGGCGACGGGAATGGGTGGTTTTCATCGGGGGATGCTGTTGATGTTGAAAACCGTCCGATCCATAGCAGCAAACGCTTCGCAACAAGCCATCCGACCGCAAAAGGCGCGCCGAGACCGGATTGACGCGTCATTGCCCCCGTCGAACCGGCGGTTGCGAGAAGAGCGCAAGCGCCGCTAAAGTTCGCCGTCGATGAACGGAGAACTCCAAGAGACCATCAAGAAAAGGGTCCACAGCCATCCCACAGAAATAACGCGGTGAGATAAAAAAAGGCGGGCTGGAAAAAGGAGAGCTGGCGCGGATAAACGGAGCCAGCGGGATCGTAAGGAAAAAGAGGGTGCTCCGGGCGGAAAACTCCAAACAGAGATACGGGAACAAGATGGCAACAGCAAGGGACAGACACTCTCTCGTTCCACCAGCTTGCCCCGCCCGATCCCACTCACTTCCGAGCGCGAATAAGGTCCCGCCCGATCCGCCGACAAACACCTACCCGAGGTCCACTCCGGCGATCTCTCGATCCTGTCCCCCGTAGTTACACCCACGGGTACGACATTCTGCACAGCCCGAACGAGCGGCACGTCCAAAAGTGCCGCCAGCCTGCAACACGTTTTTATCTCGGCGTCGATACAGTCGGTGCCATCCGGTCGGGCCTGCTTTGGCTTCAGCAGCAAATAGCAACCCTCGAGGCCCGCATAGTCTTCGTGTTTCAGTTTCAGTTTTTTTGTTCGCGGTCAGGCGGTTGTCGCGGATCTCGACGCCGATCCGGCCGATGCCGAAGGGCCGCGCGTCCCTCATCGCGAAAACCGCCGCAATGTGGGAGGCCCAGAGCCCCGTGGTGTTGGAGATCGCATTGCCCGCGATCCGCACCCCGTAGATCGGCGTGAACTGCTTGTCGGCGAGAGACTGCCAGGTCCGCAGGTAGATACCGCGGCCTTCGGGCCGCGTTACCCACAAAAAAAACAGGATAACCAAACACAGCCGTCCCACAGGAATGACGTGGCAGGGTAAAAAAAGTTGGGCTGGAGAAAGGATCCCTACCACTCAGTAGGGGTGTGAACCAAAAACCAGCCCGCACCGACGTTATCGTTCTCAAGCAGCTTCTCAACTTCATACCGAGAAGCGTCCTCAATCAAACCGCACGTAAAACTGGGGTGGACACAAAGGCGCGCACCTTCAGCGTCTTGAGCCACCTGGCTTCCATGCTTTTTGCCCAGCTTTCGCATGCCATCAGTCTCAACGACGTTTGCGACTGGCTTCGGCTCAAGGCAGCGGCTCTGAGCCGCCTCCAAATCGTACCCCCCTCGCGCAACACTCTTTCTCACGCCAACAAGGTGCGTTCGGCTGACTTCATCGAAACGCTTTTCTGGTCGGTTCTCGCACACCTTCAGAACATCCAGCCGGGCTTTGCCTCGGGCAAAAAAGGCAAGGGCCTCCTGCGCCGTTTCAAGGTCAGGATTCACGCCGTCGATTCCACTGTGATGGAACTGCTCGCCAACTGCATCGACTGGGCCAAGCACCGCAGACGCAAGGCCGCCTCCAAAATGCACCTGCGGCTCGACCTGCACAGCTTTCTTCCCTCCTTTGCCGTTGTGGACACCGCTGCCCATCACGACAACAGGCGGGCACGCGAGGTCTGTGCGGGTATTGCCCCCGGTGAAATCGTCGTCTTCGACAAGGCTTACGTCGATTTCGAGCACCTTAGGGACCTGAATGAACGGGAGGTCTGGTGGGTGAGCCGCGCCAAAGAGAACATGGCCTACAAGGTAAAAAAGACCCTGACTAAAGGCGTCAAAGGCAGCCTCAAGGACCAGCTCGTTGTGCTCAAAAACGCCAAACACGAAGGCATGCTGCTCCGACGCGTGGAGGCGCAAGTCGAAATGGACGGAGAAGAACGCCTGATGGTTTTTATCACCAACAATCTGAGCTGGAGTCCACGCTCGGTGTGCGACCTCTACCGAAAGCGTTGGGACATCGAGGTGTTTTTTAAACAGGTCAAACAGACCTTGAAGCTGAGCAATTTTTTGGGCCACAGCGCCAACGCAGTGCGCTGGCAGGTGTACACGGCTCTGCTGGTGTACGTGCTGCTGCGTTTTCAGAGATTTTTGTCAGCCTGGGCCCACAGCTTCACGCGACTCTTCGCGGTGGTGCGTTCCGCGGTTTGGGAACGGCTCGACCTGCTTGAGCTCTTAAAAAGCTATGGGACAGCATCCGGGAAGATACGATTTATCGGGGCGCTTCATGAAGCCTGGCAGCAGCTCTGGCTCTCTGGGATGGCCCCTCCCGCAGGCCAAAACACCGCTTTCACAGCGTAAAGCTCATGGGACAGCATCCGCCCGAGAAAGAAAATCCCGCTCGCGAAAGCTGCAATTGCCTCCGCTCAAATTTCGCCGCCCTCCCTCTGTAAAAGTCCCTTCAGAACCTCGGTTTCCTCAGGCTGTGGGATGGCTGTGTTTTTGAAACATCGGGCGATGTTGGATCGCGTGGTGTACCGGCTGATTTGCGTCACCGATGAGGCTCTTGCGAGGG
>JACCED010552346.1_pt1 | contig 19703 bp, 19 predicted proteins | sample 7455021 | NCBI WGS metagenome assembly JACCED01 (sample SAMN15323456, study PRJNA562643) | freshwater metagenome | isolation source: river surface water | place: USA:Blue River Watershed | collected 2017-08-19 | reverse complement strand
GTGCCTGCCTGCCGGTGCTGCGCCAGGGGCTCAAGCTTGATCTGATCCATGGGCGCATCGCGCTGCGGGCTGAGGCATTACGGAAAGGGCGCTTTGGCGGGTTTCAGGCCTGATCTGGAGGGGCCCGCCTTAACCCGCCTTTTCACCGGTGCCGATTTCCAGCGCACCCAGCGCATCGGCCAAACGTATCGTGGCACTGCCTGGCCGCGCCGGTTTTTGTTGTGTGGGGGATGGCGCCCAGCCCGTCAGCATCAGTAACCGCAGCGGGAGATCGAACGGCCCTTCACCCAGCCGCGCGGCGACTTCGGGAAACAAGGCGCGGGGCGGTATGCGCCCATCACGCGCCAGCACCGCATTGGTTTCGCCGCCAGCACGCAAATCCGCGAAAAGCTGGAAGGCATGGCGGTAACGCAGGGCCATATCCTCACCATCCGCGACGGGCAGGGCAAAGCCCGCGCGCTGCAAAAGCGCCGCGCCATCGCGCAATTCGGGGAAGGGCGAAACACGCGGCGAAATCCCGCCCCGAAGGCTGGTTTCAGCCTCGGCCAGGGCGATCCGCAGCGGCGCCAAGCTCGGCAGGCCGGGCAAGCTCGCGAGGAAAAGCCCATCAGGGGCCAGACAGCGCCGGATCTGCACCAAGGCACCCGGCAGATCATTCACCCAATGAAGCGAGAGGGAGGCGACCACCAGATCAAAGGCGCCTTCCGCACAGGGAAGGAATTCCTCATCCGCGGCAATCGGCAGGCCGCCGCCCCGCGCCGCCATGGCCGGGGCGAGGTCGGCCGAAACAATGAAGGGAATGCCGCGCGCGGCGAGTTTGGGGGCCACAAAGCCACGCCCGCCGAGATCCAGCGCACGGGTGAAGCGGCGCGTGGTGTCATCCAACCGATCGAGCAGCCGATCGGCGGCATCGTCAAGAATGGGGGCGACCTGATCCACATGCCGCGCGGCGCGGTGGCGCCGGCGGGCGACAAGGGCTCGGTCAAAGACGCGCATCGGGTCCGTCATGGGGCCTTGGGATGCACCCTGTTTCCCAAGGGCGCAAGACGGGTTAGGGTTTTCTCTGAAATTGCTCCTGGAGGAAAAAAACCATGAACGCCACCGATGTGAAGGCCGCCCGCGCCGCCGCTGTTGCTTCCACCATTGACCGCATTCGCGTGATTGAACGGACCCAGGGTGTGACCCGTTCCGCGCTTGAGGAAATCAAGGGTGAATTGATGAAGCTTGCCGCGCAGGAGCATCTTTTCCCTTCGGCCGAATTCCCCCCGCCGCCGAATGGCGAAAAGGGCAGCCGGCGCTACATGCTGCAGGAAGATGACGGCAATCTCTTCGCGCTTTATCTGAATGCGCTCAATCCCGGCAATGAAACCAAGCCGCATGACCACACCACCTGGGCCTGCGTTGTGGCCGTGGATGGGCAGGAATTGAACAAGGTTTATGACCGGCTGGATGACGGGTCTGACCCCACGCGCTGCGAATTGCGCCTGCGTGAGGAAATCATGGTGGAACCGGGCCGCGGCATTGCGCTGATGCCGGAAGATATCCATTCCATCCACACCACGGGCAGCGTGCCGACACGGCATTTGCACATGTATGGCCTGGCGCTCGAAAAGCTGGATGACCGCAAGGCGTTTGATCCCGCGACCGGGGAAGTGAAGCCCTATAACAAGAATTTCATGGCCCCGACCGCGACGCCGAAAGCCTGATCCCGCCATGGCACGGATGATTGATGCGGCCAGCCTGAAGGGCTGGATCCGCGATGGGCGGGAATTGGCCATTCTGGATGCGCGGGAAGATGGCGAATTCGGCCGTTCGCATCTTTTCTGGGCCAATCCTTGCGGGCTTTCGCGCATGGAACTCCGCGCCCGCGCCATTCTGCCGCGCCTTGCCACGCGCGTGGTCTGCGTGGATGGCGGGGAGGGGCTGGCCCCGCGCCTCGCGGCCTATCTCGAAGGGATGGGTTGTACGGATGTGTCCGTGCTGCAAGGCGGCACGCCCGCTTGGGTCGCGGCAGGCTATGTCGCGTTTTCCGGTGTGAATGTGCCGTCCAAGGCATTCGGTGAATGGGTGGAACATCACTATGAAACCCCCTCGGTCGATCCCGAGGAGTTGAAGGCGATGATGGATGCCGGGACCGATATGGTGATCCTGGATAGCCGCCCGATGGATGAATTCAACCGCATGTCCATCCCCGGCGCCGTGGATGTGCCGGGCGGTGAATTGGTCTATCGCATTGGCGAATTCGTCACGCGGCCCGAAACCACGGTGGTGGTGAATTGCGCCGGGCGCACGCGGTCCATCATGGGGGCTGAATCGCTCCGCAGTGCCGGCATTCCGAATAAGGTCGTGGCGTTGCGCAATGGCACCATGGGCTGGGAATTGGCCGGCTTTAAGTGTGACCGCGGCAAGACCGCGAGCTTCCCGCAAGGCACGCCGAAAGGCGCCGCTGAAGCCTTTGCCCGCGCCGATGCTTTCGCCAAGCGCCATGGTGTGACCTTCGGCACGCGCGCTGATCTGGCACGCTGGCAGGCGGATGCTTCGCGCAGCACTTATGTGCTGGATGTGCGTGATCCGGCCGAATATGCGGCGGGGCATATGCCGGGCAGCCGATCAGCGCCTGGTGGGCAATTGGTGCAGGCGACCGATCAATGGGTCGCGGTGCGCCATGCGCGCATTGTGCTGGTGGATGATACAGGCACGCGTGCGCGCATGACCGGCGGCTGGCTCCGCCAATTGGGCGGTTGGGAGGTGATGGTGCTGACCGATGGGCTGAGTGGTCCGCTCGCCACCGGCCCCTGGCAGCCGGACAGCCCTGAGGCCGAGGCCGTGAAGCCGCCAAGCCTGACGCCGGAAGAACTCGCGGCTGAAAGCGTGAAGGGGGGCGTGCGGGTGATTGACCTGGCGCGGTCCATTGATTTCCGCGATGGCCATATCCCCGGCGCTCATTGGGCCATTCGCACGCGGCTGGATAAGCTGAAGGCTGCGCTGGCGGGTGCGCGGCTGATTGCGATTGCCGCACCGGATGCGGCGCAGGCGCGCCTTGCTGCGCCAGAAGCGGCAGCGCTGACGGGTCTGCCGGTTTATGTGCTGGAAGGCGGCACCAAGGCCTGGCGTGCGGCGGGGCTGCCGATGGAAGCGGATCGTCGCAATCCCGCCGATGCTGATTGCGCGGATTTCTATCTCCGCCCCTATGACCGCAATGACGGGGTGGAAGCGGCGATGCGCGAATACCTGTCTTGGGAGATTGATCTGGTCAATGAAGTGGCGAAGGATGGCGATGCCCCCTTCGGCCATTGGCATTGAATGCGCGCCTCCGGCGCCTTGCTGAGTGGCTTTAAGGGTCGTTTGGCACGGGCGCCGGAGAAGTTCCTCGATTTACTTCTTCCGCCGCATTGCCTGACCTGTGATGCGGAAGTTGAACGGCAGGGCAGTTTTTGCGCCACCTGTTTCAGCGGCTTGAACCTGATCTCTGCCCCGTTTTGCGCGCGCTGCGGCGTGCCCTTCACGCATGAGGGGGAGGCAGAGCGCGGCGCGGATGGGGCCTTGTCCTGCACCCCATGCCTGACCCGGGCGCCGGGCTTCGCAGTGGCTCGCGCGGCTTTGCGCTATGATGAGGGCGCGAAGCGTCTGATCCTGCCCTTCAAGCATGCGGATCGCACGGAAATGGCAGCACCGCTGGCGCGCCTCATGGCGCGGGCAGGGGGTGATCTGCTGCAGGCGGCGGATATTTTGGTGCCCGTACCGGTGCATTGGCGGCGCTTGATCGCCCGGCGCTATGATCAGGCCGCACTCTTGGCGCAACGGTTGGGCCGGCTTTCCGGACGGCGGGTGGTGCCCGATGTGCTGCGCCGTAGGCGCGCCACTGTGCCGCTTGGCGATAAGGGCGCGGCAGAGCGTGCGGCATTGGTCGCGGATGCTTTCAGCGTGGCCCGCCCGGCGCGGGTGGCTGGCCAGCGTGTTTTGCTGGTGGATGATGTCATGACCTCTGGCGCCACGGCGGAAGCCTGTGCACGGGCCTTGCTGGCGGCGGGGGCTGCGCGGGTGGAGGTATTGGCAGCCGCACGGGTGCCTGATCCCCGTTCGCGCGCCGCTTGACCTGCCTCAACATCACGCCAATCTTGCGCGCATGGCCAAGATCGAAATCTACACCACCTATTTTTGCCCCTATTGCGACCGCGCCAAGGCGCTGCTCGAGAAAAAGGGCGTTGCCTTTCAGGAATATGATGCGCCGCACGGGTCTGACGCCCGACGCCGCGCGATTGAGAATTCCGGCGGGCGCACCACCGTGCCGCAGATTTTCATCAATGGAAAATCCATCGGCGGTTCGGATGATCTTGTCGCCTTGGACCGCGCCGGGAAGCTGGATGCGCTGCTCGCGGGCTGAGCGACTCGCTCAGCCTTTCACCAGCCTGTCATAGACTTCCGGATCGGTCGCCCCTTCCGTGCCAAACAGCAGCACGCGGCTATCCGGGCCAAGTTCCAGGGCGGCGCGCGCATAGGGTTCCTGCATCGCGAGCAATAGCGCTGCCAAGCCCGCCACGGCGCTCTCACCCGCGACAATTGGCGGTGTCTGCTGCGCGAGGAGCTTCATGCATTCCACTGCGCTTTCATCTGATACCGACATGAAGGCGAAGGCGCCGCGTTCCAATTCCTGCCAGGCGAGCAAGGAAGGCTCACCGCAGGCAAGCCCGGCCATCAGGGTATCAAGATCACCCGGTACCGTGACGGGCTGACCAGCCTCCGCACTCGCCAGCAGGCAATCGGCCTTGTCGGGTTCGGCGACAATCAGCTTAACACCCGCGCCAAAGCGCGCGCGCATTTGCACCGAAACCGCGGCCGCCACGCCGCCGACACCGCCTTGGATGAACACATGCGTCGGCGCTTCGCCGATCTGATCCGCGGCTTCATCCGCCATGACGCGATAGCCCTGCATCACATCGCGCGGCACTTCCGTATATCCCGGATAGGAAGTGTCGGAGACGACGAACCAGCCATTGGCTTCCGCCTGTTTCTGCGCTTCGCGCACCGCGTCATCATAATTGCCCGGCACCACGCGAATGGCTGCGCCGTATTTGGCGATGGCATCGGGGCGGCCTTGGCTCACGGTTTCATGCACGAAGATCACGCAGGCCGCGCCAAAACGCTGCGCGCCCCAGGCGACAGACCGGCCATGATTGCCATCGGTCGCGCAGCAGACGGTGATCTTGCTGGTGGCTTCCTTGTAGCGGCCTTCAATCAGATCGGCGCTGGTGGCTTCACGCGTCACCGCGCGCTTGGCGAGTTCCGCTTGCAGGACGCGCATGACGGCAAAGGCGCCGCCGAGTGCCTTGAAGGACGCCAGGCCAAAGCGCGTGGCTTCATCCTTGTAATGCAGGCGCCCAATGCCCGCCGATTTGGCGATGGCTTCCAGCGACACCAGAGGAGTTGGCGCATAGCCGGGCCAGGTGCTGATTTCCGCCTTGGCGCGGGCAAAGCCGGATTCTGGCAGTACGGCGATGCCGGGCACGCCATGGCTGCGGTTCAGGAAATAACGGAAAGGGCGCTTTTCGATCATGCCCCCATATTGCGCCCATCCGCGCCCCGCGCCAAACCTTGCGTTGTAACGGGGAGGGTCAAACCATGCGCATCACCATTCTGGGCGGGGCGGGCTTTTTGGGGCGGAAATTGGCGGCGCGGCTTGCCAAGGATGGCGCGTTGGGTGGCCGGGCCATTACGGGCCTGACGCTATTCGACCTCAATGTACCCGCCAGCCTGCCCGCGCCCTTTCCGGTGACCTGCCTGGGCGGCGATGTGGCGGACCCGGCCGCGGTGGCGGCTGCGATCCCGGCAGGGACGGAAGTGGTGTTTCACTTGGCGGCGGTGGTGAGTGCTGCGGCGGAGGCGGATTTCGACCTTGGCATGAAGGTCAATCTGCATGGCACGCTGGCGGTGCTGGCCGCCTGCCGCGCGCTCGGCACCAGGCCGCGCGTGATTTTCACCTCATCTGTCGCGTCCTTCGGCGGTGGGCAGGATGCGGTGGTGCCGGATGATGGCCGTCAAATCCCGACCAATTCCTACGGCGCGCAAAAGGCGATTGGCGAATTGCTGCTGCATGACGCATCGCGCCGTGGCTTCCTGGATGCGGTGAACCTCCGCCTGCCAACCGTGATGGTGCGCCCCGGGCGGCCCAATAAGGCCGCGTCTTCCTTCGTTTCCGCGATTGTGCGTGAACCGCTATTGGGCCTTGAGACGAATTGTCCGGTGCCGGATGATTTCGCGGTGTGGATCTGCTCGCCCCGCGCCACGATTGAATGGTTCTTGCACGCGGCGGCGATGGATACCGCGCCGCTGGGCTTGGACCGCGGCATCAACCCGCCCGGCCGCAGCCTGACGGTTACGAAGATCCTGAGCGCCTTGGAACAGGTGGCCGGCAAAGCGGCGCGGGAGAAGGTGGGCTTCGTCTTCGACAAGGAAGTCTTTGACATTGTGAAGGGCTGGCCCGGCGCCTTTGCCGCAACCCGCGCGCGCCGCCTTGGCTTCAAGGAACAGGAACCGATGGAGGAGATCATCCAGGGTTTCATTGAGGATGATCTGGCCGCGACCAAGGCAGAACGCGGGCTGTGAGGACTGGCCGCCGCGCTGCGCTGCTTGGGGCGTCACATCTTGCCGCCTTGGGCGCCGGCTTCGCTGGCGGGATTTATGCGCTGCCGATCCTGACCGCCCCACCGGCACCGGCTTCGGCTGACTTGGATCAGGCGCAGGCCAAGGCGCGCTATCAGGCGCGCTTTGACCGCAACCATCCAGGCAGCGATGCGCTGCATTGGGGGGATGGAGAGATTTTCATCTCACCACGGCAGATCGTGCATCGCGGTCGCTTGGCGCCGGGACCGGATTATCGCCTTTATCTGACGCCCGAGCTTGTGGCGAACAAGGCAGCCTTCGCCGCGATCAAGCCCGGATCCGTCCAAGTGGGTGAGGTGAAAAGCTTCAGCGGCTTTATCTTGGGCGTGCCGCAGCACATTGATATCGAAGCCTACACCAGCATGCTGATCTGGTGTGAGGCCTTCAGCCAATTCATCACCGCCGCGCGATATCGGTAACGCTCTCAGCGCTCTGTCCTTTATTTCTTCCCCGTATAACCACGAAACATTTCAAGCAGCGCCACCACATCGCGGCCGCGATGGCCGGTGGCGAGTGCCTGCGCCATCAATTCGCGCACGGCCGACGTCGCGGGCGTTGGTTGGCGTAGGGTGCGGCCGAAATCAATTGCAAGCGCAAGGTCCTTTTCCCCAAGCTCCATCTTGAAGCCGGGATCGAAATCATTCTTGAGCGCCTTCGGGAAGCGCTTGGTGAAATGGAAGGATCGCCCGCCGCTGGTCGAGAGGACCTGATAAAGTGTTTCGGGTGCCACGCCCGCGGCTTCGCCCAGCGCAAAGGCTTCGCAGGCGATCAGCACATTGCCCATGGACATCATGTTGTTCACGAGTTTCACCGCCTTGGCGGTGCCAATCGGCCCGGTATGGGACCAGCTTTGCCCCAGGTTTTGCAGCACAGGCTCAGCGCGACGGATATCGGCCAGATCGCCGCCCACAATCAGCACCAATTCACCACGGAGTGATTCCATGGGCCCACCACTTACGGGGCAATCCAGCACGGCAATGCCCTTGGCGCTCGCGGCGGCGGCAATGTCGCGCATGGTCGCGGGATCAAGCGTTGAGAGTTCGATGATGAGGGTACCGGGTGTCGCCGTATCCACCAGACCACCTGGGGAAAGCCAGGCGGCCCTGGCTGCCGCCGGATCGGGCAGGCTGGTCAGCACCACGGGGCGGCCGGCAAGCGCGGCTTCTACCGTATCCGCCACCGCAACCTGGCGTTCCGCCAATTCCTGACGGCGAGCCGGGCTGATATCATAGCCAAGCACATCAAAACCCTGTTCGGTCAGGCGGGACGCCATATTCGCGCCCATTTGTCCCATGCCGAAAACTGCGATCCGTTCTTTCATATTTCTTCTCCAGTAAACGCGCCGCGTAACGAGGCTAGCTTCAAGCAATTGCAGGGGGCAGGCAAGCAAGCCTTACCCAGCGCCAGGCCTCTCCCTATGCGCTACATGTTGCGCCAATTCGGCTTGCGTTTTTCCGCGAAGGCTTTCGGCCCTTCGATGAAATCCTGACTGTCGCGATTGCGCGCTTGCGCCGGATACATGGTGGTGATCGCCGTCGCGAGGCTTTCTTCATCCAGCCCGGCATAAACCGCCTGTTTTGAGGCACGGATCGCGAGTGGTGAGCATTCCAGGATCAGCGCCGCCCAGCGTTTCGCCGCTTCCAGCGCTTGGCCTTGCGGCACAACCTCATTCACGAAGCCAAGGCTGAGCCCTTCGGCAGCGGGCACGCGCCGCCCGGTCAGGATCATGCCAAGCGCCTGCTTCTGGCCGATCATGCGCGGCAGGCGATGCAGCCCGCCCGCACCAGCAACCAACCCCACACGCGGTTCGGGCAGGGCGAAAAGCGCGTTTTCGGCTGCGATGATCAAGTCGCATGCCAGGGCGATTTCAAAGCCGCCACCCATGGCAAGGCCATTCACCGCGGCAATGATCGGCTTTTCCAGATCAAAGCGATGCGTCAGGCCGGCAAAGCCTGTGGGCGGCATGGGGCGGCGCATGCCCGCGGCCTGCACCTTCAAATCATTCCCGGCCGAAAAGGCACGCTCCCCGGCGCCAGTCACAATACCGACCCAAAGATCAGGGCTGCGCGCAAATTCATCCCAGATCGCTTCCAGCTCCTCATGCGCATCGGCGTGCAGCGCGTTCATCACCTCGGGCCTGTTCAGCGTGACAATGCGCAGCCGGCCCTCATCCTGCACCTGGCAAAAGCGATATTCAGTCATGCGACTTTCCCCTTTCCGATCCCTGTGACCGCGCCGCGCGCAGCCTGCCTGTTGGCCCGGCCGCATGGCTCGGCATCATCGGGCTGGCTGCAACTTCCGACAACCCATACCCGCTTTAAGGTGCTATGCGCTTCAGGGCGGGAAGGCGGCGGGGCTCCTGATCAATAATTGCGAAAAATTATATAATTGACGGCCCCAGACTTTGCTGCTGCTTTGCACGCGGAGTGACGCTTGAGAGAGCCTGTGCAGCAATTATCCGATTTGCCGTTTTTCGCTGGTTTCGCGGGGAATGCCCTGGCGGGGCTTGAAGCGCTGGCACGCTGGCGTGGCTATCGGCCAGGGGACATCATTCTGGAAGCAGGCGATGCTTCCTCCGATGTCTATCTGGTGAAGGATGGGGTGCTCAGGGTCTATGTGCGTAGCCTGGGCGGCCATGAATTGATTTTGAATGAAATCGGCGCCGGAGCGCTTTTTGGTGAAATCGCCGCATTGGATGGCGGGCCGCGTTCGGCGGGGATCATGGCGCTGACCCGGGCGCAGATTTGTGCCCTACCGGCACAGGCCTTTGTGGATTTCGTGACCCAGACGCCGGGCGCTTCCGCATTCTTGCTGAAACGCTTGGCCGCACAATTGCGCGACAAGGATCAGCGCCTTTTTGAACTCAGTGTTCTGCCGGTGCGCGCGCGCCTGATTGGCCTGTTGTTGCGCCTGGCCCGGCCCAGGCAGAATGGCGGGCTGATCATTTCCCCCAAGCGCCATCATCAGGAATTGGGGGCGCGCATCGGAAGTCGGCGCGAAGTGGTATCGCGCAACATGTCCGCCCTGCAGCAGGAAGGCCTGGTTCAGGTCACACGGGGCGGCCTGGTCTTGGCGGATCCTGAAACGCTGCGCCGCGAATTGGATGAAGCATGGCGGCGCAGCGGGAGCGCCAGCAACCTTCCCATGACGGCGCCCTGAGGGGCGAAAAAGCCCCTTCAGCCTTCAGCCACCGCCTGATCACGCGTCATCATCAACTGGCGCAAACCGTCCGAAATGGGCGCCTTGGCCCCGGTGGCGTTATTGACCACAACACAGACCGCCCGGCCGGAGCATAACAGCCCATCGCGCCATAGCCCGTATTCGTGGATGAAGGAGGTCCGCCGGAAACTGACCGCGCGCACCGTCAGCAAGACATCTTCGTTGAAATGACCTGGGCGCAGATATTTCGCTTCAATGGAAGCGACCACCGGCCCTTCCGCATCCGCCCCGAAGCGCCCGCCGGAAGCGAGCCACCAATCGATCCGCATATCCTCAAACATGGTGAAATAGGCGGCGTGGTTGATATGGGCATAGATATCGCACTGCGCCCAACGAATGCGGTGCCGCCGTGCCATGGCCCAGTGGCCTTCGACTTGAAATTCCGCCCGTGTTGCCGCGTCCATGGCATCGCCTCCCGCTTGATCGGGTTGTTCTAGCCAAGTTCGCCGCTCTTGCCACCAAGTGTCACGGGGGGTGGTGAATTTTCTTGCTGGGGACCCGCAAAGCGTTAACATCGCTGGCAAGATCAAGCCGGGGGCATGCTTGCTTCCCAGGGAAACGCTCATCTAGGCTAGATCGATAAAACCGGGAGGATGCCAAACAATGCTTTCACGTCGTTCCACGCTTTCAATGCTGGGCGCTTTGGCGGCGCCGGCCGTCTCCCACGCGCAAGCCGCTTGGCCGGCTGACAAGCCAATGGAAGTGATCGTGCCCTTCCCCGCTGGCGGGGGCGTGGATGTCATGACGCGCTTGGTCATGCCTCTGGTGGCGGCGCAAATTCCCGGCTTGCGGCCTGTTGTTATCAATCGCACAGGCGCTGCGGGGCAGATTGGGCTTGAAGCGACCTTCAATGCCGCGGCGGATGGTTATGTCATCGGCGCCACAACCATTCCTGCGCATAACGCCATTCCGCTGGAACGCCAGGTGCGCTACCGCGCCATGGATTTCACTTTCCTCTGCAATATCGTTGAAGATGCCAATTGCTTTTATGTGCGTGCCGATAGCCCGCTGAAGACGCTGCAGGATCTTGTGGCAGCTGCCAAGGCGCGACCAGGGCAGATCACCTATGCCACGACCGGTATTGGCAGCGATGACCATCTTTTTGTGCTGCATTTTGAGGAATTGGCAGGGCTGCAGCCAATGATTCAAGTGCCCTTCGCTGGTGCCGCACCGCTGATCCCGCAATTATTGGGCGGCAATATGGATGTCGCGGCGATCAATGTGAATGATGCGCTGCAATTGGCGCGTGAGGGCAAGGTGCGCATGCTGGCCCAGGCCGCTGCCCGGCGCCAACCAGAAGCCGCCGATGTGCCGACCTTCCGCGAATTGGGGTTTGATCTGGTACATGGCGCAAGCCGCGGTATTGTTGGCCCGCCCAATATGCCGCCGGCGATTGTGGCCCGTTTGGAAGCGGCTTTCCGCACCGCACTTTCCGATGAGAATTTCAAGCGCGAAGCGGCGCGTAACTTCATGCCGCTCAATACCATGGTGGGCGCGGAATACCGCGCCTTCGCGCAATCTGTGGATGACAGGCTGAAGCGGCTTTGGCAGGTGCGCCCCTGGCGGGGCTAACTGCCCTGCTGGGCCTGGTGCGTTTGCCGATGGTTTTCTTTCAAAGCAAACGCACCAACCCTTAGTTCCCGGGGTGCTTTCCAAGCTGCGCGGTGATCCCACAAGGCTTGGAAAAATGTTTCAGAGCCCCGCTTTTTCCAGCCGCATGATGGCGCGCGCCATGGCCTGGGCGCGCGGTAGCATGGTGTCAATTTCCAGATATTCCTCTGGGCTATGTGCCTTGCCGCCCACGGGACCAACCGCGCAAATCGTCGGCGCGCCAATCGCGGCGGTGAAGCCGCTATCAGCGCAGCCGCCGGAAAATTCGCCGCCGACCTTCAAGCCGCTATCGGCGGCGGCAGCCTGGTAAAGCGAAAACACCCGCTCACTCGCCGGTGTCGCGTTCAAGGGCAGGAATTCACCCTTGATGACCAGCTTTGCCTTGGTACCAGGCACGAAGGATTTCGCGACAATGTCATGCAGCTTGCCGACAATCTCATCGCGATCCGCCAATTCAACATAGCGGAGATCGATCTGGAATTGGCAGGCCGGCGCCACGGTATTCACGCTCTGCCCACCGCTCACCAAGCCGACATTCAACGTATGCCGCGCTTCAAATCCGTTAGCGCATGAATGGCGACAATCTTTTGCGCCGCTTCGCCGATGGCGCTGATGCCAGCTTCGAAGTTACCGCCGGAATGCGCGGCCTTGCCTTCAATATCCACCACGGAAAACACGCCGCCCTTGCGCCCGGTCACAACATTGCCGGAAGGCCGGCCCGGTTCGCTGTTGAACACGACGCGCGCGCTGCGGGCTTCATTTTCAATCACCGGGCGGCCTTCGGGGCTGCCGATTTCCTCATCGCCGGTGAAAAGCCCAACCAAGGGGCCGGGCGCGCCGCCAAATTTGTGGAAAGCGGCCAGCACAAACATATTCATCACAATGCCGGCCTTCATATCGGCCACACCGGGCCCATAGGCGATATTGCCCTGGATGGTGAAAGGCCGACGTTCCGGTTCGCCCTTGGGGAATACGGTGTCCCGATGGCCCATCAGCACGATGTTTTTTTGCTGGTTGCCGGAAGCGATTTCATGCGCGCCGGGCACAAGGCCACGCAGGCAATCGCCATGCTTTTCGCGCGGCACGACTTCCACTGCGATACCATGGCCTTCCAGGAAGCGCTTCACCTGCGCGCCGGTGCGATCGACGCCGGCCTTGTCATAGGAGCCGCCATCGGTATTCACCATTTCCTTGAGTTCGGCGATCATGGCGTCTTGTTGCGTGGCGAGCCAGGCAGTGATTTGCGCTTCGGTGGTCATGCGATCCTCGATATTATTGGATTAAGGCCCAAGCCTGCGTCAGCATGGGCCCCTTCGCAAGATCGCTATTCGATCTTGCCCAGCGCCCGCACCACGCGGAGCAGCCGGCCGGCGTCCTCATCATAAAAGCGGCGGAAGGCATCGCCATCGCGGTAATCAAGCGTATTGCCCGATGCTGCCATGATGCGCTGGAAATCAGCATCCTGCGCGACAGCGCGGGATGCTTCGCGGATACGCTCCAGAATGGCGGGCGGGGTGCCGTTCGGGGCGAAAAGCCCGACCCAGATGTAGAATTCCACATCCGCGAAGCCTTTTTCGATCAGTGTCGGCACATCCTCAAAGCCCTTCAGCCTTTGGCGGCCCCAGCTTGCGATGGCGCGCAGGCGGCCATCGCGGACATGCTGCGCGACGGGGCCGGGGCCGGAGGCCAGCGCCTGCACTTGCCCGCCCAGAATGGCTGTCAGCGCCGGGCCACCGCCCTGGAAGGGCACATGCAACATCTCAAGCCCAGCGGCCTGAGACAGCATGGCCATGGGCACATGCAGCGCCGAATAATTCCCGGCCGAGGAATAGGCGATCTGGCCAGGTTTGGCTTTCACCTCAGTGATGAAATCCTCAATCGTCCGGATCGGGCTTGCGGCGGGTACTACCAGAACGGTCGGGTCGGCGGCGAAAAGCGCGATGGGCGTCAGCATATCCGGCGTATAGGCCGGGGTGCGGCCATTGATGCGCGCGGCTTCGGGCAGAAAAGTCAGGGAGGAAAGGCCCATCAGCAGCGTATAGCCATCAGGCGTGCTGCGCGCGACGAAGCCATTGCCGATTTCGCCCGCCGCGCCACCGCGATTGGTGATCGGCACCGGTTGGCGCCAAACCCGTTCAAGGGCGGCGGCTGCGGGACGGCCCACCACATCCGCCTGACCGCCGGGTGGAAAGGCCACCACCATGGAGACGGGACGGGAAGGGTAGGTTTCCTGCGCCAGCGCCGGCATGGCGAAGGGCAGCGTTGTGGCCCCGATCAGAAGAGAGCGTCTTTGCATTTTTATCCTCCCGTTTTTGTTGTTTCAGGCGACAGGATTTTCGAGCACACCAATCCCGCTGATTTCAATCCGCACGTGATCGCCCTTTTGCAGGAATTTCGGCGGGGTGAAGCCAATGCCAACGCCCACCGGCGTGCCCGTTGCAATCACATCGCCGGGTTCCAGCGTAATGGCGGCGCTGATCGCTTCAATCAGGGTTGGCACATCGAAGATCAAATCCGCCACCAGCGCATCCTGGCGCTTTTCGCCATTCACATGCGTGATAAGGCGCAGCTTTGTCGGATCAGGCGCTTCATCCGCGGTCAGGATGGCGGGGCCCATGGGGCAGAAGCTGTCGAGCCCCTTGCCGAGTACCCATTGGCTATGGCGCTTCTGCAAATGCCGCGCGGTCACGTCATTGACGATGGTATAGCCAAAGACATGCGAAAGCGCGGCGGCTTTGGAAATGCCGCGCCCGCCCTTGCCAATCACAATCGCCAATTCACCTTCGTAATCCAGGCCGCCCGTTGGGTCCAAATGGCTCAGGATCGGTTCGTCGGTCGCGATGATGGCGGTATGCGGTTTGGAGAAAACAACGGGGAAGGGCGGCACGACATCCTTCGCCCCGCCATCAAAGCCCGATCCGGCGAATTCCTTGGCGTGTTCATGGTAATTCTTGCCAACGCAGAACACGTTCTTGGGTGGGCGCGGAATGGGGGCAAGAATCTTTGCCCCTGTGACGACAGGCGCCTTGCCCAATGCATCCCGCGCGGTGGCGAGCGCTGACGGCCCTGCGGCGATCAGGCCAAGCATATCGCGGGGCAGGGATGATGCTACGGCCGTGATGTCACGCAGCGCGCCTTTTTCATCCAGCGCGCCAATTCGTGTGTCAGAACCATCCTTGAAAGTCACTAAACGCATCGGGGTATCCTTATTGCTCTCATGCTCTCAGGTAGCGCTTGCCGGCGGATTTGCCAGGGGCAGATTGGCGGCGCGTTCCAAGGCCCGCGCCCCGCGCAACGCCAGATCGTCACGGTAAAGCGGGGCCACAATCTGCACTCCGCGCGGCATGCCCTCAGCATCCAAAGCCACCGGCACGGAGATGGCGGGTTGCCGCGTCAGGTTGAAGGCAAAGGTCCAGGGGGCCCAATCACGCCAGAGCGCCTCGGCCGGGCGGATGGTCGGTTGATCGGCGGCGAAGGCAGCCGTTGGCGTGCAGGCGGTCAGCACCAGATCATAACGCTGATGAAACCGCGCCATGGCATGGGCCGCTTCCAGGCGCATCGCCTCGGCCGCCAGGTAATCCACGGCCAGCATCTGGCCTTCTCGCGTTGCGACCTCGGCAATGCCGGCATCGAGTAGTTCGCGCTTGTCTTCTGGTGTGGTGGCGATGATGCGCGCCAGCGCCACCCCCCAGACGCGGCCGAAAATGGCGCGTGTGTCGGGCAATTCCGGGTCGGCTTCTTCGATGATGGCGCCCTGTTCTTCAAGCAATCGGGCCGCACCGGCCAGCACGGCTTCGCCTTCCGCATCCAGCGGGGGGGCGAAACCCATGCGGCGCACCAGGGCCACGCGCATGCCGCGCACGCCATCTTCAATGCCGTCCAGCCAATTGCGCGGTTCGTCCGGCAGGGAATAGGGGTCGCGCAAATCATGCTGCGCCATGGCGCCGAACATTAGCGCCGCATCCCGCACCGTGCGGGTCATGGGGCCGGCCACGGCGACATGGCCAAAGGCGCCAAGCGGCCATTGCGGAATGCGCCCGAAGGAAGGCTTCATCCCCACCAGCCCGCAAAACGCGGCCGGGATGCGAATGGACCCGCCAGCATCCGTACCGATATGCAAGGGCCCGAAACACGCCGCCCCTGCCGCCCCAGCGCCGGAAGATGACCCGCCCGGCGTGCGCTGCGGGTTCCAGGGATTGCGGGTGATGCCGTGGAGCGGGCAATCGCCTGGGGATTTCCAGCCAAATTCCGTCGTGGTGGTTTTGCCGATGATGACCGCGCCGGACTGCTTCAGCCCAACCACGGCGGGGGCGTCCTCGGTCGCTGGCGTCGTATCCGTGGTGCGGCTGCCGCGTCTGGTGGGGAAACCCGCGATGTTCAGCAAATCCTTCACCGTGGATGGCACCCCATCCAGCGGCCCCATGGGGCGGCCGGCCTGCCAGCGGGCTTCCGATTCACCGGCCGCCTGCAAGGCGCGCGGGTTCATCGCGGCAAAGGCATTCACCCAAGGATTATAGCGCGCGACACGTTCCATCACGGCCTTGAGCGCTTCCACCGGCGAAAGCCGACGGCGCGCATAAAGGCCAAGCAGCGTTTCGGCAGACATCAGGGCGGGGTCGGTTTCGGTCATGTCGGCGGGGTCCATCATCAGGCCGTGGCAAACTGCCCCCCGCAGCCGCAGGCCGCAAGGACCAAAGGTGGCGGGGAAAAACAGCCGATCCGATCCACAGGCCTATTTTCGGGGCAGATAAATCCGAGCCGAAGCCATCCAGTCGGGTCCAGAAGGCGGCCCTTTGGCCCGGAAGCCTTTCGCTTGGACGTTCTGAGCGGCCCAGCGCTGCACCGAAACTTGTCATGCATGGGATGGTGGTGGGTGGGCAACTGCGACTATTCTCTCCGCAGGTCCGTTCCGATGCCGCCACTGGGGGCCTGGCCCCGTGAAGGAGTATGCCATGACGAGTGAAGCCAAGCGCCCCACCCCCTGGGAATGGCCAGAAGCGCAATGGCGCCAGATTGTCGGGCGTGCCCGGGCAGGGCGTTCCTTGGCGCCAGCCTCATGGCCGAATGGCGCGCGTTGCTGTGTTGCCCTTTCCTTCGATGCGGATCACGAAACCATTCCGCTGCGCGATGGTGATGAAAGCCCGATGCGGATCAGCCAGGGCCAGTATGGTGCGCGTCAGGGCGTGCCGCGGATCCGTGCGCTATTGGCGCGCCACGGGCTGAAGGCGAGTTTCTTCTACCCCGCCGTTTCAGCATTGCTACATCCGGAAGAAGTGCGGGCGGTGGCGGATGAAGGCCATGAAATCGGCATCCATTCCTGGATCCATGAAGCGAATACGCAGCTTCCCCCAGGTGTTGAGCGTGACCTGACCTTCCGTGCCGCTGATGTGCTGGAAAAATTATCCGGCCGACGCCCGGTTGGCATCCGCACCGCGTCCTGGGATTTTTCGGTGGATACCATGGGCATCATCCAGGAAATGGGGCTGCTCTATGATTCATCGCTGATGGCCGATGATGACGCCTATGAGCTGCTGGAGCAGGGCAAACCGACGGGGATTGTCGAATTGCCGCCGGAATGGATCCGCGATGACGCGGTGTATTTCAACATGCACCGTTTTTCCGCCCTGCGGCCTTATACGCCGCCTTCGGCCGTGCAGGAGATTTTCACTGCGGAATTCGAAGGCGCCTATGCAGAAGGCGGGCTGTTCCTGTTGACCATGCATCCGCATGTGATCGGCCATCGCAGCCGGATTTCCCTGCTGGATCGCCTGATCCAGCATATCAAGGGATTTGGCGATGTATGGTTCGCCACGCATGAGGAAGTGGCGCGGTGGTGTAAAACCCAGGCCGGTATGAAATAGGGCTAACCCGGGGGCCGCCCCCAAAATCGCCGAGTGTAAAATTTGTGCACCTGCACCCAGCGCGAGCAGGGGCGCATCAAATGCATTTCATTAAATATAATTCCGGTTTTATTCTTATTATCAATTAGTGAAATTTCATCGAATTATGCACGTCATTCCTCATCAATGACTTGTGATTTCTGTAGTATTTTGTAGTTTTCAAGAATTATTTCTGGAAATTTATTGTGAGTATCATCGCCTTAACTATCCTGGCTGGCATCGGCCAATTCTTCATTGGCATGAAATTGCTGTCCGCCCACTTGAAGGAAGTGGCGAGCGAGAATCTGCGTCGTAATATTCAGCGCATCATCGGCCATCGCTGGCTGACAGCGTTATTGGGCCTCGGGGCGGGGATCCTTACGCAAAGTACCAATGCGGTGACAGCCGCAGCCACTGGCCTCAGCACTGCCAATATCATTTCCATCCGCCAGGCCCTGCCGTTGATTGCTGGCGCGAATATCGGCACGTCGCTGCTGGTGTTTCTGGTGTCCTTCAACCTGAACCACATCATGCTGTTTGGCTTGGCCTTGTGCGGCGTATTCTATTTCTCCGGCCTGGACCAATCGAAGCGTTGGCGCGGACCGGTCAATGCGTTTTTTGCCCTGATATTGATCATGCTGGGCCTGGATTTGGTAACAAGCGCGGCGAAGGAGCTGCGCCATTACCCCGAATTGCAGCAAATCATCGGCTGGGCCAGCAATTCCCCCATCACTTCCTTTGTCATCGGTGCCTTGCTGACCCCAGTGTTGCAAACCGCCAAAACCGTTGCGGCCATTGTCGCTGCCATGGCGGAAGGCGGCATGGTAATGCCCCTTGATGCGATGATGATGGTGGTCGGGGCGAATATGACCTCTGCCGTGAATACCATTTGGATTTCATCAGGGGTTTCCGTCACTGGTCGGATTCTGGCGCTTTATCAGTCAGCGCTCAAAATCATCGGGTCGGTCTTGGCTTTGCCGCTTATCCTGGCGATGCCATGGCTTGCCCCGGATGCCACACATTCGGTTTATGGGCTTAACGCAGCGCTAGCGGTGGCGGTGGCTTACCTGTGGATGCAATCATCCGCCTATCTGGTAAGTATTTTCTTCGAAGGGCGACTTATTGGCTTCCTGGAAGGCAGAGCCAAACGCACAATTGATGAGGAACAATTCACGCCCCGCTTCATCAGCCCGGATGCGTTGCGCGAACCGGCCACCGGGGCGACCTTGGCCTTTTATGAGCATCTTGACAGTCTTTCGATGCTGCCGGCCCATTTTGGCGGTGTGCGTGAAGGCGGGGAGGGGGCCGATATCGCACGCCGTCTTTCGAAGCGCGCGCGCATCATCATGGGGATCACCGATCAATTCCTCGCGGAATTGTCCAATAATGCGCAGGATCCGGGGTTGCGGCAGAAAATCGGCTCACTGCAGCGGCTTGCGGGCTTGGGCAGCGAATTGCAGGAACAGATCGCGACCCTGGCTGATCTCGCGAGACCCCGTTCCGGCCGTGACGACGCAATTGAAATGCGGCTGGCGAGCTTTGTCGAAAGCGCACATCTGACGCTGGAATCATTCATCGATTTTACCCGTGAGCCTGATGCGCTGGGCCGGGAAACATTGGTAGCCCTGACGAGCAACCGCGCCGATGTGATTGATGGCATTCGCCGCGCGGTGATGAGTGGGGAATCGCAGGACACCGTGGGCCATAAGGAGCTTTTTGACGCCTGCTTGTGCTTCGAGCGGGCCATCTGGCTGATCAATCGCTATGTCATGATCAGCGACGAGAAGGGATCGCCCTACAGGACAGCGGGTGAAGGGGCCTGAGTGCAGGCCCCTGCTGTCAGCATGGTGGGGCGTAGCGCAACTGGGGCGTGAAACAGCACTGGAATGACACAAAATAAATAAGAAAATAAAATAATAATTCGTCGGTTGAAGATTTTTTCGTCAGATAAAGAGTTGACCCTTCAATAATATTTTCCTCTAATGAGGTGAGGGGGACAAGTTCCGTGCGGGTTTTTCTTTGTATTAAGCAAGATTTGTTTGGATTAATTGCTGCTAGAACGTTTTTGTCCGCCTTGGATGGTTATGATCTCGACATTTCGGTTTTTTGCAGCACCAAGACACGCCCAGCGGAAGACATGAGCCCCTGGCTCGGGCTGTTCAAGGTGCTTGAGCGTCAGGTGCCTTTCGAGTTTCTGGCGCCGCAACTGCAGGCGGATGGGCGCTTGGGGGCGGATGCTCATCTGCGATGGCCGTGGCGGCCCATTATCAGTTTGCGTGATCCATCTGACGCCAATCCGTTTTCTACTGCGACGCCTGATCTTGTCGTGTCGAT
>JACCED012173533.1_pt1 | contig 19707 bp, 20 predicted proteins | sample 7455021 | NCBI WGS metagenome assembly JACCED01 (sample SAMN15323456, study PRJNA562643) | freshwater metagenome | isolation source: river surface water | place: USA:Blue River Watershed | collected 2017-08-19 | reverse complement strand
GTGATGCATCGACCACCAGCAGCGAACCTTCACAGGCCGCGAGCGAGCGCGAGACTTCGTAAGCGAAGTCCACATGGCCGGGCGTGTCCATCAGATTCAGGATGTAAGTCTTGCCATCCTGCGCCTTATATTCGAGGCGCACCGTCTGGGCCTTGATGGTGATGCCGCGCTCACGCTCGATATCCATCGAGTCGAGCACCTGCTCCACCATGTCGCGCGCAGCGACGGTGCCCGTCTGCTGGATGAGCCGGTCGGCCAAGGTGGACTTCCCGTGGTCGATATGGGCCACGATGGAGAAGTTGCGGATATTGTCGATCGAATGCGTCGTCATAGGTGGCAGATAGCACCCTCCCGACAGCCTGCAAAGGACGAAAGCGCTTCTGCCTTGCCCGGCGTGGCGCCCCCATGATCTTATGCGATCAAAAGTCAGAGCGGCGGTCTTGAGGGAGTGCCGCCGACAGGGAGGGTACCGTGGCTTTTGCCGATATATTTCAGATGAATGGCCGGGTGGCTGTGGTCACCGGGGCGGGCAATGGGCTTGGCCGTGCCTTCGCCCGCGGCCTTGCCGATTTCGGCGCGGATGTCATCTGCGCGGATCGCGATCTGGCAGGTGCTGAGGAGACCATGCGCCTCATCCGGCAGGGCGGAGGCTTAGCCGAAGTCCTCTATTGCGATGTATCCGAGGTTCAATCGGTTGAGGGGCTGTTTGCCGAGGTGGAGCGGCTGAAGGGCCGGGTTGATGTGCTGATCAACAATGCCGGAATTTCAACAGGGCCGCGTCGCCTGCATGAATTGCCGGTGGAGGATTGGGACCGGCTGATGGCCGTTAACCTGCGCGGCGTCTTCTTATGCACCCGTGCTGCCGTGCTCATGATGCTGAAGCAGCAGTCAGGCTCCATCATCAATATCTCTTCCATCGCCGGGCTGGGCGGCTTTTATCCGGGGCTTTCTCGGCTCTGCGTCAATTACTCGGCCTCGAAAGCTGGCGTCATCGGCCTCACGAAACAGGCGGCAATGGACTATGCGCGCGATGGCATTCGCATCAACGCCATTGCGCCGGGCTGGCATGGTGGCACCAATCTCGGCAATGCCCGGCGCGCGGCCATGACGCCGGAGCAAACGCGGGCCATGGAAGAGGCAGTGAATAGCCGTATCCCGATGGGGCGGCGAGGCAAGCCGGATGATCTTGTTGGCCTCGTAGTCTATCTCGCCAGCGATGCCAGCTCCTATGTCACCGGTCAGGTCATCGCCCATGACGGGGGCTGGAGTGCTGATTAGGGGCTCGCGCAGAAATTCATTTTGGCCTATGGCACGGACCGTGCTTTAACTAAGAAACTTAGCAATCGAGTGGGAGCCAACGTGTCGAGCCAATTGACCTTCACCTGCCACAGTGCCGCTGGCAGCCAGACCCTGTCTGTTGACCTGAAAGCACTTGTCATTGCCGGCTGGACCGGCCGCGACCGCGCCGCTGTCGAAAAGCACATCAAGGAGCTTGAAGAGCTTGGTGTGAAGCGCCCCGCGACAACGCCGATCTATTATCGCTGCGCTGCAAGCCTCGTGACGACGGCCAGCGCCATTGAGGTGCCCGGTAATGAGTCGAGCGGGGAAGTTGAATTCATGCTGCTGCAATGGGGCGGCAAGTTGTGGGTTGGTCTTGGCTCCGACCATACTCATCGTCAGGTTGAGACCTATAACATCACTGTCTCGAAGCAGATGTGCGCCAAGCCCGTCGCCAAGGATCTCTGGCTCTTTGATGATGTGAAGGATCATTGGGATGAGCTGAAGCTGCGCTCATCTATTGAAGAAAAGGGCAGCACCGTTGCCTATCAGGAAGGCAGCGTGACTGCGATGATTGATCCGCGCGAGTTGATCTCGATCTATACCAATGGCGGCGCACTTGCTGATGGTACGATGATGTTCTGCGGTACGCTCGCAGCCAAGGGCGGCATTCGCACAGCGCCGCGCTTCTCTTATGAGTTGGAAGACCCGAAACTCGGTCGCAAGATCGCCCATTCCTACACCATCACCACCTTGCCGGTGGTGGGCTGATCAGGGCAGGTGAAATGATATGAGCGAAGATCGTCGCGTTCTAATTTCCGGTGGCGGACCGGTTGGCCTGTTCTGCGCATTGCTTCTGGGGCGGGCAGGTGTGCCGGTTCGGTTGTTTGATGTGAATCCCGGTCTGCAAGAAGATCCGCGCGCTGCAACAACACATCCCGCAACGCTCGAAGTCATGGGTGCTGCAGGCCTTGCTGAAGAGATGGAACGTGTGGGCCTCGTCGCCCCCATCTTCCAGTTCTGGGATCGTCCCGCGCAGCGTCTTGTCGCGCAATTCGACAACTCGCTTTTGAAGGACGACACGAAATATCCTTATGTCGTGCAATGCGAGCAGTTCAAAACCTCAAAGATCATTCTCGATCGTATTCAGGCTGAACTCTCCAATGTCGAAATCTTCTTCAACGCTTCGGTGACCGGCTTCACGCAGGATGCCAATGGCGTTGATGTCGATGTGACGATTGACGGCAAGTCGCAGCGTCATCGCGGTGGCTGGTTGATTGGGGCTGACGGTGGTCGCAGCACAGTGCGCAAGGCTGCGGAGATTCCTTTTGAAGGTTTCACCTGGGCCGAACGATTCCTTGTCCTTACCACACCCTTCGATTTCGAAGCAGGGCGTGGCTATTGCTATCGCTCTTACTTCGCGGACCCTGAAGAATGGTGCAATTGCTTCAAGGTCTCGGCCAGTGGGCCGCCTGGCCTGTGGCGTACGGTGTTCCCGACGGACAATGAGGCGTCAGAAGAATCTTTGATGAATGACGAGGCCGTGCAGGCGCGTCTGCAAAAATTCTTCCCCGCTTCCAAGCCCTATGATGTCGTGCATCGCAATCTCTATGTCACGCATCAGCGTGTCGCGAGCACCTTCCGCAAGGGCCGCGTTTTGCTGGCGGGCGATTCCGCGCATGTCAATAATTCGATTGGCGGCATGGGGCTGAATGGCGGCTTGCAGGACGCGGATAATCTGGCGCGCAAGCTTGCAGAAGTTGTGATGAATGCTGCACCCGATTCCCTGCTCGATCTTTATTCCTTGCAGCGTCGTACCGTTTGCGTGGAATTCGTGCAGGAGCAATCCATCGCCAACAAGAAGCGGCTTGAAGCTCGTGAACCCGAAGTGCGCAAGAAAAATCTCGACGAGCTGACCCGCATTTCGGAAGATCCTGCCAAGGCCCGTGACTTCATGTTGCGCGCTGGCATGATCACCATGCAGCGCCGTGCAGCTTCCATCACACTTGATCAGGCTTGAGAAGACGGAGAGGACCATGCCAGTCAACAAGGCACATGATGAATTTTACACGCTCGATCTGACGACGGGTTGGGAAGTGCCGGCGGGTTATCCGTCGGGCATTCAGCAAAAGATCATCTCCGGTGGTCTTGACGAGACGAATAAGCGCGGTTCGCGCACGCGCTTGCTGCGCTTTGACCCCGGCGTCTATACGACGAAGCCTTTCGTCCATGATTATTGGGAAGAGGTCTTCCTTGTGCAGGGCGATCTGACGGTCGGTAACGATGAAAATGGCAAGGGAGGTGAAGCCTTCCCGCCCTTCACCTATGCCTGCCGTCCGCCGGGCGCTTATCATGGCCCCTTCCGCTCGGACAAAGGCTGCATCCTGCTTGAGATGCATTACTACGATCCGGTCTGATTGAAGAAAAGCGGCGCTTCGCCTTGATGTGGGGCGCCGCATTGCAGGATGCATGGGGAGCACTTCGTGATGCAATTCGGCATCTTTGACCATCTCGACAATGAGTCGAAGCCGTTTCATCAATATTACGAAGAGCGGTTGAAGCTGATTGAGCTTTACGACCAGCTTGGTTTCCACTCCTATCATCTGGCTGAACATCACGCGACATCGCTCGGCATGGCGCCGTCGCCCAATGTGTTTTTGTCGGCCATCGCCCAGCGTACCAAGCAGCTGCGTTTTGGTCCCATGGTCTATGCGCTGCCGCTCTATCATCCTCTACGTCTGGCGGAAGAAATCGCCATGATTGATCAGATGAGTGATGGCCGCCTTGATATTGGCTTTGGGCGCGGTTCATCACCCGTGGAAATTGCTTATTTCGGCGTCGATCCGCAGCAGACAGAAACCATCTTCCAGCGCAATCAGCCGCGCATTCTCGATGCGCTCGAAACCGGTGTCATGCGTTTTGAGGAGCAGGAGGATCCCTATCGTGAGGTGATCCTGAAAGTGCTGCCAAGGCAAAAGCCCTATCCGCGTGTGTGGTATGGCGTGCATACGGTTGAGAGCGCGCATCGTGCGGCAAAGTGCGGCTGGCAGACGATCAATCTTGATCTCGCGGAAGAAGCGCGTGAATGCAACATCGCTTTCCGTCAGGTGTGGAAAGAGGTGCATGGCAAGGCACCCCTGCCTCTGATGGGCCTTGGCCGATTCATCTTTGTTGCAGAGACGGATGAGAAGGCGCTTGAGATTGCGCGGCGCGGTTACCCCGCATGGCATCGCGGCTTCACCCATTTGTTCCGCATTCTGGGGCGTATGCAGCGCCATCCACGGCCGGACAATTGGGATGAGCTTGCGCGTCAGGGCAAGGGCATTTGTGGCAGCCCCGCGACCGTGGCAGCGCAATTGCGCGAACAGCTGACCATGGCCCAATGTAATTATTGCGTGGGGCAGTTTGCATTCGGCGATTTTACGTTCGACGAGATGAAAACCTCGATTTCACTTTTTGCTGGCGAAGTCATGCCGCAGCTGCGCAAGCTTGATGTGCTGGCGCAGGCTGCGTGAGTCTAGTTCAAGCTAGAGGTTCTTGGCCCAAGAGGGAATGCGAGCGGGCTTGCCTGATGATGATACAGGCGCCAAAGATCGCCTGTCTTGCGAAACAGGTTTGTGGCTATGAGCCCTGCTTCGCCCACGCGCTCAGTACAAATCACACGCGCAAATGAATCGATGAGCGTAATCTCGACATCTTCCGCGATGACAGGATCCTGCATCGGATTTGACATGATGCGACGATAAGATTCCAGCACCTGTTTGCGTCCCGTGACAGCGGGCCAGCCAGGATGAATCACGCTGACATCACCCTCGTCCCACAAACGACCCATCAATGCATCGTCACCTGTGCGAAAGGCTTTGTAATAGGCATCGTTCGCAGCAAGAACGAGTTTGCTATCGCTCATTGTCATCATCCAGTCCGCAACAATTCATTATGGCTCAGATAAGGCTGCAACGCGGTCTTGTGCAGAGGGTGTCACGATCTTTTTGAGTCATTTGTTCAGTTGCCGCCACTGTGTCGGTGCAGTCACAGCGAGTTTAAGTTGTGTAACACCTCTTGTGCCTTTGCTTGAAACGCGCGACCTTATCTGTGGGCTGGGGTTTGAGGAGTTGTAGATGATGAAAACCCTGACCCTGTCAGCAGCTGCGCTTGCGCTTACGGCTGTTGCTGCTTCCGCAGCAGATCTTCCTCGCCGTGGGCCTGCAGTGGCTCCTGCACCTGTGGTTCCTGTCGTCACGCCGATCTTCACATGGACCGGCTTCTATGTCGGTCTGAACGCTGGCGCCGCCTGGGGTGGCAGCGACAACTGCCCTTCAATGTACCAGTACAATCCTGCAACCGGCGCTGTCGGCGCTGTTGTCACAACTTATACGCCGGGCTGCAGCAATTCCAATGATGCAGCTTTCACTGGTGGTGTGCAGGCAGGCTTCAACTGGCAGGCTGGTTCTTTCGTCTTCGGTATTGAAGGCGATGTGAACTATCTCGGTGATCTCGGCGGCAATGGCTATGCCAACTACGCCTACACCTTCAACAATGCCACGACCTATTACACCTGGACTGGCAACGACAATAACGGCAACTTGCTGGGCAGCTTGCGCGCCCGTGCCGGTATCGCCTTTGATCGTGCGCTTCTCTACGTCACCGGTGGTATGGCATTCCGCAACGGCAATCATGATCAGGCCATCTATGCTGCGGCAGCTCCGGGTGGCGTTGCAGCAGCAACCTATCTCGGCAATAGCAGCGCAGACAATGTTGGCTGGGCGCTTGGTGCTGGTCTCGAATGGGCGCTGACCAATAACATGTCATTCAAGGTCGAATATCTGCATTCGAACTTCGGTGGCGAAAATCATCTGCTCACGACGCCGACCAACACCTATAATACGGTTGCTTTCTTCGGTGACCGTAATGACACGGTGGATGTCGTTCGTGCTGGCATCAACTGGCGCTTCGGCGGCCCTGCGGCTTCCGCACCTGTTCTGGCTCGCTACTGAGCTTCACAGACGTCTAGTGAATCGCCGCCCATCGGGCGGCGATTTTTTATTCTGCAGCGGATTTCTGCGGTTGTGCCGCGGCTCCATTCAGGACAGCACGTAACTCCTGCGCAGCTGGTGAACCATGCGGGCGCGCATAGCGAGACGTCTCAAGCCGTTGGGCAGCTTCTGCGGCAGCAATGATCATGGTGACGAGCTCACGCGCTTCCATCAGGTCGAGCAGGCAATGCATATCACCATAGCTCAGCGAGATTGTCTCTGCGCCGGGCTCCAACCCTACACGCACACCATTGGTTGTCACCACATGGGGCATTTGCCCTTCGCCAGCACGTTCGCCCACGATGAAAAGCTGCGCCAACGCAGCCACGACCTTGGGCTCAAGTCCCAATTGCGCGAGATGGGTAATTTCGGAAGATGACATCAGTTTCGCTCCTTTGACGCGGATGGCCGCAGTCAGAGGGGGCGAAAGGGAAATGCCAAGGCGAAAGCAAGGAATTTTGGTGTCAGCGTCAGCCTGGGCTTATTCGCTGTCGCCTTCATCCTTGCCTTTGCGTGCACGGCGAAGCTTCGGCACATCGGTGTGGGAGCGGCGCAGATCGCTCATGATTTCGTCGATCTCCTTCTGCACCGTGGACTTCACATTATCGACGGCAACAACATTGCCAGCTTCACGAGCGGGCGTTGTTGGGGAGGAGTTGCCCTTGAGATCGACGATGGTTTGCTGCAACTGCGCGCGATCGCGGCGGGCAACTTCCAGCGCACCTTCGACGAAGCTGCGCTCGATCTGCTCCTTGCTGAGCGCTTCGGTGAGCTGATTGACGCGGGCCTGAAGCGTATTGTAGCGCTGCTCGGCTTCCTTTTCGAAGCGATACATCGACTTTTGCAGGCTTTCGATACGCGCCGCGGCCTGCTTGTTCAGCTCTTCCGCGTTTTGCAGCTTGGAGAAGAGCGACGCATTCTTTTCGATCAGCGAATTGACGCTCTTTTCTGCATCTTCCGCGCGACGGGTGAGACGCGAGATGTCTTCATTCGCCTCATTGAGCTTGCCGCCGACAGCTTCCAGCTCACGAATGCGGGCGAGGGAGGTCAGTTGCTCTTCTGACAGACGGCGAATTTCCTCGCGGCTTTGGGCGAGCAACTGATCGGAGACGCGAATGCGCGAGCCCAGAGCCTCAATCTTGATCTCATAGGAGGTGCGCATCTGCTCGGCGCGGGCCTCAGCCCCGGCAACGGCGCTGCGCAGGTTCTCGTTCTCGGCCATGACATTGGCCTGATCCGTCTCCACCATGCGCAGACGCGAACGCGCCTTGTCAGCCGCCGCAGAGGCCTCAAGAATTTGTTTCTTGAGGGAAGTCGTCTGGACAGTGAGATCTTCCACCGAGCGGGCGAGCTGGATGGCTTCGTCCGACTTCTGCGCCAGCCGGTCATTCAGGCTGCGGCGCTCGTCCTGCAGCTCCCCGATGACGCGCTCAGAATCGCGCGTCTTCTCGCTCAGTCGCGCCACATCCTCTGACAGGGACTGGGTCTCGTTTTTCAGATTCTCAATCTCGAATTCGCGCGAGCGAAGATGCGCGGTTTTTTCACCCAGCTGATCGCGGGTGATGCGGAACTGCTCTTCGAGAATCGAATAATTTTGCGCGCCCGCCAGATTGTCGGTGAGCAAACGCTCATTTTCCTGCTGAACATCGTCGAACTTGGTGACGAGAGCCTGAATCTCAAGCGCCTGCTGATCAGAAAACTGCTTTTGCTGCTCGAAATTCGCCTTCAGCTCTTCCAGTTGCCCGGCCGTGCTATGCAGCTCCTGCACAACTTTCTGAAAATCCTCGAAGACCGATGCCAGCTCATTGGTCAGCGGCTGAATGACCTGCGTGAGGCTGATCACATGTTCGCAGCGATTGCGAAGTGCTTCATTTTTACTGCCGAGAACGCGAATGAAGGACGCAGCACTGCGCTCGATTTCGGTCAGCGTTTCCTGCTCGGCGGCAAAATTGGGCTGCTGCGTGGAGGCAGGATTGCGCGCGAGCAGCGTGGACAGGCTCAGAGGCATCCGCATGGCAATATCCCTCGAAAAAGGGGCAAAGATCGTGCTTTTTTGGTACACCCCAGCCTGTAACGGAGCAAGCGAAGAGGAAATAAAGCGTGTGGTTTTGGACCGATTGCACCGATAAGTGGCAAGGAGTCCTCGCTTTGCGTGCAACTGTTACATTGGCTGAGAAGAAAGCCGTTCAAGCCTGTGCAAAACTCGGCGTCGCCCGCCTCTCTGATTCGCTGGGCAATACCGGTTGACCGCGAACATCCCCACCGACATCATCTCGCATATCGCCGCTCAAGCGGCCTATCCAACGGGGGGATTATGACACTGTCGATTCGCCGCGTCGTCACCGATCATGACGCGCAGGGCCATTCCATCGTGAAATTTGACGAGATCACGACCAATATTGTTTCACGCCGTCCCGGTCATGCGAGCACGGTCATCTGGTCCCATGCACAAACGCCAGCTGACAATCAGGAGGCTGGCGATGCTGGGCTGCGCAATGTGGCTGATTGCGCCGAAGATGGCGCAATTTTTCGTGTCGTTGAATATGCACCGGGTGTTGCGCCTCGTATGCATCGCACCCAGACCGTTGATTACGCCGTCGTGATGTCTGGCGAGATTGATATGGTTCTCGATCATGGCAAGGAAGTGCATCTCAAACAGGGGGATGTGATCGTGCAGCGCGGTACTGTGCATGACTGGATCAATCGCGGCACAGTTCCTTGCGTCATCGCTTTCGTGCTTATTGCAGCCAAACAGCCGAAAATCGGCGATCAACTTCTGGGACCGATCGGATGAAGCGCTTCTTTCTCTCCTCACTTCTCGCAGTGGCTCTTGCCCTGCCTGCTGCCGCGCAATCGGACTATCCCAATCGCGTGGTGAAAATTGTTGTCGCGTCTGCGCCCGGTGGCGGCACGGATACGGTGGCGCGTGTGCTGGCCAATGAATTGTCCAAAACCATGGGCCAGCAATTCATCGTCGAAAATCGCCCCGGTGCGGGCAATGTGCGCGGCAGCGATGTTGTGGCGAAGTCGCCCAATGATGGTTACACGCTGCTCATGTCGGCAAGCACGCTGGCCATCAATCATGTGATGCACAAGCAACTGCCTTATGACGTGGCGCGCGACTTTGCACCCATCACCCAGATGGTCGTGATGCCAAATGTGCTGGTCGTGGGGGCCAAAGAGTCTTTCAAGACCTTCCCCGAATTTCTCGCAGCCGCGAAAGCCAAACCCGGTGCGCTGACCTATGGGTCTGCAGGTCCGGGAACGGCACCGCATATGGCTATGGAGCTTCTTCGTCTGCAGGCCGGCATTGACTTGCTGCATGTGCCCTATACGGGCGTTGCACCGGCCATCAATGATGTGATGGGCGGGCGCGTCACCAGCATGTTGCTGAACTTCCTGTCTGCAAAGCCGCAGATTGATGGTGGCACCTTACGTGCGCTGGCGATGTCGAGCGCCAAGCGTTCGCCTTTCATGCCGGATCTGCCAACCGTGTCAGAATCAGGTGTGCCGGGCTTTGAAGCGATCCAATGGTTTGGACTGCTTGCTCCGGCAGGCACGCCCAAGGCCATTGTGGATCGCCTGCAAGCCGAAACGGCACGTATCCTTGAAACGCCAGTGATGAAAGAGCGGCTTGCGGTTGAAGGCGCCGAACCCGTCGGCAATAAGCCGGAAGAATTCGCCGCCGTCATCAAGGCTGAAATGGCCAAGTGGAGTGAGGTGGCCAAAGCAGCAGGCATTAAGCCTGAATGATCAGGCTTCGAGCCAGATCGCTTTTTCGAGCGGCAGGGTGAGGCCAACCCTCTCTCCTGCCGCAAAGACCCGCTGGCCCGGCTCAAAGGGCGCATCAACGCTGATGATCCTGTCGCTCACCCTCACCCCATAGCGCAGGCTCGCGCCCAAAAATTCCATGTGCTCAATCTGGCCTTGTAATCCGGCATCTTGTGCAGGGTTCAGGGTAATGAATTGCGGGCGCATCACGAGATGCTGTTGCGCTGCTGCAAGATGCTCGCGCAATGGCAGGCGACCGCCAGCTTCCAGCACGAAATCGCCGCCCTCGACACGCCCCTTCAGCACATTGGCGCTCCCCAGGAAGGTTGCCACGAAAAGGTTGCAGGGCTTTTCGTAAAGCTCCATCGGCGTGCCCACCTGCTGGATCATGCCATCATTCATGATGGCAATGCGGTCACAAATGGCATTCGCCTCTTCCTGATCATGCGTCACAAATACAGTGGTGAGATTGAGACGTTGCTGCAGATCTCGCAGCTCATGTCGCACCTGAACGCGCATCTTGGCGTCGAGATTGGAGAGCGGTTCATCGAGCAGCAGGACCTTGGGTTCAATGACGATGGTGCGTGCAACGGCGACGCGCTGTTGCTGTCCACCTGAGAGCTGCGATGGCTTGCGATCGGCCAGATGCGTGAGGCCGACAAGATCCAGTGCCGCCATCACGCGCTTGGTGATTTCCTGCCGCGGGATCTTCCGTTCTTCGAGGCCGAAGGCGACATTCTGTGCCACATTCATGTGGGGCCACAGCGCATAGGACTGAAACACCATGCCGACATCGCGCTGCCATGGCGCAAGACGAGACACATCCTGCGCGCCAATCAGAACTTCTCCGCGGTCAGCGACATTGAAGCCCGCGATCAGGCGCAGCAATGTCGTCTTGCCGCAGCCCGAAGGTCCCAGAAAGGCAAAGAACTCACCCGGCTTGATGTGAAGATTGACGTCTTTCAGTACATGGTTGGAGCCATAGGAGAGATCGACATGGCGAATATCCACATCAACGGCGCGACGTTGAGTTGAGGTCTCAATCAATGGATCGCTCCCTTTGCGCTCTGGCTCTTTTCGATGACGAGATGCGAGAGATATGTGCACAGCGCTACGAGCAACACGGCAATGACGCCTAGCGCGGCGCCAGCACCGCGCCCTGCAGCTGATTGCATGAAGACGTACAGCCCATAAGCCAGCGGCGCATCATCGCTGGACTGTACAAGCATCAGCGTGGCTGACAGTTCGACGGCAGCGGTGGAGAAGCTGGTGACGAAACCCGCGACAATGCCGCCCGCCATCAAGGGCAGGAGAATGCGTCGCGCGTTGCGCGATTTTGTACCACCAAGATTCTCTGCGGCTTCTTCCAGCGAGATCGAGATCTGTTGCAAGGCAGCATAGCAAGCGCGCAACGCATAAGCGAGGCGTCGAATGGCAAGCGCAAGAACAATCATGATCCACATGGTCGCCAGCGGTCGTCCATCTGGCAGCTGCACATCGTAAAAGGCCCGCAAGAAGCCGATGCCAATGACGACGCCGGGGATGGCTAGTGCCGCACTGGCCGCCCAGTCGAGCCAGTGGCGACCGATGAGCTTTGTACGCAGCACGAGATAGGCAATGGTTCCACCGATGACGACATCAATGAAAGCCGCCAGAGAGGCGTAAAGCAGCGTATTTTTGATATAGACGAAGCTCTCTCCAAAAACGCGAATGTAATGCGCACTCGTATAGCCATCCGGCAAGGGGCTGAAGGACCAGACGGTTGCGAAGGAAAGAAGGATCAGGCTGAAATGCGGTGCGAGTACCAGCAGCAGAATGAAGAGCACGGTTCCATAGGCCACCCATTTTTCAACCGGCTTCATAGTGCGCTTGGCGAGCCCTCCACCACCGCGCTGCTCCGTATTGTAATCCGTCCCTGACATGGCCCTTGCTGATAGCCACATACAGGCAATCGACATCACCACCAGCACAACCGAAATCACATAGCCCATCGGGTCTGTGATGCCGATGGAAGTCACTCGCAGATAGGCCTGTGGTGCGAGCATGTCTTTCACGCTCAACAACAGGGGCGTTGCGAGATCATCGAGGACTTTTACAAAGACAAGTGAAGCGCCTGCAACATAGCCAGGCATCGCAAGCGGAAGCACGATGCGGCGAAACAGGCGAAAACCGGAGCTACCGAGATTTTGCGCGGCTTCTTCCATGCTGCGGTCGATATTGCGCATCGAGGTCGAGAGATTGACGAGAATGAAGGGGAAATAATGAATGGCCTGCACAAAGATGACGCCATTCAGCCCTTCCATGAAGGGAATTTTGAAATCAAACCATTCATCCAGCAACAGATTGATCGAGCCATTGCGCCCAAACAGGAGCAGCATGGCCACAGCACCCACGAAGGGCGGCATGATGAGCGGGAGGAAAGCGAGGGTTTGAATGAGGACCGAGCCACGAAAATCAAAGCGCGTGGTGATATAGGCCAGCGGCAGGGCAAAGATCGACGCAATGACGACAGTCATCCCCGCCACATAGATCGAGTTCCAGAAGGAACGGATAAACAGATCCGTGCGCGCGAAGTCGATGAAATTGACGAGCGTGAAGGCGCCGGTACCCTTTTCGGTGAAAGCGACATAAATCACGCTTGCCACGGGCAGCAGCAAGAAGACAGCGAGAAAGGCTGCGATGGCAAGAGCAAGAGCAATCTGCCCCGGCGTAGCCGATAGCTTACGCCGGGGCAGGCTTGATGTGGAAAGCGACAGATCAGCCATATCTTAGCGGGCGAGCTTCAGGGCTTGTTCAGCTTTTGCGCGAGCCTGGGCATATTGCTGCTTGGCAAAGGCGGCCCATTGCTGTTCCAGCTCCGCCTGTCTTGCGCCTTTCTCCTTGCCGCCTGTGAAGGCGCCAGTGATTTCAGGTGAGGATGCCTGTGCCTCATTCACGGGCATGGCGGCGATGAGGTCGCGCGCTTCTTTCACAAGTGCGCGGGCCTGCGCATTGTCCTTCTTCGCAAGGGCTGCTTCAGCCTCATGCAGCGCCTTGGTGGCCGCCTTCAGCGCATCCAGCTGAAAGGTGACGAGCTGGTCATAAAGCGAGTCAACGACATTGGTACGCTTCTCAGACACATCCACATTGAACTTCACACGCGAGCCAAGCGATGGATCTTTGAAGGGATTTGGATAGTCAGCTGGCGCCTTGGCATAGGTCGCAGGGTTGACAGGCAAGCGGCGAATGCTGGGTTCCAGCAAGACTTCCTGACCTGCACTCGACAACAGATATTCCACGAAAGCTTCCGCGCCCGCGCGGTTTGGCGCGTTATTGATGATGGCCACATTGGCCGGCACGATCGTCGTCACGCTGGGATAGACGAATTTGATCGGAAAGCCGGACGCCTGTGCAGAGAAGGCAAAGAAGTCGATGACGATGCCGACGCCGACCTGACCTGAATTCACCGCCTCAGGCACGCCGAAGGACCGTTCCGTCACCTGACGGAAATTGCCTGAAATTTCTTTCAGGCTGCGCCAGCCTTTGTCCCAGCCCTCACCCTGCAGGATGGTTTCGATGGTGAGGTGGGTTGTGCCAGAGCGGGAGGGCGCTGCCATCAGCGTATGGTCATAAAAGACAGCTGAGGCCAGATCGCTCCACTCTTTCGGGGCCGGCAATTTATTGGCGCGCGCATAGCGATCATTCCACATGATGCCATAGCCGGAGGCGGCGAAACCGAAATAGAAGCCCTGTGGGTCATTGATCGGATAGGAGCCGATCTTTTCCGGGATGCCGGTTGCCTTGAGCTGATACTTCTGGAGCAGCCCCTTTGATTTCAGGACTTCGAATGCATCAGGGGCAGAGGCCCAGAAGATATCGACCTGATTATTGGAGCGCGTCTCCTCGACATATTTCACGCCCGCATTGGTGTTGCGGTTTTGCACATCAAGCGTCACGCCGGGATGGGCCTGCTCGAAGGCTTTCTTGAAGGGGTCGGTCACATCCTTCGAATAGGAGGTCACAATGGTGACCTTGCCGCTTTGCGCAAAAGCGCCCGCACCAAAGAGGCTCGCCGCTGCAATGACGGCGACAAAAGAAAGCCGGGACATGAACCATCCTCCTGAGACGATCATCGGCCTTGGGCCGACGGGTGAGAAGCTACTCGCTTAGGAGCTTTGGTTCAAACCATGCAAATGACAGGGATGTGACCACCCCCTGTCAGGCGGCAGGCTCCTGCCGACGATAGGTGATTTGCGAGCCGTCGCGGCCCTTGAAGCGCAGGCCCGCCCAAGTCGCACCCTCGTCATACCAGGTTTCAAGCAGGATCGGGCCGCGGATCTCAAAACGACGGACGGGGATGCGCATTCCACTGGCTGTTTCCACCTGTCCCGTGCCCAAAGGGCTGACCGCGGAGCGCAGAAGCTCGCCCGTCTGTGTGTTGATAAAGGGCACATCGAGCATCCGGCGGTTCCAGTGCGTAGAGGGCAAGGCCATTGAGGGCGCCGCATAATCTCCGCTCTGGGTGGAGCTGACCATAACCGCCGTGCCACTGCGTTCGGCACGCACACGCAAGGTGGTGCCATTGTCATTCGTGTCAGCCTCCACCGAGGCGAACTGGCCGGACGCCCAGACCTCGCGCGCGCGGTGGCGGTAGCGGTAGAGAGGCACCGGACCAAATGACACGGCAAGGTCGATCGCGATTTCGACGGTCCAGGAGTCACCTTGACGCGAAAAGCTCACCTCATGTGTGCCGATGTCCTTCTCTTCCCGGAACACGCGGAAAGCAAGCTTGCGGCCCTGAGGCGCGGGAATGGAGGCGAGTGCCGACCCCGCAACCAGAGTGCTGGCAGCAACAAGCAGAGAACGGCGCGATGTCATGCGGGGCAGAGTGATCATAGCTGCATGTTACGCTAACTGACGGTCTCGGATCATCTCACGTCTGCGCGCGCTGTGATTGTATTTGCGGGGCGGATCAGCGAAGCTAGAGGTTGGGGGTCGCCATGCGCTTTTTTCTGCTACCAATCCTGCTCCTTGCCGTTGCTGCCTGCACGGGCCTGCCGCAAGGCGTGTCGCCCGTGCGCTTCGAACCCGCCCGCTATATGGGTGACTGGTATTCCATCGCACGTCTCGACCATTCTTTTGAGCGCGGCTTGACGAATGTCAGGGCAACCTATGCGCTCAAGGCGGATGGTACGGTCAGCGTCCACAATCGCGGCTTTGATCCGAAGCGATGCAGCTGGAAGGAAATTGAGGGGACGGCAAGACTGCAGGGACCAGACGATGTTGCAAGCCTTTCGGTCTCCTTCTTCCCCCTCCTGTCAGGCGGCTATCATGTGATTGCGCTTGATACGAATTATCAATGGGCCATGGTGTCTGGACCCACACGTGGCTATCTGTGGATTTTGTCACGCCGCCCCGCGCTTGATCCCAAAGTGACGGCGCGCCTCATCGACAAGGCGACCCAACTGGGTTTTGCGACGCAAGAGCTTGTAAGGGTGGATCAGAACAAACAGACCTGCTGACGAAAAGGCCCGCTTTCGCGGGCCTCTCCATCTCACTCTTTGAAGCCATAAGCAGGAATACCCTGCTCATTCTCATAATATTTATAAGGCAGGAATTTGCCGCTCATGATGAATTTCACGCGGTCGCCCTTCTCATTGGGCAGGCGCTCCATCACCATGTCAAAGTCAATGGCAGACATGATGCCATCGCCAAATTCCTCTTCGATCAGCGCCTTCCAGGCCGGACCATTCACCATCACCATTTCAAAGAAACGATAGATCAGGGGATCGGTCGGGGGCATCTGCGTGCCGCGATAGGGCACTTCATTGAGCATCCGCTTCTCGACTTCGCTGAGGCCAAAAAGTTTGGCTGATTTCTCCGCCAGTGGCTTTACGAGCTTCATCTGGCCGAGCAAGGCACCCACGATCAGCACGGGCGAGATGCCGCCAATTTCGTCGCAGATATATTTCCACGTCCAGCCCTTCTCGCGCTTGATGTCGAGAATCTTTTCAGTCAGGTCGGCTCTTTTCATGACTTTCTCCTGTTGCGGGATGATCAGGCGCTTGCGAATTCCTCGCGCGGCGCAAAGACGCTGGCTGCTGCAACGCCGGGCACAACGACCGGCGGCTTTTTGCGGTCATAGTTTTGGGGCACGTCATCGCGGAAAGTGCCGCTGCGTGTCACAAGGAAGTCGATGAGGTGGTTTCGCAGCGGATAGTAAGCGGGGTGTCGATGCACATCTTCGCGCAGGCGATCCACTGGTAGCGGGTTTTCGACGATCTCTGCAATCATGGCCTGAGGGCCATTGGTCATCAGCACAATCTTGTCGGCAAGATACATGGCCTCATCGACATCATGCGTGATCATGAAAACCGTCTGACCCGTGCTGCGGCAGATGCGGCGCACCTCATCCTGCAAGGTGCCACGCGTGAGCGCATCAAGTGCAGAGAAAGGTTCGTCCATAAGCAGAATTTTGGGATCAATGGACAATGCGCGTGCAATGCCCACACGTTGCTTCATGCCGCCGGACAATTCAGCCGGTTTGCGATTGGCGGCATGGCCAAGTCCAACCAGCTTGATGGCACGCATGGCCCGTTCCGTTACTTCGGCGCGCGAAAGTTCAGGCCAGCGCGAGGAGACTGCGTAAGCAACATTGCCAAGCGCAGTCTTCCACGGCAGGAGGGCATGGCTTTGAAAGATGACAGCGCGATCAAGGCCGGGACCGGTGATCTCTTTTTCATCAATCAGCACCACGCCTTCATCAGGCTTGTCGAGGCCAGAGAGCACATTGAGCACGGTGGATTTGCCGCAACCGGAATGACCGATGACGCAGACAAATTCACCACGACCCACGCTCAGCCAGAGGTCTTCGAAGATTGTCACGCCCTTGCCATCTGGCGAGGGAAAACGGCGCGCAATGCCTTCGATGGAGATGAAGCGGTTTGACACGGGTTTACTCCGGGAAGGTGACAGCGCGTGAGGCGCGCGCGAGAAGCTGGTCGAGCAACATACCCACCACGCCAATCATCAAAATGGCGATGATGACATTGGTGATGGAGAGATTGTTCCATTCGTTCCAGACGAAGTAGCCAATGCCTGTGCCACCAACGAGCATTTCAGCTGCCACGATGACCAGCCAGGCAATGCCAATCGAAATACGCATACCGGTGAGAATGGTGGGGGCAGCCGCAGGTAGAATGACCGTCCAGGCGCGACGCCATGCATTGACCTCAAGGGTCTTTGCAACATTGAGCCATTCCTTGCGTACACTCATCACGCCAAAGGCCGTATTTACCAGCATGGGCCAAAGCGAACAGATGAAGATGACGAAAATGGCGGAGAGGCTCGAGTCCTTGATGGTGTAAAGCGCCAAAGGCATCCAGGCGAGCGGCGAGACGGGCTTCATCACCTGAATGAAGGGATCGAGAGCGCGACTCATCAAAGGCGACATGCCAATCAGGAAGCCCAGCGGAATGGCCAGCAAAACAGCAAGGCCATATCCAGCTGCAACACGCGCCATCGAAAAGGCGAGCTGAATGCCAAGCCCCTTGTCATTGGGCCCACGATCATAGAAGGGCTGTGACAAATGCTCGATGAGTTTCGCTGCCACATCAAGCGGACCCGGCATTGCTGACTTACCTTGCGTCGCCGTGGCACCCATCAGCTTTGCATATTCCGGGTCCATGGCAACGCCGCCGCCAGCGCCGCGTGTTGCCATATGCCAGACGAGTACGAAGACAACAAAGATCAGCGTTGAGACGACAAAGGCACGCAAGGTGAGGGAAGCTTGTCCGCCCATGCTCAGCCCCTCTTCATGGTGAAGCTGTTGAGATATTCGGCCGGTTTTGCAGGGTCGAATGTCTTGCCCATGACGACAAAGCTTTTCGTCGTGCTGGCAGGAGGTGTGAAACCGGCTTCCTTCATGATCTTGGCAGCATCAGTTGCAAGGAAGACCTGCTTGGCGATGCCGGCATAATCCACGTCGCCCTTGATCTGGCCCCAGCGCTTCATCTGCGTGAGAATCCACACCGCAAAGCTCTCATAGGGGAAAGGATCGAAGCTGATGCGGGCGGGGTCGCGCTTCACATTGCCCAGACCATCCGCATAGGTGCCGGTCAGCACTTGCTCGACGACCGTGAGTGGCGCGTTCAGATAATTCGCGGGCGCAATGGCTTCAGCGATTTGTTTGCGGTTCTCGGCTTTCGATGCATAAGCGGTTGCATCAAGGATGGCGCGCAACAAGGCGGCATAGGTATTAGGGCTCTCGGTAATGAAGGCGCGACTTGCCGAGAAGGAGCAGCAGGGATGTCCATCCCAAATCTCTTTGGAGAGAAGATGGATGAAGCCAACGCCATCGAAGACCGCACGCTGCACGACATTGTCAGGCGCAAGGAAGCCATCAATATTGTCGGCACGCAGATTGGCAACCATTTCTGGCGGAGGGACTGAACGGATCTGCACATCCGTATCAGGATCGAGCCCATGTTCAGCGAGATAATAGCGCAGCAGATAGTTATGGACCGAATAGTCGAAGGGCACGGCGAGCTTGAAGCCCTTCCACTGTTTCGGATCACGCCTGTCCTTGTGCTTCATGGCCAACGTAATCGCCTGACCATTCACATTTTCAATGGCAGGTGTCACGAAAGGCTGCGGCGTTGCACCAAGGCCGAGTGAAATGGCAATCGGCATGGCGGCAAGCATATGGGCCGCATCATATTCCTTGTTGATCGCCTTGTCGCGAATAACGGCCCAGCCGGCCGTTTTCACAACCTCCACATTCAAGCCCTGCTTCTTGTAGAAGCCCATGGGCTCGCCCATGATGATGGGTGTTGCGCAGGTGATCGGAATGAAGCCAATCTTGAGGTTGGTTTTCTCCAACTTGCCTGCTTCCGCGAAGGCTTGCGTCGCCGCTCCAACAGGAAAGACAGAGGCCAGCGCAGCAGCCAGTGTTGAGGCACCCATATTCTGCAACAGGGCGCGGCGATGCACCGGATTGGGTACAACAGCTTTCAGCAAGGCTTGCTCGACCGTGCGGCCATAAAGCTTCACATCATCCGCAGCGGTGTCAGCAATGGTTGTGCAGGCACGATCGTGCTCGGCCTGCGAGCCATGCGCTCCGCAGGAGCAACCCGACATCTGATAAGGGCCTTTGCCTGACTTCATCATGCTTGCCTCCTGTTTTGCGCAGATGATCACGCGCGCGAGGGTGGGGTTAACGAAACGGGTCCTTTATGCCGGCATCTCGGCCAGCATCTTGCGAAGCTGTTTTGTGGCTGGGGTGACGATGCCGACGAAATAGGATTCGCGCATACGTCGTTGAGCGCGGTGGCTCATCATGTAGCCACGCGCACCTGTATGCAGCATGGTCGCATGAGCTGCCGCCATGCACGCATCCCCCGCTTCCAGTCTTGCGGTGACAACACGCCGCCAATAGTCATCGCTCGCATCAAAAGGCGTGGCTGCAAGCGCACGCACCTGTGTGTCGAGCCGGTCGAGAATGGCCGCAAAGTCCTCAGGCTGTTGAGCGGTGAGGAACTTGTTCACATGGCCAAGTTGGGTCTTCGTCTTTCGCATGACGTCGACACAATCACGAATGATGCCAACCGCCATTCCCGACTGCAGTAAAACGAAACCAGCGCGAATT
>JACCED012432322.1_pt1 | contig 19710 bp, 13 predicted proteins | sample 7455021 | NCBI WGS metagenome assembly JACCED01 (sample SAMN15323456, study PRJNA562643) | freshwater metagenome | isolation source: river surface water | place: USA:Blue River Watershed | collected 2017-08-19 | reverse complement strand
TCAAATCCCGACACGCCAACAGTCAAGCTCGCTGACCGACCCGCCTCCACCGTTTGAGAAGCTGGCTGGCGCGTGAAAACAGGCTTTGTAAACACTCGAAGAGATAGGGCGTTGCTCGTCACGCTCGATGCAGGATTCGAGACCACAACGTCGTACTGTCCCGAGGTGAATGCACTCGCAATCACCGAGTAGGTCGAGGAGGTCGCTCCATCAATATTTTGCAGGTCCTTCCGCCACTGATATTTAATGTCGTCCAATGGACTTGTCGCACTCACCGAGAGAGTGACGGGTACCCCGCCATTAAGTTGCTTGGAGAAAGAGACGCCAGACGAACCTAACCGAACAGGCAACGCGTCCTCAGCTGCAGGAGCCAAGGTAACCGGATGATAAAACTTCACCGGGACTTCTTCACTGACGACCTCCACCAAAACGCCATTCTTGCTGCCTTGTGCAGAGACCCTGTACATCCCAGCATCCAAAACGGTGAACGACGGCATGGAGCCCGATGCGACAGGCGTACCATCCTTTCTCAACTCATAGGAGACCACATTCCCTTCCGTCGAAATCTTCACGGTTGCCGGATTTCCATCCAAAACACTCTGCGCCTCTGGTTGGTCCACGATGGAGGGAGCCGTCCACAACGTCGCGCCGATGGTGTTCGACGACTCGACGTTGGATCCGAACGCGCTGGAAACAACCACCGTGTAGGAACCGACCACCGACGCCCCAGCCGAGCCTATCTCATAGTTCGCAGAGGTTGCTGAGGTGATGTCCACTCCATCTTTCCTCCACTGATAACTGAACGGCCCAGTGCCGACAGGGCTCGCATTGAAAGAGACAGCGTCACCATCCTCGTACTGAAAGGTGGTCCCGAGTGCGGTCGTTGATACTCCCGCTCTCGTTAAAGCAGTTGCTCCGATTGTAACCGAAGGCGGTTGCGCAACCACCGCAAGAGCAGCACCAAGCTCAGAAGCGCCTTCACCTAGCTGGCCGTACTTGTTCGACCCCCAAACAAAAAGCTCCCCGCTCTGGCGAATCGCGAGGGATGAAGAACCGCCAAAGCCAATCGACATCACATTGGTGATACCGATGAGAACCGGAGACTTTCTAGTAGATGTTGTCCCATCCCCCAACTGCCCGACGTCATTCATCCCCGCAACCCAGACTCCGCCAGCGGTCGTGACCGCCGCTAACGAGTTCACACTTAACGTCACTGAAGAAAAATCATCTTCAGGCCGAAACGGCTTCGGCTTGTTGGCTGGAAGAGTCCCGCCATCTCCAAGCTGTCCCTTTTCATTCGACCCCCACACAAAAAGCTTCCCGCCAGAAATACCCGCCGACGTGGCCCCCCCAGCAGAAACTGATGTCCAACTCAAACTCCCAACCTTGATTGGTGACGTCACATCCGTATTGCTTCCATTGCCCAGCTGCCCAAGCACGTTCTGACCCCACGCATAAAGATTCCCGCCCTGAAGACCGAGCGAATGAGTGTTCCCCGCCGCCACTTTCGTCCACGCGTTCGATGTGGTAATCTGCCTAGGCGTTAGCTGATTTGACTGCGTCGGAGATGGCTTCGCGAATCCTAACTGCGAGTTCAGGTTGTTACCCCAAGTCCAAAGCGTCCCGTTGGATTTGACCGCGACGATGTGACCCTGGCCAACCGCCACGTCGTTCCAGACTCCCGGAACCTGAACCATCGTGAGAGATGCAGCTGTCGAGCCATTACCGAACTGACCATCAAAGTTGGACCCCCAAACCCAAAGCTCCCCGCCCGATTTAATCGCTGCGCTGTTGTTCGCTCCAACGGCAACTTTCACCCACCCTGAACCCTGACCGTCAGGCGAAACTGGCACCGACGAATCGGTAGTGGTCCCGTCACCCAACTGGCCAACAGAGTTGTCGCCCCAAGCCCAGAGCCGATCGTTCGAGTCAATTGCCAACGTGTGCCGATCCCCCACCGCAACCTGTTTCCATGATGTCGACGGCCACCTCGGGACGGGACTTACCACAATCTGAACCCGACCATCGCCGTGCCCGCCTTCGACCCCGCGCCCAATCGTGCTCACAAAACCCTCTCCGTCCACATAAGTGGACGTCTTATACCCTGCGACAACTGCGGAGTTTCCCCCAGTCGGGGCTAGGGCCGTAAAAGGAAAGGTGTCCGAAGGGGAGGCGTAAGCCCCGACCTGCCCAGAGTCTGAACGCCCCCACCCAATCACACTGCCAAGGAAGTCACGAATCACCACATGATGCAAACCTGCCGAGACAGACGAAACTTGCTGTCGCACCACCTGACTCCTATCGAGCGGGACAGGAGACGAAGCCGGCGTTGACCCAAGCTGGCCGTAAGCGTTCGATCCCCAACCATACAAGTCCCCGTTGCTGTCAACCGCTAGACTGAAGTCCGCTCCCGCCGCAACGCTTCCTCCGAGTGCTGATCCAGTGGTGAAAGGAGTGCCCGAAGTATCCATAACGGGCATGACATTGAAGTCCGATGTGGAAGATCCAGTGCTGCGGGCAAGCTGATTAGAAGTGTTCGCTCCCCACGAGTAAACGGGGTAGTCGCCCCCAGCATCCTTGACCGCGAGGGAATGGTACTCCCCAGCCGCAACAACAGTCCAAGAACCCGGTATTTGAGTCGGAGCAAACTTGAAAGCCACTGCCGACGTGCCCGACGGATCCAACCCAAGCTGACCAGCCCCGTTCGCACCCCACGCCCACAACGATCCGTCATCTTTCAGAGCGAGAACGTGCATTCGACCGGCGGAAACGGCCCGCCACCCCGTAGCACTCCCCACACGCGCCGGAATGATTGTGTCCATCAGCGCCCCATTGCCGAGCTGGCCGTTTGCGTTGTAGCCCCAAGACCACAAACTGCCATCGACTCTCACTCCAACCGAGAAATTGTAGCCAGCCGCGACCGCGACCCAGTCGTTACCATCACCAATCTGAATGGGCGCATTTCGATTTTCCGTCGTTCCATCCCCAACTTGCCCCTTGTCGTTCCGCCCCCAAGCCCAAAGAGTACCATCATTTTTGATGACCAAGGTGTGGCCTCCACCCGAGGAAATCATAGCCTTCCGAAGCCCAGAAATGCTGGCCCCAACACTCGTGAGACTCCTTGAGTCACCGAACGTGCCACCCACATTCAACGTGTCGAAATCAGCAGCGTTTACCGGAATGAGCGGTGTAACGAAGGTGATGACGAAGAGTGTAAACAACCCAGCCAAGCTGTTCAGGAAAATCGAAATCGGCTTATTCATGCGGTCAGCCCTCCATAAACGCCACCTCCACACGGTTATTCAAGGTTTTCCGCTTCTCTCTCTAAGAGTTTCCCCTAGGTGGTCTCCCGAATCAGAACTTTCCGCTCCCCGAAGGCGCCAGTTCATCCGATAGAGCAACAGCACCCGAGAACGCCCCTTCACGAGTCATTGGCCCGCGTTCTTGTCGTTCCCTCCAGCCCGTCACGCAAATGAAAAACTTCGGCCAACCGACCCGTCCAACAACGAGAAAACTAGCTCACTCGCCCCTCTTCCACGTCCATCAAATCGAAGAACACCACGATGTCCGCTCGATGCCCCAACCCCGCCTCCGCCTTCTGACGCTCCAACCCACCGGACGCCGCATCACGCCAACCGCGCTTCAGCATGAACGTGTTCCAAATCTCCACCTGCTCGGAATCCGGACGCCGCCCCTCCACAAAGCACCATTCCAACACCTCCTCATCGGTTCCTCCCTCCAACGTGCGCGCCCTCAACGCCTCATAATCCACCCCAAGAAACCGACACACCCGGTCGTCAAACGTGCGCATTCCCTCAATCGGTCCCAAGTGGTAGCCAGTCGGCAAACAGCCCTCCCGAGCGAAGTAGCGGATTTTGTCCAAGATCCGTCCAAACACCACGATACCGCCAACCAGATCCCGAGGAGAACGAAATGGAAATGCCATCCCGGAACGCTAATCCGGCAGCACCATCAGGGTCAAAATCTCCGCTCGGCCCGCACCCTGAGCCCCCACAGATTCTAACCTTGTCCTCCCCCACCCCTTTCACGCACAACTCCAACCCGAATCACACCCCCAACGCCATGAACCACTCGATCAGCCTCCGCCTCGCGCTGCTCCCCCTCCTCTCCGTCGCGCCAACCCTACCCGCCCGCAGCGCTCCAGCGTCGAAAACACTCTTCATCAGCCCTGTCCTCACCGCGACCTCCAAGGAGCGCATCCTGCCGGTAGACGTGCCCCTCAACGGGAAAGCTGATTTGTTCCTCGTCGCCGATTCCGCAGGCCCCATCAGTTGCGACTGGGCCGACTGGCTCAATCCCCGGATCGTTCTCGCCGACGGCTCCACCCGCGACCTCACCTCGCTCGAATGGGCTTCCGCCAAAGCTGGTTACGGGACGGTCAGGAAAAATAAGGCCATGGACGGAAGTGCCCTCAAGGTCTCCGGAAAAGTCTTCGAAAAGGGCATTGGCGCGCACGCCACCAGCGTCATCCATTTCACCCTGCCCAAAGAAGCCGTCCGCTTTCAGGCGGAGGTCGCCATCGACGACGGTGGGATGATCCGTAACAACCGTCCGAGCGAGGCCGCGCTCAGGTTCGCAGTGCTCGATGAAGCACCCTCCGCGCTCCCTCCCGTTGAACCGGTCGCCGACGGACCGACCGCAGTTCCAACTGATCTGTTCACCGTTCCGGAAGGGCTCGAAGTGACGCTCTGGGCCACTTCCCCACTGCTCTCCAATCCCACCAACATTGATTTTGACGAAAAGGGCCGCCTCTGGGTCGCTGAAGGGGTCAACTACCGCGGAAAGGGCGGACGCCGCCCGGAAGGTGACCGTGTGGTGGTGATTGAAGACTCCGATGGCGACGGAAAGGCTGATCGCTCATCGGTGTTTGTCCAAGAGCCGCACCTCGCATCGCCCCTCGGGATTGCCGTCTTCGATCATCGCGTCGTGGTTTCTCAGCCACCCGACATGATCGTTTACACCGACGTGAATCGGGACGGAAAGTTCGATCCGTCCGTGGACACACGGGAAGTGCTGCTGACCGGCTTCAGCGGACGTCAGCACGACCACAGCCTCCACAGCGTCACCGCGGGGCCGGATGGTCTCTGGTACTGGAATCAAGGCAACTGCGGCGCCATTTTCACTGATCGATCGGGCAAAACGTTCCGCATGGGAAGCAGTTACATGACCCAGCAGGCAGCCGGCTTGGCGAGTGACGACGGTAACATTTGGGTCGGCGGCTTCACCGCTCGCATGAACCCCGACGGGACAAACGTCACGATCCTCGGGCACAACTATCGCAACAGTTACGAGCAAACCGTCACCTCGCTCGGCGATCTTTTCCAAAGCGATAACGACGATCCGCCAGCCTGCCGCGTGACCGCGATCATGGAGGGAGGCAACGCAGGCTTCTCCTCTGCGGACGGCAAGCGCGCTTGGGGCGCTGATAAGCGGCCCGGACAGGACACGCCAACCGCAGAGTGGCGTCAGGACGATCCGGGAACGATGCCGGCCGGAGATGTTTACGGAGGTGGATCTCCCACGGGCGTAGGTTTCTACGAGAACGGAGCACTGGATACAAAGTGGAACGGCCTGCTCCTGGCCTGTGAGGCCGGAAAGAACGTGGTGTTCGGTTATCTCCCGAAGCAGCACGGGGCCGGTTGGAAGCTCGAACGATTTGATTTTCTCACCTCAAACAAAGAGCGCGAGTGGGCTGGGTCCGACTTCCTCGGCGGTAAAGCGAATACCGAGTTGAAGACGAAGTTCCGCCCGAGCGATGTTTGCGTCGGACCGGATGGAGCAATCTATGTGGCAGACTGGTTCGACGCGCGTGTCGGCGGACACGGCACGCTTGACAACGCCTACACGGGATCGATCTACCGGATTGCTCCAAAAGGATTTAAGTCAATCGTGCCCAAGATGGATCTGTCCTCGATCGACGGCCAGATTGCCGCCCTGCGGAACCCGTCACCCAATGTCCGAAACCTCGGATTCAACGCCCTCAAGCGCTCCGGCAAAGCAGCGATCCCTGCGCTGACCGCTCTCTCAAAGGATGCGAACCCCTACCTTGCTGCACGAGCGGTCTGGGTGCTCGCTCAACTCGGCCCTGAAGGTGTCTCTCACGTCACCAATCTCTTGAACGCGCCGGACAACACACAGCGATTGGTCGCCTACCGAGCTCTCCGTCGAGCCGCTTCCCAGACAGCCAACACCTCGCCCGAAATCAACCTGCTCACTCTGGCGTCCAAAATGGCGTCAGACCCCGACGCCGCCATTCGGCGCGAGGTGGCGCTGTCGCTCCGGGGGTTACCCTCCGAAGCATGCGTCCCCCTGCTGGCGAAACTGGCCGCCCAGTACGACGGCAACGACCGAGCCTACTTGGAAGCCATCGGGCTCGGGGCGACCGGCCACGAAGCTGCTCTTTTCCAACAGCTAACGGCTTCCGCACCGAACGCGTCAAATCCCACTGCATGGTCCCCGGCCCTCGCGAGGCTCGCATGGAGGCTTCACCCCGATGCCGCCATTCCCGCCCTCAAGGCACGCGCTTCTTCGCCAGATTTGAGTCCCGCGGATCGGGACATCGCTCTGACCGGGATCGCCTTCAATCCCTCCAAAGCAGCTGCAGACGCCGCTCTTGATCTGGCATCCCAGAAGGATTCGCCCGTCAAAGCGATGGCCAATTGGTGGCTATTCAGCCGCAAGGGCAATCTCTGGAACGCGCACAATCTCGACGGCGCGATGAAAGAGCGAGGATTGTACGACCCAGCCAACGTGAAGTTGCAATCGGTCGAGATGCCGCCCACCCCGAAGGATGCCCCGATCATTCCGCCGGCGGCGGAGATTGCCAGGTTGGAAGGGGACGCCAAACGCGGTGAAGCCGCTGCTGCTGTTTGTCTTTCATGCCATAGTATCAAGGGCAAAGGGGTCGAATTTGGCCCTGATCTCACGACCTTCGGACGTCAGCAAACGCGCGAAGTGGTGATCCAAGGAATCGCGCACCCTTCATCAGAGATCTCGCACGGATACGAGGGCAGCATCATCACCACAAAAGAAGGCACAAAGATCACGGGAATCATCCTGTCAAATGCTGATCCCCTGATGATCAAGAGCATGGGCGGCCTCGTGCAAAATGTGCCAAAATCTCGGGTGGCCGAAGTCAAACCTCTGGGCCGCTCCCTGATGTACGATCCCGCCACCCTAGGCCTGACCCCTCAATCCATCTCCGACATCGCGACCTATCTGAAGTCCCAGTAGGCCGCCACTTTGAGAGCATGACGACGCGGTCCAGCCCCACAGAAGGGGCTGGTGCCAAACAGTTACTGAGCCGCAAGAGGGGAAGTGAGAAGCCAACCGCTCCCACCGACTTAGCCCTGCATGCCACCAAACCGCTTCTCCAACATCCGGTCGATGTACTTTGCAATCACCTCAAACTCGAGGTTTACCCTCGCCCCCACCCGACACACCGCCAGATTGGTCACCGCACGCGTGTGAGGAATGATGCACGCCTCCAACCAACCACTTCCCTCAGCCGCAACCGTTAGGCTGATTCCGTCCACTGCAATCGAACCTTTGTGGACCACCCACCGACTGAACTTCGGATCAAATGCGATCCGGAGCCGCCAATCCGTCTCTTCCGCTTCAAACCGCTCCACAACGCCGACCCCATCCACATGACCCTGAACAAGATGTCCGCCGAAACGCGCGTGTCCCGCCATCGCCCTTTCTAAATTCACGATCGCGCCAACCTCCAACCCATCGAGCGCCGTGCAACGCAACGTCTCCGCGAGTACATCAAAGTGCAACAGGCCCGTTGCGTCGGATTCCACAACAGTTAGGCAGACCCCATTGACCGCAACGCTCTCTCCCAACTCGATCCCCGCCTCCAGCCGATAAGGCGTCTCCACTTCCAGCTGAGCCATCGCTTGCCCAGTCCGCAGCGCGCGCACCCTTCCGCAATGCTCAATCAATCCAGTGAACATCTGGTTATCTCAACGTAACACCATCCATCCGACCAGCCCAAGCACCGGTAAAAGGATCGGTACCGTGTACCGTAGAACATACCCGCCAAACGAAGGCGTCCAAATCCCTTGCTGCTGGCAGATTGCGCGAACCATGAGATTCGGCCCATTCCCGATGTAAGTCGCTGCTCCAAAAAACACCGCACCCATCGAGATTCCGCGCAGCAAGTCAGGATGCCGCACGACAAACGTCGCCATCCCTGTCTCAACATCCAACCCCGTCGCCGCCATCGCGCTCACCAAAAAAGCCATGTACGTGGGTGCGTTATCCAAAACCCCTGACAACACACCCGTCGACCAGAACAACCCCAACGCCGTCGGCATACCGCCGCCAGATCCGACCCGTTCACGCAAGATGTCCAACGCCGGAACCATCGTGACAAAAATCCCCGCGAATAACCAAGCAACCTCCCGCAACGGTCCCCACGAAAACTGGTTTCCCTCATACAAACTCCGAGGCGTCCGCCACCACGACAAGCCAGCCGCTAACAACATCACCCCCTCCCGAACTCCGGTCGGTAGAAAGACCGCCCCCAAAATCATCCCAATCGCAGCAACCGCCCAACCTCCCGAAAAATGCCAACGCTCCGCCTCGGCATGCTGCAGCCGAACTCGGTCTGGGATTCGACGCATGTTCCTGACGTCTAGGAAGTAAAACACAACGAGAAGCACAATCACCATCAACAACCATCCGTTGAAACAGCCCTCGGCCACCCACCAGAATGGAACCCCCTTGAGGTAACCCAAAAACAGAGGCGGATCCCCGATTGGCGTCAAACACCCGCCAATGTTACTCACCAACAAAATGAAGAAAACCACGTGAAAGCCCGTCATCCGGTAGCGATTCGTCCGTATCCAAGGCCGGATCAACACCATCGACGCTCCGGTTGTCCCGATGAGGTTGGCCAATATCGCGCCCACCGCCAAAAAAAGCACATTGGCGATCGGCGTCGATTCGCCCCGCACCCGGATTAAAATCCCGCCCGACGCGACGAACAGAGACCCGACCAACACCACAAAGCCAACGTACTCTTGTACCGCATGCAAAAAAGGGGCAACCGATCGGCCAGGCAAATACAGCCCCACAGTCACGATGGCCAATAACGCACTCACCCGCGGATACATCCGATCCCACCAACCATGAAAAAAGGCGGGCCCGATGGCAATGCCCGCCAGCAGCAATGCAAACGGACACGCCATCCAAACAGGAACCGCAAGTTCGGGAACCGCACTCATGCGGGCAACGTTGCCTTCCGGCCACCCCAGCGCCAAGCCCAACCGCAGGCACGTTACCCTTGAGCCCACGCTGGGAATCAGGAACCGTTATAGGATGCACGTGCCGCTCCTCGATTTGCCGCTTCAATACAAACCACTCCGCGAACAGATCCTTGCAGAGATCGCCGAAGTTTGTGATTCACAGCAACTCGTGCTTGGCAAAAAGACGGAAGATTTCGAGAAAGCCGTCTGCAACGCCACCGGCGCAACCCATTGCATCGGAGTCTCCTCCGGCACCGACGCCCAACTGATCCTCCTCATGGCGCTCGGCATCAAACCCGGCGACATCGTCATCACCACCCCCTACACCTTCTTCGCAACCGCAGGCTGCATTGCGCGCATCGGAGCGCGCCCCGTTTTTGTCGATATCCAACCCGACACCTTCAACATCGACCCCGCTCAACTCGATTACGCACTCCAACAGCACCCCAACACCAAAGCGGTCTGCCCCGTCCACCTCTTCGGCTGCTGCGCAGACATGGAGGCCATCACCCGCATCTGTGCCACCCACGGAGTGCCCGTTCTCGAAGACGCAGCCCAGGCCCTCGGCGCCGCACATCCCCTCGGCGCCGCCGGCACCATCGGCGAAGCAGGCTGGTACTCCTTCTACCCGACCAAAAATCTCGGAGCGTTCGGCGACGCCGGAATGGTGACCTGTAAAGACGATGCGCTCGCGGCAAAGATGCGCCGCCTCCGGAACCACGGCATGGAGCCACGCTACTTCCACTCCGACATCGGGGGTAACTTCCGCATCGACGCCATCCAGTCCGCCGTGCTGAACATCAAACTCCCACACCTCGACTTCTGGAGCGCCGAACGCCGCGCAAAAGCCCGCTGGTATCGCGAGGCATTCGCCAACACCCCGGAACTCGCTGCGCTCCCGCTGCCCGTCGAGCCATGGCTCAGTTCCGGCCTCTCCAACCACCACATCTACAACCAGTTCATCATCCGCGTCCCCCACCGGGACAAAGTCCGCTCCCTCCTCGCGAAGAGCGGCGTAGGTTCAGAGATTTATTACCCGCTTCCACTGCACCTGCAGGAATGCTTCCGCTACCTCGGATACCAAGAGGGCGACTTCCCCAACGCCGAGTCCGCCGCGAGCGAGAGTCTCGCCATCCCAATCTTCCCCGAACTCACCCGCGACCAACAATCCCACGTCGTCGCCTCCCTCGCCGCCGCAATCCACGAAGTCACAACTTGACCAGAGCCCCTCCGTCGCAGCGTGGCTGAACCCTCAGAAATGACAGTACACGGACCACCCAGACAGACTAATCTGGAAGCCTTCCACACCAGAGTTAAATCGCCGGTCTCACATCAAAATCACTGGGACATTCGGCCTAACCGAATTTCCCACTTCTGCGTGATTTTCCGCGCGTCTTCGTCGGTCTCGGACAAGACAGCTAACTCGCGAAGAAAAGCAGTGTAAACAGACTCATTCTGCTGCGCTTTTTTCACCGCCTCCTCTCGGGCAACAGCCGCCTCTTCGGTGGACTCCTTGGAGCGTTTCAACTCCGCAGAGGTGGCCTCCAAACTCGCCGCTTGAGCCTTCAGTACCGTTCGATCCATCGAAATGATTCGAAGCTGCCCGCCAACAAAGAAAACCGCGGCAAACGAAACGGCACCCAACGAAAACTGTGAAACCCAATCATCGCGTAAGCTCATTTTTTAATCTCCTTCCCCTTGGTCGATTGCTCACTCGGGGGCACCGTGGCGGCACCGTACTTCGTGAGCAACTCTCGCAACCGTGAGTTATTTGATTTCTCGGCAGCAGCTTGAACATCGAGAACCACTGCGGGACCGATCTTACCAGAAACAGCAGCTGCCCGATCAATCTTCTCCTGCTGAGATTGCATTTGCCGACGCCCCCCCTCGACCTGGGTGCGCAGGGCATCCACCCCCTGCTGCAACCGTAAGACCTTACCCCTCTCCTCAGAAACGCGGGTGGCCTGATAAAAGTACTGGCACGACAACGAGAAAGCTATGCCCGCCACCACAGGCACAACATAGACAAGGTACTGCATGGCTCGAAACGTAAAAACGAAAGGCAGCCGTTACAAGGACGCTCTGATAAGCTGGGCCGTAGACCTATCCAGTCAAACGCATCGGAATCGGTCAAAACACAAACACAACCTCCACTCCGCACCAGCAATCCACTACCCCTTCTTGCGCGAAGCGTCCAACTGCGCAAATAACAACTGCTTGAAGGGCTCGATCTGCGCCTGATCCGCCGTGTAGTAGATGTTCCCGTTCCCTCGGTCGGTGTCCTCCCAAAACGTCGGCCCAGAAAACTGCAACCGTTTGCACGTCTTCTCGATCACATCACGGAACAACACCTCACCCAACGGCTCCACATCATCCAAGATGTCCTTGATAATCTGCATCACAAACCCTTCGCGCCCCTCACGTAAATAGAACAACCCAAGCGCCATCTGCAGCACCCGCACCCCATTGTTAATCAACTGGCCCTTGTCCAAATCGTCCCGCGTGAAATCAGGCGGACTATCAATCTGCAAAAACTCACGCAACAAATGCTGCTGCACCTCCTCCGGCGTCCCCTTCTCGTGCGTCCGGATCAAAATCTTTTTCATCTCCGCCGCAAACACATCCACAATGAAGTACAGCGGAGGATGCTTCCGTCCGTGCTTGAAAATCTCCGTCCCGTACATCCGGATGTAGAAGAACGCCTTCTGTAAGATTTTCACCTGATCGCGTTCCAACAGGTTCTCGAGAAACTTCCCATAATGGAAAGCCGCATTGTAAAGATTCCGGGCCTCGTCATTCACCAACCCATGCTTGATCGCAAACCGCAACGTCGTGTTGAAGCGCAGGATCAATAACTCAATCAACTCGGTATCTCCCTCCTCCAACGCCGCTTCACTAATCGCCGCCAACTCCGCAACACACAGCGACGACAACTCGAAATCCCCCAACTCCATCAAGCGGATATACGCATTGCCCAACAACCGACACGCCTTCTGCTCCAAAAACGTGCGCTGACGCCCCATCGTTTCAAACTGATCCACCATCGTCTTGAACGAGATGTCCGTCCGAATCCGCTGCGTCGGCTCGAAAAACTCCACCGGAATGTCGCGTTTCTCAGGAACGTACTCCCGCACCAGCAGGCTCATCCGCTGGATGATCTCCGCCTTCGGCTCCTTGAACGACACGTACTCCAACAAATCCGCCAACTGATTCAACGCCTCGAACAACTCGAACTGCATCTTCGAAACGAACGCCTCGTCCTTCATCAACGCAGGCGCACCCGGCGCCTTCAGCATCCGGATTAACCGCAAGGTCCTGAAGTAAATCGCATCAATCACCTCGTGCGGCTTCGTCAACTTCAGGATGTACAGGATGTACGGCACCGCGAACAACGCCTGAGCAGTGAAGAGGATGTGCAGGTTGAACACATGACTCGACGAACGCCCCCACCCCATGTCGTTCAACCCAATCACCGCCAACGCATGTAGCGTCGAGAACACCAACATCCACACATAGAACAGGCTCAAGAAGTCCTCCATGTAGAGGTCGATCAGCTTCGGAATGCTCTGCGACGCAATCGAGATGACGATAATCAACGTCCCCAACACCAACGCCATCAACCCCATCCAAGCCTCCGGGGCGCTTCCCAAATCCAACACCTTCTCGCCATCCAACGCACCGTTCGTCAACCGCGCAAGCAGCTCCAAGTACGGCTGCTCCACAAAACCAAACGCCCAATCGCCGCCCACAATGACCAACAATGCCAACAAAACCGCCGACAACGATCGGCGCTGCTCGAAGAAATGATAAATCCGCTGAAAAATCGATAACATGGGCATCGCAAAATCCTGCCTCTCGTCCCCGCCAGCCTGAGCCAGCCGTTCCGAAACGCTCCCCACTCCTTACCCGATTTCAACGCCCGACAACACCCGCTTTTACCTTCCACCAAACATCTCCTTTCCCCAAGCTCTCCCAGTCAGCCCCCCAACCCGGTTCCATGAATCCCCTGCTCATCCTCGCCGCCGGTATGGCCGTCGTCATCGTCGGCATCCTCGGCCTGCGCATGCATGCCCTCCTCGCTCTCATCATCGGCGCGTTCTGCGTCGCCATGCTGACCCCCTCCGAAAACCTCGCCGCGCACGCCACCGCAAAGGTCGCAAAAGGGGAGTGGACCGAAAAAGCCAAATCCAAGTTCCTTGCCAAAGCCGCTCCCGCCCGCGTCGCGGAGGAGTTCGGTCGCACCAGCGCCAACCTCGGCATCCTCATCGCCATGGCCACCATCCTCGGCGAGGGCATGATGCTCTCCGGCGCCGCACAGACCATCGCCTCCGCCATGCTCCGCCTGCTCGGCGCCGCACGCGCCCACTGGGCCTTCTTCTTCTCATCCTTCCTGCTCTGTATCCCCGTGATGCTCGATACCGTCATGTATCTGCTAGCGCCCCTCTTCAAAGCCGTCGCACGCCAAACCAAGCGGGACTACCTCCTCCTCGTGATGTGCACCGTCGCCGGAGGCACCATCACCCACTCCCTCGTCCCTCCCACACCCGGCCCGCTCTTCGTCGCCGGAGAACTCGGAGTCCCCATGGGGACCATGATCGCGGTGGGCTGCCTCATCGGACTCGGAGCCGCCCTCACCGGAGTCCTCTTCGCCCGTTGGGCAAACACCCACCACCAACTCGAAGTGCCACCAGACTCCATCCAAGAAACCGAAGACGGCATCATTCCCAAACAACCTCCCCTCCTCATTGCGCTAGTCCCCGTCATCCTTCCCCTCCTTCTCATCGGGCTCGACGCCTCCCTTTCCGAAGACCTCGTAAAATCGGGTAATCCGCTCGCTTCATGGGTCGCCACCCTCGGCGACAAAGACATGGCACTCACCCTCGGGGCCGTCAGCGCACTCCTCCCGCTCTTCTTCGGATGGGGCCGCGGTAACGGAAACGCCGCCGTTGCCACCGCAGTGAACAACGGCGCCGCCATCCTGCTCATCATCGGCGCTGGCGGAGCCTTCGGAGGCGTCCTCCAACAAACCGGGATCGCCGCCGACATCGCCCACCGCTTCGAAGGATTCCATGCCCTCGCCCTCCCACTCGTGTTCCTCGTCACCATGCTCGTGCGCACCGCCCAAGGCTCGGCCACCGTCGCCATGATCACCGCCGCCCCCATCGCAAAAGCCTTTCTCGCAGCCGGCTCTGCCATCAACCCCGTTTATTTCGCAGTCGCCATCGGCTGCGGCTCCAAACCCTTCCCCTGGATGAACGACGCCGGCTTCTGGATCATCAGCAAAACATCCGGACTGCCCGAAGCCCGCGCCCTCCGCACCATCACACCCATGATGGCGCTCCAAGGCTTTGCAGGACTCCTCCTCACCATGCTCTGCGCATGGATCCTCCCTCTCAAATGAAACTCAAACCTGAACAACTAAGATCCTACCGCTGGTTCGGACCAGACGATCTCCGCAGCTTCGGCCACCGCTCGCGTGCCCGGCAAATGGGCCTCGGTCCCTCCGACTGGACCGGCAAACCCGTCATCGCCATCGTCAACACTTGGTCTGATTTCAACCCCTGCCACCTCCATTTCAAAGTGCTCGCAGAGAACGCAAAAAAAGGCGTCCTCCAAGCGGGCGGCATGCCGCTCGAAGCCCCAGCACTCTCCGTGACGGAAACCTTCATGAAGCCGTCACCCATGCTCTATCGCAACCTCCTCGCCATGGAGGTGGAAGAACTGCTCCGTTCACAACCCATCGATGGAGCCATCCTCCTCGGTGCCTGCGACAAAACCACGCCCGGCCTCATCATGGGCGCCCTGTCCGCCAACATCCCCTTCATCTTTGTGCCCGGCGGCCCCATGCTCCGCGGAAACTGGCGCGGCCAAACTCTCGGCTCCGGGTCAGACGCCTGGAAATACTGGGCCGAACGCCGCGCCGGGAATCTCTGCGACTCCGAATGGAGTGAAATCGAGGGGGGCATCGCTCGCTCAAACGGTCACTGCATGACCATGGGCACCGCCTCCACCATGACTGCCATCGCCGAAACCCTCGGCATCACCCTGCCGGGCGCATCATCCATCCCCGCCGCCGACGCATCCCACTGGCACATGGCCGCAGAATGCGGACGCCAAATCGTGCAGAACGTCTGGGCCGACCTGAAACCCTCCGCCTTCCTCGACGCAAAATCCTTCGATAACGCCATCGTGGCCGACATGGCCATCGGCGGTTCCACCAACGCCATCGTGCATCTCGTCGCCATGGCCGGACGCGCAGGAGTCAAAATCCCGCTTCAACGATTCGATGAACTCTCCCGGATCACCCCGCGCCTCGCAGATCTCCGGCCTGCCGGACGATTCCTCATGGAAGACTTCTACTTCGCGGGCGGCCTCCCAGCCCTGCTCAACCAACTGACGGACCTCCTCGACACCAAGGCGATGACCGTCAATGGTAAATCGCTGGGCGAAAACATCTCCGGCGCAACCATCTTCAACACCGAAGTCATTCGCACCCGGGATAATGCCCTCTCGCAGGAAGGCGGAACCGCCATCCTTCACGGAAACCTCGCGCCGCGTGGCGCCGTCATCAAACATGCCGCCATGGAACCCCAGTTCCTAACCCACACCGGCCCCGCCGTGGTGTTCTCGGATTACGATGATCTCGCCGCACGCATCGACGACGAGGCCCTCGAAATCACCGCAGATTCCATCATCGTCCTCCAAAATGCAGGACCTGTCGGCGGACCCGGCATGCCCGAGTGGGGCATGCTCCCCATTCCCAAAAAGCTGCTCAAAGCCGGCGTGCGTGACATGATCCGCATCTCCGACGCCCGCATGAGCGGCACAAGCTACGGCGCCTGCGTCCTTCACGTCGCCCCCGAAGCCGCCACCGGAGGCCCACTCGCCCTCGTGAAAACGGGCGATACCATCACCCTCGATGTTCCCAATCGCAAACTGACCCTCAATGTGCCCGATGCCGAACTCGAATCGCGACGCGCACAGTGGAAACCCGCTCGCGTGCCCGTCACCCGAGGATACCTCTCGCTCTACCTGAACGAGGTGACGCAAGCGGATGAAGGATGCGACTTCCGCTTCCTCGGCGGCAAAGCCGACATGCCAGAACCAGCCATCCATTAACCAGCTCACTTCCAAACACAAACGATACACCCATGAAAACATCGCCCGTCACAAAAGCCGACCTTGACCGGTCCGTCATCTCCGTCCCACCGCTTTGCCGCGACGCTAACCTGCGCTCAGATGCCCAGCAAAATGCCCGCCTGATCAAACACATCGAACAAGGCGGTGTCTCAACCCTCCTCTACGGCGGGAACGCAAACTTCTACAACATCGCTCTCTCCGAATACGAAGAGGTGCTCGACCAACTCGAAGCCGGCGCCGCCGCCGATACGTGGATCGTCCCCAGCGTCGGCCCTTACTTCGGCTTCGCCATGGACCAAGCCGCCATCCTGAAGAAGCGCCGCTTCCCCACAGCCATGCTCCTTCCCACCACTGCCGTCTCCAACCCAGAGGGCGTCCGCAACGCGGTCCTCCGCTGGACCGATAAAGCGGGAATCCCAGCCGTCCTCTACGTCAAGGACGAGGGCTACGTCACCCCAGCGGTTGTCAAATCGCTCGTCGATGCAGGCGTCATCTCGTGGATCAAATACGCAGTTGTCCGAAAAGATCCCGCAGAAGACGCGCTCCTCCGCGGAATCGTTGACGCCGTGGGCACCGATCTCCTCGTCAGCGGGATCGGAGAGCAACCCGCAATCATCCATTGGCGCCAGTTCGGTGTGAAAGCCTACACCAGCGGATGCGTCTGTGTGGCTCCCGCACCGTCCCAAAAAATGCTGCGTGCTCTGCAAGGTAACGACTTCGATACGGCAGAAGCCATCCGCGCCAGCTACGAAGGCCTCGAGAATCTTCGGAACGCGCACGGGCCAATCCCCGTGCTTCATACGGCAATCGAACTCGCAGGCATCGCCGCCACCGGCCCCCTCCTGCCCCTTCTGGCTCAACTCCCAGATTCACTCAAAGCACCCATCGAGGCTGCTGCGAAAGAACTCCTCGCTCATTAAAAAACGCTCGGATCAAACCCGGCCTGCAACGCAGGCCGGAAATCCGGCCCACCCACCTCCCCGAGCGAACGATTCTGCCGGGGAGGCCCATCCGCAGGACTAACCGCGGACACTCGCCAACACCTCAAGGGCCGACTCCGCCCGGTTCAAGATGTACAGGTGATACCCTGGAGCACCTCCCTCCAACAACCCACGCACCTGACGCACCGCCCAAGATACCCCCACGCGCCGCTGCATCTCTTCATCCGGCCCCGCCTCTTCCAACTCCCGCACCAACTCATCCGGGATCCGCGCCTTACAAAAACCGCAGAAACTCCGCGCCTGACGTAACGAAAGCACCGGCATCACCCCAGGCACAACCGGACACACCACACCCGCCCTGCGCACTCGCTCAACAAACCGGAAATAATCGGCGTTATCCAAAAACAACTGCGTCGTCACAAAATCCGCCCCTGCAGCAACCTTTTGCGCAAGGAACGCAGTGTCCGACGCCTCATCCGACGCCTCCGGATGCAACTCAGGGAATCCGGCAACCCCAACAGCAAATCGCTCAGGAGCCTTCTCGCTAATCAACCGCACCAATCCCGCGGCATGCTCAAACCCCTCAGGATGAGCTGTAAAAACCGCCTGCCCGCGCGGCGGATCCCCGCGCAACGCTAGGACGCCCGAAAAACCCGCCGCATCGTACTGACCAATGATCCCTTCCAACTCCGCACGCGAGTGACCAACACACGTCAAATGCCCGATTAAAGGAAACCCCATCCGGACCAGCTCCGCACCGTAAGAGAGCGTCGTGTCCCGAGACGTCCCGCCTGCGCCATACGTGATAGACGCAAAATCAATCCCCATTGGACGCAACCGCTCCGCCGTTCGAAGCATCACCCCAGCCGCCGCCTCATCTTTCGGAGGAAAGAACTCAACCGAAACCGTCGGACGGTCCGGCGCATTCAATGCATCAAGTAGCTCGCTTCGGGACATAACCCGTAACGATGAACCTAACTGGCCGTTTAGAAAAACGATTTCGCCCAGCCCTTCGTCGAAGTTTGGTCCGCACGCATCAGTTCAGTCCCAACCCCCCAGAGTCCGGCCTTTCGATTTCGCTACGCCATCCGAGTCGCCCCAGCGACCGCAAAACGTAGTGAAATCGCTCAATCCCAGAAACCGTCTCAAGCACGCGTCGGCGCAGCTTGCTGTCATCGAAAAAGATACTGGCCACCGCATCCGCCAACGCCCCCGGCGACCCAGACAACGACTCGAATCGCCGTAAAACCGCCGCACCCTCAGCGCCTTCCCCCGTGAGAAGCCGCGAACACGCCGACAGCATCGAACGAACATCCCGCGACTCCACCGCCTCCTCTTCCGCCACCACCAACTCCACGCCTAATACCGGATACGGCTCAGTGCGAATCCGCGTCAAAACCCTCGCCCGACGCACCCCCTCCAAAACCACGTCAAACGTTCCGTCATCATTCGCGACATGCCCCGCAATCCGCCCGATGCAGGTGAAGGGGCACGACGGTTCGTCGTCCGTTTCATCCACCCGCGAATCGTCCCTCATCGACACCGCGAACTCCCCACTCCCTTCCAACGTTTCCATCAACATTTTCCGATACCGCTTCTCGAAAATGCGCAACGGCAAGTACTGGCCGGGAAGAAAAACACACCCGCTTAGAGTCATCACAGGGATTTCGGTTCGTTTGGCCATCAGTGGTGACTAGCTGAAGCGTCTGGGACGGCAATCCCAACAGCCCGACTTCGCAGTGCGCCATGAGGCTCAACCGTCTTTCCTGAAGTGCTTTTGAATGGCCCGCTTCATGCGCAATCAAATGCCCATGAAACGGTTCTTAACCCTTTTTTCACTCTCGCTGTCCACACTCCCCCTGCTCGCGGAAATCAAACTCGGCGATCCCTTCACCGATCACATGGTCCTCCAACGGGAAGTCCCTCTCAAAGTCTGGGGCACCAGTTCTCCGAACGCGGAAATCACCGTGCAGTTCGCGGGACAAACCGCGAAGGCCGCCGCAGACGACATAGGACGCTGGACTGCGAAACTGAATCCACTGAAGACCAATGCCTCCCCGGCAGAACTCACCGCATCAGAAGCACCATCCTCCGGCAAAAGCAGCATCACGCTCAAAGACGTGCTCGTCGGTGAGGTCTGGGTCGGTTCCGGTCAGTCCAATATGCAAGGAACCGTGGCCGGTTACGCCAAAGGCGACCCCGTCCTTGCGAAACTCGCCGAAGGCACCTACCCGCTCATCCGACTCCGCACCAGCTCACCCGGCCGGTCATGGGAAGTCGCAGAACCTGCCTCGATAAATCAGTTCAGCGCGATCCTCTTCGGTTTTGGCGTCCCCCTTCAAAAACACCTCGGC
>JACCED011064505.1_pt1 | contig 19716 bp, 15 predicted proteins | sample 7455021 | NCBI WGS metagenome assembly JACCED01 (sample SAMN15323456, study PRJNA562643) | freshwater metagenome | isolation source: river surface water | place: USA:Blue River Watershed | collected 2017-08-19 | reverse complement strand
GTCGGTGCGCGGCTTGTAATAGAAGCCCTTGATGTGGGCGTCGGAGACGAGCTTGAGGAGATTCTGGTAGCCCTGGAGATTCCGGGCGAGGAGGCCGAGGTGGAAGATGGATTTCCCCTCGTCGGAGCGGCCGTGTTTCTCGAGGCGGGAGGTCTCGACGAGGTAGAGTTCGCAGCCGATGAGCGGCTTGATGCCCTTGGCCTTGGCCTGGTTGTAGAACTCGATCGCGCCGTAAAGGTTGCCGTGGTCGGTGAGCGCCATGGCGCTCATGCCCAGCTCGTGCGCCCGCTCCATCAGCCGGTCGATGCGGCAGCAGCCGTCGAGGAGGCTGTAGTCGGTGTGGACGTGGAGGTGGACGAAATTCTTGTCGGTGGTGGCCACGCGCGGCAAAGGAACCGCGCGGCGCGAAGGCGGGGCAAGGAAATGTTGCGCGCTGCTGCGGGTCGCGGCGACGCTGGGAACGAAGGCGCAAAGGTCGCAAAAAAAGCCGTTGACGAGCGCTGCGCCGGCAGGCCTAGTAGCCGCTTTTCGTCTTACCAACGTCTGTTTTCCGACCGTCTCATGGCCATCGAAATCAAGATCCGCAAGAACGAGCCCATCGACCGTGCGCTGCGGCGCATGAAGAAGAAGCTCGATCGCGAGAACATCATCAAGGGCACCCGCGCGAAGCGTTACTACGAGAAGCCCTGCGAGAAGCGCCGCCGCAAGGAGAAGGTCCAGGCCTTCACGCAGATGCTGCGCCGCCGCTACGCCGAGTAATCCGGCCCACCCTTGTATCTTTTGCCGCGTCCTTCCGTCCGAGGGGCGCGGTTTTTATTTTGTCGTGAAGCGTTTGCCGGGCGCATTTTGGCCGTGAAATCCGGCGTGGGAGTTGGTCGTCTCGTGCCCTTATCCGCGTGAAGCCCATTATCGCCCTCTCATCCAGCTGGTGTTCGCACCGCCATCAGGACGGTTATGCGATGTTGAAGGAGATGGCGGCGCTCGGTTTCGACCACGTGGAGTTGAGCCACGGTATCCGGATCACGCTCGTGCCGGGTATTCTCCGGGCGGTGGAGGAGGGTGTGGTGAAGGTGAGTTCGACGCACAATTTCTGCCCGTTGCCCACGGGCGTGGTGCAGGCGGCGCCGAATCTTTTCCAGCCGTCGGCGAGCGAGCACCGCGAGCACGACCAGTGGCTGCGGCACACGAAGCGGTCGATCGATTTTGCGGCGCAGGTGCGGGCGCAGGTGCTGGTGTGCCACCTCGGCAGCGTGAGTTTCTTCTGGTTCAACCCGGCGCGGGCGCTGGGCAAGTATCTCGACCAGCACGCGGAGGCGGGGCGCGATCCGAACGACAAGGCCTACGCCGCGCTGCTGAAGAAGAGCATGGCGAAGCTGCGGAAGCGGATGCCGCCCTTCTGGGACCAGGTGAAGGCCAGCATCGGCGAGGTGCTCGACCACGCGAAGCAGAAGGGCGTGAAGCTCGGTTTCGAGAATCGGGAGCGTTTCGAAGAACTGCCGATCGACGCGGATTATCAGGAGTTCGTCGGCAGTTATCCGCCCGACGCGCCGGTCGGATACTGGCACGACACGGGGCATGCCGACATCAAGGAAGGCATGGGCCTGCTGCGGCATCGCGAGCATCTGCAGCAGATGGCGTCGCGCACGATCGGCTTTCACCTGCACGACGTGAACGCGAAGGGCGACGATCATCAGTCGATCGGCAGCGGGCACATCGATTTCAAGATGGTGAGCGAATTCTGGCGGCCCGAGCACCTGCTCACGCTGGAGTTTTCGCCGCGGTTGAAGGTCGAGGACGTGCTGTCCTCGAAACAGACGGTGGAGCAACTGCTCGCGGCGAAGGCCTGACGGTCCCGCGACGCGGCCGCAACGAGCTCAGCGGGGGCGCGCGAGGATCTCGGTCACCCAACGGCGATGCGGGCCGGAGAGCGTGATGGCTTCGAGCTGATCGCGCGGCACCCAGACGAGGCCGGGGGCGAGCGGTTCCGGGACGGCGGCGGCCGGCACGGCGTGGATGGCCTCGGTGATCTGAAAACGCGTGATGCCGCGGCGCTGGCGCGCGACGAGTGCGCCGCGCACGGCGGCGGCTTCGGCGATGCCGGCATGCTCGGGCAGGGGAAGCTCGTGCATGTTGGCGAACCGGCGGGCGTCGGCGGCGGCGCGGTGGAGCAGGAGGGCGCCGTCCGTGTCGCGTTCGCACCAGAGGCGGACGACGAACCGTTGTTCGATCTGTTTCGGCGCGAGCCGGGGAAACGCCTCGGGCTCGCCGCGGCGCGCCGCCGCGCAGAACGTGCGGACGGGGCAGGTGAGGCAGAGGGGGTTGTGGCGGACGCAGACGGTGGCGCCGAGCTCCATCATCGCCTGGTTGTGGTCGCCCGGCGCGGAGGGTGAGAGCAGGCCCTCGGCGAGCGGGGTGAAGGCCTTGGCGGCGCTCGCGGAATCGCGGTGGACGGTGCCGTCGGCGGTGAGGCGGGCGAGGATGCGGACGACGTTGCCATCGACGCAGGCGGCGGGGGCGCCGAAGGCGATGCTGGTGATGGCGGCGGACGTGTAGGGGCCGACGCCGGGCAGCTCGCGCCATGCGGCGGGTGTGCGGGGCGGGGCCGGGAGCGCGGCGACGGCGCGGGCGAGGCGGTGGAGGTTGCGGGCCCGCGAGTAGTAGCCGAGGCCTTCCCAGAGTTTGAGCACGCGCGCTTCGTCGGCGGCGGCGAGGGCGGAGAAATCGGGCAACGCTTCGAGCCAGCGGGCGAAGTAGGGGAGCACGGTCTTCACCTGCGTCTGCTGCAGCATGAACTCGCTCACGACCGTCTTGTAGAGCGACGGAGCGTCGCGCCACGGCAGGCGGCGGGCGTGGACGCGATACCACGCGAGCAGGGCGGCCTGGAAATCGGCCTTGGCCGCCAGCAATGTGCCCGGGTGTTTCTTCGCCATGGGGCGGGCATTGGCCGCGAAGTGCCGGGCGGTGGGCAAGGAAATTGGCGGCGCGCGGCGCGTGTTTTCTCCTTTGCGCTTTCGGCGGGTTTTTGCGGCGCTGCGGGCGATGCCGAAGCGCTCCTCCGACGAACCCGAAGCCCCGAAGAAACTCGCGTCCTACACGGTCAAGCTGGACGACGCGCAGATGGAGAAGCTGAAGGCGATCTGCGTGGCGCGGGGGTGGACGCCGTTCGAGGTCGCCTACACGCGATTCGCGTTCAAGGCCGACCACCTGAAGTTCAACCTCTCGGCCTACACGAGCGGCAAGGTCGTGGTGGCGGGCAAAGGGACGGAGGATTTCGTGCGCGATGTGCTCGAGCCGGAGGTGACGGGGGCGCCGAAGCTCGGCTACGACGACGTGCTTCATCCCGAGTGGTTCGAAGCGCACGCGGGTCTGGACGAGAGCGGCAAGGGCGATTTCTTCGGCCCGGTCGTGGCGGCGACGGTGATCGCCGACCGGCCGGCGATCGAGAGCTGGATCCAGGCGGGTGTGAAGGATTCGAAGAAGATCGCGGAGCTGCAGATCATCCGGCTCGACGCGCTGATCCGGCAGACCCGGGGTGTCGCGGTGAAGACGTTTCAGCTCGGCATGCCGAAATACAACGAGCTGATGGCGAAGCCGCGCGCCAACCTGAATCTCCTGCTCGCGTGGCAGCACGCGATCGCCCTGACCGAGGCGTTGCGGGAGAAGCGGGTGCCGTGGGGCTTGCTGGACCAGTTTTCCGAGCAGCCGCTGGTGCAGCGCGAGCTGGCGCGGAAGGGACTCACGGGATTCGAGCTGAAGATGCGGACGAAGGCCGAAGAGGACCCGGTGGTGGCGGCCGCGTCGATCGTGGCCCGGGCGGAGTTTCAGCGGCAGATGACGGCGCTCTCCAAACGCTTCGGCGAGAAACTGCAGAAAGGGGCGGGACCGCTGGTGAAAGAGCAGGGTGCGCGGATCATCGAGCGGTTCGGCGCGCGGGCGCTGGGCGATTTTGCGAAGCTGCACTTCCGCACGGCCTATGAAGTCGTGTCGGCGGCGGGGAAACTCGACGAGCTGCCGCTGAAGGAGCCGAAGGCGAAAATCGAGTGGTGATCCGGCGCCGCCCGCGCCACCTTCCGTCTTTCCCGCGTCGTGCCCCCACGAGAATCCGAGCAGTTCCGCTGGTTCATGGAAAACGTGCAGCCGCATGAGGCGATGCTGCGGGCGTGGCTGCGCGAGCGTTTCTCGAGCGAGCGCGACATCGACGATCTCGTGCAGGAAGCGTTCATCCGCGTGCTCCGGGCGCACGAGACGGGAAGCATCGAGTCGCCGAAGGCATTTCTCTTTGTGACGGCGAAGAACCTGGCGCTGGCGCGGGTGCGGCACCGGCGGGTGGCGGAGAATTTTGTTTTAGCGGAAACGCAGAGCTCGAGCGTCATCGATGAGACGGCCGATGTGCCCGCGGCGGCTGCCCGGGCGCAGGAGCTGGAACTTTTGACCCAGGCCATCCAGTCACTTCCGAACCGCTGCCGGCAGATCATCACGCTGCGGCGGATCTATGGTTTGTCGCAGCGGGAAGTCGCGGCGCAGCTTGGGATTTCGGAACATACGGTCGAGGTGCAGTCGGCGATCGGGCTGCGGAAGCTCGGCGAGTTTTTCGAGCGGATCGAGCGGCAGGAACGGAGGCGCCATGGCTGAGCCGAGAGACGAGTGGACGGACGAGCGTCGGGCCGACGAGGCGACGGCGTGGATCATGCGGCACGAGCGCGGGCTTACGGCCGAGGAGCAGGATCGTTTTTCGCAGTGGCTGGCGGAGGATCCGCGGCATGGGGCGCAGTTGGCGCGCTTCAAGCGGCACTGGCAGCGGCTCGATACGCTGGCCGATTGGCGGCCCGGCCACAGTGCGCGGCCGAATCCGGATCTGCTCAAGCCCGCACCCCGCGTGCGGTGGCGGGTCCCGGCGGCGCTGGCGACGTTGGCGGCTGCCGCCGCGGTCGCGTGGATGGCATGGACGCCGGCCGCCGCCCCGCGCGGGCGCGAGGAGCGGATCGCCGCGGCCACCGTGGTGCCGGCGGCACGGGCGGACGCGGTGGGGCGGCGGGAGTTGAGCGATGGCTCGATGGTGGAGCTGAACCGCGGCGCGGTGTTTGAGGAGCGGTTCGCGGCTACGGAGCGGCGGGTGGTGCTCGAGGCGGGTGAGGCGCATTTCTCGGTGGCAAAGGATGCCGCGCGGCCGTTCGTCGTGGTCGCGCGGGGCGTCGCGTTGCGGGCGGTGGGCACGGCGTTCAACGTGCGGCTGGAGGCCGGCGCGCTGGAGGTGCTGGTGACCGAAGGCAAAGTGGAGGTGGCGGAGCCCAGCCGGACGGCGGAGGTGAAACGGGAGTCGGCCGCCTTGGCGGCGCCGGTGTTGAGCGCGGGCGAGCGCGCGGTCGTCTCGCTGACGCCGCAGGCGGAGCCGGTGCGGATTGCGGTGCTGACGCCGGGAGAAATCGAGCGCGTGCTGGCGTGGCAGCACCGGCTGCTGGAGTTCAACGAGGCGGCGCTGAGCGAGGTGGTCGCGGAGTTCAACCGGCGGAACCGGGTGCAGTTGGTGCTGGCGGATGCGCAGCTCGGTCCGGAGCGGATCACGGTGTCGTTCCGCACGGACAACGTGGACGGCTTTGTGCGCCTGCTCGAAGCGGGCTTCGGTGTGGTGGCGACGCGGGTCGGCGAGACCGAGATCGCGTTGCGCAAACAGCGGTGAACCCGAAGGATGAGTTCCGAGGCGGCGACCGCCGGACGGCGGCTATTTTCTCTTAATGGAAAGAAGGGACTGGGGCATCTCACCCGGTATCTCCTCCTCCCTTGGAACGGCTTGCGAAATCCCTCCGCTCCTCTCTTCCGGCCTTGTCGCGTCTTCCTGTGGCGCGGCCTCGGGTGGGTTTTGGCATGGTGTGGCCTGATGGCCGCGGGCGGGAGCGGCGCGCGGGCGGCGGACGACACCCGTTCCTTCACGCTCGAAGCGGGACCGGCGGCGCAGCGGCTGCGGGAGTTCGGGCATCAGGCGCAGCGCGAGATTCTTTTTCCGGCCGAAGCGGTGGCCGGAGTCCAAACCCATGCGATCCGCGGTGACCTCCGGCCGCGCGACGCGCTCGACCGGATGCTGGCCGGCTCCGGGCTCACCAGCGTCGAAGACGCCCAGACCGGCGCGCTGCTGATTTTGCGCGCGGCGGCGGCGCCTCCGGGCCCGACGATGCCGCGCGGACCAACGAACGAACCCAAACCCACCGAACCAGGACAACCCATGACACGAAAAACTCCTCTCGCCCTGCTGGGCGCGCTGCTCGGGCTCGGCACGGCCTCCGGCCAGACGGCGCCGGCCCCGGCGGCCGCGCCGACGAACTCCGAGGTTCCGATCATCCTCCAGGAGTTCCGCGTCGATGCGACCAAGGACGTCGGCTACCGCGCCACCAACGCTACCTCCGGCACGCGGCTCAACACGCCGATCAAGGACATCCCGATGCCGATCAACGTCGTGACCAAGGAGTTCATCGAGGACATCGGCGCCTATGACTTCAAGGAGGCGCTGATCTACGAGGCGGGTATCACCCAGGACTTCGTGCAGACGGCGAACAACTTCCTGTTCTCCGCGTCCGGCACCGGTCAGGCCGGTCAGGGGCTCGGCGACCGTTCCAGCACGACGATCAACATCCGCGGCTACAACTCGCGGCGTCAGCTGCGGAATGGCTTCGTCACGTCCTCCGTCACGGACAACGTCAATGTCTCCCGCGTCGAAGTCGCCAAGGGCCCGCAGTCGCTCCTCTATGGCGTCGCGGTCCTCGGCGGCGTGGTAAACATCATCCCCGATTATCCGCTCAGCGTGCCGCGCTATGAGGCAAAGGCGGCGTTCGGCAGCGACGATTTCCGGCGCTTCGAGTTCGATGCGACCGGGCCGCTCCTCAAGGTCGCCGGTCGGCAGGTAAACTATCGCCTCGCGGGCGCCTACCAGAAGTTCGACGGAGATCCGATCCGCGATGGCGACGACCGCGAGCGCCGTTTCCTGTCCAGTCTCTTCGAGGTGAAGCCGTGGAAGAACACCAACCTGCTGGTCGACCTCGAAGGCGGGACCTTCCGCACCGAGGCCAACGGATTCCGGGACCTCTCGGACACGAACAACGCGGGCGAGAACACGCTCAATCTCTACGGGGAAAACAACGCCAACACCGTATTCGGCGACCTGCCCAACGTCGCGCGCGACTGGTATGGGTCGGGCGAAGCCTACCGTCTGAGCGGCAACGACCCGTTCTCCGAGACGCGTTATTACAATGTCATGGTGGAGTTGACGCAGAAGATCTTCGACGGCCTCACCCTGATCGGTGGCATCAACTATTCGCGCACCGATGTGCAGAATCTGCAGGTGGGCGGCGGCGTCGATTACCAGCGGGTCTTCAACAACGGGCAGCCGCTCACCGCGGCCCAGCAGACCACGCTCGCCAACCTGCGGGCGCAGCCGAGCTACTTCGAGATGACCGGGCTGAAGTTCTCCAATCCGCTTTTCGCCCGCGATTACACCGGCGCCAACGATTTCCGTTTCCGCCGGCTGCAATACAACTGGACGCGCCCCTCGAGCCAGAACGAGAACCGTCAGGTCCGGCTCGATTTGAACTACAACTTCAACTTCCTGCGCGCGAACCACAACTTCCTGCTCGGCTTCCATGACCGGAAGACCTGGGCGACGAACCTCGGCAGTGCCTCGCTGCCGGTGAACTCGTCCGGCGTGACCAACCAGTTCAAGAGCTTCTCGCGGGAGAGCGTGCTCACGCCGATCGCCTACGCCGGCGAAGGTTCGCGGACGAGCAGCCGGAACTCCTTCTCGGAGTGGAATGCCGGTCACTACGTGGTCTACCAAGGCAAGCTGTGGCGGGATCGCGTGCTGCTGATCGGCGGACTCCGGCGCGATCGCTTCATGGTGCGCAGCCGCACGTGGAATTATTCGCTCACGCCGGGCGCCGACCCTGCGCAGCCGGCGAGCTACGTGGAGAACGCCACACCGACGCCCGCGACGGGCACCACCCGGCCGGACTTCTATCGCTTCAAGGGCGAGACCCAGTATAAGAACAGCCCGACGGCCGGCGTGAGCTTCAGAGTCAACGAGGCGATCTCGCTCTACGGTCTGACCGCCACGGGTCTGTTCCCCGACTCGGGCCAGCAGGACGGCGCGGGCAACGCGGTGAATCCCGAGTTCGCCCGCAGCAAGGAAGTGGGCGCGAAGTTCGATCTCTGGCGTGATCGCGAAGGCCGCACCGTGCTCTCGGGCTCCATTGCCGGTTACAAGATCAAGCGCGAGGACGCGGTTTACAACGTGTTCTGGGCGCCGCAGCCGCGCAGCAACAACGGCACGGCGCTCGCGAACGTGAACGTGGCGACGAGCTGGACGAGCTTCCAGACCAACCAGCCGCAGAGCTACTTGCTGCCCATCCAATACATCTCGGCCGGCGACATGGCGAGCTACCGGAATTCGCCCGCATTCCGGGGTGAGCGGAACAATCTGATCCTCGTCGACTACCGCTCGCTGGGCAATGCCGCCAGCGATCCGCTGCGTCGCGGCATGGAAGCCGCGGCCACCGCGTCGATGGCCCAGGGCTCGCAGACGATCCTTCAGACCGGCGCCACCGGCAATACGCCCGACGACCTCTACGCGAACCTCGCCTACGAGAATCGCAACGCGAACGTGAACTACGCCGACGAGTCATCCGGCTTCGACGTCAGCCTGCTCTTCACTCCGAACCGTAATTACTCGGCGACGTTCTCCTACGCTTACCAGAAGCAGGAAGTCATCGGCGGCTTCGGTCTCGTCGATCAGCCCAACAGCACCGAATACGATTCCTGGTGGCGCTACATGGGGTTCACGACCCAGCAGGCGCTCGCGGTCAACCTCGATGAGTCGTCGGTCGACTTCAATGCGGGCGTGGTTGGCGTTCGGCTTATCGACAACCCCGAACACTCGGCCAACGTCTGGAACAAATATACGTTCACCGACGGCACGCTCCGCGGGTGGGACTTCGGTCTTGGCCTCAACTGGTTCGGTAGTCGGCAGGCCGAGGCGGCGATCGACAACGGTCTGCGTCGTCGTGTCACCGGACGTTTCAAGGCTGACTTCTCCCAACGCATCGTCGTCAACACCGCGATCGGCCTGAAGCGAAAGATCGGCGGCCGCGACTGGAACTTCCGGCTCAACGTCAACAACCTCCTCGACGATCAAAAGGACGAGCGGATCGTATATAATGGCATCGTCGGCACCTCGACGGCAGCTCCGGCCCGCTCCGTAGTCTACTACAATCCTCGGACCTGGCAGTTCTCGGTCGGCACGAAGTTCTAGCTGCTGGTTGCGGCGGTCGGATGGCGCGCTCGCGCCGTCCGACCACGCCGCGTGACCGGTGGGATGACCGTGGGCGGATTTCCGCCTTGGCGGGCGAGGGCGGTCGGTGGTCGCGGGGCTGAGACGCGCCATTTCCGCACTCGGCCGGGCGGCGCGCTTGACGGACGCGGAGGATTCTCCGCTCTGGGCGCATGCCCTTATCCCCTGTGCGTGTCTTCTGTGGCAACGTGGTGCTGCCGGATCGCGTGTTGGACGACGGCGCCGTGCTGTGCCGCGCGGGTGTGATCGAGACCGTGGCGCGGCGGGCGGACCTCGTGCTCCCGGCCGGCGCGGAGATCGTCGCGGCCGGCGACGGGTATCTCGCTCCGGGCTACGTGGACATCCACGTGCATGGGGGCGGCGGCGCGGATTTCATGGATGGAACGGCGGCCGCGGTGCGCACCGCGAACCGCGTGCACGCGCGGCACGGCACGACGACGATCTTTCCGACGACCACCACGGGTTCGGAGGCGCAGATCGTCGCGATGCTCGACGCGTGCGAGCAGGTGAGGGCGGCGTGGACGATGGCCGACGGCGCCCGGATTGGCGGCGTGCATTTCTACGGGCCGTATTTTGCCGAGGACAAAGTCGGCTGTCATCTCGCGAGCGGCCGGCGCGATCCGGATCCGCGTGAATACGAGGCGCATCTCGCGCGCGGCATCGTGAGGGTGGCGACCTGCGCGGCGGAGTTGCCGGGTGCGGAGGAGTTTTATCGTGCGGCGGCGGCGGCCGGTTGCCTCGTCACCTGCGGCCACTCGAACGCGAGCTGGACCGAGATGCAGCGCGCTTACGATGCCGGCATGCGGCATGTGGACCATTTCTGGTGTGCGATGAGCTCGGTCCCGAGCATCCGGGCGCGGTTTGGGACGCCGTCACAGGGGAGCATGGAGCAGTTCGTGCTCGCGCGGTCCGAGATGAGCACCGAGGTGATCGCGGATGGCTGCCATCTCGCGCCGGAGTTGCTCGAGTTTGCCTATGCGATGAAGGGGGCGAAGCGGCTGTTGGCGGTCACCGATGCCAACCGGGCTCTGGACCTGCCGCCCGGGCGTTACCGTTTCGGCCCGCAGGAGGACGGCGAATGGTTCGAGAGCGATGGACGCGTGGGCTTCGTGCCGGGCGCGGGACTCGCCAGTTCGGTGGTCGGGATGGACACGATGGTGCGCAACCTGCACCGGCTGGGCCGGGCGAGTGTCGCGGATGCGGTGCGGATGGGCAGCCTCACGCCCGCCGAGCGCGTGGGAATGGAGCGCGAGATCGGCAGTCTGGAGCCGGGCAAGCGCGCGGACGTGCTGGTGCTCGACCGCGAACTCGAGGTGCGGCGCGTGTTTCTCGGTGGGGTGGAGTTCGCCGCGTCTGCGGGCGGCTGACCCGGGGCGGGATCACTCGCGCCACTCGGCGCCAACCTCCGGGCGACCCTCGGGGGGAAGGCCGGGAAAGTAGGCGTGGACCGCGAGCGTATCGTGGGGCGGCTGCAGCGCGATGAGATCGCGGCGGTAGAGCCCTTGGTGGACGCCTTCGAAGCGGTCGAGGTGGGCAAGCGCGGCGTCGTCAACCGACCAAAGTTCGCCGCCGACGCCGTCGCCATCGTCCGGGCGGGCATAGAGCCCGGGATAACCGCCGAGGTCGTGCAGGCGAAAGCCGGGGAGGGTGCGGGCCGGCGCGACAAATGTCTGGCCGGCGAGTTGGGCGTGATTGCTGCACCCGCGTTTGAGGGTGCCGTAGACGAAGAGGAGAGTCGGCACCGGGCCGGAAAGATTCAGACGGTGGCAGCAGGACCCGCGCCCGGGGCGGAGAGCTCGATGACCACGGCGGTCGTGTTGTCGCGACCGGAGTTGTCGACGGCGGTGTCGACGAGGCGTTTCGCGAGACTCGCCTGGGCTTCCGCGGGGGGCGCAGTGCGGAGAATCTCCTCGATGTGCCGATCCCAAAGGCCATCGACGAGCCCGTCCGAGCAGATCACGAAGCGATCTCCCGGGCGGTGGCCGACGGCGCCGATATGCGGTTCGACGAATTGATGACCGGCGCCGAGGGCCTGCTGGAGGGCATTGCGGCGCGGGTGGGTGCGGGCCTCGCGTTCGTTGATCTTGCCGGTCCGGCGGAGCCAGCCCACGTGGCTGTGATCGTGCGTGACCTGGGTGAGGGGCCCGTTGTGCGGCAGGTAATAGATGCGGCTGTCGCCGAGGTGGGCGAAATACATCCACTCCGGCCGCACCCAGCAGAGACTGAGTGTCGCGCCCATGCCGGCGCATTCCTCGTAGGAATAGCCGAGCTTGAGCAACTCGTGGTGAATGGACGTGACGAGTTCCGCGAGGATGTCGGAGAACCCGGCGCCGAGCCCGGCGGCGGCCATGCGAAAGGCGCGCGGAAAGAGACGCGTGATCCGGTCGACGGTGATGCGGCTGGCGAACTCGCCCGATTGCGCGCCGCCCATACCGTCGCTCACCGCAAAGACGAAGTCGTGCTCTCCGAGTGACGCGTGGCCGGTTTTGCCGAGATAACGCACCTCGCGGCCATCGACGGCCAAGGCTAGGAAGACATCCTCGTTGTTTTTCCGCACCTTGCCGACGTGGGTGAGCCCGGACCAGTGGACGTCGGGAGCGGGAGAGGTGATGTCGGGGCCGGCGGGAGCAGCGGGGAGGGGTGGGGCCGGAGGGGCGGCGCTCATTGGCTGATGCTCGGTTTCAGGGAGATGGGTTGGCCGGTGCCATCGTCGAGGATGGTGGCGAACTCGAAATCGATGATGCAGAACCGGCCGTCGGCGATGCGGTAGGTGATGTTGCGCAATTCGCGGTCCTCGTGGCGCACGCCGAATTTCTCCAACTCGGCAAAGATCTCGATCTGCCGCTGCGGGTTCATCTGGTCGACGCGCCCGCCGCAGTTGGTCGTCACCATGCGCAAGGTGTCGGGGTCGACCTCGAGCAGCTTCGGCACGAAGGTGCAGCCGCGTTCTTCGAGGTAGCGGAGGACCCGGACTTCGTGGTTGAAGCGCTCGCGGGCGAAGTGGCCTTTGAAGAGCTTGTGCACCCGGCCATCGAATCCGATTCGGACCGTGGCACGGGCGGTGTCTTTCATCTGCTGCATCGCGAGGAGGGGAGGGCACAGTCCGCGGCGACGATCGGGCTGGCAAGCGCGGGCTTCGGAGCGGGAGGGCTCGATCTTTGTGCTGAAGCCAATTTCTGCCCAAGAAAAGTGTCATGAATCAAACTTCTGGTTGCCTCTGGCACATGAGCTGCTGATTTCCGAAGCGCTTTTTCTCCGCGATCACGTCGTGGAGAAAGCTTCACGCTGATTCAGGAACTCTTCTTAAACCCTGCCGAAACAAACACATGGCCAAATACAAACTCGAATACATCTGGCTCGATGGATACACGCCCCTGGCGAGTCTCCGCAGCAAGACGCAGATCAAGGAATTCGCCAGCTTCCCGAAGCTGTCTGAACTGCCCAACTGGGGCTTCGATGGCAGCTCGACGCGCCAGGCTGAAGGCAAGAGCTCCGACTGCGTGCTGAAGCCGGTGGCGGTGTTCCCCGACAGCACCCGTAAGAACGGCGCGCTGGTCATGTGCGAAGTGATGATGCCGGACGCCAAGACGCCGCATCCGTCCAACTCGCGGGCGACGATTCCGGATGATCCGGATACCTGGTTCGGCTTCGAGCAGGAGTATTTCTTCTACAAGGACGGCGCTCCGCTCGGCTTCCCGGTGGGCGGCTTCCCGGCGCCGCAGGGCCCGTATTACACGGGCGTCGGCTTCTCGAATGTCGGCTCCGTGGCGCGCGAGATCGTCGAGCAGCACATCGACATCTGCCTCGATGCCGGCATCAACATCGAGGGCATCAACGCCGAGGTGGCGAAGGGCCAGTGGGAATTCCAGATCTTCGGCAAGGGCTCCAAGAGCGCCGCTGACCAGATGTGGGTCGCCCGTTACATCATGGCCCGTCTTTGCGAGAAGTATTCGATCGACGTCGAGTGGCGCTGCAAACCGATCCGCGGTGCGTTTGACTCCCCGCTCGATTGGAACGGCTCCGGCATGCACTCCAACTTCTCGACCAAGCACATGCGCGAAGTCGGCGGGAAGGACTACTTCGAGAAGCTCATGGCCGCTTTCAACAAGCACATGGACGAACACATCGCGGTGTATGGTCCGGAGAATCACCTCCGCCTCACCGGCCTGCACGAGACGCAGTCGATCGACAAGTTCACCTATGGCGTCGCCGACCGTGGCGCGTCGATCCGCGTCCCGCACAGCTTCGTCAACAGCGGCTACAAGGGCTATCTCGAGGATCGTCGTCCGAACTCTGCGGCGGACCCGTATCTCGTGGCCGGCCGGATCATCAAGACGATCCAGACGGTCCCGACGACCTGAGCCCTCGCGCTCTCGTCGCCCTTTGCGGCGTGCCTTTCGGCGCCACCCTCGCGGGTGGCGCCTTTTTTTTCGGTCTAGCCGTGGTGCGGGGTGTCGGCTTCTCTGCGGCTTGCCGTCGTCATGGACTCCTCTCCGGCCCAACGTTCCCCGCTGCTGGAGTGGATTCTTGCCGGGTGGCTCGCGTTGCTTCTCGCGGTCGCAGTGTTTGGTCTTGGGGGCTATGCCGCAGAGGTGATGGTCGCGGTCAGCGCCGGATTGGCGGTCGCCCTTGCGCTGGTGGTCTCGCTGCTGCGGACCGGGTGGCACCCGGCTGTGGCCTGGACGCTGCCGTTTCTCGCTTATGGCGTGATCAACGTGCTCTGGGTTTCCCCCGTGCCTTGGCGCGGTTGGCAGGACTGGAGCACGTGGATGCAGATGGCCGCGGTGTTTGCGGTCGTGCTCAACGGGGTCCGGAGTCGTGGGCCGCTGGGCATGCTGCTCGTGGCGGTGCTGCTGCTCGGACTTGCGGCGGCCTTGCTGGGAGCCGGGCAGCGTTTTCTCGCGCCGGAGTGGTTGCCGCTTGGGAGAACGCAGGATGCGCAGTTCTTCGGGCGGGCGAGTGCGCCCTTCGGCAATCCCAACAGCCTCGCGGGTCTGCTGGTGCTGCTGATCCCGCCGGGTCTCGCGCTCGCGCTCCGCCGGGGGGCATCGTCCTACGAGCGGGTGCTGTTCGGCTGGATGGCGCTGATGCTGGCTGCCGGACTCGTGCTTACCCTGAGCCGCGGGGGATGGCTGGCGTTGACGCTCGCACTGGCGGCGTGGCCGGTCTGGCGGGGGTGGGCGCGGTTTCGCCGCCGCGGTCTGCTCATCGGCGCGGCGGTGCTCGTGGTCATGGCCGGAGCGACGTGGGGCGTGATGAACATGTCGACCTTTGCGCGCCAGCGCGCGGTCACGCTGTGGCATGACCTGGGTGAGCGCTCGCGACCGGTGATGTGGCGCGCGGCGTGGGCCAACTTCACCGCGCACCCGTGGGTGGGCACCGGGGCGGGGAGCTACGACGTCATGTTCGAGCAGCATCGCCCCGAGACCGAGCAGAAGCGTCCGGTCTGGGCGCATAACGATTATCTGAATACGCTCAGCGACTATGGTGGCATCGGTTTGCTGCTACTGGGAGTCGCAGTCGGTGGTGCGGCGTGGTCGGCGCGGCGGGAACGTGCCGGTGCGAGCGGTGCACCGCCCGTGGGCGATCGGCCGCGTTACGATCCGCTGCGTTCGGGCATGGTGCGGCAAGGCCTCGTGGTGGGCCTCGTGGCGTTCGCGCTGCACGCCTTCGTCGATTTCCATTTCAAGCTGCCGGGACTCGCCCTGACGGCGGCGGCGCTGGCGGCGTTGGCGGTGCCGCGGCGGCGCGATGAAGGGCCGGACTTTGCTGGCCGCTGGGGAACGATCGCGGTCGGGCGGATCGGTTTGGCGGTGCTGGTCCTGGCGGGGGGAGCGTATGCCGCCGCGTCGTTGTATCGGGCGGAGGCGTTGCGATTCGGCGCGAGGGAACGCCTCGATGCACTCGCGCGGGAGGTCGGAAACTCCGAGCGCACGCTCGCGGAGGCGTTGCGTTTGCGTGAGGTGCTCGACCGCGCGATCGCGGCGAATCCAGGCAATGGTGACGCGTGGGCCGATCGCGCCTACGTGCTCGCGATCGTCGGTCATCACCGCGCAGCCGAGCAGGTGGAAATCGGCCGCGCGGCCGAGGCGGACGCGCGGCGGGCGCTGGCGTTGAGCGCTGCGGTGCCGGAGTTCTGGCTGCGGCTCGGCGTCGCGCTCGACATGCAGGGCCGGTGGCTGGAAGCGGGCGATGCCTTCGTCGCGGCGCTGGAGCGTGCGCCGGTGAATGCCACCGTGTGGTATCACCACGCGTATCATCTTTCGTTGCGCCGGGTGACTCATCCACTGGCGCGCGCGGCCATTGCGACCAGCTTGCGTCTTGACCCTGCGAATCGTGAAGCCGAGGCTCTGCGCCTCCGCTTGCCGGCCGGTAAGTAGGCGTCGCTCCCGCTACATCCATGCATTTCAAGTTCCTCCCGTGGTTCGCCCTGCTCGGACTGCTGGCTTTGTTCGCCGCGCGGACGTCGGCCCAGCCGGCGCCTGCGCCTGCCCCGGCTCCGGGAACCCAGATCGAGGGCACGATCAAGGCGCGGCGCGTGACGGGAGTCGTGCAGTATCGCGAGATGGCGAATCAGGAGTGGAAGACCGTCACGGAGAATCTCGAGCTGAAGCAGAAGACGATCGTGAAGACGGGTGAGAACTCGAGTGTGGTCCTCGTTTTCTCCAACGGCGCTTCGATCAATCTGGCCCACACGTCGACCCTGAACATCGACGAGTTCACGCAGGATCCGTTCAACTCGGCGCTAGCCGTCGGCGACGCAGAGACCGAGCCCAGCAACTCGCGCACGAATCTCACGCTCACGCATGGCGAACTCGTCGGCAACGTGAAGAAGCTGAAGGATGCGAACTCGCAATTCCGCGTGGGCACGCCGGTGGGCGCGGCCGGTATTCGTGGCACCACCTTCCGCATCGTCTATCGGCCGACGGGCACGGGGCAGGCGTTCAACTTCATCATGACGACGTTGGAGGGCAACGTGGAGGTTGTCGTCGGCACAGGCACGGTGAACACGCCGCCCGTGGTCGTCACGGACAGCCAGCAGGTGGTCGTGGCCAACGTGGAGGTGAACACAGTCACCAACCAATTGGTGGTCACCGCCCCGACGGGGCAGACCTCGGTGATCCAGACTCCCCCGGTGGTCCAGGCCGCGCCTGCCACCGTCGTGCAGCAGGTGCAGGCCAGCGCGCAACAGATAGCGACCGCGGTCGCGGCAGTGGTGTTCAATCCGCCCGCGCCGGTCACTACGCCGACCACGACCACGACGCAGCAGACCACTCCCCAGCCGACGCCCGAGCAGTCGACACCCACGCCGACGCCGACCACGCCGGCGCCGACGCAGAATACTCCGGCACAGAATCCCACGCCGACGCCGCCGGCACAGAATCCGCCCACGCCGACGCCGAATCAGTCCGCGTCACCCGGCGTCACGCCGACCACGCCGCGCATCACCAATCCCGGTGGCACGCCGTAGCAGGCGGGCGGTCCGCAGGGCTTGAATTGAGGCTTCCGTTGGGCGGCGGCGTTCCTACGTTCGCGGAACGTGGTGCAGCCGAAGAAAAAGAAAACCGTGGCGCTTCTGCGCTGGTTGTTCCTGCCCGTCATTCCGGTGCTCTGGTGCGTCGCCAGTCACTTCGGGCTGCTGGACTATTTCGAGAACCGCACGATCGACTGGCGGTTTCACTACCGCGGCGAGATCGAAGCGCCGGTAAAGATCGTCTACGTCGACATCGATTCGCGCAGCATCGACGACATCGGGAACTGGCCCTGGTCGCGCGCGTATTTCGCGAAGGTGACGCAGGCGCTGCTCAACCGCGGCGGCGTCGCCGGTATCGGTTTCGACATCGTGCTGGTGCCAAGCGCATCGGCGGAGATCGCCGATCGCACGCGCATGCGGGCGGGAGATGCCGAACTCGGGCGTCTGATCTACAAGCCGCTCGCCGCGAAGCCGCCACCCGTGGTGTTTGCGGCGTCGTTTGCCTCGAGCGAGTTTCGTGCGCGCGACAAGGAGATCGTGAAGCGCGGCCTGCCGCGCGTGGCGCACGATCCGCGGCGTGAAAATCAGATCGAGCCGCCGGAGGTGTCCGCCCTCGAAGCCCCGAACGGGGCGTGGATCACGCCGCCTTTCGTCGGGCTGATCGACACGCTCGACGGAGGCACGCGCGAGGTGCCGCTTTGGGCGCCGACGCGCACCGGGGACTACTACCACATGGCGGTGGCGCTCGCGCGGTTCCATTTCCAGATTCCGGCGTCGGGGGTGAAGCGTTTCGAGGATCGGGTGGAGTTGACGTCCGCCGAGGGCGAAGTTGCGGCGCGAATCCCGCTGCGTGAGCGGCAGATCGTGGATGTGAACTGGTTCTCGGCGTGGTCCTCGCCGAAGAATCCCCGGATCAGCCTCTCGCAGGTCTACGCTTACGCAAAGATGCTCGAATCCGAAAAGCCGGAGGAGCGGAAAACAGGGGAGGAGTTTTTTGCGCAGGAGGAATGGAAGAACGCGATCGTGCTGGTCGGTCCGGTGGACCCCTTGTTGCAGGATCTCGCGCCGACACCCTTCGACGAGATCCCCGTGCCGAAGGTTGGGGTGCACGGCAATCTGCTGAAGACGATCGTGTCCGGCCTGCATCTGGAGCGGCTGCCGCCGTGGGCGACCTATGCCACGATCTTCGCGCTCACGCTGCTCATCAGCGCCTTTGCGGCCGCGGGCGGGGCGGGGGGCGCGCGTTCGAAGCTGACCGCGGCGCTGCTGCTGACGGCCTACGGCTGGCTGGCGCTGCATCTTTTCGCCACGCAGCACCTGATTCTACCGCTGGTGGCGCCGATCGGAGCGATCTTCACCACGACGTTTGCGGCGATCGGCTGGCAGCTGATCTCGGAAGAGAAGCAGAAGCGGAGAATCCAGGGAATCTTCGGCGCCTACGTTTCACCGCAGCTGGTCGAGCGCATGGTGGACTCGGGCGAGGATCCGAAACTGGGCGGGCACGAGACCGAGATCACCGCCTACTTCAGCGATATCCAGGGGTTCTCATCGTTCTCGGAAAAACTGCCGCCGAGCAAACTCGTCGAGCTGATGAACGAGTATCTCACGGCGTGCACGAACATCGTGACGGCGCAGTCGGGCACGCTGGACAAATACATCGGCGACGCGGTGGTCGCGATGTTCGGGGCGCCGATTCCGTTGCCCGACCATGCGTATCGCGCCTGCGTTGCGACGCAGCTCGTGCACCTGAAGCTCGCCGAGCTGCGCGAGAAATGGAAAGGCGAGGGCGACAAGTGGCCCGAGATCGTCTGGAAAATGCAGTCGCGCATCGGTCTGAACACCGGCGTCGCGACCATCGGCAACATGGGCAGCACGACCCGTTTCAACTACACGATGATGGGCGACAACGTGAATCTCGCCGCGCGCATGGAGTCCGGCGCGAAGAGCTGGGGTGCGTATACCATGGTCACCGAGGCCACGAAGCGCGCCTGCGAAGCCCAGGGCGACCGCGTCGTGTTCCGCCCGCTCGGCCGCATCGTGGTGATGGGGCGTTCGACCGCCGTGCCGATCCACGAGATCGTCGGGCTGCGGGACTCCCTGGCGCCGACCGCGCACGAGTGCATCGGCCTGTTTTCCGCGGGACTCGAAAAATACTACGCGCGCGAGTGGGACGCCGCGATCGGGTTGTTCCGGCAGTCCGCGGAACTCGAGCCCAACCAGCCGGGGAAGACACCCGGTGTGAAACTGAATCCTTCACTCGTCTATCTCGGTATCACCGAGGATTACCGGCGCGAGCCGCCACCCGGGGAGTGGGACGGCGTCTACACGATGAAGGAAAAATAAAAGCCCGGGCGCAGTGCCCGGGCTCGCTTGGCCGACGGTGGATGCTGTTCCCGCTTACCGCAGGAGCATGTCCTTCACCGTGCGTCCGGCCGGGATCATCGGCAGCACGTGTTCGGTGTAGGGCACGATCACGTCGAGCACGTAGGGGCCGTCGTGATCGAGCATCTCCTGGATGGCGGCGCGGAGTTCGCTCTTGAGGTGGACGCGGCGGCCTTTGACGCCGAAGCCTTCCGCGATCTTGACGAAATCCGGATAGAGGCCGGCCAGGTTTTCGGGGCTGCCGACGTTGGTTTCGTCGCCGAGGATGGTGTTGCCGCGGACGCTGCCGTAGAAGCGGTCTTCCCACTGCACGACCATGCCGAGGTGCTGGTTGTTCAGGATCATCGCCTTGGCGGCGATTTTCTCGATTTTGCAGGTGGCGAGTTCCTGCACGTTCATGATGAACGAGCCGTCGCCGTCGATATCGATGACCTGCTTGTCGGGGCAGGCGACCTTGGCGCCCATCGCCGCGGGATAGCCGAAGCCCATCGCGCCGAGGCCGAGGGAGCTGATGTAGCGGCGGGGTTCG
>JACCED010176345.1_pt1 | contig 19719 bp, 15 predicted proteins | sample 7455021 | NCBI WGS metagenome assembly JACCED01 (sample SAMN15323456, study PRJNA562643) | freshwater metagenome | isolation source: river surface water | place: USA:Blue River Watershed | collected 2017-08-19 | reverse complement strand
GCTAGCAATACTGGAGCTACTGGTGAAACTGGAGCCACTGGCGCTACTGGCACCGCAGGCGCAACAGGCGTTACTGGAGCAACTGGTGCTACCGGGTCTCCTGGTAGTGCTAGCAATACTGGAGCTACTGGTGAAACTGGAGCCACTGGCGCTACTGGCACCGCAGGCGCAACAGGCGTTACTGGTGCAACTGGAGCTACTGGCGTTACTGGAGCTACTGGCGTTACTGGTGCTACCGGAGTACCTGGAGTAAATGGTATTTCAAGTGGTTTAGTTTTTTATTTAGATGGTACTACGTCAACACATGTAGCAGGTACAACTGGACCAACTGGTAATCTATTAATTTTACCAAATAGTGGATCACAAACTACGATTACTACAACGAATATTCCTATTGCATCAGGAGGTACTGGAACAGCTTGTGCATATTTTATAAGTGGTCCAAATACTACTACATCAACCGCAATTATACAAGGTGTATGGACATTCGCGTTGTATGCCAAAAGATCTTCTGGAGGAGGAAGCAATCTTTATTATTATTACAATATAATCGAAACAGATAATACTGGAACAATTGATTTGCAAATAATTGCTTCAGGAACAACTGCGAGTGCAACTGAAATAACAAATAATACTACTTTTCAAATATTTACGAATCAACTATATGTAACAACTAATAGTCTTACTTCTCTATCTAGTCGTATTAAAATAACTATTTTTGCTTTTACTTCAAATAGTAATGCTGATTTATCGATCGCAATGAGAGATAGCACTCAATCAAACCTTATATCAACTATTTCTACAAATATTGTTGGCGAAACAGGCGCTACCGGCACCGCAGGTGCTACAGGCGCTACAGGCGCTACTGGCGCTACAGGCGTCACTGGCGCTACAGGCACCGCGGGCGTTACTGGCGCAACAGGAGCAACCGGTTCAACAATAACTGCAGGAAATATTACTGTTTCGAGTTCACCACAGCAATTAGTGTTTTACGGTGTGACAGGTGGTGTCACAGGATTTTATTACTCATCAGATACAAAAACATTTGTTATTGATCATCCAATCGACTCACGTAAATATTTAATTCATGCTTGTTTAGAAGGACCAGAGGCAGGTGTATATTATAGAGGAAAAGGGGAAATAACCAATAATAAAATGGTTGAAATAGAACTGCCAGAATATGTTTCAAAATTCGCCACAAAATTTACTGTTCAAATTACGCAAATGTATGAAGATGAAGATAATTGGGAAGAAGTAGTTCATTTTAGGACAACTAGTGTTAAAAATGGTAAATTCACTGTGATTGGAAGTAATGGAAAATTTTACTGGCACATTTATGGGTTAAGAAGTGAGATAGATGTTGAGCCAGATAAAGATAAAGTTTTAGTCAAAGGAAGTGGTCCTTATAGATGGATCTAAAAAATACGACTATAAAATCCTCATTTTTTTAAGAATATTATAAAATCGGGTTCTTTTTGATTCAACCAAGTGGAAAGATTGCAATACATGATCAATACAATTATAGCTAACTACTTCACCATTGTTGAGAAAAACAGTGTAAGTATTATCTAGATTGATGTTTATAACTCTATAATATATTTGAGTGAACGGTTTTTTTAGATATATTTCATTGTGATAATTTATTCGATTGATGTAATATGTACTTTTTATTTTCAAATAATCTTCGTTAATTTTTATTACATATTTGAGCAAAGTATCTACAAAATCATTAATTGATTTTTGGTCATTTATTTCAAATTCCTTTTTCATAGTAATTGTTGTATTGCCTTCTTTATCTGTTTTTAGCATAAACTTGCACATATTCTTATCAAAATAAATAACACCATAATAATTCGTTAAATTATTTTCAGATTTAAATGGTTGACTTTCCTTAAAAACTTTGACAACATTCGTATCCTTAATTGCCTGCAATATTTGAGAATCTCTTTGACAATGCAAAGTAAAAAAATCCATTCTTTTATAAAATAAAAAATTTTATAAATTTTTAATTTTTACTATTTTCAAGAATTATTCATAAATTATAATAATTTGAATCTATCAATTGTTTAAATTCAATATCTGTTATTGGGACGTAGCACTCTTGACAATTTTTTATATTTTTACCGTGATTACAAACAAGACTATTTTTTTTACAAATCTTGCACAAAGTTTTCTTCTTTAAATGAGGACATAATTTGGGACCAATGCAAATAATACACTTATCTTTATATTTACCGTGACTACAAATTCTTGAACCCCGGCAAGAAAAACATATTTTTTTGTTTATACCGTGTTCGCAAACTATATTTTTATTACATCTTTTGCAGTTAGAATATTTTATATTATGTTCACAAATTCCTTTACCGCCACAATCTTTGCAAAAAAAATTGTATTTATTGTGAATGCATTTTTCGCCAAATCGACATTCGTAACAGCGATATCTATGTTTATCATGCTTGCATATTTTATCAGGATTACATTGAACACAATTCCTCTTTTTTTTATTATGTTCGCATATAAAGGATTTATTACACAAATGACAATCACCATAATACTTGCCATGATCACAAGATAACGTCCTACCATTCCAAGTAATAATTCGATTAGCGTAAATATATTTTTGACCAATTATTCTATTTTTAATTAAACCTGGTAGAATATCGTATTGATCCATTTTTTGTAGGAAGTAATAATAAAAAATAAAATCATTTTTTATTATATAAAAAAAATAATCATTATAATTATATGACTAATGTAATACCAAAGAATGAAAATATAAATAAATTTATAGAAGAATTTAATAAAAAGAATGGCATTAAAAAAAATCCAATATTAGATGAAAAAACAAAAAAAGAGTCAGAACATTCAATTTGTATATTATGCGAGACTTGTTCATATAATAAAAATTACAAAAGTATTATGAAATTGCACGGAAATAAAATTTGGTTCACTATGCATCTTATTGTAGAGTCAATCCCTCCTGAAAAAAAAATGACAATAAAAGAATGTGCTGTAATTTGGATATCTCTTTATACAATTATAAATTCATTACCTTGTTGTAAATGTACATTGTCTAGTCTAAAATGGATACAAAAAATTGCTCCACCAAACAATTGTCCAAATAATAGAGAAGATTGGATGAAAGAAATCTGGAATCATCATAATGATGTTAATCAAGATTTATGGTTAGAAAATGCAGTTTTAACAACGGAGAAAAAAAATATATACACATGGAAAAGATATATGAAAGATGTTGAAGAACGACATATGACTTGTGGTAAATTGGAAAAGGATGATTATCTATTTGGAAAAATAGATGATTATAAACCAATTTATAAAAAAAAGGAATTAGATGAAGATATTACAGATTCAATTGTAAATGAAACTCCAGATGTGACAATGAAAAAAGTAATGCATTTATTATAAATTTAATCAGCATAAGCAACACCTCCAGGAAAATGATTTCCTGATTCGCCTTGTAAAGGCTCGTTAAACTCTTTCTCTAATTCCTCTATAGTGGATGCTGAAATGTTAAAAACAGGTCCATTTACAGGAAAAGCAATATTATTCGCTTCCATAATAAATTACATATAAAACTAATTTTTTATAAAACTAATTTTTTATTTTTTTTTGTATAAAAAATTGATTAAAAAATATTTAATGACTACCAATATAAAATGACTAAAAAATCTTATGGAAAAATAGAAATACCAAATAAATTCACGTATGAAGGCGAATTTGTTAATGATAAAATGGAAGGAAGAGGCATAAAAACATGGATAAAAAATTATAGGAAGTATGTTGGCGAATTCAAGAACGATGAACCAAATGGTTACGGTACTCTTACTTTTCAAAATGGCGATATCTATGAAGGAGAGTTCAAAAATGGTGACCCTGATGGAATCGGAATTTTCAAGTGGGGTCATTACATTTATGAGGGCGAATTTCAAGATGGAACATTCCATGGTGAAGGTTCTCTAACACATAAGAATAAAATAACTAAAGTTACTTGTTGCAATGGTATAATATATTAGTATTTATAAAATTACAAAAATAATAATACTGCTATCAATGCCCACAAACTATTGGCGAAAGTGTTCCCAGCACTTATCACAACTACATAATTATCTGGCAATGCTGTATCAAAGCTAACAATTGGGTCATATAACATATCGGCAAAATGGGGGAAAATAAATCCCATCCTGTCAGTTGAATTATCCATCCAAATATTTTCTTGCATACCATCTACGATTGCATAAGTAGGAAAATTAAGTAGCATTTTAGCCAATCCTGCATCGACAGCGGTAGTAATATTTTTGTAGCCTCTTTCTTCTCTTCCAATCCTAAAGGAATTGGGAGTATTCACATCCATTGTTAACTTCAATTGATTATTGACGTTTTTGAAGGGCCAATTGCGAATAGCGACTTCCCACTTGAATGCAAATTTTGGTATTCTTATTGGGAGAGTTCCATAAGTAATATCAATGTGTTTATCTAGTTTATACAAATAAGTGTTAATTGAAATATTACATAGGGGAAAATTAGTTGGGTTACCCGCAAATGATATTTTCGTATAATTGGGAGTTGAAATTGGTCCAATGAACTTTAAGTTTCTATCTGCGGCGAAATTAGGAATACGATTGGGAGGTCCACCTGTATGAACAAGTTCTATTTCTTCCAGTGAGTTAAAGGTGAACATTATAAATGCTTTCCTCTCGCTATCCCTAATTTTTCTAGGGAATATCATAAATTTTGGTGCACGACCAATAAATCTAACATTTAATCCATCGACATTATTATTATCAATGTCTTCGTCTGGCTCGGTTGGTTGTGGTTGAACACTAACAAATGCTAAAGATAGCATTAAAAGTAAAGAATTTACTTTCATATATTATTATTTAGTATAATAAAAAAAATCTATAAAAATATAGATGTCAACAAACATGAAAGTATTATCGTGGAATGTATCTTGGGGATCAATGACAGGTAATCCAGCAAATAAAACAGCTTCAGTTATATCCGGTCATTGCGGTTCACTACCAAAAATAAATGGCTCAACACCTTGTTTGATAAATGTTGCTAGATTTATTGATCAATCTTCATATGATTTCGTTGCAATTCAAGAAGCAACAAAATGGAATGATATTTTAAATAATAGCAGTACTCTAAAAAAAATGGGAGGATATGTTCATAATCAAGCACCGCCACCTTTTAAAGCAGAAGTAGCAACCTTTTATGATAAATCAAAATACGATCTTTTAGCAGTTAAAACTGGAAATATTGGTACAACTGGAGGACGACCATACCAGATTTTATTTTTATATGGGAAAAAAGATTGCAACTTTTATATATTTATAAACTTACATAATGATCACCAAGTTAAAAAAGATACCCTCGAAAAGGAACTGTCCAAAGACTTACAAAATGGGGTAATCGCGTCTTCTCTATCTAATTTCAAAAATTTCAACAAAAAAGCAGTAAATGATATATCGAGTGTCATTTCAGGTAAAACATTCAAAGTGATTGCAGCCGGAGATTTTAATGATCATGGATACGGTAAATACTGGCAAGGTCTTCAACCTTTCAAATACACTACTTTCACAAATCTTAACACATTAACTGTGAGCAGCTTACAACAACCACCACTCACCTGCTGCGTTGGTATGAGACTACGCAAAAAACAGGGTGAAGATAAGTTATATGGTGATTACATTTTGGTTAGTAGTAATTTAACAATAACACAACCCAATTATGTCCCCACTAATTTCGAATATGATGCCTCAATATTTCCAACTTCTGATCATTTACCTGTCGCCATTGAATTACAATCGACCAACATTTGTCCAACAACAAAACCGGCAACAACTGCAGCTGCACCACCAACACAAACAGCACAACAACCACAAACACCGCATAGACCTTATTTAATAATTGAGAAACCAATTGGTCCAAATTCTGTTGCAGTAACTTTATACAATTCGAAATATTATAACATAAGACCTCCACACGTTGACTTTAAGGGTAAATTTCCAGAACCAGGAACAAAATATTTTTTGGGACCCGCAAAAAGAGGAGGAGTTGGAAATATGGCTATTATGCGAGATTTACTCGACTCTAATAATAATCCTACTGCATTTCACATCACTATTTATCACGAGAGTGCTGGTAAAGGACCAACATTATCTTTACTTCAAGATTTTAATAGCAAATCTACTCAAGTAACACCATCATCTATTGCACCGATCTTTCCTATGGCTCAACCTGCACCACAACCCAAACCTCAAGTAGTTCCTGCGGCTCAACCTGCACCACAACCCAAAACTCAAGTAGTTCCTGTAGCTCAACCTGCACCACAACCCAAACCTCAAGTAGTTCCTGCAGCTCAACCTGCACCACAACCCAAACCTCAAGTAGTTGCTGCACCACAACCTGCACAATCTTCTCTCAATAATAACAATAAAAATAACAGTTACAAAATACAAACAAGAAAAACATTGAGACTTTTGGATAGTTTGGATGATCCAAATGTTAATACATTAATAAATGGAAAGTATTTTAAGGGAAAAAATATAGAGCCAACTGACAAGATATTCTACCCCTGTGGAAATGTAACTGGCAATGATTATATCTTAGTTTTTGCTTTAAATGATCCTAATAAAATTGGATACTTGAATAAAAATTATATAACTGGAAACTTATTTCAAGGATATAAATTAAATAGTTCTCTAGGTACTAAAACACTTCGATTGCAAGATGATGCAACAGATCCCAATACAACACCAATTCTTAATGGTTATCCTCATAAGGGATTGCAAGTGAACCCAAGTGATGACTTAGCAATGGCTTGTGGGCAACCAACTAATAATGGGCTAGTCCTTATTCAAAAAATTGGAGACACAAATACAATAGGATATATTCAATTAAAATATATGACTCAAGGAGGAGGTGCCAAGAAGAAAGCTAAAAAAGTAAAAAAAGCAAAAACAGTAAAAAGAATAAAAGCGAGTAATGGACAAATAATGTATTTCTACAATGGTAAGAGAATTAGTAAAGAAAAAGCTAAGAAGCTTATGAAATAATTAGTTACCAAAAGAAGTAATGGTTACTTTCAATGCTAGGCATTCTTCGCTAAAATTTGTTAAATGTATAGTTTGAATTGGACTAAAGTTGACTTGTAACCCATCCATAATATATTTTATAAAAAGATATTATTATTTTTTAATCGCATTGATTATTCATATTGCATTTCTTTGAGGTACAATTGCAATTATTGCGGCAGCAGCCTCCTTTTGGTAGATTTGCTCCACATTCGAAAGGTCTTTTTTTAGTTTGGAAGTCTTCATAATTACTAAATTTATCCTTACCGGATCCAAAGAAACGAAGAACAACGTAAATAACGGCACCAATAATTATAATAACAAGGATTACCATTATAATATTTGATGAGTCTAAATTCATTTTTATTTTCATATTAGACTTTTTCATTATATTTTATTATAGATTATATTTATGAAATTTGTCAAGAAATTGTTGTAAATTTGGCACATCCTGTTGCATGTCTTAAAGTGTAAGTATTCTTCTTTTTCCAATCATTTCCAGTTGTCTTTTGTGACATAATATACATATCTCCATGATGTAAGGGTAAAATTGCTCTCGTTCCAACTGGTTCTCCTTTGTAAAACCATTGATAATGAATTGGAATAGTTTCTCCAACTCTCACCGCTATAACTTTGAGTCTCTCTGCGTCACCGTGAAATCCAATCCCCATCTTTCGTACATCTTGGTAGTTGTTTAATTCACCTGCCAAATCACCTCCACCATTCACTAATCCAGCCAATTGATTTCGAATGTGGCTAGCATTTGGAACATCTTCGTAGGCAACAATTCTTCCTCGTCCTTGCTCATAATTGGGTTCTTGAGCAATTGAATCAAGACATAAATTGTATCTAGCATTTTTATTAACAACTCTTCCATACATTTTGGCTTTTTTATCCCAGTCTAAATTTTTCAGCTCGATAAAAAGATTATTTGCGTTCGAACCAATATCAGATAGCAAAGTGTTCACACCTCCGCGAATAATTAATATTTTTGCTTCTTCTGCGACAGCATTTGGTAAATAATCATTTAATCGAATTAATTCACATGTGCAGCCTCTTTGTTCAAAATTATTTTTGGCATTCTCAAGATCAGCAATTGAAAAACCATTTTCGGCAGCTGTTCCAATTTGCTGCATTCCAACGTGGTTTTCTGCACGATCACCAAAAGTAATTGTAATAGTTTGATGATTAAAATTCATTTTGTTTGGGGATATATATTTATAAATTCATTCAATTTTTTTAAATTATAATAATTATCCCAACAATCCATGCACATCACATATAATGAGCCATACACATATTTTGGGATTAAACGAACGTATTCTTTTTGGCAATTGGGACACTTGTCAGGCATTTAATTCATTGTGAAATCTAAGGTTTCTATTATCAATTTTTATATTTTTTTATTTATTTCTAACAATTGATTCCAATTTCTCAATTTCCTTATCAGATCTAGAAACAACATAGCATCTTCCTTGTCTAAAAAAGATTGGAATCTTGTTTTGTTCCTTACGTTTGGATTGAATATTATTAATAAATTCTTCGCTTTTTCCATTCATATCAAATGACGAAACATATATTTGGTTAACTTTTTCAATATAAAACTCCGCCATTTTCTTGATGATATCCATCATAAAGACGACTTCTTCTTCACTCTTCGACTTTATTTTCACGTAAAGGCGATCCTCATTGACAAAAAGTTTTCCTTCAATAAATGAATTTAATTTATCAAAGTGTTTGTAAGCAATATGGCGAATAAGTCTCCTTGATAATCCAACTTTTCCAGTAAAAACATTATTGGAATTTTGAGAAATTACTGGACTACTTATAGTATCGCCAAAGAAATGATGAGTATTATTTGGGAAAGCCGTAATTAAAATATTCCCTTCTTTTATCAGTGTGGCTTTTGGATGCGTTTTTTGAACTTCTTCAATAGATATTCCACGTTCTTTCATTCTTCGAAGTGCGTGTTTTGTGGGATATACACTTGTAAGGACAACATCCTCCATTCCTCCCATTAGTTTATCATAAAATGTAACCGGCATTTTATAATAGATATAACAGTTAATAATTTATTCATTTTTTTTATTTTTATTAATTTTTTTAATTATATCAATATATTATGATTACTGAAATTTATATAACAATTTATATAACACTTATATTTTTCATATCATTTTTAATAATAATTATCCCTATATATGTTTTTTTTAAAATATACAATCAAAAAGTTTTACATTATGATTTTGGTTATAAAAATGCAAGTTTAAAAATTTGTTTTATAGCTGGTGTTCATGGGAATGAACCAGCAGCTGCATTGTTATTACAAGAATTAATTAAAAAAAAATATTTTAAAAATTCAAATGTATTTATACGAGTTATACCAGTAGTAAATAGATTCGGATTAAATACCAACTTTCGATTTCAAAATAATATAATTTATCCGGATATAAATAGAAACTTTAGAAATGGTAAGGGAATCGATAAAACATCGAAAAAATTAATTGAATTGACAAAAGATATGGATATTATAATTGATTTTCATGAAGGGTGGGGATTTCATAAAATAAATGAAGAAAGTATTGGTTCAACAGTAATAACCGGTAACTTAATCCAACTTGCTAAAGAAATAAAAGATGATTTAAATTATACGATAAGTAATAAAAATCTTAAATTTAGTTTTATAAAAAAACCTTGTCGTATTCAAAACTCTTTTGGCTGTTATAATTATAAAAAAAATAAAAAATATATTCTAATTGAAACATCTGGACAAGACGATATACAAAAATTATCTTTACGTCAAGAACAAGTTAAAATTGTTATTGATACTGTTTTGAAATTTTATAATGTTAGCAGGGTCTAATTTTCTAAACGATTGGGAAAGATGGGTCCATAGCGATACCACATATTCCTTGGTCATTCGCACTTTCACTTCTCTCAATTTTAATATATCCCTGGTCACCCCAAGAATCTGACCAACTATTTTTAACAAGCCAGTATTTTACTCCATTTAAAAATAAACCAATTTATAAAATTAAAAATGGAAATAACTAATTATCATAATTATTATAAGATTCAAATAAACAGGTATAAAAAAGGAATAAATGAATTAAAAGAACATCAAATTTATGAACTATTATGGGCAATAGAAAATAATATGATTTTATGGAATGATATCCCACCTGGATTCGATGAAATATACAGTATACCAACTATGATGGATCATGGTATTGATTTGATTTCCTTAAAATTTGACAGAACATCTCAAGTAAAGCATTATGGACCAAATAGTCAGATTACTTATTCTCATATTTCTAATTATTTTTCCTATTCTAAGCAAATCTTAAATATCGACAACATGATTTTAAATACCACCCCAGAAGCAAAAATTTGCAAGATGGCAGATAGATTAATGCGCGATTGCATAAAAGTTGAGAGAAAATCCTTTCAAGAGATGATTGATAAAATAGAAGAAATTGAGATTAATGATGAAATCAGGAATGATTTTTTTGAAATAGAACAACGTGATTATTTGGTTGATTGCACAAATATCTTTATGGAAAGTAAAGAAAATTTACTTAAATACCAACTACCATGTGGAACTGGTAAAAGTTTTATTATTTATAATATTATTCTGAGAGATTTGGAAGAAAGTGAAGAATCTGATGAAAAATACATTATATTTGTTCCTTGGATTGATTTAGCTTTACAGATGAAAAGAGATGCAACTAAAATAGGGATAAATTGTTGTATGATAGGAGGCATGAATAAAAAAATTAATGATGAATGTAATGTTATTATTTGTGTTAATCCTAGCGTTGAAAATATTCCTGATTGGGATTTCAAATATAAATTTATAGATGAGGCACATCATCTTGATAATGAAGATTCCAAATTGAGGAAGAAAATAGATGAAATTTGTAGTGAAAAAACGTTAGAATTATCAGCTACATTTAAAAGTGATGAGAATATACATTATGAAATGACCTTAAGAGATGCAATCGAATTAGGATATTTATGTGATTATGTATTGCATATTGAATATTTTACAAGTGGCGATAAATGGAAAGCTATGTTAGATATGATAAAAAATAATATGATGTGGACACCAACATTTATTTATTTTAATTCAACTGAAAAAGCTAAAAAGTTTGCAGAAGAACTGCAAGGTATTGGATTAATTGCTGATTTTTTGATTGGTACAGATAATAAATTCAAGAGAGATACTATCAGAGCAAAAATAGAAAATTATGAATTACATATTTTATGCTTATGTGGTATGTATAATGAAGGAATATCTATAAATAATTTAGCGACTGTTATATTTGCAGATTTAAGGCATTCTGAAATAAATCGTATCCAAGTTGCAATGAGAGCAAGTAGGAAACACAAAAATAAATCATATTTTCGAATAGTATTGCCTATTATAGAAAGTGATTTCGATGAAAATGATGTCAGTGATTTGGTAAATACTTTTTTTAGGATTGATCCAAAATTAAAAGATAGTTTCAAGAACAAGAGTAGAACAAGAATAAATGTTGTTGTTGATGATAAAAAAATAGATGAGGAATCATTATTAATTTATGAAGAGGTTTATAATAGGATTGGAGAATTAATTAATAGAAGCCGAATAGAAGAAAAAGTGGATGAATTAATTGAATGGGTTGAAAAAAACCTAAAAATACCTGCAAGTAATAATACTGTATTATTTCGGGATGGAAGATGCAAAGGAGCATTTTGGAAACACTGTATAAGTGATAAAAATAAAATTTTTGTTTATCCATATAATAAATTATTGACTAATGATATTTTAAAAAATAATTATGAAAAATATTTAGAAATTAGAGAAAATAATAAAAATAAAGTCAAATTATCAATTGAAGAGAAAATTAATGATATTTTGAAAACAGTTGAAAAAATACAAATGATTCCCCAAGTAAATAAAAAAATTTTATTTAGTGATAATTGCTCACAGGGAGTTTTTTGGCAGCAATGTAAAATTCATAAAAAAATTTATAAATCACCTTATGATAAATTACTATCTAATTCTATACTTAAAGATGATTTTGATAATTACATAAAATTTAAAAAAAATAAACTATCAACTGAAGAAAAAATTACTGAATTTTTAATTACAGTAGAAACAACTAAAAAAATTCCAAAAATTAATAGAAGTTTTTTATTTACTGATATGAAATGCCAAGGTTCATTTTGGAAAGAATGTAAGACTGAAAATAAATGTAGTAATTTTCCTTACGATAAATTATTATCTAATTCTTTATTGAAAAAGAATTATGAAGAATATTTGAAACACCAAGAAAAAAATAAAGATAAAATAAAATTATCAACTAACGAAAAAATTAGTGAATTATTATCAAATGTCGAGAAAATTCAAGAAATTCCACAAAAAAATTCTTTCTGGAAATTTTGTAAATTTTATAAAAAATGTTCGATTCAACCGTATGATAAATTACTGGATAATCCAATATTGAAAAAAAATTATGATGAATATTTAAAATTAAATGAAAGTAATAAAATCAATGTTAAAATAACAGAACAACAAAAAATTAACGAGTTTTTATTAACAATTGAAAAGATACAAAAAATACCAGTAAAAAATAATAATATTTTATTTAGTGACATGAGTTCTCAATATCGTTTTTGGCAGTATTGTAAAAATTCAGAAAAATGTTCACATTCTCCATATGATAAATTATTAGAAAATAAAATTTTAAAAAAAAATTACGAGGAAATAATTAAATTAAAAGAAAAAAATAAAAATATTATTAAATTATCATCAGAAGAAAAAGTAAATATTTTTTTAGAAAAAGTTAATGAAATCAACAAGATTCCTCCACAAAATAATAATTTTTTTTTTGCAGACAATGTTTCTATGAGAAATTTCTGGATTAGTTGTAAAAGTTTAAACAGATTAACAGTCAATCCATATAAAAAGCTATTGGAAAATAATATTTTAAGAAAAGATTATGAAAACTATTTAAAAAATAAGCAAATTAAATAATCATTGTTAAAATGAGACCATTCGTCATTTTCAGAGAGTTCATTGTGAACTATTGGTATATCGCTAAAAGCGAATGAGAGCAGGCTGATAAAAAGCAGTGATTTCAGCATATTATATTAGTCCGCGATATTTTAAATTTCGGTTTAGATTAAAAAAAATAATATTTAGTATAGTATTAGAGATGTCCCTCACCCCGTTTGATATCTACGCCTGCCAACAAGTATGGAAGTGGGAACACAGAAAAACTTGTTTTTCTCATGGATATAAGAAACTTTGTTTCTTATAACTACCCACAACATTATTTTCTCCACAACTTCTTAGAAGGTGCTGGACAAGTTGCTGAAGAAGTAGCTCCAGAGTTACTTCATATGCTAATTTAATTTTTGTGATTTTTTTTATAAAAACTATAATTAGTAATCTTGATGTTCTCCATCATTTTCTTTTTCTTTCCATTCTTTTAAAACACTTCTAAGATTATTGTATCTCTCCGCAAAATATTTTCTAAAAAAAATATTTGTTTGGAAATATTCTAGAAAATACGTTTTGTTATATTTTCTTCTTTCACTTCTAGATAAATTTATATAGTAATCACTTAAAACGAAATCAGCATATATATCTTTTACTTGTATAAAATCATTTTTGTTATTAGTCAAAGTATAATTATCTTTAAACCACTGGACAATATTACAAGACATTTCAAGATACAATTGTGTTCTTTCTTTGATGGATTTTGGTGGATTAAGAACATAATTATTCTTTTTGAATATTTTATATTGATCCATTAATATTTTAATCAAAGCAAATTTATATTTTTCCTGAAATTCTGTGCTCTTATACTCAGGTTTCGCTAAAAATATATTGTTTTCACAATCAACTAATGTTTTATCAGTTGTAAAAGTGGACCTAAAAAATAAATCTATAATTCTTCTTGTTTCCGCATCTTGTGGTTCTTCAGCAAATAATGGTCTCTTATTACATTCAACAATCATCGTTAAATTTAATTCCTTTGTAGTTGTTTTTTCGTGATGTGATCTTGCAGAGAATGTTCCACCTCCTGTCAACTCTTTTATAACAGAGTTTTCAAACTTATTTCTTTCACTTGGTTCTCTAAAAATAACCAATCTTTTCTTATGGATATTACTCTTCTCTGGATTGGAACCAGTTTTGCTTGTTTCAAATAATATTCCATTATTTCCAATCATACCATAATTTCCAACCGCCTTCAATAACAAATCATCTATCACTCCTTTTCCATTGCCTCCTCCTCCATTGAATATAACAAATTTTTCCAAACATTTACCATCCAGGGCTGTGCACATTATTTGAAGAAATAAATCTCTCTCTTCTTTCACTGGCATAATTGATTCAATTAAATCATTTACCACTGTTATTTCTTCATCAGTTGGTTCTCTCCAATCATATCCACACGTAATTGATACATAATCATCATATTTATAATCCCTAAAATTTCCCTGCTCAAGATCGTACACAACATTATTAAATCCAAATAAATATGATTTATCATCAAAATTAATTGCATTATTTGTTCCATATTCTTTGTAAGTTTCTTCAACATCTTTTTTAAATGATACACATTTCAATCTTTCTATTTTTGATTTTAAAGAAACAAAATCCTTGCTGTTCCAATAAACTTCTATTAAAATGTTCTTCAAAAATTCATATAAATCTGTGCTTAAACACTGTCTAAACAAAATGCTATCAGTTTCCCAATATTTTCCATTAAAACAAAATAAAACATAATTGTCCCCAGCAACTTTATATATGAAATTATGTCCTGCAATTATTTTCAAATACTTACACATATCTGTTTGACCTAATTCAAATGAATTTTTGCTCATAATTTCAATAAATTTTGGTTTATTATCTGCGATAGCATAATAGTAAATAGTCGCTGTAGTAAATCCATTAGAACTATTTTTTTTGACGAGAGTCGCATATTTATATTTTGTTTTTTCCATTCCTTCATAATTACTGCCTTTTGAAGAATAATAATTGAACAAGTCAAATGCTTCTTCCTCATTATGAAATGTATTTTTAATAGCCATCCCAACTGTAATCCAATACTCATAAACTTCGAACCTCTCTTGAGAATAACATTCATCAAACATTTTTTTATAAAGTGTTGGTTGTCCTAATGTTGTGCTTAAAACAAAATTATTTTTATAAACGGATAGTTGATTTTCTTCTTCCTTATTCTTCATTATTATTTTGTCATTATTCTTCTTTTCCATTTTCTGCATTTGAACGATTTCTTCAATATATTCCTTACCATCAATATTGATACTATTTTCGGGTATATAATAAACTATAAAATCCTTCATCTCTCCAAAGATAATAATATGTTTATTATTTTTTGAAATATCGGAAATATTACCCTTAGATTGATTAGGACATCTATACCAATGTTCTGAATATATAGTTGTATCAATGCATTTCTCTATCTTCTTCTCTCCTTTTCTAATAAAGTCTGATTTATTATCATTAACCAAATGATTATGAATCTCTTTTAATTTTGAAAGTGATCCATACAAGACTGGAACACTATAATGATATGAACCATTTTTTTTGTTATTCTGAGTATATTTAATATCTTCATCTGTAATTTGAATATCGTATCGATTTTTAAGAAATTCTAACAATATATTTTTAAAACGGTCTATACCATCCTTATAATTATCTATGTCTCCAAAAAATATGTAAGTTTTGTCAGCATGAATTCTAAAATGATAAAATTTATCATTATTTTCTAACTCATCCGCAAGTAAATCGATTGAGTTAAAAATTATTTTTTTATTTTTAATGAAATCATTATTAGATGTTGCATAATTAGAAACACTAAAAATTTCATACTCTGTCATTTTTATATATTATAATATATATTTTTCTTTAAATTTTATTTTTTTCCAGTTTTTCATTTCATTTCAATTTTTATGACAGCCATTAAATCTGTCTTTCCTGCCGTTGAAAAGTAGTGTTTTCAGTTTATTTTATATTTTGGGGTCTCTCACGAAGACAAACTGTATCACTCTGCATTCTATGACAGTTTGGTGACTATTTTTCTTTCTTTTTTTAATATATTATGAAAAAAAATAAATAATACAACAATAATATAACAATAGAAAAACAAAAAATAAATTATTTTTTAATTGATTGTAGAAAAATAATTGTTTCTTCAATTTTTTTATTTTTTTCTTTATCTTCATCTAGAATAGGTTGATTATCATTATCCAGGCTTGTAAGTTCAGCATTTCTTCTAGCACTCTTTTTAAGAATTATCTCAAGGAATAAAAATGTTTTGATAGATGGTTTTAATCCATTTTCAATAATTTTTATATTTCTATCTAGATAAAAATTACGAACTTTCCACAATGTGAACAATCCCGAAATAAATGATCCAATCCAAATTGCTAAAAAAACTATTTTTTCATATTGTGACATACACCACCAACCATCAATTGAAAATTTCGAAGATGGGCAGGTTTCACACGCACTTGCTCCCATTCCACTAGTAAATTGACCATTTGGACAATTTGTGCAAGCGGGTGAACCCTTATCTGCAAATGTATTCATTTGACAAATAATTGGCGTCGTTGAACCAAATTGACAATAATATCCTTCTGGACACGTCTTGCATTGTGCACTTTTTTCTTCATCAGTATATGTTCCAGGGGTGCAAGTGATCGCGGTTGTTCCCTTACCAGCACAATAATATCCTTTTGGACAAGATTTACAAAATGATACATCAGATGCGGATACACCATCGTAAAAAGTTCCTGCAGGACAAGACACCAAATTTTGACCATCTGGGCAGTAATAATTCGAACCACACGGCTGTGGTAAAGATGTTCCAGGTGGGCAATAATATCCTCTTGAACATGGTTTGCAAATTGTAATTCCACCTGTCCCAAAATTATTATATGTCCCTGTTGGACAAAGTAAACAATCACTAATAGATGATGAATTTACTTGGTTGTTGTACGTTCCTGTTGGACAAGAAGTTGGACTTCCACTTCCAGCAGGACAATAACTACCTTGTGTACATCCTAATGGATTAATTGTTCCTTGAGGACAATAAAATCCGGCAGGACAAATCATTGGAGCAGACATTTGAATATTTGGACTGTATGTTCCTGTTGGCGAAATAAAAGCACTTGAACTTCCTGCAGGACAATAACTTCCTTTTGGACAAGCAATTTGATTTGCTGTAGTAGAATAAAGTGGGCAGTAAAATCCAGCGGAGCATTGAATGCATTCTACTGGATTAATTATTCCATATCCCCCAATACAACCACTAACTACATTTAAGATACTACTCATAAAGAATATGTTAGACTTGAATTCAATCGAAGATGTTATAGAACCACCAACAGCAAGTTGTGAAGTAGTGAATGTCATTGTATTCAAGTCTAAGACATCAACTGTATTTACAGGTACTGTGTACCCTTGACTATCTGCATAATATCCTCCTGAAAAAAATATTAAATTTTTTTTAGAAATTGCATTTATTCCCATACTACATCTTGCGATTGATAAAAAGAATACAGATGTTTTCTGTGTATTCGCATCGTAAATGCTCATTTGATTTGTTGGATATTGACATTGATTATCTGTTGAACCACCCGCTATAAATACCAATGATTTTTCTTGAAAAACAAACATAGATGAATAATATAAATTAAAATTCATACTACTTGCTTGATTAGTATTCAAATCATATACACTTATTGGTTGTAATTGACCAGATGTCATTACAAATAATAATTTTTGTTTTTCTACATAAGTCATTGGATAATTATTTAGATTTAAATTGACATTATTATTAATTGTAAAAATACCGGATGAGTTATATATTAAAGTTGAACCTGGTGCAATAAATAATGAAGAATTCTTCATTGAAAATGAAAATAAAGGAGCTGGTCCCAAAGTTGTTGGAAAATTTATTAAAATATTTGTCCAATTACTTATTGTTGCATTATAGAAATATAAATAGGGTGTATTTGCATACGTATTTGTATTTTGACTAACACATAATAAGACAAATAAATTTAAACTTTCAATAGAGGTCAATCCATTAATTGACATAAGGTTGTTGTTATTTCCATAACAAGGTGAAAAATTTTGTGTCCAAGTGTTTGATGAAATATTATATAAATAACTATTCAAGCTTGTTCCACCTCCATTGTATTGAGGAGTATATGTACTATATCCATATAAAATTAGTCCTTGGTTTTCTAGTTTCGCCTGAAATGAGCTAGCAAAATTAACATTTGTGTTGATAAAATCAGCATAAACAGCTGATGATAAAAATAGTATTAAAAACGCCTTCATTTTATTTGTTAAAAGATTAGCTTTTTTGGTTATCAATTTTTACAAAAAAATTGATAGTTTAATATATTATATTTATCCTAATTAAAATGCCCCAATATAATTACCAAAAAATCTTTTACACAATAATTGTAAATGCAGTTTTTGTATTCACATACCTATACACATTCTTTCAAGAAACAGGCGACGCCTATATGATGAAAGATTATTCTTACACTGAAGCAACTTGTCTTCCAGGAAATAATGCTTGGCATGTTGATCGATGTACTATCGCAATGCCGACAGTCACTCCAAATATGGAACCGATTAAATGTTATTACAACAAGGCGTGTAAAATATATTTCAAGGAGCCAAAAACATTTCCAATTTGGTTTTGGTTAATAGTGATTTTTTTTGTATTCACATTGACTTGGTTTGCTCCTTCTCCTTCAAATATGCAACATTGGAGAAGTAAAAGTGATTAAATTTATAAAAATTCATACTAATTCTCTCCCGTCTTTTAATTGAATCAGGGATTGGATAAGGATATTCACTCGAGATAACAATTTTCTTCAAATTCTTTGGAAAATTCTTTATTTCTCTCAAGTAAGTATTGGGTAGAATAAGTTTTTCCAATGAATCTGGAAGGTTATTCAAGTCATGATCGAAGGCTTTCCCAATCCGCAAATATTTTAACGAATTGGGAAGATTGGCTAGAGGATGATTGAATGAAGATGAAAGTTCCAAGAATTCGAGTGAACTTGGTAGAAAATCGATTGGATGATTGAAAAAACTAATTCTTTCGAATTTAATTTTAACCACCCCACTTGGCAAATTATTTATTGGGTGGTTAAAGTTGATACCAAATTTAATTTTCTTGATAGTCGAAGGTAGATTATCGACTGGATAATTGAAATCCAATCCAAGTAACAATACTTCGACTCCTTCAGGAAAGCCAATATCTGGTTCCTCTTCTTTTTCCTCTTTGAAAAATCGATGAGCCATTTTTTTCACTTTGTCAATGAATGATTCTTCTCTCTTTCGTTTTCTCTCATTCACAACTAGAGGTTGATTAAAAAATAAAGTGGTTTCCACAGTTTTATATTTCTTCATTTCCTCTATCATTTCTTTAGTTATTATTGAACGTCGTCCATGATTGGACATTAAAACCATTCGTCCTTTTTCACAAAAATACGGTTTTCTATGAGCACAGCACGCACAAGATATTTTATTCGAACAATTCGCCATTTTTATTACCGATTCATCACTATTTTT
>JACCED010827602.1_pt1 | contig 19724 bp, 20 predicted proteins | sample 7455021 | NCBI WGS metagenome assembly JACCED01 (sample SAMN15323456, study PRJNA562643) | freshwater metagenome | isolation source: river surface water | place: USA:Blue River Watershed | collected 2017-08-19 | reverse complement strand
GGTACGGATAGCCAGCTCGAGTCGAAAGTCACCACCTGGGTGCAGATCGTGAAATCTAATGGGGAGAAGTCGAACCTCAAGATGGAGCCTGGCCAGAAGATCGAGTTTGCGTCAGCCGACACCGCTGCGGTTGTGTTCGGCCAGCCGGACCAGGCCTCCTTGAAAGTCAAAGGGCGCGCTGTTAATCTGAAGCCGTTTATCACACAAGAAAATCCATCGCGCGCGCTGGTGATCTTGAACCAAATCAGAGAGTGAGCCTCTAAAGCTGATGTCTGCAATCGCACGCCTAAGTCGTGTAGTGATCCTCTCCTTTATCGGTCTGGCGACCTTGTCAGTGAGTGCCCAGCCCAGTCAACGCCAGCAACGCGTTAAAGCACCCGAAAGCCTCAAGAAATCTTGCGACGAAGAGCGTCAGTTTGCCGAACCTTGGCTGCACTGGGCCCGCGAGAACCGCTCCGTCTGTTTGAGCAACCATGTCCTGCCAGAGGACCAGACGCGATGTCTCGCTTCAGTACGCCAGCAGCTCGACGCCTTAGAGCAAGAACACGCCACTATCTATCTGTCTCAGGTTAAAACGCTCCGGCAGGATCACCCCGTCGTCCAAGATATGTTGAGTCGACTCAAAACCAAGGCAATGGTGGCCTCCCACATTCTTGCCCATGGCGCCGAGCCGATAACCCTCGCTGCCGGCCCAGACCTCTGCGCGCGATAACGGGCCCGCCCGTACAATTCGGGCATGTCTGCCTTTTCATCCTGGCTTGAAGCCCCCAGCCTGAGTCTTCATCGTAGTCGTCAGTCGCTCAGCGAAACCGAACACGAAGAGATTCTTGCACCGCTTGCGATACAGTCGCCGGCGGCGCTCGCGATCACGTCGCTCAGAGCCGCAGTCTTTTCAGGTGAAAAGATCAACCGAAGCGAGGATCGTGCAGCGGGACACTGGGCCCTTCGTGCCGCGGGGCTCAATCCGTCCGCCGCGATAACTGCAACGCTTGGGCCGACAGCGCAATCGCTGATTGCAGGGATGGTCAAGAGCCAAGAACAGGCGAAGTCAATCGCTGCCTCCATCCGATCAGGCAAGTTTCAGTCAAGCAGCGGCAAACCCTTTCGGCATATTGTGCATCTCGGTATTGGCGGATCCGACCTCGGGCCCCAGTTACTCTTGAACGCCCTCTGCGACATGACTGACGACGCGCCTTGCCAGGCCGTCTTTTTATCTAACCTGGACTACCACGGCACTGACCATCTGCTTGCATCGCTAGATCCCGCTGCAACCTGCGTGATCGTAGTCAGCAAATCATTTCAAACCCAAGAAACGATGGTCAATGCGGAGTACCTCCTTCAGTGGATGCGCAAGGCTGGCGTGTCACAGCCAGAAGCGAACTTCATCGGTGTCACCGCCGCCAGAGAACGTGCCATCCATTGGGGTATCCAAGAGCGCAACGTGCTCACCTTTGACGAGAGTATCGGCGGTCGCTACTCCCTTTGGGGGCCTGTGAGTCTTGTCGCTCGAATCGTTCTCGGCAATGAATTAGTCGATCAGTTTTTGCGAGGCGGCGTGTTGATGGATCAGCACTTTCTTGAAACACCGCTCCCCAAAAACCTTCCCGCCGTGCTTGCCGCAACTGATTTCTATAACCTGCGAAGCCGGCAGATTCCGACGCTGATGGTCTCAGCGTATGACAGTCGCCTAAGTCTGCTGGTCCCTTATTTGAAGCAGCTTTGGATGGAGTCACTCGGCAAGCACTTGAACCAAGAAGGCCAGCCCATTGACGGGCCTGCCTGCCCCATTCTGTGGGGAGATATCGGAACAAATGCCCAGCACGCCTTTTTCCAACTCCTACACCAGGGCGCTCAGGGTGTTGCTGTTGAACTCATTGGTGTCGTCAAACCATCCCATGACCAACAGGCTCGGCATCAGGCGCTTTTGGCCAATCTAGTCGCACAGGCCCAGGCACTCTCGGTGGGCAAGACTCAGTCCGATCCCAGCAAAAACTGCTGGGGTGGGCATCCCGTCAACCTGACGATGATCCATGCACTTACGCCAGACAGCCTTGGTGCTCTGTTGGCGTTGTGGGAACACCGCGTGCTGTGTCTTGCGGCAATGACGGGAATTAATCCGTTTGATCAGTGGGGTGTGGAGCTCGGGAAGTCCATCGCGACGGACGCAGAAAAGGTCCTAAAAGGTTCTTCCGATCTTAGCGCTCAGCAGCTTGACAGCGTGAGTCGCGAGCTGCTTAGCTGGATCCAAAAGCGTTCACGCTAAACGACACCAGCGGTCAGCTACCCGGCGTTCCGAGGGCGGCGAATCAGACGAATGGCGAAGCGAACGATGAAATACATCAGCACAACCCCGATAAGGTCCCCAATCATCATGAAGGCGAGATCTGTCGTGGAGAGACCTTCCCCCATATCAATCAGGTCCCAGACAAGACCGTGCGTCACTGCGTTAAACGTGGAGTACAGCACGGTGAGTAACACCAGCACCGGGAGGTTCAGGGGCAGACTGGTTCTGCCAAGCGCCTTTAACAAAAGCCAATAGGAAAGCCCAATACCGGCGGCTGACGCCGCAGCATTCGCTAAGGCTAGCTCAACTGGGTCACCAACATGGATCAGCGAAACCCCAAGCGTGCCGATGAAAATACCCAGTAGCCCGGCAAGCCCTGCCACGAGTACCGAGACCACACGAACGAAGGCAGGAATGTAGACCAGAGAGACCCGATCGGGGACGATCTGAGCGACCTCTGTGATGAATTCAGTCAGCCAATAAGCGACGAAATAAAGAAGCGCAAAGCCGACGGTCCAGGCCATCGGCTTTTCCGGCCACCAGTCTTCCCAGGCCGCTGGGGGATTGGGGGGGGTTGGTCCCTGGGGACCTAGCGGGGAAGCTCCTCGGCCCAAGCGCACACCTTCTGTGAGAGTCTAGCCATTAGTTTACGGGATCTCTCAGTGGGGCTCACAATGCGCCGGCGCGTGTCGGACTGGTCGACTTTGACCGAAATAAGCCCCTCACGCTCTAAAATCCACAAGCCCTTGTGAATCGTCGCAGGCGACGCCACATTAGACTTCATGACGATCATCTGGACAAACATCGGGCGCTCAGGGGAATAGTTCGCCATAATCCACTCCAAGAGACGTTGACTACGCTCATCGATCTCTTTGAGTTCCGTGTCTGCACTTACCGTGTCAAGTAATTGACGAAGATTTAACCAGGCATTCATGTTTGTTTGATGATTCTTTAGTTTGTAAATAGTCATTGTCGATACAAAATTTGAGAGTTGGATACTACCAAAAAGAAATAGTTCAAAATATCCATATTCAGGAAAAATTAACGTGCTTCGGCGCACCCTGCGGGTGTAGTTCAATGGCAGAACGAAAGCTTCCCAAGCTTTAGACGAGGGTTCGATCCCCTTCACCCGCTCCACTTTTTATCGCGTGTTGTTATAGACATGTCCACATCCAACGTTTTTAGTTACACGCTACAAGATGCTTCTGGGGCAACTTGTCTCTCACAGGCTTGGGCAAAAGTGTCCCCAACTCCTAGCCGTGAGGAGAAGTTCGCGTTGCAGCAGGCGATTCGTGCGGAACTCAAGGCGCAGGATGCGGTACTGATTGCCCACTACTACGTCGATGGTGACCTGCAGGATCTTGCCCTGGACACCGGCGGTATCGTTTCTGACTCACTCGAAATGGCGCGATTTGGTCGCCAGCACGCTGCCAAAACGCTAATAGTGGCCGGCGTACGATTTATGGGTGAGACAGCAAAGATCCTCAGCCCAGAAAAACGCGTCCTAATGCCCGATCTCGAAGCAACCTGCTCGCTTGATCTGGGCTGCCCTGCCGATGCATTTAACGAATTCTGCAATGCCCATCCAGATCGCACGGTCGTGGTCTACGCCAACACGAGCGCTGCAGTGAAGGCGCGGGCCGACTGGATGGTCACCAGCTCGTGCGCACTGCCGATCATTTCGCATTTAAAGGCGCAGGGACAAAAAATTCTGTGGGCACCAGATCGTCACCTCGGGCACTACATACAAGAACAGACGGGTGCTGACATGCTGCTCTGGAACGGTGACTGCATCGTGCACAATGAATTTAAAGGCGAAGAGCTCGCCATGCTTCGTCGTCAGCACCCGAATGCGAAGGTGCTGGTACACCCGGAATCTCCGGCCAGCGTGACGGCACAGGCCGATGTCGTCGGCTCTACCTCAGCGCTGCTCAATGCAGTGATCCAGGGAACCGCATCGGAATACATCGTCGCCACCGACAAAGGGCTCTTTCACCGGATGCAGCAACTGGCCCCGGGAAAGCAATTCATCGAGGCACCAACAGCAGGAGAGAGTGCGACCTGCAAGAGCTGCGCCCACTGCCCCTGGATGGCAATGAATAGTCTGCGCGGACTGCTGAACTGTCTACAACAGGGATCCGGGGAGATTCATGTTCCCGAACCCATTCGCCTGAAGGCTCATCGTTGTATTGACCGGATGCTGGCGTTTACGCAGTCCACAGGTCAAACCGGTGCCGGTGGTCTCGTCCCCAACATTGGGGCGGCATAGGCGCATGCCCTTTAAACGCCCTGATCACAACGAGACGCTTGCCCAGGCAAGGGCACGCAATATTCAAGAGGCACTCACAGAAGACGTCGGTCGCAAGGATTGGACCGCAGAACTGGTCGACCCGAAGACGGTCGCTACCGCCCAGCTTCGGGTACGAGAGCGGGCGGTGCTCTGTGGATCCGAATGGTTTGATGGCTGTCTCTTGGCCCTTGATCCCAACGCAAACATTCAATGGCGCGCCCAAGATGGCGACAGCCTGACACCTGACACGGTGATCTGTGAGATTGAGGCAAATGCACGCGCCCTGCTTACCGCAGAGCGGTCCAGCATGAATTTTCTGCAGCTGCTCTCTGGAACGGCGACGCAGACGCGCGATTACGTTGCCATCATTGAAGGGGTAAGCCCCAATCCTCGTGGGTGCCTGATTCTTGATACCCGCAAGACTATCCCCGGGCTTCGCCAGGCGCAAAAATATGCGGTGCGTATCGGAGGAGGAGCGAACCAACGTCTCGCCCTCTGGGACGGCATTCTGATTAAGGAAAATCACATAGCAGCTGCTGGTGGTATTGCACAGGCATTTCGCGCCGCCTGCGCGCTACACGCGGGTGTCTCTATTCAGATCGAAGTCGAGGATCTCCACGAGCTGGAGCAGGCACTTGCCGCCGGTGCGGAAAACATTCTGATCGACAATTTTTCGATTGATCTCATGCGTCAAGCCGTTGAGATCACGGCAGGAAGAGCGCTTCTAGAGGCCTCTGGAGGAATTCACAAAGACCAATTGCGCGCGATTGCGGCAACCGGCGTCGATCGCATCTCGATTGGAAAGCTCACCAAAGATGTTCGCGCGACTGATTACTCGCTACGCGTCACGGCGCGTAATGGCGACAGAATTGTCGGCGACGAGACGGGCCAAGACTGAGGATAGTCGCGGCTGTAGTGCAGACCACGGCTTTCTTTCCGATCCAGTGCGGACTGCACGATCAAGCTGGCACAGACCAAGAGATTTCGCAGTTCCAAAAGGTCTCGTGTGACTCGGAAATTGGCGTAGTACTCCTGAATTTCGGACTGCAGCAGATCAATGCGGTGCAGAGCACGCTCAAGACGTTTTGTCGTACGAACGATCCCGACATAGTTCCACATTAAGAGCCGCAGCTCATCCCAGTTGTGCGCAATCACGACCTGCTCGTCTGCATTATCAACCTGACTCTCATCCCACTCAGGGACTGACACTGCGGCCGTAACAGGACACGAGCGAATGTCCGCAGCGGCGGCAATCCCCACCACAACGCACTCGAGCAACGAGTTGCTCGCCAGACGATTTGCTCCATGAAGCCCTGTGTAAGCTGTTTCACCGACGGCGTACAGTCCTGTGAGATCGGTTCGACCACGAAGATCTGTGACAACACCACCACAGGTGTAGTGCGCCGCCGGAACTACCGGAATGGGCTGTTTCGCGATATCAATACCGAGCGCCTTACAACGGTTATAGACCGTAGGGAAATGAGACTGGAGAAATTCCTCGCCAAGGTGTCGAACATCTAAGTGCACATAATCAAGACCATGACGCTTCATCTCGAAATCAATTGCCCGCGCCACGATATCCCTTGGCGCAAGCTCTCCCCGGGGATCATGGGCGAGCATGAACCGCGCCTGGTCATCAGGCAGGCCTGGAATCTTGAGCTGCCCACCCTCTCCGCGAAGCGCTTCCGTAATCAGAAAACTTCTATCCTGCGGGTGATAAAGACACGTGGGATGAAACTGAATGAACTCCATATTGCCGACGCGGCAGCCAGCGCGCCAGGCCATGGCGATGCCATCCCCGGTTGCGGTGTCCGGATTGCTGGTGTAACGATAGACCTTTCCCACGCCACCACAGGCCAGCACAACTGCTGAAGCCGCAAGTGGTGAGACGCGATTGTTTCGAATATCGAGCGCATAGACACCATGAACACGGTTTCCCGCTGTGCTATGGATCTGGCGATTGGTGATCAGATCGATTGCAATCCAGTGTTCTCTGATCTCGATATTGGGATGGGCGTGCGCCTGCGCCAATAGCGTGTCGTGAATCGCCTTGCCGGTCGCATCCGCAGCGTGGGCAATGCGACGAACGGAATGCCCACCTTCTCGAGTGAGATGGAGCCCCATAGGACCGGTTGCCCCTGCGGTGAAAGGAACCCCTGCCTTCACCAGCCAGTCGAGTGCCGCAGCACTCTCGGCAGCAATGTGATGCGCGACCGCCTCGTCCACGAGCCCAGCACCCGCAACCATGGTGTCGTTCACGTGCTGATCGATACTATCTTCTACGGTATCTACAACCCCCACGATGCCGCCTTGGGCCCAGGCGGTCGCAGACTCAGACTCGGCCCGTTTAACCAGCATGATCACCCGCGCGTGATCAGCGAGATGCAGCGCGACGGTAAGTCCAGCAAGGCCTGCGCCGACGATGACAACAGGCGGTTTCTGTGAGGACGTCATAGTGTTGAAGGAATAAAAAAGCCCAGGGCATGCCTGGGCTTCGCATCAGAACAGGAAGATTACTTCTTCTTGTTAACAGCGTCTTTAAATGCTTTTCCTGCGGTGAACTTCACAGTCCGAGCCGCTGCAATTTTGATGGCCTCGCCGGTGCGTGGATTACGACCGGTGCGAGCAGCACGCTTACCGGAACCAAAAGTTCCGAAACCAACGAGCTGAACTGAGTCGCCTTTGGAAACGGCTTTGATAATCGCGGCAATGGTCGCGTTCAACATTTCGTCTACGGATGCTTTGGACGAATCGGTTGCACTGGCGACGGCTTCAACAAGTTCTGCTTTATTCATGGTGTCTGGTTACTCACGTGATAGTTGGAACGAACAACAAGTTTAGCAGGTGTCTACAATAGCTACCTCCCAAGCCCGCACGATACCAAAAAAACACCGCTATGGACGACGCACCAAAACGCCACATCCGCAGTTTCGTCATGCGTAGTGGGCACATCACCGATTCGCAGCGCAACACCCGCGACCGACTTTTACCGACATGGGGGATTCCTTACACCCCTGAACCGATTGATTTCAAAAGGATTTTTGGGCGTGAAGGGCCTCTGATTCTTGAGATCGGCTTTGGTATGGGAGAAACCACCGCAGAAATTGCCCAGAACAATCCCCGGTGGAATATTCTCGGACTCGAGGTCTATCGCCCTGGTGTCGGCGCTTTGCTGAATAAAATCGAACAACGGGGACTGACCAATATTCGGGTTATCGAGCATGACGCCGTTGAGGTTCTCGCGCAGATGATTCCCGACGGCTATCTAGACGGTGTTCACATTTATTTTCCGGACCCTTGGCCGAAAAAGCGACATCACAAACGGCGACTCATTCAAGCCCCATTTCTTGCACAGCTTGTGAAGAAATTAAAGTCCGGTGCCTATCTTCATATGGCCACCGATTGGCCTGAATATGCAGATCAGATGCTGGAGGTCTGCACCCAGGAGCCCGCGCTTGAAAACCGCGCGAAAGAGGGATTCTCGCCGCGGCCAGACTGGCGTCCGTTAACAAAATTTGAGGCACGAGGCATTCGACTCGGCAACCCCGTAGCCGACATTATTTTTCAGAAAAAATAGACCGCAGCCAGAACGGCCAGACCAAAGGCAATTCGGTAATAGGCAAACCCGTTAAATGTGTGGTGCGCCACCCATCGGATGAGCCAACGAATTACGATCAACGCAGTGAGATAGGCCGAGACCAAGCCTACGGCAAAAAGCGGAATATCGGCCACCGATAAGAGCGCACGGTTCTTGATCAGATCGTAGCCTCCCGCCGCAACCAAGGTCGGCACAGCGAGAAAAAAAGAAAACTCCGTCGCTGTTTTCCGGGAAAGCCCAAAAAACATGCCCCCAATAATCGTGGCGCCTGAGCGACTGGTTCCAGGAATAAGCGCCAGGGCTTGAGCAAGCCCCAGTTTCAGGGCATCCCAGTTCGTCATTGCATCGACGGATTCGACGCGCACGCGATGCGGGTCTCTTGCCACCCACCGCTCAACCCAGAGGATCGCGAATCCCCCAAGGATGAGCACAATCGCAACCGGTACCGGATAAAAAAGTACCGACTTAATCCAGCCACCGAATAAGAGTCCAAGAACTGCGGCGGGAATAAAAGCGATCAGGAGGTGTCGACTGAACTGCCAACTCGGATCATTCAGAAGTCGGACCCGTGCTTGCGAACTGGTCAGCGCAGAGGGGATCTGTTGCAGAAACCCCCAGGCAGACCCCCGTAACAACCCTAGGAATCGTTCTCGATACACCCAGACAACCGCCACCATGGCACCCGTCTGGATCGCGAGATCGAAGACCTTTGCGCGCGGATCATCAAAACCCAGCAACGCCCCCGCAAGAATGAGGTGCCCAGTGGACGAGACCGGAAGAAACTCGGTCAGCCCCTCCACGATCCCCATGATCAACGCTTTCAGCAAGAGCGGCAGATCGCGCAGAAACGACAAGAGTTCGGTCATAAATGTGGGGACAGAAGGGAGAGAAATCGATTATGCACTGTGATTACAATACGCGCGATGTCGGCAAGCGAACCCATAGAAGAGATCAAACAAAGTCGCCAGGCACCGCGCTGGAAGCGTCGCAAGGACGCGCGTCCACAAGAGCTGATTGATGCCGCGCTGACCCTTTTCGGGGAATTCGGCTACGCCCAGACCCGGCTTGATGATGTTGCCTCGCGCGCAGGCATTTCAAAAGGCACGGTCTATCTTTATTTTTCGAGTAAGCAAGATTTGTTTGAGGCAGTCGTGCGCGAACGTGCAGTCCCCTGGCTTGAGTCCATTGAAATCAGCGGCCTGAGTTCTCAGGCCTCGACAGAGGATCAGCTTCGGTCGTTTTTGTTGTGGGGCTGGCAGCAGTTTGTCGAATCACGGCTTCATCTGATCGCCCGAATCGTACTCAGCGAATCCAACAACTTTCCTCACCTCGCGCAGGTCTACCTTCGCGAGGTCATGGGGCCTGTCAATGAACTATTAATGGGCCTCCTGGAGCGTGGCGCGGCGCGCGGAGAAGTCTTAGGCGAAGTCACCCAAGAACGTGTCCGCGCGCTTATGGCGCCGCTCGCCTGGTTCTCGATCTGGCGGCCGACATTGGCCGCCCATAGCGACTCCCCGCTCGACGAGGGGCGCTACGTGCAAGAGGCGATCGACATGATCATCCGCAGCGTCATCAGGCCGCCCGCCCCCCGCCAATGCTAGACTAGGCGCCTTGTTGGAGGCTGCCATGACCCCTGATTTCATCGATATCGAAAAAGCCCGATCCAAGATGATCGAGCAACAGATTCGCCCCTGGAATGTCCTGGATCCGAATGTTCTTGAACTCCTCTCATTCGTTCACCGAGAGGACTTTGTGCCACGCTCTCATCGGCATCTGGCCTTCGTGGATATGGAGACACCGCTTCCTGAAGGGCAGGTCATGCTGGCCCCTAAGGTCGAGGCCCGGCTTCTGCAGGAACTCAGCCTGACCCCGTCTGATCAAGTCTTAGAGATTGGAACAGGATCAGGCTACATGGCCGCTCTGATGGCGCATCAGGCCCGTGAGGTTCTCACCATTGAGAAGTACTCCAGTCTGATTCAACTGGCAGAAGAAAATCTGAACCGAAAAGGGATGAGCAATGTCGAAGTGATTCAGGCCAACGGGCTTGCTGAAAATCCCCGCTGGGCCCATGTCGGATTCGATGCCATCGCAATATCTGGGGCGGTGGAAAAAGTCCCGGATCACCTGCTTCAGTGCCTTAAACCGGGCGGAAGACTGGTGGCCATTGTGGGGCGCGCTCCCGTTATGCAGGCCATTTTGATGGAACGGGTAGGACAGGCGGCAGCGCAAAACAGCATTCGAACCACCACACTTTTTGAAACGCTTACTCTCCCTTTAGAAGATGCCCCAAAAATCTCGCATTTCAAGTTTTAAATCCGTTATCGCAACAGCGATTACCCTTGGTCTTAGCGGCCAAGCCCTGGCCTTCGATCTCTCCACAGCCGCTCGAGAGGCCCTGCTGTTCGACAGCACTTTCCGTTCAGCCCAGAAGAAGGCAGAAGCGGATGCGACCCGGTTTGGCCAAGGGCTGGGGCTGCTTCTGCCTGCTGCCGTGGCGACCGCGAGCCGCAGCCGAACCGACTTCGATGCAGAGAGCGCGTCGCTCACCGACACCAAAAGCGTCTTCGGTAACACCTACACAGTAAGCCTGACCCAGCCCATCTTTCGCATCGATCGACTGGCCGTGTTCAACCAAGAGCGTCTGCGCTCAAAGGCCGGGGAAGCGAATTTCACCCAGGCAAGGATCGACGCCCTGCTGCGGGTCACCCAGGCGTATTTCGATGTACTTGTCGCGCAAGACAGCATGGCGAGCGTTGAGGCAGAGCTCAAGGCCATTGGCCAGCAGCTGGAATCCGCCAAACGGGCCTTCGAGGTCGGCACCGCGACCGTCACCGATCAGCAAGAGGCGCAGGCAAGATTTGATCTTGCAACCGCCAAACAGATCGCGACCAAAAATGACCTTGACGTCAAACGCAACGTGCTGGCGCAGCTGGTCGGAAAACCCGTTCCTCAACGCTTAAGCGGGTTAAAGACGGACGTAAAAATTGCTTCGCCTGAACCCTTAGAGGTCGATAAATGGATCGATCAGGCCCGCACTGCAAACCTGCGTGTTCAGGCAGCCGCTTCTGTGGCCTCGATTGCCACGAGCGAACTCGTTCGAGTGACGTCTGCAGATAACTTACCCTCTGTAGACCTGGTGGCACGCAAGACCCGGATTGATCCTTATCGTGCAGGCGGACTTCCTCCTTACGAGCGGGCAGACACCGATGTCGTATCAGTCGAGGTCACCCTGCCGCTCTTTAATGGCGGAATTGCCTATCACCGAACCCGCGAGGCGATGGCGCTGAAAGACAAGGCTCAGTTCGACCTTGAGAGCGAACGCCGCGCAGCAGAGCAACTGGCCCGCAATGCATTCCTTGGCGTTTTGGCGGGGTTGTCTCAGGTCCGTGCCTTTGAGGCCGCAGAGAAATCGAGTCGCCTTGCGCTAGAGTCTAATCAGCTCGGTTACGAGGTCGGTGTTCGGATCAATATCGACGTGCTGAATGCACAACAACAGCTCTTCACCACGCAGCGAGACCTTTCCAAGGCTCGCTACGACACACTCTTCAATAGCCTTCGGCTGAAGTCTGCTGTGGGTACCTTGTCTGAGAAAGATATCGACGAGATTAACGGTCTGCTGGAGAAAGCGTCTCAATAAAGTCGAGCGTCCGCATCGTGGCGCCACGATGACGGTCGGCAAACGCCCGGGCCGCCTGCGCCCGGGCAGCATAGTCATCGGGGTTGTCCAGACACCGCTGCCCTTCGGTCAGCCAGTGCTTAAACGAGGTCACGGATACGCCGACACCACTCTCCTCAAGGGCGCGAGCGATCTGTGCAAAGTTAAACATGTGGGGACCAAAAAAAACGGGCTTTCCTGCTGCGCAGGCTTCAATTGGGTTTTGTCCGCCAAGCGGCACCAGACTACCCCCCATCAGCACAAGATCCGCCGTCTTCATGTAGGCCGCCATCTCGCCCAGTGAGTCTCCCAAAATCACACACGACTCAGGTGTGAATGCCGACGAAAACCCTTCCTGAAAAGTAGAACGACGAAGACAGACAAACCCCGCCTCTTCAATCAGGCGCGCAACACGATCGAAACGCTGCGGGTGTCGCGGCACAATCATTAAGATGCCTTTGCGATCTGAAAGAGATCGCCAGGCTGTAAGCAGATCACGTTCTTCGTCTTCTCGTGTGCTCGCAGCAAGCCATATCGGGATGGACCCAAATTGCGCCCGCCAAGCGTCTCCGAGCTGTGCCATCTCAGAAGAGATCGACACGTCAAACTTCAGATTACCCACAACGAGAAGCTTGGGACCAGACACGGACGTATCGACAGCATTCAGGTCGAGTACCTGACGAAAACCGCTCAGGTCTGACTCTGTCTGTGCAGCAATCCCCGCAAGACGGGTGACGGCCGGACGAGACAACCAGGTCCACTGGGTCAGTCGTCGCGCCGACCGGGGAGACAGCCGCGCATTGACGAGCACCAATGGAATCTTCAAGAGATCTGCCTGGGCGATCAGATTCGGCCAGAGCTCTGTCTCCATCAGAACCCCCAGAGAAGGGTTAGCCCATTTCAGAAATCGCCCTGCTGCCCACGAGAAGTCATAGGGAAGCATGCATTGAACAACACGACCGCGACGCTCTGGGTGAGAACTGCCGTCAAGAAACTCTGCAAAGAGCTGACGACCTGTGTCTGCTCCCGTGGGGGTGGTATGACTGAGCACCACGCAGTGATGAGGATGCCGCGCAAGCCACTGCAGGATCAGCGGTGCAGCAGCACGCGTCTCGCCTACAGAGACCGCATGCACCCACAACACACGAGCACTATCTTGACCGGAAAATGCCCGATCGCCACCTTGGCCAAAAAAACGATCTGCCCAGTGCTGACGATAGTCGGGCTGACGAACACTTCGCCAGAGAAGATGCGCAAGCAATAACGGGATCGCCAGAATACCCAAGACCTGGTAGGCCGCGCGCGCGAACCGCTCGAAGAAAGACTCTTGCACGCGCATCAGGTAATCACCTCTTTGAGAGCTGAAAATGCCATCTCTGGCGAGATGGATCCCTCGCCTTGAGACGCAATGACGCGCGCATGCGATGCCCAGAACGGCGCGAATCGTTTTGCAGAAAACCGAGCAAGATGTGCGCCTGTCATCAGGGCTACAGTCGGACGACCCAATGCAACACTCAGATGCATCAGACCGCTATCGAGCCCAACCACGCCTTGTGCAGCCCGACAGTGCTGCGCAAGCGCACGGATCGACAACTGATCCAAGACCTGTGCCTGATCACCTATCCCCTGTGCAATTGCCTGTGCCTGCTGACGTTCCATCTCTGAGCCCCAGGGCAACAGAAGTCGATACCCCTGTGCTGCAAGCATCTGGCCAAGCGCAATCCAATCATGGACGGGCCAGCTCTTCTCGACTCGAGAAGTCCCATGTAACAGCAAAATGAAAGGGCGAGAGGTCTCTGGTAAAGCAGGTAGGTCCGGGTCAATCGATCGAATGGCCCCCTGCTGAGGCAGCCCCAGCGCCCGAGTCACCAACGTTCGTAGACGTTCAATGGCATGCCATTCTGCAGGTGCAAAGACACGATGATCCAGAACCAGACTCGCGAGCGGCTCTCGGGCGCTCGACCAGTCATATCCCCATCGCATGCCTGACCGGCAGCGAGCCAGCCGCGTAATCCAGGCGCTTTTCAAGAGCCCTTGGGCATCGATCACGCAGTCATATTGCGTCTGGCGTAACGTTCGAACAAACGAACGAATCTCGGCGATTGTCTTCCGAGAAAGCCCCTGTCTGCGCCACCGTCGAATCGCGACGGGAATAACCCGGTCCACGCATGACAAGAACGGTGGAAGATCGACAAAGGCCTCCTCGCAGACCCAGTCGATGCGCATCGACGGATTCAGATCACTGGCCTCACGCAGCGCAGAGAGCATGTGGACTACGTCTCCCATGGAGCTGGTCTTGACCACCAGAACACGCATGTAGTTGATCTCTTGGATTAGAACGGCAGCTCTGCCTGTGGCATCAGCTTCTTAAAGTTATCCCGAAACTCACCCTGAATTCTGGCCAATGCCTCAGGATGATCGGCCTCGAAGCGCAGCACAATCACAGGGGTTGTATTCGAAGGACGCGCCAGGCCAAACCCATCGTCATACTCGACACGAATTCCATCGATGGTGATGCGCTCCCTCGCCGTGGGGAACCGCCCCTCCGACCGCAACAACTCAACGACCGAGAAATTTTGCCCCTCCTGGGTCGAGACCTGAAGCTCAGGGGTCGACGGTGCATTCGGCAAGGTCTCCAGCAGCTGCGTCGGGTTAGCAACACGCGAGACAATCTCTAAAAGCCGTGCTGCCGTATAGAGTGCATCGTCAAAACCGTACCAACGGTCGTTAAAGAATGTATGGCCGCTCATCTCCCCTGCGAGAGGTGCCTTGGTTTCTTTTAGTTTCGCCTTAATAAGCGAATGCCCGGTCTTCCACATCAGCGGCTCGCCGCCATGGGCCCTGATCCATTTGGCGACGTGTCGGCTGCACTTCACATCAAAAATAATCTGCTCGCCAGGGCGATTGGCCAAAACATCTGCCGCATAGAGCATCAACTGTCGATCAGGCCAGATGATTTCACCAGACTTCGTCACCAGTCCAAGACGATCACCATCGCCATCAAATGCAAGACCAAGTTCAGCATCCGATGACGTGACGCATTCGATCAAGTCCTCGAGATTTTCGGGATGGGCGGGATCAGGATGATGGTTGGGAAAGTTTCCGTCGACGTCACAATAAAGTGCATGGACTTTGCAGCCAAGCTGCTCAAGCAATGCTGGCGCAAGCCCGCCCGCGACACCATTTCCGGCATCGACCGCTACCACCATAGGACGAGACAGGTGGATATCAGCCGTCACAGCCTGCACGTAGTCGTCAACGATTTCTGGTCGAGGCTCTCGCCGCCCCTTCCGTTCAGCAGCAATCGTCTTACAGTATGCAGTGGCTTCGCCAGAGACAATCAGTTGATAGAGCTCTTGAATGGCTGGGCCCCACAAGGTCACGCCTGCCACCATCATCTTGAGCCCGTTGTACTGGGGTGGGTTGTGACTCCCGGTTACTGCAACGCCAGATCCGCAGCCCGTTTTCACCGTTCCAAAATAGACGACCGGAGTCGGCACCATCCCGAGATCTATGACCTCCACGCCAGCAGCCATCAGCCCTCGAGAAAGAGCATCCACCAGTCGAGGCCCTGAAAGACGTCCATCACGGCCGACCACGCAAGACTGACCGCCCTGCCGGTGGATCATAAGGCCCAGGGCCGCCCCAATCGACTCCGCCACCGATTCGGTGAGCGTCTGATCGACGATGCCGCGAATGTCATACGCTTTAAAGATAGAACGATCGGGGTGCACGTGAGGCCCTCCTTGGACAAGATCGCTTAATGCGACAATAAGGGCTCTATTCTAAAGACTTAACCTTTTATGGCGACCTATGTCATCGGCGATCTCCAGGGCTGTTGCGACAGTCTTGAAGCCCTTGTCGATCGGTTACCGCTAAAGCGGCACCGCGACCGGCTATGGTTTGTGGGGGATCTGGTCAATCGCGGTCCAAAATCATTAAAAACGCTGCGACGGCTCATTTCTGCCGGGCCCGCCGTGACCTGCGTCCTTGGTAACCATGACCTGCACCTGCTGGCCGTTGCTGCAGGCGCTCGAAAGTCTCAGCCGCTCGATACCATTGCCCCTATCTTGCGCGCTCCAGATGCAGATGCACTGATCGACTGGGTGCGGCGACGGCCGCTTGCCCATGCCGAAGGTCAAACACTCATGGTCCACGCCGGCGTTCTGCCCCATTGGACAGCATCGAGAACGGTTTCCCTTGCCAAAGAGGTCTCTGCGCGACTGCGCAGCGATCATTGGGTCGACTTCATACACGAGATGGTGAGCGGCGGAAAACCGCATTGGCGAGATGGCTTGCGCGACCAGAAGCGGATGCGCGCAGTTCTGAGTGTGCTCACCCGGCTTCGCTATCTGGATCGTCAAGGCATCCCTGAATTTAAAAACAAACTACCCCCCGAAGAGGCCCCTCACCTGACGCCGTGGTTTGATCTGCCACAACGAAAAACGGCACATTGCCGCGTGGTCTTCGGACACTGGTCATCGCTGGGTCTTTTGGTTCGCCCTAATCTAATCGCCCTTGATACAGGCTGCGTCTGGGGGCGACAGCTCACCGCGGTTCGCCTCGAAGACGGGAGAATTTTCATTCAACCGAGTCTCGATGGCGCGGCGGTCGACCGCTAACGCTCCAACTGAATATCGCCATGCGAATACGGCGCTCTGACTCTGCTGCGAGTAAATGGCGCGTAAGGGGTACTGAGAGCTGATCAATCACAGGTAACAATTGGATTCGTACAGAGAGTTCTCGCGCTGAAAGAATCCGCACAATGGAATCCACAAGCGTCTGATCGCCAATGTAAGCGGGAATTGTCGTTCGCTCGTCGCCTTGAAAATACATCAGCGCTATGGGCTGGATCACCTGAGACTGAAAGGTCTCGCCATCTGACACCATGGCTGCTGCAAAAAGACTTGTGTGAAAAGGCAATAGACCTGATCCGTCACTCGTCGTCCCTTCCGGGAAAAACGCCACCCGCTCCCCCGCGGCCAGTCGCTTCACAATCAGCTGGTTAACACGACGCACAGCATGGCGACTTCCTCGCTCCACAAAAATGGTTCCCGAACCGGCAACCAACCAGCCGACCAGTGGCCAACGACGAATCTCTGCCTTCGCAACGAACGTGGCAGGTAAGACGGCATTCAGCACGAAAATATCGAGCCAGGACACGTGGTTCATCACAAGAAAACTCGGTAACGGCGTAGGAGAGGATGCGGGCCGAATCAATTCGACTCGCAGACCACAGACGCTCATAAGCCAACGCGACCACTGCTGCTTAATGGCGCCTCGGGCCCTCACGGAAAACCAGCGATAGCCGAGAAGTAGGATCAGCAGCCCAACCACCAGCACCGCGACCAAAGCGGCGATTCGCCAGATCAGGCGAATCATGTGCTGTGGCGGGTTCCGATCGAAAAGCCGCCTGATTCCCGATGGAAAACCGGCCGACCGTCCACTAGGACAAGGTTAACCTGACCCTGAAGATCAAGCCCGACATAAGGGGTGTTGGCCCCCTGGGAAAAGAGACTCTTCGGGGTGACCCGCCAGATGGTCTCCGGGTTGAAGACGCAGAGATCTGCCTGCGCTCCAATCGATAACTGACCTGCATCACGCCCAAGGACACTTGCAGCATTCACGGTAAGACTACGAATCGCCTGGCCAACGCTGATCTTGGATTCTGCGGCCCACTTTAAGGTGAGCGGTAACAACAGCTCAAGCGCAGTGACACCCGGTTCCGCCTCGCCAAAGGAGAGCTGTTTCGCATCATCATCAATCGGCGCGTGATCGGAACAGATGACATCAATCGTTCCGTCCAGGACTGCTGCACGAATCGCATCACGGTCGCGCTGCCCGCGAAATGGCGGCAGTACCCGAGTATTGGGATCAAAGTCCACAATGTCGAGATCAATCAGGTGTAGATGATGAACCGCGACATCTGCTGTCAGACGAAGCCCTTCTTGCTTTGCCTGACGCACCAGGGCAATCCCCGCTGCTGATGACAGACGGCACAGGTGCACCCGCACACCCGTTGCACGCATCAGTTCAAAAATCATCTGCAGTGCAATCGTTTCATTCGCGACCGGAACGCCAGGAAGCCCCATACGACCCGAGACAGGGCCCGAGTGAGCGACGCCAGTGCGCCCAATCCATGGGTCCATCGGATAGAGCCAGACGGGATAGTCGAACGTCCGCGCATACTGCATTGCCCGCATCAACACCTGCGTATTCACAATCGGATGCGGGCCTTGTGAGAACCCGACACAGCCGGCTTCAGAGAGCTCGGCCATCTCGGTCAAATGCTCGCCTTTTAACCCGGTTGTAAGCGCCCCTAACGGATGCACATGCGCCTGGGCAAGATTTCGTGCCCGATGCTTCAGCATCTCTACCAGGCCGGGCTCATCCAAGGGAGGATCCGTATCAGGCGGACAGACCAGACGCGTAACCCCGCCAGCAATCGCCGCACGCATCTCTGACTCAAGCGTTGCCTTGTATTCAAAGCCAGGTTCGCGAAGACGAGCAGACAAGTCAATCAGTCCTGGGCAGACGATATTGCCCGCGACATCCATCACCTGGTCGGGCTCAAAGCCAGCAAGTGGCTGCCCGGGGGGCGTGAGTGCAACAAGACTACCATCGGCAATCCACAGGTCCATTGGCTGATCGACGTTGTTGGCTGGGTCGATCAGATGTCCACCGCGAATCAATAGCCGCGGAAGGGTTGCTGGAACCGACATCATTCGGGTGGGCGCCATTAGTAAGAGGCCTCCGACAACATACTCATCAGCGCCATACGCACGGCAATCCCGAAGGTCACCTGGGACAAGATGACCGACTGCACGCCATCGGCGACTGCGGAATCAATCTCAACGCCACGGTTCATCGGGCCTGGGTGCATCACGATTGCATCTGGCTTCGCCACCGCAAGCTTTTCTTGGGTCAGACCGTAGTGCTTGAAGTATTCCTGCGTCGATGGCAGGAGTGCCCCGCGCATCCGCTCATTCTGAAGCCTGAGCATGATGATCACATCGACATCTCGCAGCCCTTCGACAAGATCAGTGTAGACCTGCAGCCCCATCTCTTTCAGGCCTGAAGGCAGTAACGTCAGAGGGCCGATGGCCCGAATCTCGGGAACGCCCAAGGTTGAGAGCGCATGAATATTCGAGCGAGCAACACGCGAGTGAAGGATGTCTCCCACAATCGCCACCCGCAGGTGATGAAAATCTTTTTTGAAATGCTGGATCGTGTAGGCATCCAAGAGCGCCTGGGTCGGGTGGGCATGCCGCCCATCTCCGGCGTTGATGACACGAATGTGTGGCGCGACCTTATTGATGTGCTTAGCGATCAGATAAGGCGCACCGCTCTGACCATGCCGCACCACAAACATGTCGGCCTTCATGGCCGCTAGGTTATCGATCGTATCGAGCAGGGACTCCCCCTTCGATGCGCTGGATGCCTGCACATTCAGGTTCACCACATCGGCAGAGAGCCGTTTTGCAGCGATCTCAAAAGTTGTTCGCGTCCGGGTTGAGTTCTCAAAGAACAAATTGAAGACGCTTTTGCCAGCAAGGAGCGGTGCATTGACGACTTCTTTGGGGTCTTCGGGATTCAGAAACGTCTTTGCACGATCCAGAATCTTTAACAACAACGCCTTCGGGATTCCCTCGGTCGTCAGGAGATGGGTGAGCGTGCCGTCGGCACTAATTTGAATGGACTTGGCCACGAGGAGAAAGTATATCTAAAACGCCCTGCAAAAGAATTGCGGCGGCCTCCGCGTCAATGGGATCTCGCCCCGGTGCGACTGCGGAGGTCCACCGCTCATCCACCAGCTCAACAGCAAGCCCAAACCGCCCATGAAGCTGGTTGGCAAAACGCTGGCAGCGGGCCGCGAAGGGATGCGGTTTACCGTCGG
>JACCED010680494.1_pt1 | contig 19761 bp, 17 predicted proteins | sample 7455021 | NCBI WGS metagenome assembly JACCED01 (sample SAMN15323456, study PRJNA562643) | freshwater metagenome | isolation source: river surface water | place: USA:Blue River Watershed | collected 2017-08-19 | reverse complement strand
GCGGTAACTTCTTCCGCGGCGCTGAGCTCTCTGAGCGAGGCATGGAACGTTCACGCGCAGACTACATGGGAATGCTTGGCACCGTCATGAACTGCCTTGCGCTCCAAGATTTTCTTGAAAAAGAGGGCGTTGATACCCGCGTACAGACTGCAATCACCATGGGACAAGTTGCTGAACCCTATGTGCCACGTCGCGCGATTCGCCACCTTGAAAAAGGCCGCGTAGTTATTTTTGGTGCAGGTGCAGGAATGCCATTCTTTACAACCGATACTGTCGCAGCGCAGCGCGCGCTTGAAATCGGTGCAGGAGCGCTCTTGCTTGCAAAGTCGGGTGTAGATGGCGTCTATAACGCAGATCCACGCAAAGATCCATCCGCTATTAAATTTGATGCAATTTCATATGATGAGGTTCTGCAAAAATCTTTAGCTGTAGCAGATGCTGCAGCCTTTAGCCTCTGCCGTGAAAATAACTTGCCCATCGTTGTCTTTGATTTAATGACGAACGGAAATATTGGTCGCGCAGTTCGCGGCGAGAAGATAGGAACTCTCGTTTCTTAAACGAGAGCAACCAGACTGAATTAGGGCTAGAGGAGTAAAGACCATGGCAGATGTAGCAAGTGCGCTGAAAGAAGCCACAGATAAGATGGCGAAAGCTGTCGAAGTTGCCAAGGATGATTTCGGCGCAATCCGCACCGGTCGCGCTCACCCAGCGATGTTTAACAAGATCATGGTTGATTACTACGGCACTTTTACCTCGCTGTCACAACTTGCCACAATTCAAATTCCAGAATCTCGCATGGCGATTGTCTCTCCATTCGATAAAGGTGCAATGGCTTCTATCGAAAAAGCTATCCGCGAATCTGATCTTGGGGTAAATCCAGCATCAGATGGCGCAGTCATTCGCGTTAACTTCCCGCAACTCACTGAAGAGCGCCGCAAGGATTACATCAAGGTTGCCAAGACCAAAGCCGAAGATTCCAAGGTATCAATTCGCAATATTCGCCGTGCAGCGAAAGAACTTATGGAAAAGCTAGAAAAGGATGGCGAAATCGGCAAAGACGATCTCAGCCGTGGCGAAAAAGAGCTAGAGAAAATCACTGCTGATCATGTAGCCAAGATTGATGAGCTACTTAAGCATAAGGAGGCTGAACTTCTCGAGGTCTAAGAGACTTCATATTGAGAAGTTCACTTATCGTGTCTGATTTACATTCGATCAACGAAGCCATTAATAAGCGCGCTGGTCGAAAGTTGCTTCCTTCTATTGGCGTAAGTGTTTTCCTTATTCTTCTGGTGTGGGGATCACTCGCTACTTATCCCGCCATCTTTGCTGGAATTGTTGCCGTTGCGGTTGTACTAGGGATTCGCGAACTTAATCGAGCACTAACTGCCGCAGATATTCATCTTCCGCTATGGGCGCACACAATTGCAGGTATTGCTCTTTCAGCTGCAACTTGGTTTGTGGGAGTCTCGGGGCTAGCGGTTGCAACAGCAATCGCGCTACCTTGTTTGCTGGTCATACAACTTCCCAAGGGTACAGAAGGATTTGTGAAGACAGCATCAGCCTCGGCCCTTTCCCTGATCTATATTCCATTCCTTGCAGGTTTTTTGATTCTTCTTGCTCGTCCGCACAATGGTTTAGAACGGGTAATGACTTTTGTAGTTCTTGTCGCGTGTAATGACACTTTTGCATACATCACTGGCGTGCTTTTTGGAAAGCACCCACTTGCGCCGAAGATCAGCCCCAAGAAGACCATCGAAGGTTTAGTTGGTTCAGTTGTCTTTACCGTTGTTGGTGGATCTCTCGCTTTTGTTTACATTATGAATTCAGATTGGTGGCTTGGAGCACTTGCTGGACTCTTAACGGTATTTACAGCCACTTCAGGAGATCTCATTGAATCAGCGCTGAAGCGAGATTTGGCAATTAAGGATATGGGCTCCATCTTGCCCGGCCACGGTGGAATCATGGATCGCCTTGATTCAGTACTTTTTGCAGCACCTGCGCTCTGGTTAGCTTTAGAAATTGTGCGACGGGCGCAAGACTCTGGCCTCTTATGAGTGAGTTGAAATTAGTCTTCGATGAACCAGCACAGAAGAAGAAAGCGCCGAAGCATCTAGCAGACTTTGCGCCCGCAGATCGGAAAGCTTTCGCCAAAGAACTTGGATTCCAGCCATTTCGCGCAGCCCAAGTTGCAACGCACTACTTCACTCATCTTTCTAGTAACCCGGATGACTGGAGCGATATCCCAGCTGCAGAACGCCAAGTGATATCAGAAGCGCTTACTCCAAAACTTATTGAGTTAGTAACTACCCGAACCACAGATGGCGGAATGACTCGCAAGGATTTATGGAAGCTACACGACGGGGTTTTGGTTGAATCAGTATTGATGCGCTATTCCGATCGCACAACTGTCTGTATCTCATCGCAAGCAGGGTGCGGAATGAACTGTCCATTTTGTGCAACAGGTCAGGCAGGCCTGACTCGCAATCTGTCAGCAGGTGAAATCACAGATCAAATCGTTGCTGCAGCTCGTGCCTGCGCAAACGGTGAGCTGCCAGGGGGTCCAACTCGTCTTTCCAATATTGTCTTTATGGGAATGGGAGAGCCACTTGCTAACTACAACGCAGTTGTGCGCACTCTTCATAACATCACAGATCCAAATCCGGATGGTCTAGGAATTTCAGCACGTTCTGTCACGGTATCAACCGTTGGGCTAGTGCCTGGCATCGAGAAATTGATGAGCGAAGGAATCAACTGCACCTTGGCTGTTTCGCTCCATACGCCGGATGATGAACTCCGTGACACTTTGGTGCCCATCAACAATCGCTTCAAGGTTCGCGAAGTTTTAGCAGCGGCTGATGCTTACGAGAAGAAGACAGGGCGTCGCTATTCCATTGAGTACGCACTTATCCGCGATATCAATGATCAATCATGGCGTTCTGACTTATTGGGTCGACTTCTCAAGAATCGAAATGCCCATGTCAATTTGATTCCGCTCAATCCCACACCTGGTTCGAAATGGACTGCATCCCGTCGCGAAGATGAGGCTGAATTTGTGAGAATTCTGGAGAGTTATGGGGTACCGGTCACGGTTCGTGACACCCGTGGTCGAGAAATTGATGGCGCATGTGGGCAGTTGGCCGCTAGTGAGAAAGCAAAGATTTAACTAGGATTTCAATATGGCCGGGTCAATTGATCTCAAAGAAGCAGCTGCTGCATATGAAGCTGCAACTCAATATTTTCTCAACCTTGCTCGCGGGGTTACCGCCGAAGTAATTGATGTTCACGCTGAGAATGAATGGTCTGCTCGCCAGTGCATCCACCACATGGCAGATTCCGAGGCACAGTCTTATGCCCGACTCCGCAGATTAGTGGCCGAGCCCGAAGGTTCAATCATTCAAGGGTATGACGAAGCAGCTTGGGCAAATGAACCGAAATTAGCTTACGCCGATGGCCCAGTTGAAAATTCAATTGCTGTCTTCGCAGCAGTTCGCGCAGCTTCACTTGATTTGATCAAACGCTTAGAAGAAAGTGATCTTGAAAAATTCGGCGAGCACACTGAAGCAGGTCGTTACACGATCGCTCGTTGGATAGAGACTTATACAAAACATCCATATGATCACGGTGATCAATTGGTGCGTGCTACGAAAGGTCAGGCATAAACGGTGAAGAAGCTACAGAATTTCATCAACGGAAAAGTTGTTGATAGCGCCTCAGGCGAAACGACAACGCTCATCAACCCTTCCACCGGTGAAGCATTTGCGACTGCTCCAAATTCAAACGCTGCAGATATCGATAAGGCGATGAAAGCTGCCAGCGACGCCTTTCCAGTCTGGCGCGATGCCACGCCATCAGAGCGGCAACGCGCGCTGCTCAAGATTGCCGACGCCATAGAAGCTCGCGCACAGGAGTTTGTAGATATCGAATCTGAAAACTGCGGAAAGCCAAAAGCACTTACTGCATCGGAAGAAATGCCACCGATGGTGGATCAAATTCGCTTCTTCGCCGGCGCTGCACGTAACCTCGAAGGTCGTTCTGCGGGTGAATATATGAAGGGGATGACCTCATTTATTCGCCGTGAACCCATTGGCGTCTGTGCGCAGGTAACACCTTGGAACTACCCAATGATGATGGCGGTATGGAAGTGGGCGCCAGCAATTGCTGCAGGAAACACTGTTGTATTAAAGCCAAGTGATACAACCCCGGCATCAACGCTCTTCATGGCACAGATCATGGGCGAATTTTTACCGGACGGTGTTATTAACGTCATTTCCGGAGAACGTGCAACAGGTGCCGCCATTGTTGATCACGCAACTCCTGCAATGGTTTCGGTAACAGGCTCAGTTCGTGCAGGTATGGAAGTGGCAGCTGCCGCATCTAAGTCACTCAAACGTGTTCACCTTGAACTAGGCGGCAAAGCACCGGTAGTTGTATTTAACGATGCTGACTTGCAAGCAGCTGCTGAAGGAATCGCACTTGCTGGTTACTTCAACTCTGGCCAAGATTGCACTGCCGCAACTCGCGTCATTGTGCAAGAAGGCGTCTACGATGAAATGGTCAAGTTGCTTGCAGATCAAGCTACCAACCACATTGGCATGGGTATGCCTGATGAGGATGTAGTTGTAGGTCCCGTTAATAACGCATCACAATTCGAACGAGTGAATGGATTTATTTCTCGTACTCCTTCACACGCCCGCATCGTTGCAGGTGGGCAGCCAACCAATCGTCCCGGCTATTTTGTTCAGCCAACAGTCATCGCCGATCTCAAGCAGAGCGATGAGTTAATTCAATCTGAAATCTTTGGCCCGGTGATTACAGTGCAGAAATTTAAGGATGAGGCCGAAGCTGTGGCGATGGCCAACGGCGTGGAATATGGTTTGGCATCTTCGGTCTGGACCAAAGACCATGGCCGCGCCATGCGGATGGCGAAGGCCTTTGACTTTGGGTGCGTCTGGATTAACACCCATATTCCAGTTGTGGCCGAAATGCCACACGGTGGATTCAAGCGCAGTGGATACGGCAAGGATCTCTCAAACTATGGCTTCGAGGATTACACCCGTATCAAGCATGTGATGACCAATCTCAACGGCTAAAAACCGCGCCAAATCACAGAGAAAATCTTCTGATTTAGGTTTGGCGCACGCTCAAAAGGGCTACATAATGAGCCCTGCAGAACCGTCCCTTACACCGGCAAGATTTACTAAAAGGAGCCCATATTCATGGCTAAGAAACCAATCTCTTCAGAAGCACGCACAATTCTTAACACTCAGATTTCTCGTCGTGCTGTCTTAGCCGGCGCAGGAGCAGTCGCAGGTGCTGGTGCACTTGCATCATGCGGAATCGGTGGAGGATCTGATTCCTCAAACGCAGTACGTTGGGGCAACTGGCCGCTCTACCTAGATGTTGATGATTCAGGTAAGAAGTACCCAACTCTTGAAGCATTTACCAAAGAGACAGATATTGCTGTTAAGTACTTTGAAGATTACAACGACAATGATGAGTTCTTCGGAAAAGTACAAGCGCAACTTAAGATTAAGAAAGATATCGGTTACGACCTAGTCTGCCCAACCGACTGGATGGCAGGACGTTGGATTCGTCTGGGTTATGCACAAAAGTTTGATGCAGCAAATATCCCAAATGCATCAAATATTCTCGACACCCTTGCAGCTCCATCATTCGATGCCAAGCGTGAATACACCTTGACCTGGCAGGGAATCATGGGCGGATTCGGTTGGAACGTAGAAAAGAATCCAAAGGGAATCCGCACACTCGATGATCTATTCTCGCCATCAAATAAGGGAAAGATTGTTGTGCTCTCTGAAATGCGCGACACCATCGGAATCATTTTGCGCTCGCAAGGTGTCAATCTTCAGACAGTTACTGAAGATCAATTTATGAATGCAGTTGATTTCCTCGAGAAGAAGATTGCCGATGGCTGGATTCGTGGCGTTAAGGGCAATGAATATGCCGAAGACCTCACCTCCGGAGATGCCACAGCGGTCATCGGTTGGTCCGGCGACATGTTTATTCTCAAGTCCGAAAACGAGGGCAAGTTTGACTTCGCTGTTCCTGAATCAGGTGGAACTATTTCAGGTGACAACATGCTTATCCCTTCAACCGCAACCGCTGAGGCTAAAGCCAATGCAGAGAAGTTGATTAATTACTACTACGAGCCAGCAGTCGCTGCTGAAGTTGCCGCTTACGTTAACTATGTCTGCCCAGTAAAGGGCGCACAGGCTGAGATGGAAAAAATTGATCCAGAGCTTGCCAAGAGTGAGTTCATCTTCCCAACTGAGAAGATGATGGCAAACCTCAGCGTCTTCCGCGCTCTTACACCTACAGAAGAGACTAAGTGGACCGAGGCATTCCAGAAGGCTGCCGGCAACTAAGTGTCAGATGTAGCTAGCTCTGCACGTGGAGATTTAAAACTCTCACACATCACCAAAACATATGGTGATTTCACTGCAGTAAATGATTTGTCGTTGACGATTCCTGAAGGCTCATTCTTTGCATTGCTTGGGCCTTCAGGATGCGGCAAGACAACAACGTTACGCATGATTGCAGGGTTAGAAGAACCAACCCAGGGAAGTATTTCTTTAGGTGCAACTGACATCACTCATACAAAGCCTTATCAGCGCCCGATTAATACTGTTTTTCAAAACTACGCACTCTTTCCGCACCTGACTATCTTCGAGAACATCGCATTTGGTCTACGCCGTCGTGGCATTAAAGATGTGGATGATGCAGTAAATAAAGCGCTCAACTTGGTCGAGCTTCCTCATCTTGCACAACGTAAACCCACCCAGTTATCTGGTGGACAGCAACAGCGCATCGCTTTGGCTCGTGCAATTGTTAACCGCCCGGCTCTCTTGCTTCTTGATGAACCGCTCGGCGCACTTGATCTCAAACTCCGTCGCCAGATGCAGATTGAACTTAAGTGGATTCAGAAAGAGGTAGGTATTACCTTCGTTCACGTTACCCACGATCAAGAAGAAGCTATGACTATGGCAGACACAATTGCTGTTATGAACGAGGGCGAAATCGAGCAGATGGGATCACCTGCTGACCTCTATGACAACCCAAGAACAGCATTTGTTGCCAACTTCTTGGGCCAATCAAATCTCATCAAGGGAACTGTCACTGGCAGCGATGGAGAAAATCAGATTATTGATCTCTTTGGTCAAAAAATTTCTCTTCGCAAAGATCGTTCACATGCGGTAGATAACTCAATATATGCAGGTATTCGTCCTGAAAAATTCCGCATTTCCCGCCTTGAAACAGCAACATCGGGCAACATCCTCACCGGTGGAAAAGTTGAAGATGTTTCTTACATCGGAGTTTCAACTCAGTATCAAGTCATGATGCCTTGGGGTCAAGAACTCATGGTCTTTGAACAAAATGACGATGGAGTAGCGCCATTTAGCGTGGGTGAAAGCGTCAATATCTCTTGGGAACCTAACTTCACCTTCGGCCTACGTGGCGATGAAGATGCTGAGGCTGGAACTGAAGTTAGTCCTGACGAGGATCTAGACGAGTAATGAGAAAGATTAAAACTCCCTATCTCCTGTTACTGCCAGGAATGGGGTTTCTCCTTACTTTCTTTATTTTGCCACTCATAAATTTGGCGCAAACTTCAACACAAAGCCCAGTTGGCGGGGGAGATACTGGCCAATACGAACAAACGCTGCGTTTTCAGAATTATGTAGATGCTTTTATAGAGAATAAAGAACAATTTGGGCGTTCATTCCTTTATGCAATTATCGCAACAGCTTTAGCTCTGTTGATTGCTTATCCGCTTGCCTACGCCATTGCCATTAAGGGAGGCAGGCTTAAAAATGTGATGTTGGTGCTGGTTGTCGCGCCCTTCTTTACCTCATTCCTTCTTCGTACCGTAGCTTGGAAGCAAATTCTTGGTGAAGAAGGATTTGTGGTTCCGCCGCTTCGAACCCTAGGAATCATCTCCGAGAGCACCACTTTAACTTCAAGTGCTTTTGCCGTCGTTGCCGGTATGACATACAACTTTCTGCCTTTTATGACTTTGCCGCTCTACGCTTCCATTGATCGCATCGATCCACGCACTCTTGAAGCATCGGGTGATCTTTATGCAAATGGCTTCACAACTTTTCGCAAAGTTACGTTGCCACTTTCGATGCCAGGCGTCGTTGCGGGTACCTTGTTGACATTCATCCCGGCAGCTGGTGATTACGTTAATGCAGCAATTTTGGGAAGCCCAACGACCAAAATGCTTGGAAATGTTATTGAGTCTCGCTACTTCCGCATCGTTGACTACCCAACCGCCGCAGCACTCTCCTTTACATTAATGATCTCTATTTTGATTCTGGTAACGCTCTATGTTCGTAAAGCAGGAACAGAGGAGCTGGTATGAGAAAAATATCGCGTTGGTTTCAACGTAACCTCATTCGCATCTATGCTGTTGTGGCATTTACCTATCTCTTTATTCCGGTTGCCTATACATTTGCATTTTCATTTAATGATTCACGAAAGAGCAATCTGGTGTGGCAGGGCTTTACCCTCGAAAATTGGATGAACCCATGCGGTGCGCCCGAAGTCTGTACTGCACTTGGTAATTCCATCAAAATTGGTTTCTTGGCGACTTTCTTCTCCACAATTTTAGGAACCATGATCGCTTTTGCTCTTGGGCGCTATCACTTCAAAGGCCGCTCAACTACCAACTTATTAATCTTCTTGCCGATGGCAACGCCAGAAATCGTGTTAGGTGCTTCTCTACTTTCACTCTTCTTGGTTTTCCAAATTAATCCAGGTTTTTGGCCAACAGTTATCGCTCATGTCCTCTTCTGCGTCTCATTTGTTGTAGTTACTGTGAAAGCACGAATCGCAACTCTTGATCCTCGCCTCGAGCAGGCAGCTATGGACCTTTATGCCAACGAACGCGAAACTTTCCGCCGCGTTACCCTGCCTTTAGTTGCACCTGGAATCGCCGCAGCGGCGCTGCTTGCCTTCAGCCTGTCATTTGATGACTTCATTATTACCAACTTCAACTCGGGCACAATGACAACGTTCCCTAAGTTTGTTTATACATCTGCAGCTCGCGGTATTCCTGCACAAGCAAATGTCATTGGTTCAGCTATGTTCTTCCTTGCTTTGGCAATAGTCATCATCGGACAAGTTGTAAGCCGCAAGCGCAAAGTTTCATGACGCGCCAGCTTGTCATTCTTGGCTCAACTGGATCTATTGGAGTTCAAGCTCTTGAAATAGTTGCCGCCAACCCAACTCGCTTCTCAGTTCTTGCCATCACATCTGCAGGTTCACACCCAGAAAAAGTCATAGAACAAGCTAAGAAATTTGGCGTGAAATATGTTGGTGTTACCAAAAATGCCGAACAAATTCGTATAGCGCTTCCGGGGGTTGAAGTACTAGACGGGCTTAGCGCTTCAACTGAGATAGCGGCGATATCTTGTGACGTAGTTCTTAATGCAATTACTGGGTCTATTGGGCTCGCTCCAACATTGGCTGCTATCGATGCTGGAAATCGAGTGGCACTTGCCAATAAAGAATCTCTGGTTGCAGGTGGCGATATTGTGATGTCTCGCGCAAAGCCTGATCAATTACTACCAGTTGATTCCGAACACTCCGCACTCTGGCAAGCGCTGATAGGTGAAGATAGATCGAGCATCTCCAAGTTGATTTTGACTGCCAGTGGAGGTCCATTTCGAAATCGCGTGGATCTCTCATCGGTCACAGTTGCAGAAGCGCTCAGTCATCCAACATGGGTGATGGGTCCAGTCGTCACTATCAACTCTGCTACCTTAATGAATAAAGGATTAGAGATAATAGAAGCGCACTATCTCTTCGGAGTTCCATATTCAAAAATTGAGGCAGTGATTCATCCCCAGTCAGTTGTACATTCCTTAGTTGAGTTTGATGATGGTTCAACGCTGGCTCAAGCTTCTCCGCCAAATATGAAAGGCCCAATTTCCTTTGCTTTGGGTTATCCAAATCGAGTTGCGGGTTCAATGTCACCAGTCGATTGGACTACTTCACATTCGTGGGAATTTTCACCTATCGATCTCAATCGCTTCCCAGCTGTTGACTTAGCACTGCACTGCGGTGAAAAGGGCAAGGGATTGCCGGCAATCTTCAATGCAGCAAACGAGGTAGCTGTACAAGCTTTTGTAGATGGGAATATTTCATTTACCGATATCGTTAAGACGGTATCAGCTGTCATCGAGAAATTAGATACAGCATCACTTTCATTTCCGCGGGATATTGATGATGTCAGTGCTATCGAGAAGGATGCCCGCTACGTGGCTTCCTCTGAAGTTGCGCGGGCTCGCTAACGAGGGACGGTAGATGGAAATTCTTGGAATTCTCGCATTCGCAATTGCGCTTCTGCTTTCGGTAATGGTTCATGAATTTGGCCATTATCTGACTGCACGACGTTTCGGAATGAGGGTAAGCGAATTCTTTCTCGGTTTCGGAAAACGGATTTGGTCATTTACCAAAGGTGAAACTGAATTTGGTATTAAAGCGATTCCCGCAGGTGGTTACTGCCGCATAGAGGGCATGACCCCTAAAGATGAAATGCCGCCTGGCGAAGAACATCGCGCTTTCTTTACCGCATCGTCAGGCAAGAAACTCATCGTTTTAGGTGCCGGTTCATTCGCACACTTTGCAATCGGTTTTTTACTTATATTCGTTATCTTTTTCGGCGTCGGCACCAACGCCCTGTTGTCAGAAATCAGTAAGGTCACTCCGAACTCAGCCGCGGCGGCTGCTGGATTTCTTCCTGGAGACAAAATTCTCAAAGTGGATGGCGAAATAGTCGATGATTGGTTTATTGATTCGCAGAAGATTGCGAAATCACAAGGCAAGGAGATGGAATTCCTAGTCGAACGAGATGGACAACAAGTCGAAATCGCAGCCTCAGCTCGTTATGACGCCGAAGCTAAACGTCACATCCTAGGAATTGTCACCAAAATAGGAATTAAGCGGGAAAGTTTCTTTCCGGCAATTTCTGAATCGGCTCAAGCAACTGTGATATTGCTTCGTGAATCTGTGAAATCTCTCTTTACGCTTCCGGCAAAGGTTCCTGATCTGATTCGCCAAACTTTTGGGGGAGAAGAACGTGATCCAAATGGACTTGTAGGAGTTGTCGGTGCAGCTAGGGTTTCTGGAGATGCAGTAGGCAGCGACAAACTTGATAACACCGAACGCCTTGGTACATTCCTATTAATCGTTGCCAGCCTTAATATTTTTGTTGGGCTCTTCAACTTGCTGCCGATTTTGCCGCTTGACGGTGGACATATGGCAGTGGCAATCGCAGATGAAATTCGCGCATTTATTGCGCGTCTTCGGGGTCGCCCAAGACCAGCCGGTATTGATGTGAATGTACTTACACCCATCACACTTGGAGTCTTTGCGGTGCTAGCAGTTCTCACTGTGATTCTCTTAATCGCTGACATCATTAATCCCATATCGCTGAATTTCTAGAGATAAGGCAGAATAAGGCGCATGGTTGATCTCGGAATCCCAAGCGCCCCACCTCCAGTTCTTCATCCTCGTCGCAAGACACGCCAGCTCAACGTTGGCGGCGTGGGGGTAGGTTCAGATTTTCCAGTCAGCGTTCAATCCATGTGTACAACGCTCACTTCTGATGTGAATGCAACATTGCAACAAATTGCAGAACTCACTGCATCAGGTTGCCAGATTGTGCGTGTGGCAGTTCCATCTCAAGATGATGCTGATGCGTTGGCACAGATTGCCAAAAAATCACAGATTCCAGTTATTGCAGATATCCATTTCCAACCGAAATATATCTTTGCAGCAATTGATGCTGGTTGCGCTGCTGTGCGCGTTAATCCTGGAAATATCAAGCAATTTGATGACAAGGTTAAAGAAGTTGCAAAGGCAGCAGGTGATGCTGGGATTCCTATTCGCATCGGAGTTAACGCTGGCTCACTTGATCCACGTCTACTTGCCAAATACGGTAAGGCAACACCTGAAGCGTTGGTGGAATCTGCGATTTGGGAAGCATCCCTCTTTGAAGAACACGGCTTTGGTAATTTTAAAATTTCCGTAAAGCACCACGATCCGGTAACCATGGTGAACGCCTACCGTTTATTGGCAGAAAAGACTGATTACCCATTGCACCTTGGCGTCACCGAGGCAGGTCCTATCTTCCAAGGAACGATTAAGTCCGCGACTGCATTTGGAATTCTTCTTTCAGAGGGAATCGGCGACACAATTCGCGTCTCGCTTTCTGCGCCACCTGTTGAAGAAGTCAAGGTGGGAATTTCAATTCTAGAATCGCTTAATTTGCGTCAACGCAAACTGGAAATCGTTTCATGTCCATCCTGCGGCCGTGCACAAGTTGATGTCTACACTCTCGCCGAAAAGGTGCAAGCGGGCCTACAAGGAATGACAGTTCCACTACGCGTAGCGGTAATGGGATGTGTTGTTAATGGACCGGGTGAAGCACGCGAAGCTGATCTTGGCGTTGCATCTGGAAATGGCAAAGGTCAGATATTCGTTAAGGGTCAAGTGATAAAAACAGTTCCTGAGGCACAGATTGTTGAAACTCTCATCGAAGAAGCGATGCGTCTTGCTGAGGAAATGGAAGCCGCTGGCGTTGCATCAGGAGAACCTTCCGTCACAACTTCGTAATCCTCTAGTAGGGTTCGCGTTATGTTGCGAATGTCTACGCTCTTTCTACGCACGCTGCGCGATGATCCGGCAGATGCTGAAGTCCCTAGCCATCGCCTTCTAGTTCGAGCTGGATATATTCGCCGGATAGCAGCTGGAATTTACTCGTGGTTGCCGCTCGGGGTCATCACACTTCGCAATATCGAAAACATTGTTCGACAAGAAATGGATCGCGCAGGATTCCAAGAAGTGCACTTTCCAGCGCTTCTACCGCGCGATGCGTATGAAGAAACTGGGCGATGGACCGATTACGGCCCTGATTTATTTCGCTTGCAAGACCGTAAGGGCAGTGACTATCTCTTAGGTCCAACCCATGAAGAGATGTTTACCTTGATGGTAAAGGGTGAATATTCATCGTATAAAGATCTGCCACTTGCGCTCTATCAGATTCAAACAAAGTATCGCGATGAGGCCCGACCACGTTCTGGAATTATTCGCGGTCGCGAGTTCGTCATGAAGGATTCTTACTCTTTCGATTTAACCGATGACGGTTTAGTGCAGTCCTACATGCGCCATCGAGAGGCTTACATCAAAACTTTTGACCGCCTGCGCCTTAAGTACAACATCGTAAGCGCCATGTCGGGAGCGATGGGTGGCTCTGCTTCCGAAGAATTCTTAGCTCCTTGCGAGACTGGCGAAGATACCTATGTGCTCTGCCAAAAATGCGGATATGCAGCAAATGTTGAAGCGATGACAACTGTTGTGCCCGAATCAGATGCATCAAGTGTTCCTGCGCTCGAAGTTTTTGATTCACCAAACACACCCACCATCGATACTTTGGTTGAACTCATTAATGCCAAGTTTGGTGGGGGATACGATGGCTCAAAGACCTTGAAGAATGTGATGTTGATGGCTGATGAAAAGCCAATCTCTGTCTTAGTCCCAGGTGATCGCGAAGTTGATATCAAACGTTTAGAGGCAAACCTGTCGGGTGTCAGCGATATTCGAGTATTTGAAGATGCGGATTTTGCTAAGTATCCCGGGTTGGTCAAGGGTTACATCGGCCCTCAAGATGCAAAGAAAAACGGTATTACTGTGTATGCAGATCCGAGAATTGCGCCAGGAACAGCCTGGGTTACCGGCGCGAATGCAAAAGACAAGCACGCGAGAAATGTTGTAAATGGACGTGACTTCACAGTCGATGCTTATGTCGAATCTGCTCAAATTAAAGAAGGCGATGCTTGCCCTAAGTGCGCAACTGCGGTCATTATCGATCGCGCTATCGAGATTGGCCATATCTTCCAGTTGGGTCGTAAATATGCAGATGCACTTGGATTGACTGTGCTTGATCAGAACGGCAAATCCCAAGTGGTCACTATGGGTTCTTATGGAATTGGCGTATCACGTGCGGTTGCTGCGATTGCAGAACAGAGCAATGATGAACTTGGTCTTTCTTGGCCCGTCGAAGTTGCTCCTGCCAAAGTGCATATTGTTGCAACCGGAAAAGAAGATAATGTCTTCGCGGCAGCCGAGAAGTTAGCTGCAGATTTAGAAACTGCAGGTATCAGCGTAATGATTGATGACCGGCGTGGCACATCTCCAGGAGTTAAATTCAAAGACGCTGAACTCATCGGAATTCCAGTCATCGTGGTTGTTGGCAAAGCGCTGGAGCAAGGAAATGTAGAAGTGCGGGTGCGCCGCACGGGCGAAAAGTCTGAAGTGGCGCTGGCACAGGCGCTCTCCGCTATTTCTAGCCTACTTCCAACTTTGCCATAAATGCTCAGCGATGTCTCGACGCTGACAGTCGTCTTCGTTTTGCTTGCTGCCTTCTCCGCTGGTTTTGTCGATGCAATTGCCGGTGGTGGTGGACTCATTCAGCTACCAGCTCTGCTTATCGCATTTCCAGATCGTGAAGTGGCTGCAGTTTCTGGCACAAATAAATTGGGTTCCATCTTTGGCACTTCGGCAGCAGCCTTAAATTATCGACGCAACATCAAGACCGATACCAAACTACTTCTAGCCATGGTCATTCCAGCATTCTTTGGTTCTGGGGCGGGATCGCTGCTTGCCACCCAAATTTCAACAGACCAACTTAAATTGGCAATCGTTATTATGTTGATAGCAGTTTTTCTCTACACTCTGGCAAAACCAGATTTGGGGAAAGTGCAAATTCTTAAGGGAGCGGCTAAACAACAACGAGTTGTGGGTGCCTGTGCAGGTTTGGTAATCGGTTTCTATGATGGATTTATTGGACCTGGCACAGGCACGCTGCTGATGATTGTTCTGGTTGCTGCCCTCGGATTTGCATTTGTAGGTGCATCCGCGATTGCTAAAGTGGTTAATGTCTCAACAAACTTTGCATCAATCCTTGTTTTCGGAATATCTGGGTCCATTATGTGGGTTGTTGGTGTTGCCGTGGGGCTATGTAATTTGGCAGGTGGCCTCATCGGCTCACATGTTGCAATTCGTCGCGGTTCTGACTTTGTTCGAAAGTTCTATCTCGCGGTTACCTTTGCCTTGATTGTCAGGGTATTATTTGACGTCTTCTAAAACTCAATAACAATTAAATACGAAAGGCTGTAAATGGCGCTCAAAGATCAGATTGCTCAACTGGTTACACCTGCAGTTGAGGCTCAAAATCTATTTCTTGAAGATGTGCTTGTCACATCACCAGGAAAACACCGAATCATTACTTGCATCGTAGATGGCCCGGCGACTTTGAATTTAGATCAGGTCACCGCTGTTTCGCGAGCAATTTCAGAGTTGCTTGATGAGGCGCCATTCATGGGAGAAACCCCATTCACCCTTGAGGTTACATCTCCAGGTGTGGACCGCCCACTCACAGCGCCGCGCCACTTCGTGAAGAACCAGGGGCGACTCTTAAAAATTGTGAAGGTAGACGGGGTAACCGTTACTGGTCGCATCGAAGAATCTACTGAAAATAGCGTCACTCTGAGTTATACAGAGAAGAGAGAAGAAAAGCGTATTGAAATCCAGTTTACCGAGATCAAACGCGCGACAGTTGAGATTGAATTTAACCGTAAAGATGGTGACAACTAATGCATGTCGACATGGTTGCACTTGCTCATTTAGCGACAGAGAAAGCAATGCCGCTTGAGCCGCTCATCAAAGCCATCGAAGACGGAGTACTTGCCGCATATAACGAAACAGCAACACCAAATCGCTATGCCCAAGCAAGGCTCAATCGCGAAACAGGTGAAATTCAAATCATCATCCCAATTTTTAATGAATTGGGTGAACGTATAGCAGAAGAAGTTGATTCCCCTGAGGGCTTCTCGCGCACCATTACTTCGACCGCGCGACAAATTATTAAGCAACAAATGCGCGCCAGTAACGATGCTGAAATCGTTGGAGAATTCACAACAAGCGTGGGCGATATTGTCTCTGGAGTTATCCAGCAGGGCCGCGATCCCAAAATGATTCACGTTAATTTGGGTCGAATCGAGGGTCGTATACCACCACAGGAACAAGTACCTGGTGAGGTTTATACGCATGGCAATCGCATTAAATGTTTTGTAGTTGAGGTAAAGCAAGGTCCAAAGGGTCCCGAGATTATGTTGTCGCGTAGCCACCCAGCGTTTGTGAAACAACTCTTCGCACTCGAAGTTCCCGAAATCAACGATCGGATTGTTGAGATAATGGCTGTTGCTCGTGAAGCTGGACATCGCACCAAGATTGCAGTGCGCTCACATCGTGCAGGTGTCTCACCAAAAGGATCTCTCATAGGTCCGATGGGTGCTCGTTCGCGCGCTGTGACAGAAGAGCTCAACGGAGAAAAGATTGATATCGTCGATTACGATGAAGATCCCGCTAAATTTGTTGCAAGCGCACTTGCGCCAGCAAAAGTTTCGAAAGTTGAAATAGTTGATGCAGCTTCGCGCTCTGCCAAGGTGATAGTTCCTGATTACCAACTCTCTCTTGCAATAGGTAAAGATGGGCAAAATGCCCGCCTGGCGGCTCGACTTACCGGGTGGCGTATCGATATTCATCCTGATAACCCCATTCCATCCGCCTAATACCGAGAAGGAATAGGGATTTTCGAGCATTTTCGATAGACTCCTGCACTACACCGGCTTCGGTAATGGATTATCAAAGCCGCTTATGAAATGGATGCGAAAGATATGAAACTCAAATGAGCTCGTTTACATCATGAGGTCGAACAACTAGGGCTCGCATCCCACAAAATTTAATGCGGGCCAAGACAGGAGAAATGTGTCAAAGGTCCGCGTACATGAGTTGGCAAAACAACTCGGTATGGAGAGCAAGGAAGTCCTTGCCAAACTCCAAGAAATGGGTGAATTCGTTCGCTCTGCATCATCTACCGTTGAAGCGCCGGTGGTCCGCAAATTAATTGCTTTGTATCCAGACGCAAAGCCAGCGGAAGAGAAGAAGCCAGTAAAGAAGGCAGCAACTAAGAAAGCTGCTGCATCTAAGAAGTCTGCTGAAGTAAATCCAGAACTCGCTGCCGAACTCGCTGCCGAACTAGGCGTAGATCTGGCAGCACTTAAAGCAACACGCGATGCTGAAAAGATTGCACAAGAAGAAGCGAAGGCGGCACCTGCAGCACCGGTAACACCTACAACGCCTGCAGCACCTCGCCCTGGTAATAATCCATTTTCTACTGGCGGTGCAGTTCCACGTCCGCCACGTCCTGCTACACCTCGCCCAGGTAATAATCCATTTTCAACTGGTGGCGTAGTTCCTCGTCCACCACAACGTCCGCAAGGTGCAGGCGCTCCGCGTCCAGGTGCACCTCGCCCAGGTATGACTGGTGCACGTCCAGGTTCTGTTCGTCCTGGATTTGCAGCTCGTCCTGGTGCACCTCGTACAGGTGCAACCGGTTCAGGAAATTTCCCTCCACGTACTGGTGGTGCACCAACTTCACAAGGTCCATATCGTTCACAAGGAGCTGGAACTGGTAGAGCACCAGGAGGCCCAGGTCGTCCAGGCGGCGGTCCAAATCGTGGTCAAGGTCGTGGTGGCGCTGCAGGAGCATTTGGCAAGAATGCAAGTAAATCTTCAAAGCGTAAGCAAAAATCACGTAAGGCCTTGCGCGATGAGTTCGACAATATGCAAGCGCCACAGTTGGGTGGCGCAGTAATTCCACACGGTGATGGAACAACAAAAATTCGTATGCGTCGCGGCTCATCTCTTGCAGATTTCGCCGAAAGAATTGGTGCAGATCCAGCAGCGCTTGTATCTGCACTCTTTCATTTAGGTGAAATGGTTACTGCAACGCAATCTGTGGATGCAGATACCTTTGAAATTCTTGGAGCACAACTTGGATATGTAATTGAAGTTGTATCTCCAGAAGAAGAGGACCGTGAACTTCTGCAGGACTTTGATATCGACCTGTCGCAAGAGCTAGCTGATGTCAATCCTGATGAACTTGTCGCGCGCCCACCGGTAGTAACCGTGATGGGACACGTCGATCACGGTAAAACTTCTCTGCTCGATGCCATCCGCAAAACAGAGGTTATTAAAGGTGAAGCAGGTGGAATTACACAGCATATTGGCGCATACCAAATTCACCACAACCACGAAGGCTCGGATCGAGCGATTACCTTCATCGATACACCAGGTCACGAAGCATTTACCGCTATGCGTGCGCGTGGTGCAAAGGTAACCGATATTGCAGTCCTTGTTGTGGCTGCAGACGACGGCATTATGCCGCAGACAATTGAAGCGCTCAATCACGCGCAAGCAGCAGATGTTCCAATTGTTGTTGCGGTGAACAAGATTGATAAAGAAGGCGCAAACCCAGATAAGGTCCGCCAACAGTTGACTGAGTACAACTTGATTGCTGAGGAATACGGCGGAGATACCCTCTTCGTAAATGTCTCGGCTAAATCAGGGGTTGGAATTGATCAATTAATTGATTCCATTCTTCTGACTGCAGATGCAGCTATAGATCTACGTGCAATTGCTGCAGATGATGCTCGTGGTGTTGCAATTGAAGCCCACCTCGATCGTGGACGTGGTCCAGTTGCAACTGTCCTAGTTCAGCGCGGAACCCTGCGCGTGGGTGATGCAATTGTTGCTGGTGGCTCATTTGGTCGCGTTCGTGCGATGCTTGATGAACACGGTGGAAACGTTGAAGAAGCTGGACCATCTCGTCCGGTGCAGGTACTTGGCTTTACTTCTGTTCCAAATGCAGGAGATACCTTCCTTGTTGCTGATGAAGATCGCACTGCGCGACAGATTGCGGAAAAGCGTCAGGCAGCAGAACGTAATGCGCAACTTGCTAAGGCTCGCAAGAAGGTTTCGCTCGAAGACTTTATGGAGCAATCCAAGATCACAACCCTCAACCTCATTCTCAAGGGAGACGTATCTGGTTCTGTAGAAGCGCTGGAAGATGCGCTGATGCAGCTTGATGTCGGAGCGGAAGTTGACCTTCGCGTTATTCACCGTGGTGTTGGTGCAATTACCAAGAGCGATATCACTTTGGCGTCTGCATCCACTGCGGTGGTTATTGGCTTTAACGTCAAGCCTGAACCACAAACTGCAATCTTTGCTGATCAAGAAGGAGTAGAAGTTCGTTTCTACAGCGTTATCTATAACGCAATTGAAGAAATCGAGCTATCGCTTAAGGGTCTGCTTAAGCCAGAATACGAAGAGGCAATTCTTGGTAACGCTGAAGTACGCGATATCTTCAAATCATCTAAGGCTGGAAATATCGCTGGTTCTATCGTGCTCGATGGAATTATTCGTCGTAACGCAAAGGCGCGACTCCTTCGTGGCGGTGAAGTGATTGTCGATAACCTCACTATCGATTCGCTCAAGCGCTTTAAGGATGATGCCACTGAAGTCCGTGAAGGTTTTGAGTGCGGTATCGGCGTCGGAAACCTCAAGGAGATGCAGATTGGCGATGTCATCCAAGTCTTCGAGATGCGCGAAAAGAAGCGCGCATAGCGCAGAAGTTTGGATAACGCCGTGGGAAATTCACATCGCAGCCAGAAGGTTGCAGACCGCATCAAGGTGGTAGTGGCACTGCTGCTTGAGACAAAGATAAAAGATCCACGTCTTGGCTTTGTCACTGTCACCGATGCGCGAGTTTCTGGCGATTTACAGAACGCATCGATCTTTTACACCGTTCTCGGTGGCGAAGATGAACGCGCT